>ENA-OQHA01000477-OQHA01000477.1-human-gut-metagenome-genome-assembly--contig:-NODE-477-length-19977-cov-6.491889_pt1 | contig 19977 bp, 31 predicted proteins | sample MGYA00242558_ERZ504707 | MGnify/ENA primary metagenome ERZ504707 (study PRJEB26092, sample SAMD00036197) | human gut metagenome | host: Homo sapiens | study: EMG produced TPA metagenomics assembly of...
GTCTGGTAATGTCATACTTGTCTGAAAGAAACGGACGCACACCGCGCAACTGCAAGATGCACTTGCCGCCATCCATAACTGCCAGCTCGTCCTGGCTCATCAGCTCTTTTCCCAATTTCTGATAGTTGAGCGAGTGGGAGGTCTCCCGTCCCCGGCTCTCTCCGGTGTTGTAAGTGTCTATGGTCTCCTTTCCCAGAACAGCCGCCAGCTCTTTCAGCGTTGTTGGCTCTTTGCCACCCAGGAAGATGGAAGTATCCATGTTTCCGATAATGGTATCCGCGTTGTCCTTATAGATCGCCTTGAGCTGACTCTGTGCCTGCAACACCAGACAGGCAGAGATCTCACGGCTTCGGATGGTAGCAACCAGCTTTTCCAACTTGGGTATCTGGCCGATGTTGGCGCACTCATCAATGAGACAGCGCACATGGACCGGGAGCCTGCCGCCATACACATCATCGGCTTTTTCGCAGAGCAGATTGAAAAGCTGGGTATAACACATGGAGATTAGGAAGTTAAAGCTGTCATCTGTATCACTCATAATGAGGAACAGGGCAGTTTTCCGGTCTCCCAGAGTATCCAACTCCAGCTCGTCATAAGCTGTGACCTCGCGCAACTCTGCAATGTCAAATACGGCAAGGCGCGCACCACAGGAAATAAGAATCGACTTGGCTGTTTTTCCGGCGGCCAGCTTATATTTCTTATACTGCCGCACTGCGAAGTGGTTTGGCTTTTCCGATTCCAGTGCATCAAACATCAGGTCTACAGGATTTTTGAACTCCTCGTCATCCTCCGGACTTCCATGGCGTTGATGAACTCGACGAGGGTGGAGAAGTTCTGCTCCTCCACCGGAGCCTCATAGTGGATATAGCCAATGAGCGCGCAGTACAACAGCGTCTCCGCTTTGACCCAGAAATCGTCGCCAGCCTTGCCTTCGCCTTTGGTGTTGGCAATCAGCGTCGTAACCAGCTTCAAGATGTCCTTTTCGCTGTGAATATACGCAAAGGGATTATAGTGCATGGATTTTTTGAAGTTGATGGTATTTAGGACCTTGATTCGGTACGGCTCATAAATGACCTTGCCGTGCTTATCCTTCATGGGCTTTCCGTCCTTCCCCAGCTTGGGCGCACCCCTTTGGAGCATTTTTCCGCACTCCACCAGAATTGTTCCCTTCGGTCCGTCACAACATAGGAGCTGTGCATCTGCATCAGGTTGGGTTTCAGCCAGAATCGGGTCTTACCGGAACCGGAGCCGCCAATCACCAGTACATTTTTGTTTCTGGCAGTCTTGGGGTCCTTGGGGCGGCTGTTCATGGTCAGGCTCTCCGTTTTCGTCAGAATCACATTGTTCTGAAATACAGGATCAACGTAAGGTGCAATATCCTCACGGGTTCCCCAGCGGGCCGAACCATATTCCAAACCATGTCGATATTTCTTGGCGTTCTTGCTTTTAAGATACACCGCCAGCCTCAGACCAGCACCGCAGCACAGCCCCACCAGCAGATCCAACGGGTGCAGGCTGGGCCAGAAACTTTGCAGCGCCCCAGGCAGAACCTCAACCAGCGAAAGAAACTTTTCTGAAGCATCCGCCCCTTGTGCCATTCTCCATGCCTCTCCAAAATTGGTAGCAAACAGTCCCAGCAGGATATACGGCATATTCAGCAAAATGAGCTTTTTGATGTCCAATGTCTTTTTCATCGTTCCAGCTCCTTTCGCTTGGTGCAATCCACCACAGCATTTTTAACCATCTCTTTGAACTGGTTAAGTTTTGCCAGTACGGACGGGCGCTCTGTTTTCGTTGCCTTTTTGACCTTTTTGTTGGTGTACTCTGTAAAAGCTGCTGTCAGAGCATCTGCATCACGGCCTTTGAAAAAAATCAGGTACTTTGGCGGAGACTGCTACGGTCCTTTTTCACCGCATAATCCACACCATATTTCCGGGCGATTTTCTCAAACTCCTTGATAGAGGGGTCTGTGATCTCAATGTTGGATATTCCCTGATTCTGCCCGACAAGCTGCTTCACAGTCTGTTTTCCATGCGGAACAACCGGCGCATCACGGCTTCTCTGTTTTTCCAGCTTCTTTTCCTTCCGATGTGCCATATACTTGCTTATGGCAACCTTAAACATTCTGCCGGTAAACTTTGTTCCACTGACAACCAGCGTCAAAGTTCTGTTTTCCACTTCTTCCTGCATTTTCTCGCCTCCTTTCCACGAAGTTTGCAGGGAATCTCTTTTTTGCTAAGGCGGAACCACCAGCCGCCGCAGAAGATAACGCTTCATACCGCCCTCCTTAGCGTAACTGGTCAGAATGGTCATAGTGCAGATTGCCCTGGCGTACCTTTGCATGGCTCAAAATCTTAATCTGCCCCTTTTCCTGACTATCCAGTGCTTTTTCATAACCGGTATCCGACAGGAACAGGCGGGTTCGTTCGCCTTTCCAGCCAACAGGGGAATCGTTCGTCAGCACATCAAAAATAATCATGTGCCGGGTGTCCTCCGCAAAACGCTGGAGGTCCATATATCCATGACCATGATAATTCTGCGCTCCTGCCTTTACCCGCATTTCTTCCATCAGCTGCCCTATGGTCTTTCCCTCAGACATCATGCTTACTCCTTTCTCCCGGCACTTCCGGGCAATAAAAAAGCGACCATTTACCAGCCGCCATATAGATCGTGATTTACTTGTGAGGTGTAATGATTGCTTATCGTGGTCGGTGCATTGAACAGAACGGTCAGAAGATACTGCTTCATGTTACGAATTTCCGTGGTGTTCTTCTGTAAACAGTCCATGACAAACTCAATGTGCGAGTTATCCAGCTTCAAGAACCTGGAACGAACGATTTCATGCGGAAAATCACTTCCTGCAATACGGGTGGTCTTTCGCTTTACACAGACCGTTTCCACGATTAGCTCCACAATCTCATCCAAATCCTCCCGATAAGTTTCATACTGCTGACACAGGTATTCATACCCGATATTCTCCTGAATCAATTCCCGATAACTCTCTATCTCTGTGAGTGACATCGCATCCCTTCCTTTCCGTTCCGGCAGACAATCTGCCGCACAATCCCGGAAGGGAATGGAATCGGTACTTGATCCATAAATATTTTGTTTTTGAGTATTTGATTTCTCTATATTTAATTCTGCGGGCTTTTCCGTATCCGGTTTATCCATATACGGATTTTCCGTATCTGGTGAATCCGTATCCGGTTTTCTAAGCTGTGGCTGCTCGTATATGACATACTCTGTATCGCTGATGCGTCCCTGCCGGTCACGCAGCTTGTGCCGTACAATATAACCGGCGGCCTCCAATTCCCGCAACGCAGCGCCTATGGCATCCACGCCCTCCTTACAGATCTTTGCAAGACCACGGGTGGTGTAATTCCAGTCCTCTGGCAAAGACAGCATCATGGAAAGCAGCCCCTTGGCTTTTAACGACAGGTTTGCATTTCGTAAATGATGATTGCTCATCACGGTATAATCACGGGTCCGTTCAATGCGAAAAACGGCCATCGACCTCACTCCTTCCGAATTTTGGGTACAAAAAACCGCAATCCTCATTCCAAAGAATTGCGGTGTTCAACACTTTTCAAATTTTCTTGCATAGAACCAAAACAGCGGCTTTCGAGGACGCGCCTCTGTAAATGGCTCCTCCTGGGCGAAAGGAAGTGTTTGCATCACTCGGTCAATATCCGTTGAATCCATGTCATGCTGAGATTTGCAATCTTCCCGGATTGCTTCTTGAATTTCCTTTACCGTACACATAGTCATTCCTTTCCTTTCGTTGTATGGGTTTATGAGCGGCGGCGTTTTCCCGGTTTGAAATCGAGGATATGTCCCTCAATCACACGAGCATAACGCTTGATCTTGATCTCCCGGCGCTGCTGGCTTTGCAGGGCAGCCTGATACCCATCCTCGGTCAAAAACAGCCGCATTTCCTCTCCGGGGCTGCCGTAAGCTGTGCTGGGACGCAGGACGGAAAACTCAATCATCCAGCGTGTGTTATCCCAAAACCTCTCTACGGCGAGAATGTTGTGTCCTTTCAGCTCACGGGCTGAAATATCCATCATAGGCGGCTCCTTTCATCGTTCCTGGTCTCTCTGACGCTTTTTCTGCCATGCCTCCAGCAGCTTGATGATGGTTTCCTGCATCCGCTGGGGCGTATAGCTTTTAGGAAAATACTTCCGCAAGGTGTCAGAGGTAAATGTCACTCGGTCCAGATCGCTTTTCTTTTCCTCACCCATGATGACACGCATCATATCGAGAGTCAGATGCCCCTCCTGACTGTATTTTTTGAGCCGCTGGGCTTGAGAAAGAGAAGGGGTAGCCTGTTCGCTGTCCATCGCGTCCAACAGGTCTACCTGTTCCTCCTTTTTGAGAAGGACAGCTCATAGGCAGGGTTCAGGGCGATTTTCTTCTCATCGACCATATCCATCAATTCAGGAATCAGTTCAGTCAGACGGATATAACGAAAAATCTGGTTTTTACTCTGACCTACTTGCTCTGCCAAAACCTCGCTGGACTTCTTCCCAAAATCGTTCCCAACTTGGGAACAATTTTCTTTACTCGGTCTGCCAGCCTGCCTTTTCATAGCCTCCAGCTTCATCTTGTAAGCAAAAGCCCTTTCACTTGGGAGCAGACTTCCCGTTGCAGATTGCTGTCAACCATAATGATCGTGGCGGCATCATCATCCAAATCCCGAACAATGACCGGCATGGTCTCCTTGTCTGCCAGCTCACTGGCTCTGTGCCGCCTGTGTCCGGCTACCAGCTCATAACCGCCCTCCGGGTCCGGTCGAGCAATCGCCGGAACCAGAACGCCATACTGCTTGATACTGTCAGCGGTCTCCATCATGGCTTCGTCATCCTTGACTTTGAATGGGTGGTTCTTAAAGGGATGCAGTTCAGACAGCGGAATCTCCTGAATCTTTTCCAGCTTTGCATCCTGACGGCCTTCTTCGGTGGAGAACAGATCATCTACCGAGGCCAGCTCTATTTTTTTCGCGCTGCTTTTCAAGTTTCAACACCTCCTTCGTCAGATTTCGATACCCCTCTGCCACCTTGCCGCCAGGGGCATGGGCGAAAATACTTTTTCCCTCTGCACTGATTTCCTTTGCCCGGACAGAATGGGGGATCTCTGTGCCGAATACTTTGATCTTGCTGCCATAGGTCTCCCGCAGGAGCGCGGAAATCTCTTTGGCAAAGTTGGTTCGGCTGTCCACCATCGTCAGCAGGATACCGTCAATCTGGAGCTTTGGATTGATCTGCCGTTTCACCTTGCTGACCGTAGATAGAAGCTGTTCCAGCTTTGGCGGGCAGATACTCTGCCTGAACGGGAATTATGATCCTATTCGCAGCCGCCAGCGCATTGACCGTAAGCATCCCCAACGAAGGCTGACAGTCAATCAGGATATGGGAATATTGTCCCTTCAGTGTGTCCAGGTATTGCCGTAAAATCGTTTCACGGCTCATGGCGTTTACCAGAGAAACCTCCATACCGGAAAGCTGAATATCCGCAGGCATCAGGTCAACGCCTTCTGCATGATGCAGAATACCTTCTCCGGGGCGTATAGGCTGATCCATCAGAATTTTGCCCATTGCATCCGACAGTGTAAATGGCAGCTTGTCCGGTTGCGGATTTCCCAAGCTGATTGTTAGGCTTCCTTGTGGGTCCCCGTCTATCAGAAGCACTTCTTTCCGGCCTGTGCCAGACCTATTCCCAAGTTCGCACAGGTTGTTGTTTTGCCAACGCCGCCTTTCTGGTTGGCGATGGCGATGATTTGCGTGTTCATTGACTTCACCTCATTTCTAATTATTGCTGTTGCTTCTGGAAATAGAAAAAGCCGCCACTTCAAAATCATAAAGTGACGGCCCTTTCTAATGCCGGAATCTCTGAAACAAAAAAACACCCAGTTATTTGTTACTGAGTGCCTGCATTAGAATCGTATTTAATTGTTCAGATTTGGTCAGATTATGCCAAACCCTCCAGCGAAAAATCCGGTGTCTGAGAGTGCCAAATCACCCTCAAAAATACCCCCGAAATTGCTCTCTGGTTGTCCTATTTTTTAACCACTAAGGTCGTTTTTTGACCCCATTTTTGCCGGTTGTCCTATATTTAACCACTAAAAATTGGGTGAAATCGGCTCTTGTTTTGCCAAATTTGGTCAAACCATATCAGCCCGTTTAGATATAGCAAAAGCCCGGAAAACCTTGATTTTCCGGGCTTTTTGAACCATTTTGATATAGTCTGAGCAGTCGATTATCGCTTGCTGAACTGCGGAGCGCGACGAGCTGCTTTGAGGCCGTATTGCGCGAGTTTTTGAGCTGTTTTTCCTTGATATTCCGGGCTTTTCCGGCTTTCTGCTTCTCGGTTATCCGGTATGCGGACCATAAAAAATCGCCTTTTTTCATTCAGCGATAGCCTGATGAAACGCACCATTACTACCCCAAACAGTTCCTCTGGTTTATTATACTTCACTTTTGCATAGATGTCCATAGTTGTTTTGCTGTTTTCGTGTCCGGCAAGGTATTGGACGGTCTTTGGATCAACACCAGCATAGAGAAGATTGGTAATGTAAGTGTGCCGCAGCTGATGCGGGGTTACATCAAAGTCCAGCGTATATCTGATTTTGGGTTGATTTTTCTGGGGCATACCCAGCGTTGGAGTAACCGTATATTTGATACTCTCCCCATTTACATACTTATAATAGTTCCGGGGCTTAGTGGAGCGGACAACGACATACTGCCACACTCTTTGGAACTGCGAGGCAGCCAGTGCTCTCCTTTGCTGTCAGCGATCACATAATCTGATATGGAATTTTCTTTCGTTTCTCTCAGACAATCCACCAAACACTTCGGTATCGGAATATCCCTTTTTGCCGCCGGAGTCTTTAGCACCGTAGAAACCACGGGTCTGTTATGCTCTGTACGCCATGCCCGCCTCACCGATAGATAAGGTGTATCCTCGTCCAGAAATACACAATCCCATTGCAGTGCAAGAATTTCTTCCCGACGCAGACCGGAATACAAACCGAGCATAATAAACAAATATGGAGGAAGCCCCTTGACTGTATCCAGAAGCACGGCTACCTGCTGATCTGTCAATGCCTCCTTCTTTTTTGTCGGTTTTCCGCCTTTACCGGATATTCCCGCACAGGGATTGTGTTCAAGAATTTGGTTTCTCTCTGCCGCATAAAAAATGCACTTGAGCAGCATATTGACCTTATTGTATAAGCCTTCCGATTTCTTTGACAATGGAACAAGCGCCAGCCGAATATCGTCAGCAGTCACTTCTTCCATATACATCTCTCCCAGAGGTTTGATGATATAGTTTGTCATATCCCTCGTATAACCTCTGAGTGTAGACGCAGACACCTTTGCCGACTGCATCAGCAGCCACTTCTCGCCATACTCGGCTACTGTCGGGTGCTGCCGGTGAAAGATAATTTCTTCTACCTGCTTCCGGGCCTCTAACTGCTTCTCATACAATTCTTCACAAGTAGCGGCATACAAACTCAACTCTTTGCCATCTGCATCCGTAATCCTGGTTCTGTAATACTGGATTCCTTTCAATGTAATGGTCCCGTACTTCGGGATCTGTGTTTTCTTTTTTGCCATCTTTGATTGTCCTTTCTTGATAATGTGTAGTCTCCGTATCTACACTCTCTTTTTATCAGAAAGCCTCGATTTAATCAAAGATACGGCTGATGTAAAACAAAGAGCGAGACATTCTTGCCTCGCTCCTGCTTTACTTCCTGTTTTATTATTACTGTGCTGCGTCCCAGCTTGCAAACGCGCAACTCATTGATCTGACCAGCTCATCTGGTCTGTTGTACTTAACCTTTGCATAAATGTCCATGGTAATCTTGCTGCTTTCATGGCCTGCCAGGTATTGAACCGTTTTGGGATCTACCGATGCATGAATGAGATTGGTAATGTAAGTATGCCGCAGCTGATGGGGTGTTACTTCAAAGTCCAGACTGTAAACCACTTTTCCGTTATGAGCAGCCTTTTCTCCCAAGACAGGTGTGACAGTATGCTTTACTCTTTTCCATCTTCATACCGATAATAGCTCCGCTCCTTGACCATCCTCGTAACAATATACTGCCAAAGTCGCTTAAACTGCGTGTAGGACAGCGGTTCGCCGTCCCGGTTTGAAACCACATACTCCGAAGTCGATGTTTCCTTTGCTGCTTTCAAACACTCAGCCAAGCAAACAGGAAGAGGGATATTTCTCTCCGCAGCCTTGGTTTTCAATTCGTCTGAGATTACCGGTCTGTTGTGTTCTGTGTGCCATGCCCGCCTTACCGTCAGATATGGAGTATCCGTATCCAGATATACTGAATCCCATTGCAGAGCAAGAATTTCTTCCCGGCGCAGCCCTGCATATAAACCAATCATGACAAAGACATAAGGCGGCAAATCTCGGATAGCATCCAAAAGGCGTGCTGCCTGTTCATCTGTCAAAGCCTGACGATCCTCTTGTGGAACACCGCCACCTTTTGTCGTGAGATAAATCGTCGGGTTATGGTCAATGATCCTGCTTTCCATCGCTGCGCGAAAGATAGATTTGTAAAGGATTACCACAGATTTATAAACCGATGCAGATTTCTTGGAAACCGGAACAAGGGCAAGCTGAATATCATCCAGGCTAACCTCACCCATCCGTTTATCTCCCAATTCCGCTATAATATGCCGCCTGACCTTTGAGGTGTAATCCGTCAAAGTAGTAGCTCGTACATGAACCGACTGCATCAGCAGCCACTTTTCACAATACTCTGCAACTGTGGGCGTTTTCCGATGAAAAGTGGCATTCTCAATCTGTTCCAACGCAAGCGTTTCTTTGTTGTATAGTTCTTCAGGTGTTTTTGCGTAGATAGCTACGAGCTTACCATTCGTGTCTTTGATTCTGGTCCTATAATATAGGACACCTCTTTTCATAACTGTGCCATATTGAGGAAGCATTATTTTCCTATTTGCCAATTCCTCCACCTCCTAAGAATATACTCCAGCGCTGTATCTATGTTTTATCAGACCATTATGATTTCGACAAGGATACGGACCGGCTCACACTCCAGTCTGCGAGGTTTACGATAAGTTGCGTTCTTTTCTGCTGGCTTTGCTCTGTGGGTGCATTTTGCGATATACTCCTGAAGGCCCGCTGAGGTAAAGTACACACAGCCATTCTGCACATATTGCACATAAGAAATAAGGCCATTGTTACGAGCCGCGTCCAGCGTTGCAATGCTGATACCCAAAATTTCTGCTGCTTCTTTTCGCGTAATAAGTTTTTCCATAAAGCATATTTCCTCCAATCCGTCAAGTTTGTCATCGTGTTTGTTCAAAATCACATGAATACGCTGGCAGCCGAAACCACCAGCGCATGGTATCTGATTTTGAACAGAAAGCGGCAAACGCTTCCTATTTATATTTCTCAGCTTTCGTCACATTTGTCACGCCCCCTGACGATGGGAACACAACAGGTCTCCGCTGGCGCGGATGTCATAACTCCGCAGCATCGTTCGTATCGTGTGCCGCAGGGTTCCCCCCAAGTCTTTGGCGGGCCGTGAGGAAGTATCTTTAAGCCCCCATGTAGTCATCGCGCCAAATCTGCCACCATTCTTTTATGAAATCGTAGATCGCTCCGAAGCAGTGCTTTCATCACCTCCCTGACTGCTCCATCCTCGCGGCGTTTCATATTCGCTCGTACATGGGTTATGTACTGTTGTGCTGTCTATTCGATTGTCAATGTGCAGGTGAAGGAGGAAAACTTGTCCTTCTTATTAACACTGACAAAAAAGGCAAAAAACAGGCGCATCAAACGAAACTTTATCAAAAATATTTTCCGAGCTGCTTTAAGCCGCGCCGGATACTGTCTCGGACACGGCTTGGGTCTACACCTTCTACCCCGGCAATTTCATTTACCGTCATTCCAAGGTAATATCGGGCATAAATCCTCTTTGCCTGTTTTTCCGGTAAATTCATCACAGCAGAATAGACCTGCTCCTGAAGCTGTTTTTCCTCCAGAATCATCTCCGGTGTTTTCGGCTTCAGCAGCACCGCATTTTCAATGCCATTCTCGCAATCCAGAGAATACTGTGCTTTATAACGATACATCTTTCGCTCATACGCAGCCTCCGCACGTTCAGCTGCTCGAATAGTCTCCATTACTTCCTCTGTCACATCTACAAAAAAGTCTGTTGTATAACATCAGGATAAAGTTCCCGAAGGTTAATTTTCTTCATTATGTACCTCCATTTCGATTCACGGGTGATTGACGAGTGAATCGAATGGAGGTGGGGAACGACACCGGTATACAGCCGGATTATCTCCGAAAAAAAGGCAACAAAAACGCCAGATTCCCGCAATGGGAAACTGGCGCGCCAAGAACAGTCATTATTATGCTGAATCACATGGAACGATAATGCCGATGCAATGCTATGCTTGCCCGGAGGAGGGGCAATGCTTTTTTTAATTGATGTAGATCATGGGAGCTTTGAAAAAGCAAAAGAGACACGGCAAATTAACCTCCAAGCGGCTACCGTGTCCCTGCAAGTCGTCATTAGTTTGTGTAAACGCAAAGAAACGGCGGCTCTGAAATTGTCCTTCAAAACCGCCGATTGAGTTTAAACCTTAAAATAGCGCACGAAATTATCTGCCCCAGTCAACGGTTTTTTTCTTTCCCCGGACGGGGCAGATAACTTATTATGCAGAGCGGAGCCGATGTGCGCTAATCGGTTCCTTGTACTTTCTCCTTCAGCTTTCGGAAAGATGTATCACTGATGGCGTGTTCAATCCGGCAGGCGTCTTGTTCCGCTGTTTCCTGATCGACGCCAGCAGCGATAAGCTGCTCCGTGAAAAATCGGTGACGCTCATATATTTTCTCAGCAACCTCATGGCCTATGGCGGTCAAATGGAGGAATCCATCTTCATCCACAGTTAGAAAACCACCGTTCTTCAAAATGCCTACCGCATGGCTGATACTCGGCTTGCTAAAACCCATGTGCCGGGCAAGATCAACAGAACGAACCATGCCTTGCTTCTTTTGGAGTATCAGCACAGCCTCCAGATAATCCTCCCCGGACGCATGAATCTTCATCGTAGCCTCCTTTTAGGCGGAAAGCTGCTGTTCTGCGTTCCACATGGCAGCGTACTTTCCATCCTTTGCTAACAATTCTTCGTGTGTACCAGCTTCGGTGATCCGACCATCGGAAACCACCAGAATCTGATCGGCATTTTTTACGATGGATAGGGTATGTGCGATCATCACCACGGTTTTTTTCTCTTTCAGTAGGTTCGCAATCGCCTGCTTTACCGCCAATTCATTCTCAATGTCTAGGGAGGCCGTCGCCTCGTCAAGCAGCAGGATCGGGCTGTTTTTCAAAATGGCACGTGCTATGGAAAGGCGCTGGCGTTCGCCGCCGGACAGGAGATTTCCATTTTCCCCAATCGGCGTATCATAACCCCTCTCCATCTTGCGGATAAAGCCGTCACAGTTTGCCTCTCGGCAGGCCACTTCAATTTCTGCGTCCGTAGCATCCGGACGGGCATGGCGGATATTCTCCCGCACTGTATCATCAAACAGGAACACATCCTGGTCCACCATAGAAATCTGGTCTAATACCCGTTCCGCAGCTACATGATTGATCGGTCTGCCTCCTATGGAAATCGTGCCGCCAGATACTTCATAGTATTTTGCAATCAGGTTCAGGATGGTAGACTTGCCGGAGCCGGAATCCCCCACAATGGCGGTCAGCTTCTGATCCGGCACAGTAAAGGAAGCCTGTTTTAACACCGGTTCCCCAGGAACATAAGAAAAGTCCACATGGTCAAATACAATCTCATGGGAGGCTTCCTGCAGCGGCTCCATGCTGCCGGTTTCTTCCGGTTCCTTCATCACAGCCATGATTTTATTTTTCGAGATCATCAGATTCTTATAGCTGGTGAGGTCTACAAAAATGGAATTTGCCAGCTTTGCACAGAACAAAGGCAGCATACAAATCAAAAGATAGGACACGGTATCTAAAGTTCCGGTTGCCCAGGGGCCATAGGCCGTCCAGATCACAACCGGACAGGATAGCCAGCTCAAAATACCAAATCCCGCACCAATCGGGAGAACCTTTGCTTCATACACAAAGCTGATTCTGCTAAACTCCTGCATGGCATGGATCACGGTTTTGTTTTTCAGACCGCCAACGCCATAGGCCCGGAAAGTCTGGATACCGGATACATACTCCACAATGCTGCTGACATTCTCTGCACAAATATCGTTCTTCTCTTTGCCATACTTCGCTACCTGCCGGAAAGAAAGCCACAATCCGGGGATCAAAAGCAGGTCGCAATCAGGAGGATCAGCCGGCTGGAAAATAGATCGTCATCACAAAAACAATCAACATCAGCGACAGGGCAAAGCTCTTTGCAATGTCCCCGATCTTATGGGTCAGAATTTTTTCATAGTTATTTACATCACTGGTAATGGTGTTGATATAATCGCCTGTCTGCCCTTGTGTAAACCGGGAGAGCGGGATACGCTTGAGATGGTCGCCCATAAACAGGCGTATATTTTTACTGACTTTTGCGCCGCCGATCTGTGCTTTGGTATAGCCATAGCTGTAGATCAAAATACGGAGCAGAAAGATAAATGCAATAACACCTGTCAGGACCAGTACACGGTTCATATCAAACTGACCGTCCCATAAAAACCGCATGACAGAATAAAGCAGCATAAACAGGCTGCCGGAGAGCAGCCCCTCCAGGACAGTCCCGGCAACACCAATATAAAACTCCCGGTTCTTTTTCCATACGTTATTCGGATTCATTCTGCCCGCCTCCTTCCAGTTGATACGTAATTCCCCGCGCTGTTTCGTAATCTTCCCATGCTTTCCGATAGTAGGCATTCTCTTTCCGCACTTCCTCATGGGTACCGACGCTGGTGATCGTATGATTCTCTACCACCGCCACACGGTCGCACATTTCAGGGCGCTCAGCCTGTGCGCTACCACAATGACCGTCCTGCCTTTGCAGAGGTTCTGAATGGCCTTATCAATTTCCATCTGATTTTCCGGGTCAGAGGCGCTTGTCGCTTCGTCCAGGATCAGGATGGGGGCATTTTTCAGGATTGCCCTTGCAATGGCGATCCTCTGTTTTTCTCCACCAGAGAAACGGGAGCCGAAGCTGCCTACCTTTGTGTCATAACCATCCGGCAGTGACATGATGAAGTCATCAATCTGCGCCTCCCTGGCGGCAGCCCGTACTTCCTCCAGGCTGGCGTCTGAACCCATGCGGATGTTTTCCAGGACACTGTCACGGGTAAGGAATGTCTTTTGAAATACAATGGCAATATTCTTCAGGATGGTATCGTAGTTCAGTTCATTCACGTTGATCCCGCCAATCAACACCTCCCCCTCCTGCACATCATAAAACCGGGAGATCAGTTCAATCACAGTACTCTTGCCTGCGCCGGACTGTCCCACAAGTGCCATGCGTTCCCCATCCCTGATCTTGAGGTTGACGCCTTGCAGGACATCCGTTTTCCCATCGTAGGAAAAAACGCACATTCTTAAGCTCAATATCATGGTTTTCCGGGAAGTCCATTCCGCCTTCATAAACAGGAACGTCCAATATTTCTTTTGTTTTGGTAATGGCACCCAGGACATTCGCAAAGTTTGTCCCCAATTCCTGCAAAGGCCGGATCTCCGTCAGATACATGGAGCCGACATAGACGAACAGCAAAAATGCACTGGCCGCCAGGGAGCCTTTCAGAAAGAACATCCCGCCCAGGGGAACCATCAGCAACATCCCACATTCGATCAGAACCACAAAGGTTGCGTAAGGAGGCCCCATTCTCCGGGAGGTTTCATTCCACATGGCATTCTCTTCCTGGATCGCACCGGAAAATTTCTGGAACGATTTGCTCCCCATGTTGTACGCTTTAATCAGTTTCATACCGCTGATATACTCGATCATAACGGAATTGAGCGTTGTAATGGATCGGTTCGCCCGGTCCATCAAATCGTCCGTATTCCGAAACATAACCCCCATTACCACAACGGCCAAAATCAACGGCACCAGGGAAACCAGTGCCAATGGGATATTTACTGTCATCAAATAAATGAAAATTGCTACCGGCCCTACCATATAGCACACAAGGTCTGGAAGGTTATGGGCTAAAAACAACTCCAGCTTTTCAATATCTTCATTCAGAACCGTTTTAATATCCCCGGTCCGCCGCTCATTCAATGTACCAAGGGGGACTTTTGCCAGATGTTCCGCCACCATGCAGCGCACCTTGAACAAAGCACCGTAAGCACCTTTATGGGCCGCCACACCGGAACACCCGAATAAAACAAAGCGCAGGGCCACAGAAACGGAGATCATCATTACCGTCTGTACGACAAGCTCTTTTGTGCAGATATGCTGGAAAGCGGCATCCATCAGGCGATAAATCCCGATATACGGGACAATGATACACAGGCCGCTTGCCATGGCCAGCAGGATTGCCAGCAGCAGCCAGATTTTTTGCTCACCGGCCCATTGAAGCAGCAGTGCAATCCTGTTTTCTTTTTTCTGTTTCATCACTTCACATCTCCTTTCTCTCTGAAACAGAGAACAGTTCCCGGAGCTTTTGAAGGGAATCCATCACAACAGGGATGTCATCCGGCATTTCCCCTTCATCAAAATGCAGGACACGGGAGCAGGTACGGCAGACAAATTCAAAATCGTGGGTGACAACAAAAATGATTTTCCCCTGTTCGGATAACCGTTTTATCAGACCTGCTACCTGCGCCATGCTGTCAAAGTCCAGGCCGCTGGTGGGTTCATCGAACACCAGCAAATCTTTTCCACAGATCATGCTGACTGCCACAGCCACACGTTGCTTCTGTCCACCGGAAAGCGTGTTGGGATGGCGTTCCCGGTAGGCTGTAAGCCCCAATTCCTTCATGGTTTCCTCTACTAAATCTTGATCCGGGTTTCGGATTCCGAAGGAACATTCTGCCCCCACACTCTCCGCAAACAATTCATAGTTCACATCCTGCATAACCATATAAGAGCGTTTCAACCTCGCCTTGTGTTCCATCGGCTGGTCGTCCCAAAGGAACGCGCTTCACAGTCTTTATGAAGCCCACACAGCGCGGGAAAACGTGGTCTTTCCGGCTCCATTATGACCGACCACCCCAATGACTTCCCCCTTTGCCGCAGAAAGAGCAATCTGGTGTAGAATCGTCCGTTTTTTATAGCGCAGAGTAACATCATGGAGTGCTAATGTGGGAGAGGAAACAGGCGGATGACTGGCCGGAGGGAGCACCCTTGCCAGATCAACCGCCCGCAGCCCCATGTGTTCCCGTTCGGTTTCGGGCAGCCGGAGAAATTCCTCCGGCGTGAAAATCCTTGCTATTTCTCCATCTTCCAGATAAACAATGCGATCTGCCAGCTCCATCAGATAATAGAGTCTGTGCTCCGCAATCAAAATGGTTTTCCCCTGGCTTTTTATCAGCCGCAGATGTTCTTTCAATTCCTGGATAGAAGCCATGTCCAGATTCGAGGATGGTTCGTCCAGCAGATAGATTTCCGGGTTCATGGCATAGACAGACGCAAACGCGATTTTCTGTTTCTCCCCACCGGACAATTCAAAAATATTGCGGTTCCGTAGCTTTTCAATATGCAAATCTTTTGTTGTCTGTTCTACCCGTTCCTCCAGTTCCTTTACCGGCCTGGCTTCATTTTCAATTCCAAACGCAATCTCACTGTCCGTATCCACATTGAAAAACTGCGTCCGGGGATTCTGAAAGACGGAGCCCACCTTTGCGGCGATCTGATACATGGGCAGGTTGCTGATTTCCTGTCCGTCCACCAGCACACGCCCTTGAAGTTCTCCCTGGTAAAATTGTGGAATCAGGCCGTTTACCAGCCTTGTAACCGTTGTTTTTCCACACCCGCTACGGCCACAGAACAAGACACATTCCCCGTCTGCAATTTTCAGGCTGATTCCATGCAGACCGCCATGCTCCTGTCCCTCATAAGAAAATGATACATTTTCAAATTCAATCACCCGGTCACACCTCCCCGCATACATAATTCAAAAATAAAGAAAGCAACAGCAATCAACATCGCCATCCAATCTGCAATCCCGCATTTTATCTGGACAAGGCAGGTCCGGGGATTGGGATTCTCAATCCCGCGAGTAACAGAGGCAATGGAAAGCTCGTCCGCTGCTTTGGAGGCCATCATCATCAGCGGCACATAAATACACTCTACCGTCATCCCCGGATGGGAAAGGAATCCGCCCAGGGAGGGCGATACATCCCGCATCCGCATGGCGTCCTTAACAAAATGCCAGTCCTCCTGGATAGTTGGAATATAGCGCAGCATGACCGCAAATGTAATGACAAATTTTTCGGGGCATGGATGCGGTTCATGGCAGATAAAAACTCGCTGACTTTCGTTGTGGACAGGACAATCCCTGCCAGCATCCCACAAGCATAAACTTTATGGTACAGTCCAAGGAACGCAACAAACATGGTCCGTAGCGTCCCCGTCATGGCCGCCATGATCCAGACCGTCAGTACACAGACCACGGCATAAAAGCAGACCCCTTTTATGGAATATTTCCACTTTCCGCAAAGCACTCCCAATACAGCAATCAGCAGGACAAGTGCAAACTGATACGAAAGGGAAGGTGCGAACATGGAACACAGTACGCACATTAAAATAAGAAAGAGCTTGGCCCGCGGGTCAAGCCAAAGCCCTTTCTGGACGGTGTTACCCATCATGCTGTAATACCTGCTTTTTCAAACTGCTTCTTCAGCATTTTGCAGCCCACAAATGCACTGATAGAAGCTGTTACAAGGAGAGCGGCAAACATGGCAATAAAGATTCCCGCGTTTGCGGTCGCCTGCATGGTGTCGATATAGCTTTGCTCGGTTCCATTTCCCAACATGGTCTGTGCCCAGCCTGGGGATCAGCGAAGAAAACAAGGTACGACCTGTTCCGCCCAGGGAGAAAAGGATATAGGACAGGCTGTTGATTTTCTTGCTCTTGTACTGCTTTGTACCGGCGACAAAATCCGCTACGACGGCCATAATGAGATAGCCCAGCGCAAACGCCCAGTGCATACCGGTGACAAACCAGATGATGGCCATTATAACGCCCATGATCGTGATACTCCAGCGCTTATGTACTTTTGCGATCATCAGCAGATAAACCGGCCCGGCAAGCAGAGCACTCCCGGCGGGCATGAAAAAGGTCAGCATCGGGTTGGTAGCAAAAAAGACGCCACCCACCATGATGAATACGAACAAAAGTGCGGTGAAAATCCCTGTTGTTACTAAGTCCTTGACGGACAATCCTGCCTTTGCATTTACTTGATTATTCATATTTTTTCCTCCTGCTTCAAGAACGGTTGACCTACCGCCTGAAATCTGTTATATTATGATTAGTTGCTGCTAACCACGGTCTATATGATACTAACTTTCCGGGCGGTCTGCAATACGTTCCGGGCATCTTCGTCCTTTCATTGCAAAGCTCCGTCCAATCGTTTCAAAGGAGGCCGTCATTTGAACAATAGCATTATTGCGGATTACTATGAGCCGCTTTTAACAGATAACCATTTTATCCCGGTAGATAGCAATAACCGCTTCAATTCTGCCGGACAATGCTGGCGGTTATCGCCTGAATTTGGGGAAGGCCTTTACTGGGTCTATGCGAAAAAAGACCTGTACGACATTAAAATCCACGATTTCTATTTTCACGAAGATTTCTTCATGGAATTTAACCTGCCAGAAGCCTTAAGCATTACCCAGTATGAATCTATCTCCGGGGAGGAATTAAATCCCTATCGGCGGATGTCTGCCGGATGTATTAAAGCCTTTATCGGCGGTTATAAGCCATACAAGGCGCTGATCCACAAAAAATCCCCATCCGTTCCATCGGTATCGAAGTCATGCCGGCATACTATGAGGATTATCTCCAAAAGCAATATCCAGGGGATTATATCAGCCGCTTGCAGCTTTCCGGCAGATCGATCAGACAACAGATTTCCCAGCTATGGCTAAATTGCTCCATGAAGTAAAGGTCTACCGTGGGGATGGGATTGCCGCAGGATTATTCTATGAAGCGAAAGTAGCCGAGGCCGTATCTCTTGTCGTGGAAGAACAGAAAAAAATTCTGTCCCGTAAAGAGAAACGTTTGTCCGAGCAGGATGTGGCGCAACTGAAAAATGTGATTGCTTATCTCAATGACCACTATGCTTTTGATATTCCATTAGAACGTCTTGCAAAAATCGCCTGTATGGGAACCACTAAGCTGAAAACATCTTTTAAGCAGCTGCAAGGCTGCACGATCACAGAGTACATTCAACAGCGCCGCATGAGCCAGGCAGAGCATTTGCTGATCGATACGGATTTCACAATGGGACAGATTGCGGAAATGATCGGTTACTCTACTTCTAGCCGGTTTGCGGAATTATTTCGCAAGAGTACAGGCCTCCTGCCGATTGAATATCGGAAAATGGCTCAGCAAAAATAAATTCACAATGTAATGCCACGACAGATCACTCTACAACGGAGTTTCAGTCGTGGCATTTTTCTGCTTTTCTTTACGGATATAGCCATTTTCCCCTTTCCAAATTGTAGTATTAGTAGAGAGAAAAATAGAAGGTAAGGCTTGATAACAAGCACAGCAAGCGAGTACCCGCTTGCGATTTTTCGTATTTTCAGATCTCTTGACCGAAAATGAAAAATGTTTGTTGAGATAATCTCAAACTCTTATGAAGAATGGAGGCAGCGCATGGCGAACCGGAAACGGAATATCCAGATGAATTTTTATGTCACAGAGAATAAAAAACGGCTCATAGATGAGCAGATAAAACTGCTAGCCTCCCTACCGCATTCAATATCATTCTCGTTTGGCAACGAACTAAAAGCTGAAATCTGCAATTCATCCTCATAGTTCAATTAGTAGCCGGAAACGCCATAATCATGGAGCAACCATGTTATCAAAAGGAATCGGCATAATCAGTCCTGTTCTCAAGCACAATAAGGTTATTCCTTTGTGCAAATCGGAACGATAAAATATATTTGAGGTGAACGATTATGCCGATTGATGATTTAACTGCTTTAGGGCAAAAAATGCGGGAAGCCCGAAAGAATAAAGAACTGACACAACAGGAACTTTCCGATCTAAGCCATGTTTCTGTAAAGCAAATTGCCAATATCGAAAAAGGGAAAATGAACCCGTCCTATTTGATTTTGAGAGCATTGGCAAAGGTCCTGCACATCTCTTTAGATACGCTTATAAATCCAGATGTTTCTCTGGAGGATGAGGGTGTCAATCAGATGAAAATGCTTTATTCCAGCTGTCCGCCAGAAATGCGTGACACCCTGCTGCATCACACCCAAGAAACGGTGAAGGAACTGACAGAGTTATCCGAGAAATTTGAAACGAATTGAGCCAGTGAGTGAAATTTAACGATTCTCTCACTGGTTCTTTTCATTTTCGGAGAAAAGAGGCAAGCAATGCCTGTGTTAATACACACAGGCCCGCAGAGAAGAAAATTCCTTTGTGATTTTCCTCTCTGCTTGCTTGTTGAGGGCAGCGCCCCCAAGCCCCTTTGAACACAGAATTTCATTCTGTGGCTGCGCGTTCTGCGAACGCTTTTGACCAGGACCAGCTTACCGCTGGCCGTGGTCTTTTCCTTTTTCAACATCCTGTTCTACCTCCATTTTCAGCACTCGATCTACATTTGCCTTTGCCGTTAAAAGCTCCCGCATTTCCTCACGGGAACGCCGGTACTCGGCATAGGTCTTTTTCTTTTCTTCCAGCAATTTCGCGTACTCTGTCTGCAACTCTTTGACCTTTGGCAGCTTCTTGACGCCCATCTCATCAAAGGCATTCTTAGCAGCCTGGTGGAGCAGAATTTCTTCCTCATGTTCCTCCCGGAATTTCTTAGAGTAACCCGCCTTGCGGTATGCCACATAGACCTCAC
>ENA-OQHA01000478-OQHA01000478.1-human-gut-metagenome-genome-assembly--contig:-NODE-478-length-19965-cov-8.747656_pt1 | contig 19965 bp, 27 predicted proteins | sample MGYA00242558_ERZ504707 | MGnify/ENA primary metagenome ERZ504707 (study PRJEB26092, sample SAMD00036197) | human gut metagenome | host: Homo sapiens | study: EMG produced TPA metagenomics assembly of...
CGTTTCCACACCTCGGAAGGATGAACAAAATGACCAGAAACAGAATGGCAAGTCCGATGATCATGATTCCCTCTCTGCTCTGCGCCGCCATCGACAGAAAGCCGATCACCGGAATCGTGACGATCACTTTGCTCACGGTTGCTCTCACGGTAATTTCCGTTGTGTCTCCACTGATCACATTTTTTACGGATGCGGTTCCGGCAGCGGTGTCGAGGGACTGTATCGTATAGATATACTTTCCGGAATTGTCATCAACCAGGATTTTGTCTCCCGTCGCAACCGATGACGTATCTGTCTTCTTTGCGTACGTGACAGCGCCGCGGGAAATGTTGGTATTTCCCATCCCGTCTGAGACAAGTGTCGTGATGCCGGCAAACGGCGGAATCACCAGTGCGCCTGCTGACAGGATTGCAAGCAGAAGCAGCGTATTCACAATTACCTTCAGTAATTTTGACATATTCAATTCTCCTTGTATTCTCAGTCTTTGCCCCCTATTATAACCCCTTTTCTTCGATTATGCAAGAAACGTTACGCATCGTGTCCCGGCCGCCCGGTTCCGCGTGTCGAATTTTTCGATTTTTTCTTGAAGATCTGTCCTGTTTCTTCTATACTATATACATAACCAAAGGGGGAATACTTTCATATGAATACACTGATCAAAACCATCGAAGATCTTTCCCTGAACGCATGGCCGTCTCACCAGATCGAGCTGTACGACGGATGGATTCTTCGTTTTTCTTATTTTTATACACACCGGACCAACAGCGTCGAGCAGATCGGGCCGTCCACGATTCCGGTGGAGGAAAAAGTGCAGTACTGTGAGGAGATCTACCGTCGCTGGGGTACACCGGCAATTTTCAAGATCAGTCCGCTTGTCAATCCCGGCTTTGATGCAATGCTCGCCGACCGCGGCTATGTAGTCCAGCACACGACGCACGTCATGACAATGGATCTGGCGAACTTTGCCAAAAAGGATCCTGCCGTTGCCGTGACCGTCAGCAGCTTTATCCCGCCGAAATGGATTGACAGCCTCTTTGCTTTAAAGAGCACGACGAACGTGATGCACCGCATGGTCGTTCCTTCGATGTACCGCGCTATTCCAAAAGAAACCATCTGTACCTCCATCCAGGATGAAACCGGAACGATCGTTGCCACCGGCCTTGGCATCCGCGACCGCGATTACGTCGGTGTCTATGCCATCCATGTGCATCCTGCGTACCGCCACCGCCACTACGCTTCCTCGATCTGCCGCACAATCCTCTCCGAGGGAATCCGGCTCGGTGCAACGAAAGCATATCTTCAGGTTGTCGAGGGAAACACGCCTGCGATCACACTGTATGAATCGCTCGGTTTTTCCTATCTCTATACCTACTGGTTCCGCGCGAAGAACGTGGTCTGATTTTCGTCTGATTTCACATAAAAAAGCATAGCAAAACGGCATGTCAAAATTTTCTGACATGCGTTTTGCTCTATGTTCATGCTATAAGTGCAGTAAGATTATTCAGCAGAAGGACTGCTTAAATATTTTTCAACGCCGTCCATGGCTTCGCTCTCGTCTTTTCCGTTTGCGGTCACGGTAACTTCCTCGCCATTGTCCAGACCAAGTGTCATCATACCCATAATGCTCTTCGCATTTACTTTTTTCTGCCGCTCTCGACGTAGATTTCACTTTCGTACTGGCTCGCTACCTGTACCAGCATGGCAACTGGTCTCGCCTCCAGGCCGCTTGAAAGACGAATTGTGATTGGTTTCTTAATCATAATACTTCTCCTCCTTGTTTCCTTCGCAAATCTTCTGCAATCTCTTTTAGTTTCCTTAATCTATGATTAACTCCGGATTTACCAACAACCGGCGTTAACATCTTGCCCAGTTCCAGAAGCGATGCTTCCGGGTATTGTAAGCGGAGCCTTGCCATCTGCTCCAGCGGTTCCGGCAGAGAAGAAAAGCCTGTGGTTTCTTCGATATACCGGATATCTTCGATCTGGCGGATCGCCGCGCTGACCGTTTTGTTGATGTTGGCAGTTTCACAGTTCACCTTTCGGTTGACACTGCCGCGCATTTCTTTTAAGATCCGCACGTTTTCCAGATTCATAAGTGCGATGTTGGCTTCCATGATGCCAAGCATCTCCACAATCTGTGCGCCTTCTTTCATATAAACCACATGGTGGTTTTTCCGGAGAACGATCCGTGCATCAATTCCAAAGTTTTTCAGAAGTTCCTGCACCTGTTCTGCTCTCGGCGCATCGGGGCAGACAATTTCGAGATGGTAAAACCGGTTGGGATCGCTGATGGAACCGGACGCTAAAAATGCGCCCCGCAGAAATGCCCGTTTGCAGCACTGACGCTGTACCACAACAGCCGGAATCGGCATTGTTAACTGCCGGTCTGTCTCGTGTAACTTCACTGCCTGCAGAATCTGACAGGTTTCTTCCCTGTCATTTACGCGGATCAGATACGTATTTTCCTTCTGATTCAGCTTAACTGCAAGTCTGCCTCTATATTAAATGTTTTTTTCAATAAAGTAAAGTACTTTCTTGCCACATACGCATTCTCTGTCTGAATCCGTATCGTCCCGTCCTTCTCGGAAATCTGTCCGCAGAGTGACAGGATCGCCGCTGTTTCCGCAATCTGGCAGTGGCGTGCCGTCGGAAGATGTCTCGATAATTCCTCTTTTACCTCGCTTGAGAATGACATCCTTCCACCCCTAAATTCCTTTTCGGATGGCGTCTTTTTCCAGATCCCGGTGCTCAATCCGGATTCCATAGTCCTTCGCGTTGGAAAGACGCCGGTACAGCTCGTTGGCAAGGGTTACGGAACGGTGTTTTCCGCCGGTGCAGCCGATGCTGATAATGAGCTGATGCTTGCCCTCGGAAATATAATTCGGAATCAGAAAACGGATCATATCCTCTAATTTTTCCGCAAACACCTGCGCTGTCTCAAATCCCATCACATAATCCCGCACCGGAGCATCGTTGCCGGAGAGCGGGCGCATGCCTTCTACGTAGTAGGGATTCGGCAGGAACCGCACATCGAAAACAAGGTCCGAATCCGCCGGGATTCCGTATTTGAATCCAAATGAGAGCACAGTAATCATCAGATTTTTGAATTTCTGATCCTGCACGAAAATCTTATCGAGCTCCGCTTTCAGCTCTCTTGTGAGAAGCTGGCTCGTATCGAGAATGTAGTCCGCATCTTTTTTCAGGAACTCAAGTGCTTTGCGCTCTTTTCTAATTCCCTCATCCACCCGTCCAAGACCTGCCAGCGGGTGCGTTCTTCTCGTCTCTTTGTATCGTTTGACCAGCACGTCATCGGACGCGTCCAGAAACAGGATCTCATAGCAGATTCCGTTGATGCTCATCCACTCCAGAACATTCTGCAGGTCCGGGAGCGCCTGGCCGCTTCGGATATCGATTCCGACTGCCACTTTCTGGATTTCTCCGGAAGTACCGTCGGCGGTAAGCTGTGCAAATTTTTCAACCAGCGGGATCGGAAGGTTATCGACGCAGAAATATTCCGCGTCCTCCAGCATTTTCAACGCTGTACTTTTTCCCGCACCGGACATGCCGGTCACAATTACAAAACGCATGTTTTTTCTCCTTTGGTGGATAACGAAAATCAGAATTCCCCGAGGAACTGGATTTCCGGCTCAAGCTGTACGCCAAACTGTTCTTTTACTTTTGCCTGGATCTGACGGATCAGTTCCATCACATCCGATGCGGTTGCACCGCCTGCATTGATCAGAAAGCCGCAGTGTTTTTCCGATACTTTTGCACCGCCGACTGCATAGCCGGAAAGTCCGGCATCCATCACAAGCTTGCCTGCGAAATAGCCTTCCGGCCGCTTGAATGCGCTGCCGGCGCTCGGATACTCGAGCGGCTGTTTCTCTACCCGCTTGTTTTTCAATTCCTGCATACGGGCAAGAATTTCTTCTTTATCTCCCGGAACAAGCATAAGTTCTGCTCCAAGTACGACGTAGCCTCTGTCTTTGATGACGCTGGCACGGTAGCCGAAGCCGAGCTCTTCTTTTTCCAGTTTCCGGATCTCACCTTCTCTTGTGAGTACAGTGACATTCTGTACAATATCCTTCATCTCTCCGCCGTATGCTCCCGCGTTCATACGGACGCCGCCGCCTAAAGTTCCAGGGATTCCGGAGGCAAACTCCATACCGGAAAGACCGGCTTCTCTTGCCGCCCGGCTGATGGATACGAGCATGCTTCCGGCTTTCGCCCGGATTCTGTTTCCTTCCACTTCGATTCCCTGAAAGTTTTTGTAAACCGAAAGAATCACACCGTGGTAGCCCTCGTCACTTACAACGAGATTGCTGCCGTTTCCGGTGACGAACCACGGGATCTCTTTTTCTTCGCAGAGAGCCACGATTTTTCTGATTTCTTCTTCTGTATGAGGAGCGACGAAATAATCTGCCGGACCGCCCACGCGGAAGGTCGTATGATTTTTCATCGGTTCTGCGGTCTGTACCGCATCTTCCCCTGCAATTGCATAAAGTTCTCTGACAATCTCTTCTTTGATCACGATTTTTACCCTTTGCCGCATCTGCGGCCGAACATTTCATTATGAATTACTACGAATTACAGATTATACTTTTTTTAGACGCGAAAGCAGCCGACATCCCTCACTTCTTCGTTCGTTCTGCCAGCCGCTGTTTTTCTTCTTCGTCTGCCCGCCTTTTTGCAGGCTCACGGGCTATTCTACCACGAACCCTCAAAAAGTGCAACGAACTTTTTCGTTCCGGCTCTTTTTTCTATCAGATCTTCCGGATTGGTATCATTTCCTACATCAGACAGTCTTTTCCATGGATTCTCGACGGGGTGACAAGCACCATCTGATTCATGAGATTTTCTTCCGAAAGAACGGCAACGCGCAGATATTCTCTCGTATGTCCCGTCCAGTAACGGACGCCGTCGATCTCGACTTCTTCTTCCATGAGCACTTCCAGCTCTTTTCCGAAGAAGCCTTCCATATATTCCTGTCTCCGTCTCTCGTCCAGTTCCAGCAGAACATGGCTGCGCTTCGTCTTCTCCTGCTCCGGAATCTGGCCTGCCATCGCTGCGGCGCTGGTGCCTTCTCTTCTCGAATACTTGAAGATGTGAGTCTCGAAGAAATGAATGTCCTCGACAAAGGCGCGCGACTCTTCAAACTCCTCCTCACTCTCCTGCGGGAAACCGACAATCACATCGGTCGTCAGCGCCGGATTTCCATATACCTTACGCAGCAGATCGCATTTGTGTTTGTATTCTTCTGCGGTATATTTCCGGTTCATCCGCTTCAGTGTTCCATTGCTTCCGCTCTGCAGCGAAAGATGGAAATGCGGGCACACCTTCGGCATTGCGGCGATCGCCTCTGCAAACTCTTCGGTGATGATGCCCGGCTCCAGGGATCCGAGACGGATTCTTCTGATGCCGTCCACTGCATCAACAGCACGGATGAGATCGAGCAGCGTCTCTTTTTCGCCCTCCGGGAAATCGAGTCCGTAGGAGGAAAGGTGGATACCCGTCAGCACTACTTCCTGATAACCGGCCTCTGCCAGACGTTTTACTTCTTCTACCACATCACTCTGGCGGCGGCTTCTGACTCTGCCGCGCGCGTACGGGATAATACAATAAGTACAGAACTGATTGCATCCATCCTGTACTTTCAGGAATGCGCGGGTGTGCTCCGCCGTTTTGCTGATCGAGAGTGTCTCGTACTCACGGTTGTGTGTCATATCCACGAGGAAGCTCTTACACTCCGCGTCGATGGTTTTCCACCATCCTCACGTTCTGCCAGAAAGTTTTCCAGAATATCCACAAGATCTTTCTTCTTATTATTTCCGATGATCAGATCAATCGCCGTATCCTCTTCGAGTTTTTCCCCAGCCGCCTGCACATAACAGCCGCAGGCCACGACAACCGCATCGGGATTCATCTTTTTCGCTTTGTGCAGCATCTGCCGCGATTTCCGGTCCGCAATGTTCGTCACGGTACACGTATTGATAATGTAAACATCCGCTCCCGGTGCAAAAGGCACGATCTCGTACCCTCTGTTTTCGAGGAGCTGCTGGATGGCTTCCAGCTCATATGCGTTCACTTTACACCCAAGATTATGCAAAGCTACCGTTTTTTCATGCCATACTCCTTTCTTCTTCATCTTTATTATTAAAAATCACGAAGATTCCACTTTATCTTTGTATGTTTTCGCATTGACTTTTTCCCCTCCAGACGGTAAGATAAAGCTGTTAAATGAGGGTAATAAATAATGTTAACCAAATAACAGGGAGGATTACAAACATGAAAACAGTACAGATTTCTCTTAATTCTATCGACAAAGTAAAATCTTTCGTCAACGACATTTCCAAATTCGATTTTGATTTCGATCTGGTATCCGGAAGATACGTAATCGACGCAAAATCCATCATGGGAATCTTCAGCCTCGACCTTTCCAAACCGATCGACCTGAACGTCCATGCTGATGGAGATGCTCTTCAGACCGTACTTGATGTTCTTGCTCCGTACATTGTATAATTACGATAGAACATAAGGGCCGCGCACTCGCCGCGGCTCTTTTTTTGTCTTTGTTTATCATCAGGACCGGATCTTGTTTTTCAGAACCCCCAAAACAAGATCCGGCCTTTTTGTTCTTTAAAGCAAGTTTTCCTTAGCAGACCTCGATCGTCTCTGCGGTAGAAACTGCGCGTTCCATCATCTCGTCGATCACGTCGTCCAGATGGCGCTCGGAGCATTTGATGACATTCAGGTTCGGTTTTGTCACCGGATGCTTTGCAACGAAGATCGTGCAGCAGTCCTCATACGGCAGAACAGATGTCTCGTACGTACCGATTTTTTCGGAAATATCGACGATCTCCTGTTTGTCGAAACCGATCAGCGGACGGAAGACCGGCATGGTGCAGACTTCGTTGGTAACGGCGAGGGAATGCATCGTCTGGCTTGCCACCTGTCCGATACTCTCTCCGGTGATCAGGCCAAGGCATTTGTCCTGACGTGCAAACGCTTCTGCGATCTTCATCATATAACGGCGCATGATGATGGTCAGCTCGTCGTGCGGGCATTTTTCGTAGATTGCAAGCTGGATCTCGGTGAAGTTGACCACATGCAGACGGATCGGGCCGCTGTAGCGTGCAACGAGTTTTGCAAGATCCACAACCTTCTGTTTGGCTCTCTCGCTGGTGTACGGCGGAGCGTGGAAGTAAACGGCATCAATCTTAACACCGCGTTTTGCGATCATGTATCCGGCAACCGGACTGTCGATACCGCCGGAAAGCAGCAGCATGGCCTGTCCGTTTGTGCCGACCGGCATACCGCCAGGGCCTGCGATGCTCTCGCAGTACAGATAAATCTTCTGACGCAGCTCGACGTTCAGATAGATATCCGGCTCGTGAACGTCTACTTTGAGGTTCGGGCAGACATCGAGGATGCGGCCGCCCAGCTCGCAGTTGACTTCCATTGTGTGCATCGGATAGTTTTTGTTCGCACGGCGTGCGCATACCTTAAAGGTTTTCTCCTCGGTCGGGTACAGCTCTTTCACGTAGGAAACCACTGCCTCTGCCAGATCTTCAAAGCCGGTGTCCTCTAAAATGACAACCGGGCAGATCTCGGCGATACCGAAAACTCTTGTCAGCGCATCGACAGCGCCCTCGTAATCAAAGTCTCCTTCGGTGTTGACATAGATTCGTCCCATCTCACGGGTGACCTGGAAATTTCCGTCTACCGGGGCAAGCGCGTGCTCCATCTGTACGCAGAGCGCTTTCTCGAACAGATGACGGTTCTTTCCTTTAATGCCGATCTCGGCATATTTTACCAGAAATGCTTTGTACATCATCGTTTTTTATTCTCCTTTTTTCTCAGCCAGATCACGGAAGAACAGAGGATATTCCTCAGAAAATTTCTTCAGGATCAGGTCAGATACCTGACGCATCTGCGGATGTGCGGCGTTGGCGCTTCGAAGCCGGATAAAGTGGCGCCACTCTCTTAAGTTCATGGTCATGACGATCTCGGTTTTCAGAGAGTTCGGAAGAATGCTTCTTGCCTCCTCCGGCTTTGCTCCGAGTTCGAGCATCTGGAAGTAATACTGCTCTGCAGCTTCCATTGCTTTCTGCCATACCTCGTATTTTTTACGGTCGTTCTCGTCGTCCAGATCATAGGAAAATCCGGTTGCCAGATCGATACAGGTGATCTGGTTTCCAAATTTATCTTTCGAATAGTTGCAGTAGCGGGTGCTCTCCTGGCTGTAGCTTGCGATACGGTGGCGGACGATCTCATGGGTCACGCCGCGGTCGCACGTTACTTTTACGGTGATGGAGCCGTGCTCAATGACGGATTCATGGCCGCGTTTGATGATGCCTGCGATGAATTTCTCTGCAGTGCCTTCTCCAATGCGCTCCTCGCTCTTGTAGCAGACTCTTCCGATTTTCTCGATCCGGCGCAGCATATCCTCGTAGGATTCGGTGCTCAGGATTTCAATTTCCGGCTGTATTGTAATCATAATTTTCCTCTTTCTATTATTTCCTGGTAAATCTGCGCAGCTCGGCAGTACCTCGCGCAGCGTATCCAGGGTGTAATCAATCTGTTCCAGTGTCGTAAATTCGCTGAAGCTGAACCGCACGGCAGACTCCATCTCGGCTTTCGATGCGCCGATGGCAGTCAGCGTCGGGCTTCCGGCTCTCTTGTGTGATGAGCAGGCGCTTCCGGCGGAAACGTAGATCTGGCGGTCCTCCAGCGTGTGCAGCAGCACTTCACTACGCACATTTAAGAACGATGCATTGACAATCTGCGGCGCACCCTCTTCTTCCGGCATGCCATGGATGACCACATCGTCCAGCTCCCGCAAGCCTTCGATCAGACGGTGTTTGCAGGCACGCATCTGCGCAGTCTGCTCGTCAAAATGCCTGTAAACGATCTCAGCGGATTTCGCAAGGCCTGCGATGCCCGGCACATTGTCGGTTCCGGAACGCATGCCGTTCTGCTGGCCGCCGCCTAAGATCAGCGGACGGATTTTTACTTTCTCATCAATATATAAAAAGCCGCTTCCCTTCGGTCCGTGGATCTTGTGGCCGCTCACGGAGAGCATGTCGATGCCCATCCGTTTCGGATAAATCCGGTATTTGCCGAACGCCTGGATCGCATCGACATGAAAATACGTTTTCGGATTTTTCGCCTTGATTCTGCGTCCGATCTCCCCGATTGGCTCAACAGAACCGATCTCATTGTTGACATACATAATCGAAACGAGAATCGTCTCCGGCGTGATCGCTTCTTCGAGTTCGTTCACATCCACAAGGCCTTCTTTATTTACCGGCAGGCGCGTAATACGGAATCCCTGCTCCTCCAGAAATGCCAGCGGTGCCGACACGGCCGGGTGCTCGATCGCGCTTGTGATGATGTGGTTTCCCGTTCTCTTATTTGCCATTGCTGTTCCGACGAGCGCCCAGTTGTCGGACTCTGTGCCACCGGAGGTAAAGAAAATTTCTTTTTCTTTGACTTTCAGAATCTTTGCCAGCGTTTCCTGGGCGGTTCTGATATATTGTTCTGCTTCTACCCCTTTTTGATGCATCGCAGACGGATTTCCATAATGATTTACCATCAGATCACAGACGAGATCTGCGGTTTCCTGATAAACACAGGTGGTTGCGGAATTGTCCAGATATGCTTCCATTATCTTGTTCGTTCCCTTCCTTCTAAAAGATACACCAGAATGGAAAGCACGGTCATTCCGGCCGTTTCCGTGCGCAGAATGCGCTTTCCGAGCGTAATCGGCTCTACCTTTTCCTTCATGGCCATTTCCACTTCCGCTTCGTCGATGCCGCCCTCCGGTCCGATCAGGATCGCAATAGATTCACCCGGTTCAATGGATTCCAGAATTCTTCTCGTTCCTTCCATCCCCTCTGCGTTCTCATACGGCATCAGGCGAACGTCTGATTCTGCCATCATTGCAAGCGCCTGCTGAAATGTAACAGGCATGTGTACCGTCGGAATCTGCATCCGTTTGGACTGCTTTGCCGCACCAAGCGCGATCGTCTGCCAACGCTCTGCTTTCTTTTCCGCCTTTTTCCGGTCCAGCTTCACAACGCAGCGTTTCATCTCCACCGGAACAATTTCCGTCGCACCAAGTTCCACTGCTTTTTGGATGATCAGTTCCATTTTGTCACCTTTTGGCAGACCCTGAAACAGTACAATTCCGGACGGGAGTTCTCTGTCTGCTGCTGTGACTTCTTCTACTGCGGCAAGAACCTCACCTTCCGGGAAATCCGAAACGGCACAATGATATTCCTTTTCGCCTCCGGTACTGACCAGTATTTTTTCGCCCGGCCGCATGCGGAGCACATTTTTGATGTGATTAACGTCACTGCCCGTGATGTGGACAGTGCCGTCATAAATCTGACTTCTTCTACAAAAAACGGTACATGAATCTGTTCTCTTTCTCTTCTGGTGTTTCGCTTTTCTTAATTTACATCGGTTTTCTTGCTGTAACAGAAACCCATTCGCCCTGATGTGTAACTTCAACTACTTCAAGTCCCGCTGCAACGACTGCCTCTTTGACAACTTCCTCTTTCACATCGAGAATGCCGGATGTGATATAAACAGCGCCCGGCTTCATCTGGTGTACGATTACCGGCGTCAGCGGAACGAGAACATCTGCAAGAATATTGGCGGTAACGATATCGTATTTCTCGTATCCGACTCTGTCCTGTACTTCTTTGTCATCAATGATATTTCCGATCATCATATCAAAAGCTTCTACCGGAATTCCATTGACTTCTTTGTTTTCCTCAACCGCAGGAACCGCACACGGATCGAGGTCTGTTCCGACCGCATGACGCGCACCAAGCTTCAGTGCAATAATCGAAAGAATACCGCTTCCGGTTCCGACATCAAGCAGCTCGGTATCCTTTGTCACATATTTCTTTAACTGACGGATGCAAAGCTGTGTTGTCTCATGCATACCCGTTCCAAAGGCTGTGCCCGGATCGATATGGATGATCATTTTATCCCGGTCTTCCGGCTTTACTTCCTCCCAGGACGGGATGATCAGAATGTCGTCCACATAGAACTGTTTGAAATACTGTTTCCAGTTGTTGATCCAGTCCTTGTCCTCTGTCTCAGACTCTGTGATGGTGCACTCTCCAAGGTCCAGGAACTCCTGCATTTCTGCAAGTGCCGCGCGGACATCTGCAAGAACCTTCTCCTTGTCCTCATCCACATCGAGGTAAAAATTCAGGTAGGCAATGCATCGTCATCCGGAATATCCGGCATGATATCCACGAACATCTGCTGTTTGTCGCTCTCGGTCAAAGGCTGTTTGTCCTGAATTTCCACGCCTTCGATTCCCACATCGGCCAGAGTGGAGATCACAATGTCTTCCACTTCCGATCTTGTTTTTAATGTAAATTTATTCCATTTCATTGTTTAAACTCCTTTTTGCGCTTCTCTTTTCCATACGTGCAAAGAAAGCCACATTTATCATACACGATATCGTTCCTGTTGTAAATGTTATTTTCGGCTTTTACGGCTCGTCTCAATCCGAAATCTTTGTCAGAAAGCCATCTTTTTTCGCCTTCTGATAACGCCATACCAGCCCGAGTGTGGATAAAATGCGAACCCCAAGATCTATCAGATTGAACCGGTACAGTGCCGTAAGATCTGCCCCAAGTGCCGTATACAGACGGACACCAAGCAGCGGCAGAACACTGTTGGTCAGCGTTGTAATCATCGTAAAGAGGCTGATCAAAAGCGAACGGTTCTTTTCCGGCGCGGCATTTAAGAGAATCTGTATCGTACAAAGTGCAACGGCACACTGCGGAGCATTCAGAACCGTCATCAGAACAATAAAAGCAACCCCGCGGTACGCCAGGGGCAGATGAGGAGCCAGAATCATGATAACCGGGCAGAAGCAAAGACCGATCCCGGCGAAAATCAGTGCAAAATCCGGCGATTTTTTCCGGACAACCTTCGCGATCATTCCAACTGCCGCAAGCTGACCGATATTGAAAACACCGTTGCAGATGGAAAGTGTCATCTCCGACATTTTACAGTATTTGACCTGTCCTAAATACCACATGCTCCAGTCAAGCTGCCAGGTGATATAGAAAAAGACCACCGGCACGAAAAACCAGCGCAATGCTTTATTTTTCCCACACTTGTGATCGCCTCCAGCAGATCAGAAACAGAAAAACGTGAGGATGCATTTCCCGCTTCTGCCGGAGCTTTGCCCTCCTCCTGCTGTTCCACCGGAATTTTTTGATTGCAGCGGCCTGCAGCAGAACGCAGACAGCACACAGATAAAAGAAGCTTCGGAGTACCAGAAGCTTTCCATCGGCCGTGTGGCATCTTCCCATCAGAATCCCGCAGATCACCGGTGCAAGAATGCCAATCACAAACATGAACTGATTCCGAAAGGCATAGACATCATTTCGCTGTCGCAGCGAAACCGCAGCACCGAACATCGCCTGCCACTGCGCATTGTAGATGGCAAGTGCACCCGCAGTAAATGCCAGCGATACAAAAAACAGATCCATACGTCTCTCGCCGAGTACCGGTACACTGCCAAGAAATGCATAACCGGCACACATCATAAGAAGCGTAAGCAGCGGTATCGTCTTTGTCGACTTCAGATGATCCGCCAGAATTCCAAGCGGCAGCAATGCTGCACACGCTACAATGTTCGGCACCATCTGGATAATGCCGATCTGACTGTCGGTTGCACCCATGTTTGTCGCATACAGATTCAGACCGAAACCGTTAATTGATGTGATATATTGCAGAAATACACCCTCGACGGCAAACAGCAGCATGATCTGCGCAGATGGCGGCATCTTCTTTACCCGGTAAAACAGACTCTTTTTCATTGCTTGATCCCCCATACCTTCCTTTGTCGGCTTCACGTTCCTGCCCCCTGCCGGATACGTAAAGATTCTGCTCTCATAATGGCAATTTCATGTTCAAATGTCAACAGAAATACCCGGATCCGATGTGAGAATTTTAACGGCATTTTCTGTCAATATTCACAAAAGAAAAAAGGGCATTCTCCCTGTTGAATGCATGAGTTTGGCATAAGAAAAAGGAGCCCCCGTTTTACCTGGGGCTCCGCCTATTGGAAATGTTTATAGCAATCTCAGAAACTTGCGTTATTTTCGGGGTTTGCTATCAGAATTCGATCTCGCGCAGATATCTGTGCAGCGCATCCTGCCAGGTCGGCAGTTTTTCGAATCCGTTCTCGGTCAGTTTCTCTTTGCTCATGCGGCTGTTGGACGGACGTTTTGCTTTTGCCGGGTACTGGTCAGAGCTTACCGGTGATACACTTACTTTTCCGTAAGCCGGATCGATCTCAGCGGCCTGTTTGAAAATCTCGCAGGCGAACTCATACCAGGAGCAGAGTCCCTCGTTTGTTGCATGGTAGCGGCCGTAGTTCTCTTTCTCTGCCATGTCGACAAGCAGGCGGGACAGGTCGTAGGTGTAGGTCGGGCTTCCTACCTGATCATCTACAACAGTCAGATGATCGTGTGTCTTTCCAAGGTTCAGCATGGTCTTGATGAAGTTCTTTCCGTTCACGCCGAATACCCATGCGATGCGGACGATGTAGAATTTTTTCACCCATTTCTCTACCGCGAGCTCTCCCTCGTATTTCGTCTGGCCGTATACGTTCAGCGGATGACGCTCATCATCCGGCTCCCACGGGCGGGTGCCCTGGCCGTCGAATACGTAGTCGGTGGAGATGTAGATCATTTTGCAGTCAAGGTCATGGCAGACTTTTGCGATGTTCTCGGTTCCGACTGCATTGACCTGATGTACTTTTTCTTTTTTGTCATCATCTCAGCAAGGTCTACAGCGGTCCATGCTGCACAGTGGATTACGACATCCGGGTTTGCTTCGGTAATGACTTTTCTTACGCTTTCTGCATCGGTGATATCCATTTCTTCAATATCAACGCCGATTCCTTCATGACCGCGTTTTGCAAGTTCATTCATGACGTCATGGCCGAGCTGGCCTTTTACACCTGTTACAAATACTCTCATAATGGTTCTCCTTTTTTCTGATTTTGTTATCGTTATGTTTTGTCTGTCTCTTGTTTTTCAGTCTGATTTTCTGTTTGTACCATGAGTATAAAGGGTGACGTTATGTCATAGTCAAGCACTTTTTTCAAAAACTGCCCCGGATTTTTCTTCCGGGGCAGTTTTCTTCAACGCTGTTCGCTTTTATTTGTCGATATATTTTCCGTTCATCACATCCATCAGGTACTGGCCGTACTGGTTTTTCTTCAGCGGCTCGATGTCGGTCAGAAGCTGGTCTTTGCCGATCCAGCCGTTCAGGTAACCGACCTCCTCGAGGCACGCGATCTTGCGGTGCTGATGGGTCTCGATGGTTTTTACGAAGTTGGTTGCCTCTACCAGGCTCTCATGTGTACCGGTATCCAGCCAGGTGAAGCCCTGTCCGAGAAGCTCAACGTTCAGGCTGCCGTCTTCCAGATAGATCCGGTTCAGGTCGGTGATCTCAAGCTCTCCGCGCGGTGACGGTTTCAGGTTCTTTGCATACTCTACGACTTTGTTGTCATAGAAGTACAGACCTGTAACACAATAGTTTGATTTCGGTTTCTCCGGTTTCTCTTCGATGGAGATGGCTTTTCCCTCGGAGTCAAATTCTACGATTCCGAAACGCTCCGGATCATCTACATAATAGCCGAATACGGTTGCGCCTTTTCCGGTCTCAGCGTTTTCTACTGCTGCTTTCAGGCGTTTGTCCAGACCGTGTCCGAAGAAGATGTTGTCGCCGAGCACCATGGCAACGGAATCATCCCCGATGAACTCCTCGCCGATGATGAAGGCCTGTGCCAGTCCGTCCGGGCTTGGCTGTACCTTGTAGGAAAGCTGTACACCGAACTGATGGCCGTCACCGAGCAGTGCCTCGAAACGCGGGGTGTCCTGCGGGGTGGAGATGATCAGGATGTCGCGGATGCCTGCATTCATAAGAACAGACAGCGGATAATAGATCATCGGTTTGTCATAGATTGGGAGAAGCTGTTTCGATGTTACCATAGTTAACGGATAAAGACGTGTGCCGGAACCTCCGGCAAGTACGATACCTTTCATAATTCGTTACTCCTTTTTCGTATATGATACCTCTAGTATAACCTCATTCCCGGAAACGCGTCAACCCGTATCGTAACGTAACCGTTCCTGTTCACCCAGCAGTGAAACACTTGCTGTTTCGCTGCGTAAGAACATGATTCAGGTGTGAGCAACCCTCCTTTTGCGAAGCAAAACTTTAAATGAGGGTTGCGAATGCTACAGTTCGCTGGGCACCAGTGAACTGTAACACGTAACGCTGTGTGATAAATTTGTGATATTTCTGTTGTCAGATGCTGTATTTCGTCAGTTTCTGGCGGGAATAGATCGAGCTGTTACGGTTGAATACGTAAGCCGCGGTGCAGACAATAAAGAAATATGGCATATAATCATAGCCAAAAATCTCGCCGCCGATGAAAATAGCTGCCAGTAAGGTATTGGTTCCGCCGCCGAAAACCGCCGCATAGCCAAGCGCTGCGGAAAGCTCCACCGGAATACCGAACAGATTGCCAAGGACTGCTCCCAGGGTTGCTCCGATGGTAAACAACGGTGTTACCTCGCCGCCCTGAAAGCCGGCGGACAGCGTCAGAATTGTCAGGATAAATTTCAGCGCCCAATCATATGCATACACCTTTTCCCCACGAAATACCGCTTCCACCAGATTCGTTCCAAAGCCGCAATACCGTCCGCGGTACAGAGCAGGAACAGAATGCTAAGGATAACACCGATGGAGAAAACACGCACCAGCGGATTTTTGATTTTTTCGCCGAGATATTTTTTCGTGTGCTTTAAGCACCAGGCGAAGAGGCCGCCTGTGATTCCAAAAATAACACCAAGTGTAATCAGACGCACCAGCAGGAACGGTGTCAGGCTTTCGCTGATGTGGATAGCCAGATTTTCTTTGCGTATTCCAAGCAGGGAAGCTACAGCGCTCGCAGAAAAAGATGCGGTAAACGCCGGAAGCAGTGCCTCGTACCGCATTTCACCTGCAGCGAGCACTTCTACTGCAAAGATCACAGCTGCAATCGGCGTTCCGAACATGCCCGCAAAGCCGGCAGCCATACCGGTTACCAGAAAGATACCGGGCGCGTTTTTAAACGGTAATTTTTTACCGGCAAAATAGGAAAACACAGCACCGATCTGAACGGCAACACCCTCCCTGCCGGCACTTCCACCGAACAGATGCGTCAACGCCGTTGAGAGCATTGCCAGCGGAATCATGCAAAGCGGAAGCTCTGTCTCCTCCTCATACGCTACATCAAAAATCAGACTCATGCCTCCTTTTCCCCTGCCACCGAATTTCTGATTGACTGCCACGATCACAAGACCTGCCATAGCGAGAAACGGCAGACACCAGAAAAGATGTGCCACGCGAATAGCCGTGACTTTCAAAAGCAGACGGCAGAACAGCGCCTCAATCAGACCGACTGCCGCACCGAGCGGAACGCCGGTCACACCGAGCAGCAGCAGGGCGCCGTAGGTGCGAAGGGATTTCTTCAGTTCTTCTTTCATTCTCTTTCTCTCCTTTTCGAATTCTGCTGTTATCATATCACGAAGCGGACAGATTGTGAACTATGGATACCTTTTCCTCCATACTCTTTGCCAGTGCGTCGGCAAATTTTTCCTGCATCCGGATTGCTTCTGTCATCTCCTGCTCCGTAAACTGCGCCGCAGCTTCCTCCTCGGACTGAAACAGCGGAAGAACCAGCTCTCTCGCATACTGTTTTCCCGTTTCAGTCAGACTGATGATTTTTTCCCGCCGGTTTGCCGGATTGACTTCCATTTCGATATATCCTGTTTTCGTTTTTAGTCCGTTTTCGTACTTTTTGTTTTAGTGTTTTTTTCTTCCTTTGTCAAGATTTCCAAAAGCCTCTTTTTTCCGTATATTTTCCGGCATTTTTCAAATACTAGCAACTGTCCAGACACTGTTAGGGAAAGGAGATTTTGAAGATGAGAAAAATCAGAAGAGTGTATATGACGCTGGCATTGGCGGTATTACTGGCCGGGATGACGGCCTGTGGAAACAACACCACGAATGACACCGGAAATGGCAATACCAACACGGAGAGCGACATGGGACAGACGGATAACAGAAACGATGTCAATACGACAGAGATGCCGTCAAACGACAATGTAAATGATGTGACGGAGGGCACCGATGGGAATGCCAACGGTACGAACGGTACAAATACCGGGGATAGAAATACCCTTGGAGATGATGTCGGCGACGCCGCTGAAGATGTGACCCGTGGTGTCGGTGAGGGCGTTGAGGATGTCGGCCGCGCGGTGGACGATGTGGTAAGCGGCGGCGACAATGAGACGCAGAATCCGCAGGAAAACGGAGCAACTACACAGAATGGAGCGGGGATGGCACAGTAAATATGCACTTCTGCTGCTCCCGTATCTAAAAAACTTCCCTTGGCGAACGATATATGCAGGTTCGCCGGGAAGTTTTTTTACTGCCAGGCACATCAGCACCTGGTTTGATCCGTCAATTTTGATTTTTTCTTTTACAGACCGCATCTGAATTTTCTGCCTTTGCGCCAAGAATGCTGGCCATCTGATCGCCCCACGCTGCACGCTCTGCATAAATATCAACCGTTCCAGATCTCCGCTCCGGTCCACAAAGGCAGGGAACAGGAATCCACAGATAGGATTTCCCGGCTCGTATTCTCCAACCAGCGGGCAGACAGCGCAGATCAGATAGGGGAACATCTCCTCGGATTCCCCCAGGCGCTCTTTATCGGAAGCCTTTGCAGGAATATCATACCGGTCATAAAACATGTAAATGGCATAAGCCCCGTGAATCTGCAATCCTTCGATCAGGATATCATAGAACGTTTCCAACAGCGCATCGTTCTTCAGTCCGCATTCCCGCAGCGCCATCAGCATCTGCCAGATACTGCCCGGCCCCTGGGATGTTTCCGGAAAACGGTATTCCCGCAGCTTCTCATTCGATTCCGCAAACGGAATTTTCTTGGCAATCGCCAGATTCCTGGCCTTTTCCGAACCGGACAGTTTCAGAAAATGAATGTTGAAACTGCCGTCATACTCCCCATCCGAATCCGTATAGCAACCCGCCATCCGCACAAACGAAGTCCGCGCCGGCGTCATCCTCCTCGTCAGCTCCAGCATGTCTTCCCGATTAATCATACATTCCCTCCGACAGTAAAGATATTCGAAACTCTCTGCCTTTGATCTTATCATAACATGCTTTTTCTGTCAGCAGGTTTTTAAATTGCGTTCTTTCTCTCCATCTGATAAAATCGAAACAGTATCTCGCATTTTATAATTTTGATATAGAGAGATGTTGGGACAAAACACCTTTTGACTCAATATCACAGAAAGGACGACACATGAAATTAGCAGTAATCAGTGATCTTCACGGGAATTATTATGCGCTCGCAAAGGTGCTGGCATTTCTTCGCAGTCAGGAGATCGACGGTATCATCGGGCTGGGAGATTTTGTAACAGACGGGCCTTTTCCGCAACGGATGATGAGAGTGCTTCGCGAAATGCAGGAGGAGTTTCCCTGCTATCTGGTGCGGGGAAACAGGGAAGAATATCTGCTGGAAAATATCCGGCATCCGCAGAACTGGAAGGCAGGTTCCTCGACAAGCGGACTTTTGGATTATACGTTTCGGAATCTTACCGGACAGGATCTGGAATTTTTCGAACATCTGCCGACAGACGGTGTTCTGGTCGGAAAAATAAATGAATCAGGCCGGCTGATTCCTGTTTTTGTTCCGCAGGAAGAAATCACACCGGATACCTGCCGCGAATCTCTCTTCCCGGCACTTCGTCTCTGTCACGGCGCGCCGGAGAACTCCGTGGGAATTTCGGTCTGCATCCGGAGCTTTTGCTGTCCCATCTGGAAAATCTCGATGCCGCAATCCTGCTCGGCGGGCACAGCCACAAGCAGGAGCAAAGAGAATATGCCGAAAAAACATACCTGAATCCCGGTTCCCTTGGGCTTGCGCTTGATGGAGTCGGCGGCCATGCCCATTTCGCGATTCTGACGCTGGAAAACAGCACATGGCAGATCGAATGTTTTCAGATTCCCTACGATCTCGAAGCTACCTCGCCGAATTCGACCGCGCCGGGCTGGAAACGCATGGCAGTGTCCTTGCCCGTTCCTTAAAACGGACATTGACCTGCGGCGTGAATTATTTTTATCTCACCGTAAAACGAGTGCGTGAACTCGCCGATGCACTGGCACTGACCGATCTGGACGAAGAGGTCTGGAAAAAGGCGGAACAGGAACTGAAATAACCGTCCATTCAAAAGACGGCAGGCTGTGTACTCACACACAGCCTGCCGTCTGTTTCTATTCCCTAACTTCTATTTTTCTTTTCGAAACACAACCGTCTCAAATCTTCTGACCACTCCATCATACTCTCCCGTCATCGCTGGTATGTTTCCGTATCCATCGGAAATGCAGCGGTTCAGCTCCGTAGTTCTGTACAAACAGATACTTGTATTTCTCATCCTCCCTTGTTGCAACATCGAGCCCTTCCGGGATTTCGGCTGCCGCGCGTTCCAGGCCTTTTTCTTCTGCCAATTTCCGGCAGAAGTCATCGTAAAATGCCTGTTCAAAATCTGCGCAGACATAATACGCCTCGCCCTCTCCAAATACATTTTTCGTCAGTGCCGGATATCCCGCATAGAAATCGTCACGGTATGCCAGCAGCGTTTCGGCACCGTTCGTTTTTACCAGGTCGCAGAAATTTCGGATTTCATATGATAGCGATAGGTAATCCTTTGGGCGGGATATGCAGCCGCAGGCTGCATATCCGTTCCTCCAGATTTTCCCCCGCTCCAAACCGTGCGTGACAGTTTCCCATCACACGGCTTTCCATCGTCAGCACTTTTATGACAATCTATACATCAAACAG
>ENA-OQHA01000479-OQHA01000479.1-human-gut-metagenome-genome-assembly--contig:-NODE-479-length-19925-cov-1.753864_pt1 | contig 19925 bp, 29 predicted proteins | sample MGYA00242558_ERZ504707 | MGnify/ENA primary metagenome ERZ504707 (study PRJEB26092, sample SAMD00036197) | human gut metagenome | host: Homo sapiens | study: EMG produced TPA metagenomics assembly of...
CTAAAGCCTCCTCCTCAGTTGGTGGAAAAAAGCTAGGGGGATAGAGATTTTTGAAGGCACCACATGATCCAAGCGCTCAATCTGAGCCATTCGATAAATACCTTGACTGGCTAGATAAGACTGATAATTAAACCCTTGAAAATTACGTTGACCAGTTGCTGGGGATAACTTTATTTTCCCTTTTAATACCAGCGTTTGGCTAGTAGTCTTAAAAAAATGCTGCTCCTTCTCAGATTTGAGTCGGTAAAAGACTGATAAGTTTGTCCCTTTGCCTTTCCGATGGCTGATAATTGCTCACCATTAACCGATAGCGTATCAGCAATCAGAGTCACCTGATTGATTTCAGCAGGAGCTTGTTTATCTTGTATGCTAGCTCTGTGATGCAAGAATAAAAAATAAATCAAAAAGAACCCACCTACAAGCCCCACCAACTTTAGGGCTGCCTTCTTCTTCCAATGATGCTTCAAAAAACATACTAAAAGAAAAGCAAAAGCCACCATAGCATAAACATTAGTGACAAAAATCATAAAATAAAGAGCAGCTATTAACAGAGCCAAGGAAAAAAAGATTGATGGGAGCATTTTTAAGCCACATAGAGGGACTCTCTGATTTTATCTAAGTTTTATCACCAATTCCTGAGACATTTTTCAAGTCATCTACGGATTGAAAGCCACCATGACTTTCACGATAGGCAATGATATCCTCAGCACGCTTAGCTCCAATCCCAGAAATGGTTTGCAACTCCTCTGAAGTCGCTTGTGTTTAAGTTGATTTTGCCATCCTTAGCACTAGTTTGCCCTCCCTTGTCAGAGACCTGACCAGTTCCTGATTGACCAAGAACAGAGAGGTTTTCATCCTTAGTTGCCACATAGACAACCTCTTCGTCTGACAAGCTTGCAGCTAAGTTAACACTCTTAGCATCCGCATCCTCAGTCATTCCCCCAGCGGCTTTGATGGCATCAGTCACCCTAGCGCTTGCTTTTAAGGTATAAACACCCGGATTAGCCACAGCCCCCTTAACATCTACCGTTACTTTTGACTCATCCTTTTCACTTCCTTCAGTCTTTGACTGGGAAGACGCCTCAGAAAGAGACTGTGAGCTTTGTTTGGAGGAGGAGGTTGACAAAGCTGTCACATCTGTATAAGACGTCTCCGCCTCCATGCTGTTGCCGGCACCGTAAGTCATCCATAGGAAGAAGCAAAAAATCACCATCAGTACAGCAATAACACTCACAAACAGACAATTATCTTTGACATAGGTAGAATCTTTTCCTTCACGCTATTCTCCTTAATTGATATATTTTCTTTCTTATTCGTAAAAAATTTGAAAAATATATCAAAAAGTAAAAAAACTCCATCAGATCTATATCTGATAGAGTTATTAGCTTATTTCTGCGTTTCTTTGGCACGGTGTTTTTCAGGGTTCCAAACAAAGCTAGCTACATATGAGAAAGCCATGGTCAAAAGCACTGCAATGATAGCCACAAGACCGAGAGGTACACGGTAAATATAAGTCAATGGGTTTGGTTTCTTGCCTGTTTGATAGCTCAAAGCTTCTTCATCGAGACGATCAAATTCAGACTGGATACGACGAGCAACCTCTTGAATATTTTCGTCATTCAAACGCTTCAAATCTGAAATATCAATAGGATTACCATAGTTCATATCCACACGTTCACCTGTCAAGAGCCCCTTGAGTTCTCGAGGTCCTTGATAGACAACTGGCATAATCTTAACCTTGGCCATCTTAGCGATAACCGCAACCCCACCCTTAACATCAGAGGAATGACGGCTACCACTTGGGAACATAATCAAACTACGATTACTCTTCTTAAGCATGTTAACAGGGTACTTGATAGCTTCTTGACCTGGATTTTCACGGTCAATTGGAAAGGCGCCACACATGCGGATCCACCAACCAAAGATACGGCTCTTGAAGAGTTCTTTCTTAGCCATGAAAATAAACTGCTTAGGACGGGCTGAAAAAGCCATATAAACAGGGTCCCACCAAGTTCGGTGCGGAGCAACCAAGATATAGTTTTCATCCTTGTTCAATAATTTATCGCGATTGTGGTAATGGGCATTACCATTGATAATCCAAAGAAGGAAGACAACAAGCCCACGTAAATAAGCGTAAAACACGTTTTTACCTCTTTTTCTACAAGTTTTTTACTATTATACCAAAAAAGGAGCTCTTTTTTCATCGAATTTCTTTGCAAAAGTCTTGAAAATGGTGTGGCACTTTCTAATAGTTTGAGCTATAATGTAGCTATGATAAAAAGTATTAAGATTACAGGGGAAAATCGAAAGGCACTTAATATTTGCCTCATTATTGCAAACTTGGCTGTTTTGGCTATCCTAGGCTTTGTACTATTCCAACGCCATAACACGAAATCTGAACAAGTAGCCAAGGGTGAAAAGACTGAACAAGTCGCTAATAGCGCAAGTTCAGCTTCAGAAAAAGCTAAGGAAGAAGATAAAACACAACTCAAGAAAGGTAGTAACCACAGCATTGCAGCTTCTGACTATGCTTACGATGTTACTGCTGTTAATAACACTATTCGAGGCGAATCTCAGGATATCGACGACAAGGTAGTCTTTTTAACATTTGACGATGGGATTGATTCTACATTGACACCACAAGTCATGGATATTTTGAAAGAATATGGTGTTCATGCTACATTCTTCCACATTGGTTACACCATTACACAAGAAAATGCGGACATCCTCAAACGCCAAATTACAGAAGGACACGCGATTGCCAACCATAGCCTCAGCCATAACTTTAATCTCCTTTATCCAGGACGTGTTCCTAATCAAAGTCAGATTGTTTCTGAGGTTAACCAAACCATGCTAATTTCCAAGCCATCCTAGGTAAAGACTTCAAGACAAGAATTTTCCGTTATCCTGGTGGTCATATGTCATGGCAAGGTCTAGAAAGTACTGACCAAGCTCTTGCCAAGGAAGGTGTCCAGTGGATTGATTGGAACATGCTTTGTGGTGATGCAGAACCAGCCTCTGTTCGCCCAACGACATCTGAAAGCATGATGGCCTACTTGGATGGTTCACAAAAATATTTCCCTGAGAGTCATGTTAAGGTTGTGCTTATGCACGACACTGCTGGTAAGGAGCTCACAGTTCAGACCCTTCCACAAATCATCGCATACTTCAAAGACCAAGGCTACACCTTTGGTGTCCTAGAGTAATCACTCACAACAGTTCCTTTGGGAGCTGTTTTTTGTTACAATAAAAGCTATGACAAATCCAATTTTAAAAGATGGAGAACGCATTGACCAACTCTTCTCCACAGATGTAAAAATCATTCAAAATAAGGAAGTCTTCAGCTATTCTATCGACAGTGTCCTCCTCTCACGATTTCCAAAAATTCCCAAGAAGGGATTAATCGTCGACCTTTGTTCGGGAAATGGTGCCGTTGGCCTCTTTGCTAGTACACGTACTGAGGCACCAATTACCTTGGTTGAGCTACAAGAACGCCTGGCTGACATGGCCAAACGTTCCGTCACTCTCAACCAACTAGAGGACCAGGTGACTGTTGTTAATGACGACCTAAAAAATTTGCTTGACCATGCCCCACGATCTCAGGTAGACCTTATTCTCTGTAACCCTCCCTACTTTAAGGCGACAGAAACATCCAAGAAAAATCTGTCCGAGCACTACCTCTTGGCCCGTCACGAAATCACGACCAATCTAGAGGAAATTTGCCAGGTCGCACGTCATGCCCTCAAATCTAATGGACGCATTGCCATGGTGCATCGCCCTGACCGATTTTTGGATATCATCGACACCATGCGCCAGTATAATCTAGCACCTAAACGCATCCAGTTTATCTATCCTAAGATGGGACGTGAGGCAAATATGCTCCTGATTGAAGCCATTAAAGACGGCTCGACAGATGGCTTGAAAATCCTTCCGCCTCTCTTTGTGCATAAGGAAAATGGCGACTATACCGACGAAATCTTTGAGATTTACTTTGGAAAAAAGACTGAGGGTGAGTCCTAGACGATGACAGAAAAGGATAACAAGGCCTACATGTATGTGGTTGAGTGTGCCGATGGCACCCTCTATACAGGCTATACCACAGACGTCGAACGCCGCCTCAAAACCCATAACGCAGGCAAAGGCGCCAAGTATACCAGAGCCCGCCTACCAGTTAAACTCCTCTATTCAGAATTCTTTGACAGCAAGCCTGAAGCCATGAGCGCCGAAGCACTCTTTAAGAAAAAAAGTCGAGAGAAAAACTGGCTTATATCAAAGAACACACGGAAAAATAACCGTGTGTTCTTTGATATTGGAAAACGCTCTATTTTCATAGAGCGTTTTCATTGTTTATTTATCACCCTTGTTACGGATAACAAAGCCGTTTTTCTTTTCGCTTGAGGTACGGTGTGGGCGTTTATTGCCACGGTTTTCGAAGTCACGGCTATTCTTCTTAGACTTGCGTTTGAAGTCACGACGGCCACCATCTCGGTCATCGCGGTTACGGTCGCCACGGTATCCACCACGACGGTTGTTATCGCGACCACGGTTGCCACGGCCACCTTTGCCGCCTTTACCACCAAAGCCACCACCTGATGGTTTGAATGGCAATGGTTTTCACGGGCAATTTCCACTTCTGGCATTGTCTCTGGGTCTTGAACGGTCAAGCTCAAGATGTAAAGTGCCAATTCTTCAGGAGTGAATTCTTGAGCCAATTTTACCGCATCACCCTTGAACTTGTCAAAGTTAGAACGGATAGCTTCATCCGCAAAGTCGCGTTCGATCTTCTTAAGGGCAACTTTCTTCTTAGCTTGGAAGGCTTCTTGAGCTGTTGGTGGCTTAAGACCTTTCATGCGTTTCTTGGTCATGTTTTCGATGATTCCCAAGTAACCCATTTCGTTTGGTGCTACGAAAGTAATAGATTGACCTGATTGGCCTGCACGTCCTGTACGTCCAATACGGTGAACGTAGCTTTCTGGATCTTGTGGAATATCGTAGTTGTAGACGTGAGTGACACCTGAAATGTCAAGACCACGCGCTGCAACGTCTGTCGCAACCAAGATATCGATTTGGTCGTTCTTGAAGTCACGGATAACACGAAGACGTTTGTTTTGGTCAAGGTCACCGTGGATACCCTCTGCACGGAAACCACGAAGTTTCAAGCCACGTGTCAACTCGTCCACACGACGTTGGTACGACCAAAGACAATTGACAATTCTGGTTGGTCAACATCCATAAGGCGAGTCATGGTATCAAACTTCTCTTGTTCCTTCACTCGGATAAAGTATTGGTCAACGTTAACATTGGTCAATTCTTTAGCTTGATTTTCACATGCTCAGGGTCTTTCATGAACTGCACACCAATACGTTTGATGGCATCAGGCATAGTTGCTGAGAAAAGGAGAGTTTGACGTTCTTCTGGTACTCGGCTAATGATAGCTTCAATGTCTTCAAGGAAGCCCATGTTAAGCATTTCATCAGCTTCATCCAAAATCAAAGTCTCGATGTTATTGAGTTTAAGAGCCTTACGTTTGATAAGGTCAAGGAGACGACCTGGTGTCCCTACAACGATGTGGCACCTGAACGAAGGGCCTTGATTTGTTTTTCAATGCTAGAACCACCGTAGACTGAGCGAACTTTAACGCCTTTGTCACGACCAAAACGGAAAAGCTCTTCTTGAGATTGCACTGCCAACTCACGTGTTGGGGCAATAACAAGGGCTTGGATTGTATTTTCTTCTGTACGAATTTTATCTAGGGTAGGCAAACCAAAGGCAGCTGTTTTACCAGTACCAGTTTGGGCCTGACCGATAACATCCTTACCTTCAAGAGCGAGTGGAATTGTCAACTCTTGGATAGGTGATGGTTTTTCAAAACCGGCAGCTACAACAGCTGATTGGATGTCTTCTGATAGGTTTAAATCTGTAAATTTCAAAGTATTCTTCTTTCTATTTGAAGGCGGTGCGAAGCCACCTTATGAGACTTGGTTGTGTAGTAGATTAACTACCTGTATTTAATAGTCGTTTATTTTAACAACTCATCTAGTCTATCATATTTAGAAATAAAAAGACAGGAAATAACGTTTTAAAACCGCCTTCAATTTGAGAAGACGGTTTCACTCACTAATTATTATTTATGGACCAACCAACGCAGGTAGCGGGCCAAGACCAAACAAAGAATCACACTACCGATAATGATGAAAATCCAGGCTGGACTAACCGTCATAAACGGTAAAGGAACATTCATCCCAAAGAAACCGGTAATGACGGCGAGCACTCCCAAGAGTACCTCAATAATGGTCAAATTACTCAAGTTGTTGTTCAGGTTATTGTTTAGGATATTATTATAAGAACCTGACAGTTGCTGTAAGACCTTAGAAATGAGGTCCGTCATGGCTACTAACTGTCTGGCTTCAATCATGGCATCATCAAACTGTTCTTTTTCAACCTCGTTGAGACGACGATAAATGGCGTGCCCCTTGATGTGCTCCAAAAGGAGACGGTTTTGTGTAGCGGCAGCTACCAAATAGACCATGCCTGTTTCCAAATCTGAAAGGTCGTAAAGATTCTTACTTGTCGTAGTCTGCCTTAGACGTCGACTAACCTCATCTTTTTGCTGATCCAAACGTTCAATGACGGGATAGTAGGCATTTGAAATCATCTCAAGTCCTGCAAAGAGCAATTTGTAGATAGACAAATCCTCATGGTTATCCACATAGTCTTGCATTTTGCTGATCACATAAGCATTATCCTCGTTACTAATGGTCACCAAACGTGTATCTTGTACAATAAAGGTCAGAGGAATGGTTTCATAGTATTCCTTGTCCTTCTCAAGAGCTAGGACATTATAGATAAAGGTGATTGTTCCATTCTCACGGTTGTAGTCCATGTGAGCTCGTTCATTTTTATCCAAGGCATACTCTATGGTTTCCTGGTCAATATCATACTTGGTATAAAGGTAGGATTGCTCAGAAATAATATCTGAGTCAATATTAATCCAGTGACGCTTATAACCCAGTTCTTTTTCAATAAACATTTTTCTTCCTCATTACTTTAGCACTGCTGCTGCCAAAGCTTGTTGAATTTCAAAGACATTATTATCACTCTTAAATTGAAGGACCTCTGCGGGCTCCAGTGCTGATGAAATCCAAATCTTAAGTTCAGCATCTAGGTCAAAGTGCCCTGAACTTTCTACAGTAAAACGAGAAATCGAGTGATAAGGGATAGACTTGTAAGAAGTCTTCTTCCCTGTAACACCTTGTTTATCGACTAAAATCAAGCGCTTCTCTGTAAAGACAATCAAGTCACGAACTAAAACATAGGCTAACTCCACCTGTTCACCTGGAATTAAGATGCCCTCCAATTGGTGCTCAACTTTATCATTATCTTTTTTAGATGCGTTACCAAGCAGTCCTGAAAAAAGTCCCATAGTTGTTTCTCCTTTTTTATTGTAAAGATAATCCTTGCTTTAACTATACCACAATTTTAGGATTTCAGACACTTGCAGAAATGGGTTTCTAGTAGTACAATTAAAGAGTCACAAGAGGAGCAATTGCTGAGAATGGCTAGCTTGATTTTTTCTTCAAGACCTGCCTAAACTCTTACCACCTGATCAGGTTAGGACCTGCGTAGGGATGTGTCTCAAAATAGATTGAAATAGAGGAACTTCTATGACGTCGTTTTGATGTGGCAAAAAACAGCCAATCAAGACGATTGGTATAGGAGGTTTTTTTATGTCGAAAACAAATATTCGGCCAATGATTGAGGTTGCCCTTTTTGCAACCATTGCTTATATCCTGGACCTAGTTACCCAGCCCATGTCACTAGGCCCTTGGATTTCCCTTTCCTTTAAGATGGTACCTATCTTTCTCCTCAGTTTTCGCTGGGGCTTAAAGGCTGGTGCTATGGGCGGTCTTATCTGGGGGCTACTTCAAGTGGTGACAGGACAGGCAGCCGGTGGTTGGCTAACCTTAACACAAGGTTTTCTGGAATATTTTGTCGCCTTTAGTCTGATTGGTATCAGTGGTGTGGTCAAACCAGCCCTTGATAAAGCCATTAAACAAGGCAATAAAGTCAAGTCTCTGATGGTGATTACTGAGGGGATTCTTCTGGGTAGCTTCGCTCGTTACCTCATTCACTTTATAGCCGGTGTCATCTTTTGGGGAAGCTATGCCCCTAAAGGACAAAGCCCTTATCTCTATTCATTTATTGTCAATAGCTCATCCTTCCTTGGAGAAACATTGGCCAGCCTCATCGTTTTCTTCGCCCTACAACGATTCCTAGGCAGGTTACTAAATACAGAAAAATAAAAGAAACCATAGGACAGTCTTAAGTGGTAGTCCTATGGTTTTTCTTGTTTTTATAAGATATTATGACATGAAGTCAGACGAATCGATATTATTCGGCTGACGTAGTTAGTGAGACAGCTAGCTAGCCACAAGATAGTGGCTAGCGGCAAAAGATGAACGATTTACATAAACTATACATAGTATTACGACATGAGAAAACGGAAACGATAATTTTCCGTTTTCGAGTTAGTAAAGGACTTAGTCACGGTCCTATAGGACGTGGCGTAGATTGCTTAGGCTATGATATAGCCAAGCAATCTTAGTACATTACATCTTCTCTTCCAATGTTACATCTGGATATTTATCCGCAAACCAACGGAGGGCAAAGTCATTTTCAAAGAGGAAGACTGGTTGGTCAAAGCGGTCTTTGGCCAAGATGTTTCGGCTTGATGACATGCGTTCATCGAGGTCCTCAGGTTGGATCCAACGCACAGTCTTTTTACCCATTGGAGTCATGACGACTTCGGCATTGTATTCATTTTCCATACGGTGTTTGAAAACTTCAAACTGAAGTTGACCAACGGCACCAAGCATGTATTCGCCTGTTTGGTAGTTGGTATAAAGCTGGATGGCTCCTTCTTGCACCAATTGTTCAATTCCTTTGTGGAAGGACTTCTGTTTCATAACGTTTTTAGCAGAAACTTTCATGAACAACTCTGGCGTAAAGGTTGGTAGTGGCTCAAATTCAAATTTGTTTTTACCTACAGTAAGAGTATCACCAACCTGATAAGTTCCTGTATCGTAAACCCCGATAATATCTCCTGCCACGGCATTTTCGACATTTTCACGAGATTCAGCCATAAACTGAGTGACGTTAGAGAGCTTAGCTCCCTTACCCGTACGGGTTAGGTTAACACTCATACCACGCTCGAATTCACCAGAAACGATACGAACAAAAGCAATACGGTCACGGTGACGTGGGTCCATGTTGGCTTGGATTTTGAAAACAAAACCAGAGAAATCCTTGTTAAGAGGATCAATCTCATCGCCATCAACTGTCTTGTGGCCATGTGGTTCTGGCGCAAATTTGAGGAAGGTATCGAGGAAGGTTTGAACCCCAAAGTTTGTAAGGGCAGAACCGAAGAAGACCGGCGTCAATTCACCAGCTAAAATAGCTTCCTCAGAGAATTCATTACCCGCTTCTGTCAAGAGTTCGATATCTTCTTTAGCTTGCTCATAGAATGGGTTGTTGGCAAAAAGAGTATCACCATCTTCAATCTTGGCAAAGCGCTCGTCACCCTTGTAAAGCTCCAAGCGTTCATTATAGAGGTCGTAAAGTCCTTCGAAGGCTTTACCCATACCGATAGGCCAGTTCATTGGGTAGCTGGCAATACCAAGCACTTCTTCCAATCTTCCAAGAGGTCGAGTGGCTCACGTCCATCACGGTCCAATTTGTTCATGAAGGTGAAGACAGGAATACCACGGTGTTTAACAACTTCGAAAAGTTTTTTGGTTTGGGCCTCGATACCTTTGGCTGAGTCAACGACCATGACGGCAGCGTCAACCGCCATAAGGGTACGGTAGGTATCTTCTGAGAAGTCCTCGTGCCCTGGGGTATCAAGGATATTGACACGTTTGCCGGCATAGTCAAACTGCATCACAGATGAGGTTACTGAGATACCACGTTGTTTCTCGATATCCATCCAGTCTGATTTAGCGAAGTTTCCCGTTTTCTTACCTTTTACGGTACCAGCTTCACGGATTTCACCCCCAAAGTAAAGCAGTTGTTCAGTGATTGTTGTTTTACCAGCATCGGGGTGAGAGATGATGGCAAAAGTACGGCGTTTTTTTGATTTCGTCTTGGATACTCATAGTTTTCTTTCTTCTTTAAAAATAATCTTTTTGATACTTTTCCTTAGCGGTATGGAACGTCAGTAGCTGCCTTAGGAATTGCAAAACTTCCATGCTCAATAGGAACTGACAGTCGTCGGTTTTTACCAGATCGAAAAGTAAGATAGTTGTAGCACTTCTTTCAGAAAATTTCTCTCTTTTTAGAGCTACATTTGTTGTCGAGGCTTGCGATAATCTCGCAGGCACAGCTCTTTTATTATATCCAAATTACAGTGTGAAAGCAATTCTGAAAGCGTTTTGTGTTAGAATAAAACAAATAAAATGAAAAAGCACGCTATCAACTTTCTGATAGCGTGTTTCTTCATTTATTTAATATTTGTCTTCAAAATGCTCCAGACCTTTTTCATGATTATCATGAGAATAATCAGAGCTCCTGAAACAGCAAGGTATTTGACAAATAAGGGAGTTCCCATAATAAATGGCGTGTGTTTAAGCATGCCATAGTTTCCACCGATAGTCTGATTAACTATTACCAAAGCTAGATTCAGTAATAAGGTAGCCACGACAATCAGCCGCTGGCTGATGGGATGCGTTTTATAACTATTAAAAATGACATTCAGGCTATTGACCAGTAGGCATAGTGGCCAATTAGGAAAGAAAAGCCTGTGATATGAGGAAACTCATAGGGATCAAATACTGGATAAATCAACGCACAGTAAGTCCCGACAAACTCCCATAATAGCAAAATAGCTCTTTATTCTACTATTTTTTAAGAGGAGAACAGCAAACATGGCCATACGACAATGGTACAGGGGCAGACTAATATAAAGCGGGAAGCCCTGCCAGAGGTACCAAGTGTATAGGGCAAAGAGTTGAATGCTTGGATAATGAGAAAGGTCCAACGCCATATATTATTCTTATACCAACGCCAACTCAAGTAACTCAATGCTACCATCGCCAAAAGCATAAGCAAATAATAGGGCAAAGGTATCTGGGGTGGATCAGTTTGGGTGGTTGTCAAAAAATCCTTCATTCTCTTCTCCTGCTGAAATTACTATGCCTGCTATTATATCAAATTTCAGGGTAAAGCAAAAACCTGCTTGGAGAGCAGGTTAGAGAACTTAATTCTTAGCTTGGAGTTCTTCTACAACCTTGGCTAGGTTCATAGAATTAGAGCCCTTGAGCAAGATTTGATCGTGCTCGCCCAGGCTTTCTTTGATTTGCTTGACCATAGCGTCAAATTGGTCTTCGTTAGCTGTTTTCTTGAAATAATAGACATGACCAAGAGGAAACATTTGACTAGCAAGTTGTGACAATTCGGCAATGTCTTCACCGTAGAAAATCACCGTATCAATAGCATCTGGTGTCAGGCTTAGAATCATCTGTGTGTGAAGTTGCACAGACTGTTCACCGAGCTCTTTCATATCAGCTAGGACGGCGATTTTCTTACCTCCTTCATTCTTAGGAATGGCTGAGAAGGTCTCCAGAATGAGCTTCATGGCTGTTGGATTAGCATTGTAAACGTCTGAAAGAATATCAGCACCGTTAGCTGCTTTTTTCCATTCGGTACGATTTTTTGTGAGTTGCAAGTTAGCAAGAGCTGTGAGGATATTTTCCTCAGTTACACCAAGTGTTTTGTCGACATAGGCAGCAACCATGGCATTTGTGGCATTGTATTTTCCAGTGACTGGCAAGGTACTTGTCCGTCTAGGAAGTTTGTTGAAAAGGTGAGATGGTCCTTGAATTCTGTCAACTCAGAGACTGTAAGCTCCGCACCATCCCCAAAGCGTACCACTTCAAGATTGCTTGGCAAGAAAGGATCTACGATAGGATCACTTGGCACAAGCAAGAGGCTACCATCAGGCATACCGTCTTGCATTTGCATTTTACCTTGGGCAATCTTGTCACGGCTACCGAAGAATTCCAAATGAGCTCTCCGATTAAGGTAACAACGGCTGTTTTTGGCTTAGCCAGGGTTGACAAGAGGTGAATGTCTCCCATGTGGTCTTGCCCCATCTCAAGGACGATTTTCTCTGTATCATCAGGCATGTGGAGGGCTGTATAAGGAAGACCAATCTCATTGTTGTAATTGCCTTGGGTTTTGTAAGTACGATAGGTTGTAGCCAAGATATCATGAATCATGTCCTTGGTTGTTGTCTTACCATTAGAACCAGTCACAGCAATAACATCAACCTCAGTCTTTTCAAGATAGTAGGCAGCTAGCTTTTGGAAAACTTCAAGAGCGTCATCAACTAGGATGTGGACTTGATTAGCTGGTAATTCTTTTCTGTGAATGTCGCTAGGGCACCAATTGTCAAAGGCTGTTTGGATAAATCATGCCCGTCACGCGCACCTTTTAGTGGTAAAAAGAGGTCACCCGCTGTAATCTTACGGCTATCAAACTCAATTTGGTTAATGGCAACATCGTCATAGGCTGTGACATCATTTTTAGCGCCAACAACCTTGGCAATTTCATGGAGTGTCAGTTTCATCTTAAAATCCTCTGTTTTATTTTTACAAGTCTGGCAAGAAATATGATTTTCTTGCTGCAATCACTCCCAATTATATCACAAATCAGGCTAGCTTTTGCTGGAAGACGAATTTGTTACAATGGTTGATGAAAGGATTAGGCATGACAAAGAAAAAATTAATCCCTTTCTCTAAGGGAGAGGAAACTATAAATAGCGACTGTCAAAGTATCGAAGAACCTAAAGGATGGCGCCTTAATTGGAGAAAGATAATACCACTAGAGCCAACAGCCGAATTGATTATTTTAGTGCTACTGGCACTGCTATGGGGTGGCTTTTATTATTACAAGCACTATACGGTCAATGAAAGCAATATCTACGGACTTTGGCAATCCGAAAACCACACGCTAGCCATTTCCTATGAACACATCCGTAGACATGGTGATACGAATTGGCAAATCGTCCAAGATGGCAAAACGATAATCAATGTTGCAGATACTCGTGCCATCAAAAAGATGAACGACGGAACACTCCATATTGAGGTCTATGCTCCAGAAAATATCCTCTCAAACTTCCTCAAAAAGGTGGTTACAATTACTTGGATATGTATGTCCGAAAGGGGAATCTCCTAACTTATGACGGTGAGTCCTACAAGCGTATCAATTCTGGAAACAAATCCATCACTTGGAAAGATGGTTCCACCAGCTTATGGTGAACGGAAAACAACTATAGATGAGTTTTTTGAAGCCTTCTATTTGATACTTATGGGGATTTGCTCATTTCTTATCATTATAGAGGCTCGGCAAAAGAGGAGAGAAAAACTCAATGAGACACCAATCAAAAAGAAAATACGCTGACCGAAAGAAACTCAATCGAAAGTATCATTCACAAAAAGCATATCGAAAAGAACAAAAACGCAAAACCGGATGGCGAGCACGCTGGGATAAATTTACAGACCGTTTAGCCAACATTTTTGAGATATGTTTCCTACTTATGATACCTATTTTCATCGTCTATATGATTTTCTTTGATGATGGGTTTATAAAGATGGTATCTACGGTCTGTGGCAATCTGAAAATCATAAGCTTGCCATATCATATGAAGATGGTTCAAAGGGAAGCAAGCGTGATTGGGATATTGTTCAAGATGGAAATGTCCTCATTAAAGATGCACGCATTGATGATATTAAACGTTTAGAAGATGGCACTCTCTACATTGAAGTTTATGCCAAGGAAAGTCTGTTTTCAGACCTTCCCACAAAGAACGGCTACAACTATTTGAATATGTATGTCCGTAAAGACAATTACTTGACCTATGATGGCGAATCCTACAAACGGATTGATGATGAAGACAAGAGTATTACCTGGAAAGATGGTTCAAAATCCCTTTATGGTCAACGAATAACCTTGTTTGATCGTCTGAAACCATATATCGTATTTGGAATGTTTGGAAGCTTGCTTATATATGTTCTTTTCGTTGAATGGAGGATCAAAAGAAAATATAAAAACAAATAACCCACCCCTGCTTCTAGCTGAGCTAGATAGCCACGGGTGGTTGTTTTGTTCTTATTAAGCAAGACTTGCCCTTACGAAGGCTGTCAGTCTTATTTCACTTCGCCACCTTCAACCACGAGGTCATCAGCTTTAGCTGCATCACCGTAAGTTGGACGAAGTGTTTTTTCATAATCTTTGTGGAAGAAATTCTCTTTACCAAGTTTCTTAATGTCTTTATTGATAAAGTCAAGGAGTTCTTTGTTACCTTTTTGAACGGCTGGGGCAATGGTATCTGGGTTACCAAGTGATGTGATTCCTACTTCATAACCTTTATTTTCTAGAGCCCAAGCAAGAACTTCTGTATTATCAGTTGAGAAGCATCGCCACGACCATCAAGGAGGGCTTGGTAAGCATCGCTATATTGGTCATACTTTTGCAATTTGATATTTGGGTAGTTCTTTTCAAAGTAAGTTTCAGCAGTTGTTCCCTTAGTAACAATCAAAGTCTTACCTTCAAGCTCTTTAACATCCTTAATGACCTTGTCTCTAGGTGACACCACACCGATTGAGACTTTCATGTAAGGAAGGGCGAAGTCCACTTGTTTCTTACGTTCATCAGTTACTGTAAAGTTGGCAAGGGTAATATCTACCTTATTTGAAATCAAGAATTCTGCACGGTTGGCCGCATCTACTGAGACGTATTTAGGTTTAACACCCAAATCTTTGGCCAAACGGTTCCCAAGTTCAATATCGTAACCTTGGTAAGCACCCTTGTTATCTACATAACCGAAAGGTTTCTTGTCCGCAAAGACGGCGATACGGAGTTCACCACTCTTCTTAATTTCTTCGATGGTACTGTGCTTTGGCTGTTGATTTACCAGAGCTACTGTTACTTGAGCAAGCAGTCACTGCTACCAAGGCAAAGACGAGCTAATAGGGCAAAAATTTTCTTTGTTAATTTCATAAATATCTCCTAAATATTATATTTTTACTAAAAACAATGGGTTACAAATAGGCACCAAACTGACTGAAATCAAAGACATTGAGGAACTCTTGAGCTCGCTGTGTCTTTGGTTGATTGAAGAATTCTTCAGCAGTACCTTCCTCAGCGATGACTCCCTTATCCATAAAGATAATACGGTCAGCGATGGCACGCGCAAACTGAAGCTCATGGGTCACAATCAACATGGTACGCCCTTCTTGAGCGAGGTCGTTAATCAATTCCAAAACCTCACGAACCATCTCAGGGTCAAGCGAAGCCGTCACCTCGTCAAAGAGGATAACCTCTGGATGCATAAGCAGGGAGCGGACAATGGCCACACGTTGCTTTTGACCACCTGACAGTTGTCGTGCGAAGCTATGCTTCTTGTCCAGAAGTCCCACACGATCCAAAAGTTTCTCAGCCTCCGCAATGACTTCTTCCTTGTTACGACCTTGAGCTTTGACCGGCCCCAAAATCAGATTTTGCAGGATGTCCAAATGTGGAAAGAGGTCATAACTTTGAAAGACCATTCCGATTTTCTGACGAATCAAGTGGAAATCCTTCTTACTGCCAGTGATAGACTTGCCATCAAGGAGAATGTCGCCTCCTTGAATCGTCTCCAAGCCATTGATGCAACGTAGCAAGGTCGATTTCCCACAACCTGAGGAACCCAGGATAACAACGACTTCACCTTGTTTAATATCCAAGGAGATGCCTTTGAGAATCTCATTGTCCCCAAAGGACTTTTTCAAATCCTTGATTTGTAAATGCTTTCTGTCATCTTAATCTCCCAACGATTTTCAAGATAAGTAGACAGCTTAGATACTGGGTAACAAATGGCAAAATAAAGAATCAAAATCGTGCCATAAATCCAGAAAGAAGCTGTTGGAATAGTCAGACGGTTACTGTCGATAATCTGCTGACCAACCTTGGTCACCTCAACCACGCCAATCAAAACCACCAAGGACGTAGTCTTAATCATCCGTGTCACCAGGTTAATAGCCTGAGGCAACAAGCGACGCAAGACTTGTGGAATAATCACATAGGTATAGAGTTGCCCATTGGTCAAGCCAAGGGCTCTTCCGCTCTCAAACTGATGTCTAGGTAGTGACGTGATTGACCCACGCACCAAATCCCCCATCTCAGCCGTTCCCCAAAGGGTAAAGACGATAATAGCCGATAACTCGCCTGAGATGTTGATGTTAAAGTTCCTAGCCAAACCAAAATAAACAATAAAGAGCAAGACCAACTGGGGCATGATACGAATAAATTCCAGATAAATACGTGACAAGAAACGAATAATCTTAGACTTCGAAGTCATGACAATTCCAAAAAGGGTTCCTAGTAAAAGGGACAGAAGAACCGAGACGATGGAAATTCCAATAGTTACGCCTAAACCTTGTAAGATACGTAGGAAATTATTCCCCTGAAGAAGAACCTGAAAGCCCGAATCCTGCATAGCGTAACCTCCTTTCAATCCAACTAAAGACTAGAGAAATCGGCAGCAACATCAAGAGATAAGCCACCACCAACATGCCTAGAGCCACATCGGTTTCGTAGTAAAGACCAATCAAATCCTTGGCCACATACATCAGATCCGCCAAGGCTACCGCTGAGAATACTGACGTTTCCTTGATAAGGAAAATGACGTTAGCACTAAATGACGGAAGCGCCACAGCCACTGCCTGAGGAAGGACCACATAGCGAAAGACTTGGAATGGCGTCAAACCAATAGACAAACCCACTTCATGCTGGGTCTGACTAACAGCCTCTAGGCCACTTCGGAAGGACTCCGCCATATAGGAACCACCCAAGAAAATCAAACCTACCACAGCACAAGCCTCTGACGATAGAACCAAACCTATACGAGGCAAGCCAAAGTAGAGAAAGAAAAGCTGAATCAAGAGCGGCGTATTACGAGATAACTCAATATAAGCCGTCGAAAGCTGACTCAAAATCGGCACTCGGTAATGACGAATAACACTCACCACCAAGCCCAAAAGGAAGGAACCAAGAATCCCCAGAACGGCAATATGTAAGGTTAAAAAGAATGCCTTCTGATAAAAGGGCAAATACTGTTGAACAATGGACCAGTCCAAAACTTACCTCCTCATTTAAGATACAAAGGGCGTAGAAAATTCCGTAAGGCAAATAGGAAACTGACGACGTGTGCTGGCACACTAGGAAGTTTATCTTTTGCTCTAGGAATTTAGCCTGTGTTCAATTCCATAAGATACAAAGGGCGTGTAAAATTCCGTGAGCATTCACTGCCATCTACTTCTAGCCCTTTGACCTTCACTCGCCCCTGATAATCATTGCGGTACGCAAATCTTCATCAAACACGAACGAATTGCTTTATTTCATTTGAAACGTTAGATTTATTCTACCACCTGTTAGATTATTTGGATAATATGTATTTTTTTATCGAGGTGATAAAGAAAAGATATAAATAAAATCTGGATTTCTGTAAAGAAAAAAACACCTCAGTCTCAGAGATTTCTCCGAGACTAAGATGTCTGTGTTTTAGATACTATTTCTTAAATCAAATGGCTTTCACGTTTGTCGAACATTTCTTGTCCCAAGGCTACCAATTCCTTGATAAGGTCTGAATAAGAAAGTCCCATATTTTCCCAAAGAAGTGGATACATTGACCATTGGGTGAAACCTGGCATGGTGTTGAGCTCGTTAAGGTAGATGGCTCCATCCTCTGTCAGGAAGAAATCACAGCGGGCAAGACCACAACCACCGAGGGCACGGAAGGCCTTGGCCGCATAAGCACGCATTTGTGTCATGACTTCTGCAGGCACGTGAGCTGGGATGTCATGGTAATCTTATTGTCAATGTACTTGGTTGATAGTCATAGAAAGCCACATCTTTGACTACTTCACCTGGATCAGTCGTTTTGACATTTGTATTGCCAAGGATACCAACCTCGATTTCTCGGGCAACCACACCTTGCTCAATCAAGATACGACTATCATATTTGAGAGCCAAATCAATCGCTGCACGAAGCTCTGCTTCATTTTCAGCTTTAGAAATCCCAACAGATGACCCATGTTAGCAGGTTTGACAAACACTGGGAAGGTTAATTTTTCAAGTGTCTCTGCTACTGCTGCTTCCAAATCTTCACCCTCGATGAAGACTGTGTAGGCAACCTGAGGCACACCAGCAACTTCAAGAATGTGTTTGGTCATAATCTTGTCCATAGCCACACTTGAAGAAAGAACATTAGTACCCACATATGGCAATTTGAGGGTTTCGAGGAAACCTTGGATAGAACCATCCTCACCCATAGGACCATGAAGAACTGGGAATACCACAGCGCCTTCTTCATAAATATCGCTTGGTTTGATAGCTTGACTAGCCACAACTGTGTCATTAGTCATGAGCTTCTCGTCATCACCTGGTGTTTCTGTAAATTCTTGTGTTTTGATAAAATCACCAGACTGAGTGATAAAGTAGGTTTTAACCTCAAATGCGCTGTAATCCACCGCACGCATAACACTCTCAGCTGAGAGCACAGACACTTCACGTTCTGCTGAACGTCCACCGTAGAGAAGGATAAGGGTTTGTTTAGACATAGGTATACCGTTTTCTTTTCTTGATTTTCTAGTCTCAATTTTGAGAACATAATTACCTTAATCATATCACAAAAGAGAGGGATTTTCAAAAGATTATGGGCAGAAAAAAACAGCCTGATAGCTGTTTTTTTCCTGTCTTAAATTTCGTCACCAAGCTCGAACTTAGTGCCTTTGAGGGCACGTTTGAGAGACCACTTCCATGGTTTCCCTTCAATAGTGACTTGTTTGTTTTCGAGGTCAACTTGAACCTTGTCTACGCCTTTGACAGCAGAGAGTTTTTCGGTAACGGTGTTGACACAGCCTTGGCATTTCATTCCTGTAATATTATATGTTTTTGTCATTTTTCTTTCTTCCTTTTCTTTAATTATTTTTTGATACACAGCTTAAGTGGCGGGAGTTGTAAATAACTGACGCTTAGACTTTGCGACGTTTGAGACGCAAAGCATTGAGGACGACTGAGACAGAGCTAAAGCTCATGGCCAGTCCTGCTATCATTGGGTCAAGAAGCGGGCCACCAAAAAGGTGGAGGACACCCATGGCCACTGGGATAGACAGGATATTGTAGATAAAGGCCCAGAAGAGGTTCTCTTTAATCGTCGTGATAGTTGCTTGACTGATTTTCAGAGCCTTAACGACATCCATAAGATTTGGTTTCATAAGGACCATATCGGCACTTTCCATGGCAATATCTGTCCCTGAACCCATGGCAATACCGATATCAGCAGTCGCAAGGGCTGGGGCATCATTGATACCATCACCAACCATGATGACTGATTTTCCTTCTGCTTGAAGGTCGCTAATCACCCTAGATTTCTCTTGCGGAAGCACTTGACTGATAACACGCTTGATACCAACCTTTTGAGCGATGGCTTGGGCTGTTTGGTCATTATCACCAGTCAACATGATGACTTCCTTGCCCATTTGATGAAGGGCTGCCACCATATCAGCACTATCTGCTTTAACCTGATCGGCTACACCAAAGAGTCCGATTAACTTACCATCTTCAGCTAGGAAAATAGGGGTTTGACCATCAGCTGTCAAGTTTTGGAAATCAACTTGTGCTGAAGTCAAGTCGACTTTTTCCTCAGCCATAAGGGTTTGATTCCCAGCTAGATAAGTTTTACCTGCATAGCTGGCAGTAAGACCTCGTCCAGTCAAACTTGAAAAGTTATCCATCTCTAACAAGTCCAAGTTAGCATTTTCTGCTGCCACAAGGATAGCTTGACCTAAAGGGTGTTCGGACTTGGCTTCCAAGGATGCCAAAAGCTG
>ENA-OQHA01000480-OQHA01000480.1-human-gut-metagenome-genome-assembly--contig:-NODE-480-length-19914-cov-4.765402_pt1 | contig 19914 bp, 22 predicted proteins | sample MGYA00242558_ERZ504707 | MGnify/ENA primary metagenome ERZ504707 (study PRJEB26092, sample SAMD00036197) | human gut metagenome | host: Homo sapiens | study: EMG produced TPA metagenomics assembly of...
AAGTTGTTTTCTCATGGTTATTTTTATTAATTATTGCCAATCAGCAGTTAGGCTTTCTGATTCAAAATTAAAATTAACAAATGTAAGTAGAGCAATAGCCAACTTTCCAAAGGTATGTACCAACAGCCCTTTGGTAGCTCTTACTTTAGATGCTCTTTGAATTTCTGTTTTTTCATTCAGCCAGTTGAAAAAGGATTCGATAGGTTGTCTGACTTTAGAAACGGCTTGCGAGAAAAGGTCTCTTGCAGCTTTCTCCCTCTGTTTGAGAACTTCCGGTTCCCCTTTAATCTCTTTATGCGGAGTAAGCACTTTAACCGGATTACTCTCATTAAAGAAAGAGAAATCGCTGTAAGTCTTGTCCGCAAGCACCGTCTTTCCGGATAGGTATGGCACGCATTCGCTTTTGAATACGGTCAGGTCGTTGTCCGAAGCCGGTGTCAGAGTTATCATTTCCGGAAAAGGAAAGGTTCCCTCCCTACGCTGTCCTACCATATGCAGTTTCATGCCATAGTAGTACATGTTCTTAGTGGAGCAATACCCTTTTGATGTTATCTCCGTAGCTACTTTCCCCTCTCGGTTTTTCCCTTTACAGGTCACTATCGGCATAGAATCGACAATGGATATAATGGAGTCGCAATCCTTGGGCTTGAATGATTGTATCATGTTTCCACCAGCACCTTAAATGTTTCTGAAAGCATATTTAGGCGTCCGCAAAACGTTTGATAAGACGGCAATTTTGGAAACCATGATGACAGATACTCCTTAGCGAAGGTATGTATCTCCTTGATGTTGAAGTATCTCTGGCAGTACCCGCAGAACAGATAGATGGTAAGAACCTCCTCATCCGTAAACTCAGGATTGGAATTGTTACTGAATCTCTGGCAGTGGAAACGCAGAGAAGACTTATGGACATCACAGATATACATATACAAACCTATTAGTATTAACTTTTTCTCCTTGGGAATCATAATTAGAAAAATGAGTGGTTTTATTCTTCTAATTTACTGATTTTCAAGGAGATTGCAAAATAAAATAATGAGATAATTAACTGAATTACAAACTTTTAAATCAAGAATCAGAAGATGTTTTCAACTGCTGATTCGCATTAATAATAATGGCATATGAAGATAATAGGCCAGTATCACTTCATATGCCATCTTATTTTTAGAGACATTTACTGAATGCCCCTAAAAAATAACGCAGAACTTATCTTTATGACAGTTCTGCGTTTTTGTTATGATTTTGCTTCTTTTGGAAGTTATCTTGCTGCAAAGAATAATGAATTGTTTTGAGCTGCTCTCGCAACCGACATACCCATCATGTCAGGAGTAACGGTCATCGGAGTGCCGTCTTTCTGCTTAAATGTAATAGTGCCGTCTTCATTCATGGTTATCAGTTCGAATGTCTGTCCGTCGGCAACGGCGTTCCATGTACGTTTTTCTTTGTTGTAAACCAAATCTAAAGGTTTGTCTTCTTCACCTTTCTTGATGATGGTATAGCCATCGGCATTTGTACGTACCAGGTATTCTCCGTTTTCTCCTTGTACTGTCTTTTCAGTGCCTACCTGTGCTATAGGGTTAGAACCTGACCAGAATTCAATAGAGTTCAAAACCAGTACATCGGCAAAATAAGCAACTTCGTACACCGGAACGATGTGGAAAGCCAAAAATACGATTTCGTTTACAAATTTATTGCCAAGTCCTTGATTCCAATCTTTCAATTTGCTCCACAGTCCGAAAGAACCGATGCAGGAAGAAAATAATAGGCTTCCGCTCATTATGGCGCAGAGAACCGTAAGTTTTGTTTTTTCATGGTTGATTTTATTAGTTGGTAAATTAAAATTGTAATGAACCTTGCACGCGTTTTACTTATATAATGTGTGTTACGTTCTGTTACAAAGTTAGAATATATTTTGAAAAATGAAATAGAAACGATGAAACGTATCTTTGTCGCATTTTTAAGAAATATATAAAAAATAGATAAAAAATAGATGAAAGAACAGAATCTTAAAAAAACTGAATGATTCCCGGGCTATTCGCTGGGGAGCGCTGGCAATTGTTGCCTTCACGATGATGGCGGCATATTATGTGAACGATGTGGTTGCACCGCTGAAGACGATGCTTGAAACCGATTTGAAGTGGGATAGTAGTGAGTTCGGACTTTTTTACCGGAGCTTATAGCTTCCTGAATGTTTTCTTTTTGATGCTGATATGGGGTGGGCTGATTCTTGACCGTTTTGGTATTCGGTTTACCGGAAAGCTGGCTACTATTCTGATGGTATTGGGTACAGGACTGGAGTATTATGCTATGACGGGTATGGCAGATGCTACAGGCACAATTCTGGGATATAAAGTAAGTGTGTTTGTTGCATCGGCTGGTTATTCTGTCTTTGGTGTAGGAGCTGAAGTAGCAGGTATCACAGTTACGAAGATGATTGCCAAATGGTTCCGCGGAAAAGAAATGGCAACAGCCATGGGAGTACAGGTTGCGCTGGCACGTGTAGGTTCGCAGGCCGCTTATGCAGTTGCTATTCCGATGGCACGTGCGTATGAGATTACAACTCCGGTGCTGGTGGGTCTGATCTGTCTGATAGGTGGATTGATAGCTTTCTTTGCTTTCTCTGTTCTTGATAAGAAACTGGATCGCCAGATTGAAGCTGAAGTTGATAATTCTCCGGAAGAAAAATTCTCATTCAAGGATGTTGCCAAGATTCTTTCTAATCCGGGATTCTGGTTGATAGCCTTGCTTTGCGTATTGTTTTACTCATGCGTATTCCCGTTCCAGAAATTTGCTTCCGAGCTGATGATCAGTAAATATGGTATTGATGAAAGTGTTGCCGGATTCTTTGCCGGACTTCCTGCTTTAGGAGCTTTGTTCCTTACTCCGGTGTTTGGTGGTATGGTAGATAAGCGAGGAAAAGCTGCTTCTATCATGATGCTTGGTGCAGCTATGCTGATTGCTGTACACTGTATATATGCGTTGCCTTTCATTACAAGCTCTTGGATTGCTATCGTATTGATGATTGTGCTGGGTATTGCCTTCTCGCTGGTACCTTCTGCTATGTGGCCTTCGGTTGCTAAAATATTCCCTGCTCACCAGTTGGTACTGCGTACGCGTTGATATTCTTTATTCAGAATATCGGATTGTGGGGAATACCGACATTGATTGGTATCGTATTGGATAAGTATTGTGTGGTAGGAAAGGCAAATGGAGCTAATCTGTACGACTATACATTACCGATGTGTATATTTACAGGTATTGCAGTATTGTCGCTGATTATTGCTTTCGCTTTGAAGGTAGCCGACAAGAAATTTGGATATAAGCTGGAAGAAGCTAATATCAAGTAACGATCAGGGCGGTTGAGTGACGAAATAAATAAAACCGCAGGATTTCTGAATGAACAGAATCCTGCCGGTTTTATTTATTTCAGGATAACGACTGCTAGTTAGTCTTTATCTATTTTCAGAATTGCTCCGGTTTCGGGGTTAAACACTACTCGTGTGTTTATTTTCTTGTTGAAAAGCTCATTTACCAAAACCTCTGTAGAACCAAACTGAGTAATAGGAAGGTCTTTTTCGAAATATTTTTTTCCTTGGTAGCTTACAGAAACATTTCCTTTGCCCGGAATGTTATAGATAGCTCCCTCTGGTTTCTTTTTCTTCTTGCTGTCATCGGTCTGAGCTGGTATAGGAGCTGTACTGTTCATGCTGATATATATAGGATCACCAGCCAGGTTGTCGGTAGACAAGGCTCCTAACAGGCGTGAGAAACGCAATACGATTTTATCTTTTGTATTGTCTTCCGGAGTAACAAGTACGGTAAATACCTTGTCTTCGCGATCGGTTGTTCCGGCGAACATTTGTGTAAGTGCCTTTCCTGTTTGTCAAGATTGTCCATTATCAGCTTGAGTGAAGCTCCGTCTTTAGGCATGGTGTCAGCTTGTCCTCGCAAGATCAATTCTTGCTTTCGCGGATATTGTAAATTTCCTTAGCTGTCAGTTCCGCCATTTTCGCTGTCGAACCTGCCATCAGGATCTCTTCTGTCATGTACTTGCGTGTACTTTCATGTGGAAGAGGTTTCTCCAGTTCGTATCCTTGCTGCTGTTCGTATTCTTTAGGAAAAGTGGTATTTATAGCCTTGGCTATCCCGCTTTCTGTCAGCTCAATATTTGATAAGGTACTTTTATCTTTCAGCTTGATGATATATGCTTTGGTAGAATCGGGAACTCCGATAGAGCGAACGTCAATCTGTTTGATTTCCCAGTATGTTTCCGGTTGAGGATTTACATTGTTCATGCGCAGGTAACGATTGGCATACTGGCATAGCTCTCCCGGCTGATAGCTTATGCGTGTGGCTATAATATTTACTTCCAGAGCTGTTTTAGGCAGAAGTATACGATGCCTTCGTCTGTGCCCGGTGTGTATATATTTACATCCTGTGCTGCAATGTGTGTTGAGCATGCCAACAATCCCAATGCAATAATCGTTCTGTTCATAATGGTTTGTTATTTAGTTTCTGTAATGTTTTTCCATGCTTCGGGTAGGGCTTCAATGATATCGCCTGCTGTCAGGCTGATTTCTCCTACACGTTTGCGGGCAATATCACCTGCCAGACCATGTACGTATACGGCTATACGGCAAGCGTTTTCCTGTGAATATCCTTGCGACAGCAGGGCGAGGATGATACCGGTCAGTACGTCACCGCTTCCTCCTGTTGCCATGCCCGGATTACCTGTCTGATTGAAGTAGCAGTTGCCTTCGGGGGTAATAACTACAGTGTAAGCTCCTTTCAGTACAATGTAACATTGCAGATAGGCAGAAAGCTCTTTGGCTTTGGTCAGACGTTCGAAACTGTTGTTGCATCTTCCGATAATACGTTCCAGTTCTCCGATATGCGGTGTCAGGATTGTCCGTTTCGGAATCCGGTTCAGGTAATTACGGTGTGTACTGAATACGTTCAGTGCGTCAGCGTCGAGAACCAGAGGAATGAAACATTCTTTCAGCTGGTCGAATGTAGCGAGTGCGGTTTCTTCTTCCTGACCGATTCCCGGACCGATAGCCAGTGCCTGGAAGTTATCCAAGTCTACGGGCTCGGCAAAATAGAGTTCGTGTACATCGTTTTGTACCATGCTTCGGGTACACTGGTCTGTACAATGTCATGGTTGCGGACAGGAGTATGAACTGTCAGTAAGCCTATACCCGAACGCAGGCATGCACGGGCAGCTAATATGGAAGCTCCTGCCATACCGTATGAGCCGGCAATCAGCAGGCCGTGTCCGAAATTGCCTTTATGTGCGAAACGGCTGCGAGGCTTGATCAGCTGGCGTATTTCATTTGCTTCAGTGATGAAGTACGGAGTAGAGGCTTCTTCTATGAAGTTTTTGCTGATGCCTATATCCAGTACTTTCCATTCGCCTACGATGTCTTCATTTTCGGCAAACAGGAAAGACAGTTTCGGCAACTGGATACTTAATGTCAGGTCAGCCCGTATGATGTTCTGGCGGATATTGTTTGAGTTGTCTTCTCCCATCAATCCGGAAGGCAGGTCGATGGATACAACCGTAGCTTGTGAAGCATTGATGTATTTCACTACCGATGCGAATCCACCACTTAACGGTTTGTTCAGTCCTGAACCGAAAAGTCCGTCTATCACGATGTCATCTTTTGTCAGCTGAGGTGGGTCGAAGCTGTTACTGATTTCGTGATAGTTAGGGAATCCGCATTCTTGCAGGCGCTGTACATTCTTCATGCAATCGTCCGACAAGACTCCGGTGATATTGAACAGATATACTTCTACTGTATAATTTTTCAGGAACAGCATGCGTGCTACGGCAACGGCATCTCCTCCGTTGTTTCCAGAGCCTGCAAATATGATTATTCGGTGAGATTTATCCCAACGACGGCAAATTTCATCAGTTAGCAGCGAGGCTGCTTTTTCCATCAGATTGATGGAAAGTATGTTTTCTTGGGTGATTGTATATGCGTCCGCCTGTTTTTGCTGAGTGCAACTAAGTATTTTCATCTTTTTTCTAAATAGCTATTTGTCGGTAAAAGTACGAAAAAAGTATAGAAGTTTGAGGGATAATTCGTATTTTTGTCCCAATTTTATAAACTTATATATTATGAGTGTAATTCAGATCAAAGATAAACGCTTTAAGACTTTTATTCCTGAGGAGCAAATAATGAAGGAAGTGGCTCGTGTAGCAGATGAAATCAATCGTGATTTGCCGGGAACCAATCCGCTTTTCATAAGTGTGTTGAATGGTTCATTCATGTTTACGGCTGATCTGATGAAGCACTTGACTATGCCTTGTGAGGTTTCTTTCGTAAAACTGGCTTCGTATGAAGGTACTTCTTCTACCGGTAAAGTGAAAGAACTGGTTGGTTTGGGTGATGATATCACGGGACGTACAGTGGTGATTGTAGAAGATATTGTCGATACGGGACTGACTATGAAGCAGCTGGTAGAAACATTGCGTGCCCGCGGTCCGAAAGACATTAAAATTGCTACATTGCTGGTTAAGCCGGATAAGCTGAAGGTTGAGCTTGACATTAACTATGTGGCAATGAACATTCCTAATGACTTTATCGTAGGATATGGACTTGACTACGACGGACTGGGACGAAACTATCGTGATATTTATACTGTGATAGAATAATTATTCATAATTAAAATAAAAGGTAATAAAGATGTTGAACATTGTAATTTTCGGCGCACCGGGTTCAGGTAAAGGAACTCAGAGTGCTCGTATCGTAGAGAAATATGGTTTGAACCACATCTCTACTGGTGACGTTTTGCGTGCAGAAATCAAGAATGGTACAGAACTGGGTAAAACTGCCAAAGGATATATCGACAACGGTCAGTTGATTCCAGATGCTTTGATGATAGATATCCTGGCTAGCGTATTCGATAGCTTCAAGGATAGCAAAGGTGTTATTTTCGATGGCTTTCCACGTACAATCGCTCAGGCAGAAGCTTTGAAAGAAATGTTGAAAGTACGCGGTCAGGAAGTTTCTATCATGCTTGACCTGGAAGTTCCGGAAGATGACTGATGACTCGTCTGATCAAACGTGGACAGGAATCTGGTCGTGCTGACGATAATGAAGAAACTATCAAGAAACGTTTGGTAGTTTATCATTCTCAGACTGCTCCTCTGATTGACTGGTACAAGAATGATGGCAAATATTGCCACATCAATGGCTTGGGTTCTATGGATGGTATCTTTGCAGATATTTGCTCTGCTATCGATAAACTCTAATTGAAGATATGAAAAACGGAGAATGAGAAAACTTCCGTTTGGAGGTTTCTCGTTCTCTTTTTTGTAACAGACAGTGCAATCTCGATTGCATTAAGTAAAACCGTCAGACAGACGGTTGACTCATTTAATTTTTCAAAGAAATATTATGGCTGAATCGAATTTTGTTGATTATGTAAAAATCTACTGCCGCTCCGGTAAGGGAGGGCGCGGATCGGTACACATGCGCCGTGAAAAGTATATGCCCAACGGAGGTCCGGACGGTGGCGACGGTGGTAGAGGAGGTCATGTTATCTTGCGGGGAAACCGCAATTACTGGACTTTGCTACACCTGAAGTACGAGCGTCACGTGTTTGCTGAACATGGTGGTAATGGCTCGAAGAACAAAAGTTTCGGTAAAGATGGTGCAGACAAGGTTATTGAAGTGCCGTGCGGTACTGTCGTTTACAATGCAGAAACAGGCGAATATGTATGCGATATTACTGACGACGGACAAGAAGTCATTCTGCTGAAAGGTGGTCGTGGAGGCTTAGGAAACTGGCATTTCCGTACGGCAACCCGTCAGGCTCCACGCTTTGCACAGCCTGGTGAGCCGATGCAGGAAATGACTGTTATTTTGGAATTGAAACTATTGGCAGATGTTGGTCTGGTCGGTTTTCCGAATGCCGGAAAATCCACTCTTCTATCTACAGTTTCGGCTGCGCGTCCGAAAATAGCCAATTATCCGTTTACTACACTGGAACCGAACCTGGGTATCGTTTCTTATCGTGAAGGCAAGTCTTTTGTGATGGCAGATATACCGGGTATTATAGAAGGTGCAAGTGAAGGTAAGGGGCTCGGACTTCGTTTCCTGCGGCATATTGAACGTAACTCGTTGTTGCTCTTTATGGTTCCCGGTGATGCTGATGATATTCGCCGTGAATATGATATCTTGCTGAACGAGCTGGCTAAGTTCAATCCGGAGATGCTTGACAAGCAGCGGTACTTGCTATCACTAAATGTGATATGCTGGATGAAGAGCTGATAGAAATGCTGACACCTACATTGCCTGAAAATATACCTTATGTATTTATTTCTTCTGTTGCCAATATCGGAATTCAGCAGTTGAAAGATATATTGTGGGAGGAATTGAATAAAGACAGTAACCGCCTGGAAGACTTCGTCAGGCGTCTATTGTGCATCGTGCAAAAGATGTTACTAAGCTTCAGCAGGAATTGAAGGATATGGGTGAAGATGAAGACTTCGATTTCGAATATGAAGATGCTGACGACGATGAAGATTTCGACTACGAATACGAGGAAATAGATTGGGACGACGAACCACAGAAGTAATGATTCACTATTCAGAAGATAAAAGAATGTTGGAGTATGGTTTAATGAAATCGTACCCCGGCATTTTTTGTTTCTCTACAACTCGCCACGGAGGATATAGTACAGGAGAATATGCTTCGTTTAATTGCAACAACTATTGCGGCGATGTTATGGAGAACATATTGAAAAACAGAAGTCTGCTGTGCTCTTTATTACCTGGTACAGAGAAAGAACTGGTTATTCCACATCAGGTACATCGTGCAGAGGTTCGGGTTGTTGATAGAGAATTCTGTAAACAGCCGGAGAGTTTGCGAGCTTCTTTGCTGGAAGGTGTGGATGCGTTGGTTACTGACGTTCCTGGCAAGTGTATCTGTGTGTCGACTGCCGATTGTGTTCCGGTAATGTGTTTCGATACAAAGCAGGGTGTGGTTGCTGCCATACATGCAGGATGGAGAGGTACGGTAGCACGTATCATAACCGAAACGTTGCAGGTAATGAACCGTACGTATGGAACACAGGGGAAGGATGTTGTAGCCTGTATAGGTCCTAGCATATCACTGGAAGCTTTTGAGGTAGGTGATGAGGTCTATACTTGCTTCGAACAGCAGGGATTCGATATGCAGCGTATAGCATCGCGTCAGGAAAAGTGGCATATTGATTTGTGGGAAGCAAACCGTATGCAGCTGCTTGATTTTGGTGTACTCCCATCAAATATAGAGCTAAGTGGTATTTGTACGTGGAAAGAAAATGCCGATTTTTTCTCGGCACGCAGGCAAGGTATAGCTTCGGGACGTATTTTGTCAGGCATTATGTTGAAATCGGTTTAATCCTGACTTATATTTGTCTGGAGGCTTTTGTTTTTAGAAATAATAAATCAGTATACAATGAAGAATTTAGTGATAGAAGTATCTGAAGAGCTGAAACAGGCTTGGCCGCAGTTTCGGGGAGCAGCTGTTTTTGCAACTGTAAAAAATACTGCCTATAATGAGGAATTGTGGAAACGTATTGACGAGTTTACTGTGTTATACCGTTCTAAATATACCACCGACTCCATCAAAGAAATGCCGGCCATTCAGGCAACCCGGCAGGCTTATAAAAAATGTGGAAAAGCCCCCAGTCGCTATCGTCCTTCTTCAGAAGCCTTGTGTCGCCGTATATTGAGGGGTATTCCTTTGTATCAGATAGATACCCTGGTCGATTTGATTAATCTGGCTTCCATATACAGTGGACATTCCATTGGCGGATTTGATCTGGATAAAATACAAGGTGACCGTCTGGTATTAGGTATAGGAAAAGCGGGAGAACCTTACGAAGGAATAGGCCGAGGAGAACTGAATATCGAAGGCATGCCTGTATATCGTGATGCTGTAGGTGGTGTAGGTACTCCTACCAGCGATAACGAACGGACCAAAATAAGCGAAGGTACTACACACCTGCTTGCTATAATGAATGGATATAGTGGAAGCGAAGGACTGGAAGAAAATGTAACTTATATGGTCGATTTACTAAAAGAATTTGCTGAGGCTCAGGAAGTGAAAATTGTATATTTCGAATGATGAAACTAAGAATACACGTCGTTTTATTGCTTTTGGGATGGATAGGGTGTATGTCATTGATGTATGCGTCCGATCCGATTGTACGATCTTTTTCGGTAATGGAGCGTAATCACATTCGTGTAAAGACTCCGGAGCTTTTTGCAAACGGAAATAGTTTTGAGATTCATCTGGAAAACTTGTCCGATTCGATGTGGTGTTTCCCTCTTCCGAAAGGAAAGGTTATATCGGCATACGGTGCTCGTGGAGGACATAGTGGTTCGGATATTAAAACCTGTGCCAACGATACTATCCGTTGTGTCTTCGATGGTGTTGTGCGTATGGCTAAACATTATGGTGGATATGGCAAAGTGATAGTTGTACGTCATGACAATGGAATCGAAACCATTTATAGTCATAATTCAAAGAATATGGTGGCAGCGGGAGATACTGTAAAGGCTGGCCAACCTATTGCCTAACGGGACGTACAGGACGGGCTACAACCGAACATTTGCATTTTGAGATCAGAATAAATGGACAGCACCTTAATCCGGGACTTCTTTTTGATATGAAAACCGGTAACTTGCTGAAGCGCACACTGGTCTGTACAAAAACTGGAAATCATGTGAAATTAGTTCCTAAAAAATAAATTAAGAATCATTTTAGAAAATCATTGTATGGATATAGAAAAGATATTGACCGAAGGAATTGTCTTTAAAGGCAGCAAGCCTTCTACCGCTAAAAAAGAAGATAAGGTAAAGACAAAGGCAAAGAAGAAAACGTATATCACCGGATTGCATGGCTCAGGCTCTGCAAAGATGAAAGCTGAATACCGTCGTCGACGTGCTAACCGTCATAAGAATGGATAAAACTAAGAAAAACGGATACTAGACATATTATTTAATAACTAACTAATTTATGTAATTATGAAAAAGATTTTAATGATTGTAGTTGTAATGATGGCCGCTTTGTCATCATATGCACAGGAGATGTATTTGGGTGGTGGTATCAGCCTTTGGAGAGACTGTGATGCCGATGTAACCTCATTCTCTATCTCACCCGATTTTGGCTATAATTTGAATGAGCGTTGGGCTGTAGGTGGCGAAGTTGTTTTTTCTCATGAAGGAACACATTATGATGTGGGAGATGAAAAGGTTTCGTCTCATATTAACAGTTTTGCCATAGCTCCATATGCTCGTTATTCTTTCTATGAAAATAAGATAGTACGTTTGTTTATTGATATGGGAATGGGCTTCTCTACATCAAAACCTAAGCATGGAGATTCTGTAAATGGATTTGAAATAGGTTTGAAACCAGGACTTGCTATTAAGTTGAATGATAGCTTCAGCTTCATTACCAAAGTAGGTTTTGCCGGTTATCGTGATGATTATTTCAGAGGAGCTGATGGCTTTGGTGTTACTTTGGATGGAGAAAATATCTCAATCGGTATCGATTATGAGTTTTAATCTGAACGGTTGAATAAAATTCTATGAATATACTGAAAGCCTCTCGCATGAACTAGCATGCGGGAGGCTTTTTTATTGTATCATAAAAACAGACAGATGTAAAAATGTCGGATATTATAGCCATTATCGTTGTTTTTCAATTCTTTTTCCCTTCTTTTGATTGCAATATTTAGTTATATTCCTATATTTGTTTTTAGGAGTTTGCACTGAATCCTTTATTGGGATGCGCTGCTGGCAGAATAGATGTGATTTCTTAACAAAAAAGTCTGAAATATGAAAAAACTGTATCTTTTAGTCTTGTGTATGATATCGGCTATGCTTGTTAATGCTCAAGCACCGGTATGGAACGTGAAAGTTGGTTTGGGTGCCTCTTCATGGATGGGAGATGGATTCGGATCTGCAAAAGCTTTGTTTAATCAGCGGATAGGTGTAGGTGTAGATATCCCTCTTACAGGTTGGGTGTCTTTTCAGACTGGTCTTAACTGGACTTCCAAAGGTGCAAAATATTCATTGGTAAACGATACCAAACAAACCGTTAATCAGAATTATTTTGAAATGCCGTTATTGGCGGCTTTCCATATCGGAACCCCAAAGAATTTTGATGTGATTATTTCTGGAGGTGGATATATTGGTTGTGGAATAGTGGGTAAAACCGAACAGAAAGCAGATGATGTTACTTCATCGTGGGGTACGTTTAATGATGCTTGTGTAGGAGATATCAAATCTGGGACGGTCTCCGTCGTTTCGATGCAGGTATACAGGCTGGTATAAATTTGGATTTCCGTCATTATATTGTAGGTGTAGAGGGTGAATTCGGATTGGCCCGTATGTGGGAAAAAGGACCTCGCAACTTGGGAATCTTTGCAACTTTTGGATATAAATTTTAGGTACTTATAAAAATAAAAGGAGCGGACAGCTATAGGGGGATGAAGACCTTATGCTGTCCGCTTATTGTTTTTAATATTCTATGGACTGTGCGATTAATGATGGAAGAGACGGATACCTGTAAATGCCATAGCTATACCGTATTTATCGCATGTAGCTATTACATGGTCATCACGCACTGAACCACCAGCTTGCGCAATGTATTCTACTCCGCTCTTGTGGGCACGTTCTATGTTATCACCGAAGGGGAAGAAAGCGTCCGATCCCAAAACCACACCTTTCAGTGTATCCAGCCATGCACGTTTTTCTTCGCGAGTCAGAACTTCTGGTTTTTCTGTAAAGACTGCTGCCATACACCATTGGCAAGTACGTCATCGTGTTCATCACTGATATAGACATCGATTGTATTATCACGGTCGGCACGGCGTATTTTTTCAACCCAAGGCAGATTCAATACTTTCGGGTGCTGGCGTAGATACCAGATATCAGCTTTATTTCCTGCAAGACGAGTACAGTGAATACGGCTCTGCTGTCCGGCTCCGATACCGATAGCCTGTCCGTCTTTTACATAACATACGGAGTTCGACTGTGTATATTTTAATGTAATCAGTGCAATCATCAAGTCGCGGCGTGCTGATTCCGGGAAATTCTTGTTTTGAGTAGGAATGTTTGCGAATAAATCGTCGCCGTTCAGTTTGATTTCATTACGTCCTTGTTCGAAAGTGATTCCGAATACATCTTTACGTTCTATCGGAGCAGGGCGATATTCCGGATCTATCTTGATAACATTATATGTTCCTTTACGTTTATTCTTCAGAATTTCCAGTGCTTCGTCTGTATATCCCGGAGCAATGACTCCGTCAGAAACTTCGCGGTTGATAAAACGTGCTGTAGCTTCGTCGCATACATCACTCAGCGCAATGAAGTCGCCGTAAGACGACATACGGTCAGCACCACGCGCACGAATATACGCATTTGCCAAAGGAGAAAGAGGAAGGTTGTCTACGAAATAAATTTTCTTCATGGTATCATCCAGCTCCAGACCGATAGCTGCTCCTGCAGGGCTGACATGCTTGAATGATGTTGCAGCCGGCAGGCCGGTAGCTTCTTTCAGTTCTTTTACTAACTGCCATCCATTCAGGGCATCCAGAAAATTGATATATCCGGGACGTCCGTTCAGTACCTCAATTGGCAGCTCTCCTTCTTGCATAAAGATACGTGCCGGTTTCTGGTTAGGATTACAGCCGTACTTCAATTCGAGTTCTTTTGCCATAATTTATATGTTTATAGTTGCTTGTCTACAAAAATACAGAATATTTTCGGCTTATTGAAAAAACTTTTTACCTTTGTGACGCATTGGTTCAAGAGATTATCTGTTTTTAGAAGATAATCTGGTGATTAAAAGGGAATCAGGTGAGAGTCCTGAACAGTCCCGCTGCTGTAAATTCCATATTATATAAATGTCGCAAACAGTCGTTCGGACACTGGAAAATGTTTGTTTCCGGGAAGGTAGTTTGCGACTAGGAATAAGTCAGAAGACCTGCCATGCATATTTCTTCACAGCTTTCGAGGAAAAAGCGTGGGATGACTTTTCGGTGCATATTCTATCTGTTCACCCCATTGCTTTATTTTTCGCAGGCAATGCAAAGGCTGTTCCTTTGCTGTTACATTAAGTATTGAGAAAATATGAAGTATATTGTATGTAGTTGGATGATGCTGATTGGATGTGCCGTTCAATGTTATGGCAGTCAGGAAATAGATACAACGAAAGTCTATTCCATACCGGAGGTTGTGGTTTCCGACCGCTACCAGACGCGTGAAGTTCGTTCGGCTGTTCCTCTTCAGATCTTTTCTCACGAAGAGCTGAAAACCTGAATGTGATGCAGGTATCCGATGCTGTCAAACACTTCTCTGGTGTGACAGTGAAAGATTATGGAGGAATAGGAGGACTGAAAACAGTTTCTATACGCAGTCTGGGAGCACAGCATACAGTAGTGGGATACGATGGAATAGCTGTTACCGACTGTCAGACCGGACAGGTGGATATCGGTCGCTTTTCATTGGAAAATGTAGACCGTCTGATGTTAAGCAACGGGCAAAGTGACCAGATTTTTCAGCCTGCACGTTTTTTCGCTTCAGCTGGAATTTTGAATATCCAGACACTTACTCCTGTTTTTCAGAATAACAAGTCTGTTAATCTGAACGCATCCGTGAAATCGGGTTCATGGGGACTGGTGAATCCTTCAGTTTTGTATGAACAGAAACTGGGTGAAAAATGGGCATTGACAGCAGATGCGGAATGGATGTCATCCGATGGACATTATCCTTATACATTATATTACGGCGAGGAAGGTGATCAGTCGAGTCGTGAAAAACGCAAGAATACGGAAGTACAGACATTCCGTGCGAGGCAGGTCTGTTCGGTAATTTTCTGATACGGAACAATGGAAGCTGAAAGCTTATTATTATCAGTCGTTACGCGGGCTTCCCAATGCAACAACTTTGTACTACGATTATTCCTCACAACATTTGTGGGATAAAAATATTTTCATCCAGAGCCAGTATAAAAAAGAGTTCAGCCGTAAATGGGTGTTTCAGGCTTCGGGCAAATGGAACTGGACCTACCAGCATTATCTGGACCCAGATTATAAAGGAACTACCGGACAAAGTGAGAACAGTTATTTTCAGCAGGAATATTATCTTTCTACGGCAGTGTTGTTCCGGGCGCTGGACTGTCTTTCTTTTTCTCTTTCAACCGACGGAATCGTTAACCGTATGAACTGCGACTTGAAAGATTTTGCCAAGCCAGTGCGTTACTCATGGCTTACTGCGCTGGCTGGGAAATATGTCAACGACTGGATGACGCTTTCAGCTTCTGTTTTGTCTACAGTTATTTATGAAGACGTAGCAAAAGGCAATAGTGCCGGGGGACACCGGAAACTTTCTCCGTATGCCAGTGTATCATTTAAGCCATTTGCTTCAGAGGAGTTTCGTGTCCGTTTCTTTTATAAAGATATTTTCCGCTTGCCGAGTTTTAATGATTTGTATTACGGACAGACCGGTAATATTCGTCTGAAGCCGGAAAATGCCAGCCAGCTGAATGTCGGACTGACATATAGTAAACGCATTTCTGACTGGCTTCCTTATGTATCGGCAACAGTGGATGCTTATTCCAACCGGATAACCGACAAGATAGTAGCGATACCGACCAAGAACCTGTTTATCTGGAGTATGGTAAATCTGGGCAAAGTCGATATAAAAGGAATAGACTTTACAGCAAGTGTTAGTGTACAGCCGGCAGAAAAATATGTGTTGAGCCTATCGGGTAATTACACTTATCAGCGTGCGCTGGATGTTACGAACTCAGATCCTTCTACTCTTGAAGGAAAAACGTATAAGCATCAGATAGCCTATACACGCGTGTGTCAGGTTCCGGACAGGCAGTACTCGAAACACCGTGGGTAGACTTGTCGTATTCCATGCTGTTTTCCGGCAAACGCTATGCGTTGGGACAGAATATAGCCAAGAACAGGCTGGACGGATATACTGATCATAGCGTTTCTGTACGTCGGGGGTTCCGTTGGAAAAAGACAAACCTCTCGCTGGCACTTGAGATGCTGAATCTGGCAGATAAAAATTATGAAATAGTGAAAAACTTTCCGATGCCCGGACGGTCTTTCCGGATAACAGTCGGAGTGAAATATTGATGAATATGAGGAAACTGGTAGTTATTATATATTCGTTGGTTTTGCTGTTTGCCGGTTGCGATGATTTGGAAGACAAGCCTTATACAACCGGTGAAGCAAATGGGTTAGTCGAAGACTATGGAACGGCAGAAATGTATATCTTGAATGAAGGGTTGTTTAATTTGAACAACAGTACACTGGCAAGATATTCCTTCCTGACGAATCGCTGTTCGTATGATTATTTCCGTGCGCTGAATCATCGCGGATTGGGAGATACCGCTAACGACATGGATATTTACGGTAGTAAATTATATGTTGTGGTAAATGTTTCCAGTACAGTAGAGGTAATAGACCTTCAGTCCGGGCTTTCCGTAAAGCAGATTCCGATGCTGACCGATAATGGCAGTTCCCGTCAGCCTCGTGCCATTACTTTTGATTCGGGAAAAGCTTATGTCTGTTCGTATGACGGAACCGTAGCTCGTATCGATACTGCTTCTCTGGAGATAGACGGAGTAGCGGAAGTCGGACGTAATCCGGAAGATCTTTGTGTGCAGGATGGAAAACTTATGTGTCCAATTCAGGTGGATTAGACTGGGCTGGAGTGGGAGTTGACCGTACGGTATCTGTTGTCGACCTGTCAACTTTTGCAGAAACGAAAAAATTGAAGTCGGTCCTAATCCGGGAAAGATACTTGCCGGTCCCGATCATAGTGTATGGGTAGCTACACAAGGAGAACAGATAGAGCAGGGTGACTATAAACTGGTAAAAATAAACTCACAGTCGGATGTTGTAGAAAAAGTTTATGACGAACCGGTAATGGATTTTGCCTTCGATTATAATATCGCCTACCTTTATAATTACGATTATTCGACCGGACAAACCGCATTCAAGGTGTTCGATCTTACTTCAGGTACGGTGTTACGGAGTCAGTTTATTACCGATGGAACAAATATAGAACGCCCGTTCTCCATTCAGGTAAATCCTTATAGCAGCAATGTGTATATAACCGAAGCGTACAATTATCAAGTAGATGGTGATTTGTTATGCTTACTCCCGAAGGTACACTTATGTTTCGCTTGAGTGGAGTCGGGCTAAATCCGAATACTGTGTTGTTCCGTGATGAGGCTGCCGATGTAGATACTCCGGATAATCCCGATGAATCGGATGAAATGGCTGCTTATGCCGATAAGGTGTTCGATTATGTTCCGGCCCCTACACAATATATGAATACGGTTACGACTGCTTATGCTGAGGGCTTTACAACCAAGCAACAGGTACTGGACTATGCTGCCGAACGACTTCGGAAAAAATCATTGTTGTCGTTAGGGGCATACGGGGGTTATATTGTATTAGGCTTTTCTCAACCCGTGCCAAATGTTCCGGGAGAATACGATTTTAAAATTTACGGTAATGCCAACTATAATCCGAATGCTTGGCAGGACCGTCCTGGTGGTAGTGCAGAACCGGGTATTGTACTAGTTTCGAAAGATGAAAACAGTAATGGACTGCCCGATGATGAATGGTACGAACTGGCCGGCAGTGAGTATGGAACAGATACCGAAATACGTGATTACGAGATTACGTATTATCGCCCTGAACCTGAAAATGCTGATGTGCGTTGGACAGATAATCAGGGAAATGAAGGGTATGTGTATCGGAATACTTTTCATCAGCAGTCATCGTATTATCCGCTTTGGGAAGAGAGTGATTGCCTGATTTTCCGTGGAACACGCCTGAAAGATAATGCGGTTCAAGAAAACGGAGTGTGGGTAGGTTATGCTTACGACTGGGGATATGCCGATAATCACCCAAACAGTACGGAGATGTCGAAGTTTAAGATAGATTGGGCTGTAGATGCTCAAGGTAATAAAGTCGCTCTCGATCAGATTGATTTTGTGAAGATATATACGGCTGTCAATCAGTATTGTACTCAGATAGGAGAACTTTCGACAGAGATTACCGGAGTGGAGAATTTACATTATGAGAAATAATCAGTAAACTATATTTTAATCATTTAATTAATTAACGACAGATGAAAAAGTTATTTTTTGTTTTGTACGCATGTTTATGCGTGGGATTGTGGAGTTGTAGTAACGATGATGAACCGACAGTACCTGCAAAGCAGGAAGTGGCAGTTAGCTTCGAAGACAAATTAACGGAACCTAATACATCATTTGCCCCTACTGAAGGTGAAGATTACGGGGACTGGGGATATAAGCTTACATCATTTACTGATAGCAAATCGCTGGTGGAATGTAACAGCTACTTTAGTAATTGGGGCTTTGGTGGCGGATTTACCTATACCAATACTACCGATGTAACTACTCCGGGCTATTCTAATCTCAGCGCGATAACCGGAAAGGGTAAGGATGGCAGTGTATATCTTACTGTAGCTTTGTCGAATCCTACTAAATTGACTAACTTACAGGCTGCTACATATCAGTTCAAGGGAGCTTATATAACTAATACTACTTATGCTTATTTAGCTGTGAAGGATGGTAATGATGGAAGTGGATATGTAAAAGGTCCTTTCGAAGATGGTGATTATTTTACTGTAACTGCAATCGGTCATGCAGTTTCTGGCGAAGAAGTTGGAAGAAGTACCTTCTATCTGGCCGATTATCGTGATGGAAAGAGTTCTGTTGTGAATACTTGGGAGTGGTTCGACTGGACTCCGCTGGCTAATGCTGCATATGTGACTTTCGAAATGGAATCTACCGATACAGGTGATTATGGTATGAATACTCCGAACTATTTCTGTCTGGATGGCATTACATTAGTTGAAAAATAAGGTTTTTTTTCTTAATCATAATGAGGAGGGTAATATTATAAGTGTATTAAGACTCATTTTGAGAAAAGATGTTTTTGTGTTTAATACGCAGGCGACTTATAACACCCAAAGAAAGGATAAGTCAGAATAAAATAATCCTCCGGGAAATTATGGTTTATAACTACAGGGCCTGAAAGAGACGGTTAAGTAACAATCGTATAGATTGAAACTTAAAAGTAAAAATCTCCTGCTTTTAGTCATATAAATAAATGAAGACTAAAGCAGGAGATTTGTGTGCTGTAACTTATAGGTTATAAGTACGTTTATCTAATTTCTCTATTTTGAATCTTTTTTGCCTTTAAGGGTGTACCATTCTTTGTTCGGTTGGTAGAACAACTGACTTTTAATCAGATTTTCTTTGGCTTTTAAGCTTCAGGTCAAGTTTATTCATGCTAGAATGAAGTCTTGACATCGTTTCTTTTCCGTTTGATTATTGTCATTTGTTGTTTTCAGGCAAATCATCTTCTGGAAAGCGGTTCTGCATAAATATAAGCTATAGGCCAACTGTCATCAATCCGAAGCTTTACGATGCGTGTCTGGTCGGTTTCCCAAATAGCCAGAGGAGTCGCATGGTCATGATGATAATCAAAATCGGCAGTATATGCTTCTGCCAGATCAGGAGAGTTTTTGTCGATGGACGGAGCACCGTATATTCCTGTTATGTAGCGGTAAAGTATATCGGATGATTTTTCGTAAGTTTCCAATTTTAGGGTGTCACCTTTTAGACGGTGCCTGCTGGCACCCGTCTAAAAAGAGTCCATAAATTTAACGATTATTATTTGCATATTGTCATGGGAAGAAGGTTTTCGTAATCAGTTCTCCCTTTTTAATTCTCTAAGCAGCTTGCAGAAGTAATCCCTGAAGGAGACTCCTACCTGTTTGCAAGTTTCTATAAAGGTATTATAGATTGCGGAGTTTTGTATTCCTTTCACGCTTCCGAAGAACAGGCT
>ENA-OQHA01000481-OQHA01000481.1-human-gut-metagenome-genome-assembly--contig:-NODE-481-length-19873-cov-3.700395_pt1 | contig 19873 bp, 26 predicted proteins | sample MGYA00242558_ERZ504707 | MGnify/ENA primary metagenome ERZ504707 (study PRJEB26092, sample SAMD00036197) | human gut metagenome | host: Homo sapiens | study: EMG produced TPA metagenomics assembly of...
CCGTCGCGGTCTGGCGAGCAAGATTGTCGAGGCCAGTGATACGCGCGCGCGTGATGCCGGCGCCAAGCTCATTAAGCTGCATGCGCAGGAATACGTGCTGCCGCTCTATGCCAAGGCGGGCTACACGCAGATTGCCCCGGTGGACTACGAAGACGAGGGCCAGCCCCATGCTTGGATGGCCAAGCGCGTAGATGGCAGATAGGGACGTTCCTTTCCTGCCGGCAGTCGGGGACACTCCTTGGCAATTGGCGTATCAGAGCGTTTGGACATACAGTTTTTCGATTCCGTATGTATATATGCGCGCTAATGGGTTATAAAATCTAAGTCTGGACATAGCAGGTCTGCGATGCGGCTCGGGCAACCGGGCCGTTTTTGCGGACGGGGGTAGCGCGAAAGGACTGCACATGCGTCAATTTAAGACCGAGAGCAAAAAACTGCTCGACCTCATGATCAACTCCATCTACACCAATAAGGAAATCTTCCTGCGCGAGCTTATCTCTAATGCGAGCGACGCCGTCGACAAGCTCAACTTTAAGAGCCTGCAGGACCCGAGTGTCAAACTCGACCAGGGCGACCTGGCTATTCGCGTCTCTTTTGATAAAGACGCCCGCACCATTACCATCTCGGATAACGGCATTGGCATGACCGCCGAGGAGCTCGAGCGCAATCTGGCACCATCGCCCATTCCGGCTCCGAGGAGTTTAAGACCGAGAACGCCGAGCAACAGGCTCCGATGTCGACATCATCGGCCAGTTTGGCGTGGGCTTCTACTCCGCCTTTATGGTCGCCAGCCACGTAAAGGTCGTCAGCCGCGCTTATGGCGAGGACACCGCTCACGTGTGGGAGTCTGATGGTCTTGAGGGTTACACCATCGAAGACGGCGAGCGCGCCGAGCACGGCACCGATGTCATCCTGACGCTGCGCGAGAACGAGAAGCTCGACGCCGACGGCGAGGCCGAGACCTACGATCGCTTCCTGACCGAGTGGGGCCTCAAGAGCCTGATTCAGCAGTACAGCAACTATGTGCGCTACCCGATTCAGATGATGGTGAGCAAGAGCCGCCAGAAACCCAAGCCCGAGGACGCCGGCGACGACTACAAGCCCGAGTACGAGGACTACCAGGAGCTCGAGACCGTCAATTCCATGACACCGATCTGGAAGAAGCGCAGCTCCGATGTCGAGCAGAAGGACTACGACGAGTTCTACAAGTCCACGTTCCACGACTTTGACGATCCTGCGCGCACCATCAGCTTCCATGCCGAGGGCACGCTCGAGTACGATGCCCTGCTGTTTGTGCCGGGCCGCGCGCCGTTCGATCTGTACAGCAAGGATTACGAGAAGGGTCTGGCACTCTACAGCTCCAACGTCCTGATCATGGAGAAGTGCGACGACCTGCTGCCCGACTACTACAACTTTGTCCGCGGCGTCGTGGATTCCGCCGATGTGTCGCTCAACATCTCGCGTGAGACGCTGCAGCAGAACCGTCAGCTCAAGGCCATCGCCAAGCGTGTGGAAAAGAAGATCACCGCCGACCTTGAGGATATGCGTGACAACGACCGCGAGGCCTACGAGAAGTTCTTTGAGAACTTTGGCCGCGGTCTTAAGTACGGCATCTACTCGAGCTATGGCATGAAGCCGATGAGCTCGCCGATCTGTTGCTGTTCTGGTCTGCCAAGGAACAGAAGATGATTACCCTGGCCGAGTATGCCAAGGCATGCCCGAGGATCAGAAGGCCATCTACTACGCCGCCGGCGACTCGCGTGAGCGCTTGGCCAAGATGCCCGTGGTAAAGGGCGTGCTCGACCGCGGCTATGACGTGCTGCTGCTGACGCAGGACGTGGATGAGTTCACCTTCCAGGCTATGCGTGAGTACGTTGCCGCCGATATGCCCAAGATCTACGAGGACGATGCCGCCCGCGAGGCTGCCGAGAAGGCCGTGGCCGATGGTGCCGAGCCCGAGGTTGAGGATCGTCACCTGGAGCTCAAGAACGTCGCAACCGGTGATCTTGACCTGGCGACCGAGGACGAGAAAAAGGAGGCCGAGGACGCCACCAAGGAGAACGAGGACCTCTTTAACGCCATGAAGGAGGCACTCGGCGACAAGGTCGAGAAGGTTGCCGTCTCTGCGCGCCTGACCGATGCTCCCGCGTGCATCACCACCGAGGGCCCGCTTTCGCTCGAGATGGAGAAGGTGCTCCAGAAGGGTCCCGAGGCGCGCCCGACGGTATGCCCAAGAGCCAGCGCGTGCTCGAGCTCAACGCCAAGCACCCGGTCTTTTCCAAGCTCGTCGCCGCTCAGAAGGCGGGCGACGCCGACAAGATCAAGCAGTACTCCGGTTTGCTCTATGACCAGGCCCTGCTGGTCGAGGGCATCCTCCCCGAGGATCCCGTAGCCTTCGCGGCGGCTGTTTGCAACTTGATGTAGTTCGGGGATACGCACCGTAACTAGATTAGAACGAGAGTGGATAATCTCCCACTTTTGGCTCGAATGCGGGCTTGAAGTGAGAGATTTTCCACTCTCGTTTCCTTTTGAATGATCCCTCCGTCCCCAAGGATCATTTATTTGTGCGGGTTGTGGTTTTGTGACCTGCTGAAATTTAAGATACTGTACAACTGTACGTTAACTCATCTTCGTAGTATATTGCTACCCGCAAAACTCAACACCATTGTGCTTTGAGACGTTAAAGCGCCTACTACAATGGTTGTCGATAGTACGATTCGATTCAACGACAGGATGGATGGTCCAAGCGTGAGTCTCGGCAGCAAACTATCCAATGCAAAGGTCTCCTTTGCGATATTTAAGCGCGACATTAAGCGACTGCTTGTGAACCCCGTCGCCTTGGTGGTTACCCTTGGCGTGTGCGTTATTCCCTCGCTGTATGCCTGGTACAACATCGTGGCCAACTGGGATCCGTACGGAAACACCCAGGGCATCAAGATTGCCATCGCCAACAACGATCGGGGCACCCAAAACGACCTGGTGGGCGAGCTCAACGCGGGCGATCAGGTCGTCGATCAGCTCAAGGAGAACGATCAGCTGGGCTGGACCTTCGTCGATTCTGCGGCCGATGCCAAAGAGGGCGTCGAGAGCGGTGAGTACTATGCGGCCATCGTAGTCCCCAAGAACTTCTCGGATAACCTGGTTTCGATGCTCGACGGCAACTACCATCAGCCCAAGCTTACGTACTACGTCAATGAGAAGAAGAGCGCTATTGCGCCCAAGGTTACCGACACCGGTGCAAACACCATCGAGGAGCAGATCAACTCGGAATTTGTCTCCACGGTGGGCGAGACCGTTGCCAGTATTGCCAAGGATGCCGGAGTCGATTTAAAGGACAAGGAACCCAGACTCAGGATTCGTTGGCCGGTTCGGTATCAGAGGCTTCCGATACGTTGGGCGAAGTGCGTGATTCGATTGGCGACATGAATGCCGCCATCGATAAGACGAGTGGTTCCATTGCCTCGGCAGATGCGGCACTTGCCGGTCTGCAGGGTCAGGCGCCGTCGCTGACGCAGGCGATCTCCCAGGGCAATGACCTGCTGGGCGAGGCTCGCGCCACGGCGGGCAACTCTGTCGCCTCGCTCTCCAAGGCGCTCTCGGAAGGCAGCCTTGCGCTCACCAAGACGTCAGCCTCTGCGAACGCTGCCATCGGCAAGCTGACGGGCACGGTCACATCTACGACCACCCGTATCGACAACTCGCTCGAGTCTCTCCAAGCGACGATCGACCACAATAAGGCCGTTATCGGGCACTTAGAGATTCTCGCCAATGACACGTCGACAGGTTCCGAGGAAATTGACGCGCGCATTGTATCGACCATCGATTTGCTTCGAGAGCAGAATGAAAAGCTTCAGAGCATCAAGGACGGTCTGTCCGCGCAGTCGAGCGCCATGGCGAATGACGCAGCGGCTGTTTCGGGTGCCAGTGACGCTATCAATAACGCAATTCATACCGGTGCGACCAACCTTGGCCAAGCCCAGACGGACTTGGGCCAAAACGCGCTGCCGAAGGCCTCGAGCGCGCTCGACTCTTTTGCTGCCGTTTCGGGCGACCTGACCGGTATCGTCTCGGGTATGACACCTACACTTGCAAATGCGCGCGGCACGTTGGCGCAGCTTAGCGCTACGCTCGGCCAGGCCAAGACCACGCTGTCCCAGACCGATTCCTCGCTTGCCAAGGTCCAGGACAAGCTTGCAACCGCCGCCAATGACATCGCGGCGCTGCAGACCTCCGAGTCCATGGGCGAGCTGGCCGATCTGATGGGCGTCGATGTCAATGACGTGGCAGATTTCATGGCGTCTCCGGTTGAGTTGACGTCCAAGTCAATCTATCCGGTCAAGAGCTTTGGCTCGGGCATCGCTCCCTTCTACACCAATCTGGCGCTTTGGGTGGGCGGCTATGTGCTCATCGCCATTTACAAGCTCGAGGTCGACCGTGAAGGTGTTGGCAGCTTTACGGCGCGCCAAGCTACTTTGGCCGCTGGTTGCTCATGGTGATCCTGGGCGCGTTGCAGGCCATCATCGTTACGGTAGGCGATCTGGTGATTGGCGTGCAGTGCGTCAGCCCGCTGCTGTTCGTGCTGGGCGGCATCGCCATTTCGTTCACCTACGTCAATATCATCTATGCGCTGTCCACCACGTTTAAGCATATCGGCAAGGCTATCGGCGTCATTCTCGTCATCGTGCAGATCCCGGGTTCGTCGGGCATGTACCCATCGAGATGATGCCCGGCTTCTTCCAGTGGCTGCACCCGCTGCTGCCCTTTACCTACGGCATCAATCTGCTGCGCGAGACGGTCGGCGGCATGTATTCGTTCAACTACCTGTTTAACCTGTGCATTCTGGGCGTGTTCTTGATCGTGGCGCTCTTTATCGGCCTGCAGCTGCGTCCGCTGCTGCTCAACCTTAACCTGCTCTTTGATAAACAGCTCTCCACGACCGGTATGATGATTTGCGAGTCCAACGACCTGCCGCGCCAGCGCTACTCGCTGCGCACGGCCATGCGCGTCATGCTCGATTCCGATTCGTACCGTCGCGAACTGCTCGATCATGCGGTCGCCTTTGAACATCGCTACCCGTACTACATCAAGGGCGGTTTTGCCGCCGTGGTGGGCGTTCAGGTCCTGCTCTTTGTCCTGTCGACGGTTCTCGATATCGACAATAACGGCAAGATCATCCTGCTTGTCATTTGGATCATCTCGGTTATTGCCATCTGCGGCTGGCTTATCAATATCGAATATATCCGAGCGAGCCTCAATACCCAGATGCGCATCTCGCGCTTTCGGATGAGGACCTGCGTCGCGAGATGCGCGAACACACGGCCGCCATTCCTGCCGCCCGCCACATGTTTGGTCTCAACGCCAGCGAGCGTGGCGCCAAGGGAGGCGAACAGCCTACGAGCCGTCTGCCGCATATCGGTGCGCATCGTAAGGCTCAAGATGCCGACGGCGCTGACAACGTAAACGGAAACGACGGGGACACCACCCCGCTTGGCAAGCACTCTAAAGGAGGTGAGGCATAAATGAAAAACATCCTGCACCTGTTTAAGCGCGATGTCCAAAACGTGTCTCGCTCCGTGATCGGCATGGTCGTCGTGATGGGCCTGATCATCGTGCCATGTCTCTATGCATGGTTTAACATCGCCGGAAGCTGGGATCCCTACGGCAATACCGGCAACCTTAAGATTGCAGTGGTCAACACCGATGAGGGTTACGAGAGCGATCTGATTCCCGTCGAGGTCAACGTGGGCGAAAACGTAACCGCCACCCTGCGCGGCAACGAGAACTTCGACTGGGTCGTCCTCAACGACCGCGATAAGGCGATTGAGGGCGTTAAGTCGGGCGCGTACTACGCTGCCGTCGTTATCCCTAAAACGTTTAGCGCCGACATGATGACGCTTTTCTCGACCGAGGTGAAGCACGCCGATATCGAGTTCTATGAGAACCAGAAGGCCAACGCCATCGCACAGATCGTGACTGAAAAGGGTTCGAGCGCCGTCCAGAGTCAGGTCAACGAGACCTTTACCAAGACCATCACGACCATCGGTCTTAAAACCGTGTCCAGCCTGCTCGACTACATGAGCACCGACCAAGTGAGCAACTTTATCGCCAACCTGTCCTCGACGCTGGGCGATTCGGTCCAGGACCTGCAGGACGTTCAGCCAGCGCGACGTCGCTGGCGGGCATTTTGAGTTCCACGTCCGATTCGCTGACGTCGGCGGCGGTATGCTCAAGCAGACGGGCACGGTCGATGAGTCGACTAAGCAGCTGATGGAGCATGCCAAGAGCGGTATGAGCGATTCCAAGGAAGCGCTGAAGGACGCCAACGACGCCATCAACGCCGCGATTGACGGAAGCGCGGGCTCGTTTGACAATGTGTCCGCCGAGCTTGCGAAGCATTCGATGCCGCGAATCAACATGTGGACCTTACGGTGTCCCAGCTCAACGATGCCGCGGCGGCGCTCAACACGCGTGCCGACGATATCGACGCCACTGCTGACCAGCTCCGCAGCTTTGCCGATCAGTTGACTGACGAAAAGCTCCAGGACAGCCTCAAGTCTGTGGCAACATCGCTGAGCAGAATCGCAGTGGAGTATCGCAATAACGCCAAGGACCTGACGGCAACCGCAAAGTCCCTTTCTGACGGCATGGCAGAAGTTAACAAGTCGCGTGCCGAGGTCGATCAGGCAATCGCGGATGCCAAGCTGGTATCTCGGGCGCCAAGTCCGACTACGATTCCACGTTCTCGGTTAAGGCCAAGGAGCTCAAGAAGACCATTTCGGGCGTTTTGGATTCGCTGAACAGCATCTCGGGCGACCTGGATAGCGCCGTAGACGGCTTGACCGACGCATCTGGTTCGCTGGCAAAGGGTCTCTCTAAGGCCGCAAGGCTGGTCAACAAGGCTTCCGATCAGCTGGGCGAGGCGTCGGACAAGATCAGCGCCTTTAAGGACGACCTCGACGGTGCCCTTATGTCGGACGATCTGGCCACGATCAAGACAATGATCGGCAACGATCCCGAGGGTCTGGCCGTGTCGCTTTCCGGTCCCGTCGCGCTCGACCGCAAACCGGTCTATCCGATCCGCAACTACGGTTCGGCCATGGCACCGTTCTACACGATTCTGTCGCTTTGGGTCGCTCGATTGTACTGGCGGCCATGATGAAGGTGTCGGTTGACGATGAGCTCATCAACGAGCTTATCCCCGTGCGCCTGCACGAGATCTACCTGGGCCGTTACCTGTTCTTTGGCGGTCTGGCGCTGCTGCAGGCAACGCTCGTGTGCGCGGGCGACATCCTGTTCTTTGGCATCCAGTGCGACAACCCGCTGCAATTTGTGCTGGCGGGCTGGATCGCGAGTCTCGTGTTCTCCAATATCGTCTACACGCTTACGGTGTCGTTTGGCGATATCGGTAAGGCACTCGCCGTCGTGTTGCTGGTCATGCAGGTCGGCGGTTCGGGCGGCACGTTCCCCATCGAGATGACCGGCCCCGTGTTCCAGGCGATCTACCCGTTCCTGCCGTTTACCCACGCATCAACGCCATGCATGCCGCCATGGCCGGCGCCTACCATATGGAGTACTGGATTGAGTTGGGTATCTTGGCGAGTTACCTGATTCCGTCGCTGGCCCTTGGCGTCGTCTTCCGCCGCCCGGTCATCAAAGCCAACGACTGGATCATCGAAAAGCTTGAAAGCACGAAGCTATTTAGTTACGCGGTTTTACCAAACCGCGTAACGGCTCGACGCTGCAAACGTCCCTAAGCGGCAATCTGACGTTCAATTTCAAGGGCGCGACCAGAAGGTCAGCGCCCTTCCATTTCACGTCACCTTGCTCGCTTAGGGGCGTTTTCGCTGACGTTGCCGGAACATCGAGGTTTTCTGTACCGACGCTTTAGCGTAGTGAATTGCGTGGGTTACTTGGTTGTTGCTACAGTAGCGGGGCGTACCGGGGGTCCGGTGCGCCCCGTTTTTATTTGACCATGAGGCGGCATGCGGTCACGCGCGTGCGGACACCACGCCCAGATTGAGCGCGAGGATGTTCCATGGCCCAATACGCTGCCAACGAAATCGAAAACATGCCCGATAGCCCTGTAGCCCGTGAGGATTTGGGCGCGGGTGGTATTCCCCGGGGTGCCGGCGCACGCTCGCCGTTGTTCTGGAAAGTTCTACTGCTTTCGGTGGCGATTATCTGGGGCTACTCCTTTACCACTATGAAGGACGCACTCGACACCATTCCGGTGTTCGAGCTGGTCTACGTTCGCTTTCTCCCGGCTTCGCTGGTTATGTTCGCCATCTTCCGCAAACGCATCATCGCACACTTTAATGTTCGCAACCTTATCGTCGGGCTTGGTATGGGCGCACTTATGTGGGGCGCGTACGGTTTGCAGACGATTGGCCTGGCACAGACCACGGCGGGCAAGAGCGCGTTTTTGACGGGTACCTATTGCATCCTCGTGCCGTTTGCGAGCTATGTCCTGAGCGGAGAAAGGCTTACCCGTTACAACTTGGGCGCTGCATTGCTGTGCCTGGCGGGCATTGGCCTGGTGGCACTCGATAGCGTCGAGTTCAATGCTGGAGATGCCATCACGCTGGGCGGCGCGGTCTTCTTTGCTATCCAGATGGCGGTGACCGCCAAGTATGGCCGCAAGATGGATATCAACGTCATCACGTTTTGGATGTTTGTGGGCAATGGCGTTTTGAGCTTAATCACGTCGCTACTATTCGAGACTCAGGCGCCTCTGTCCGTGTGGACGCCGAGTTTTATCGGCGTGATGGTCTTCCTCTCGGTGGGCTGCACGTGCGTGGCACTGCTCGTCCAAAACGTCGGTCTGGCGCACGTCCCGGCCTCGACGGGCTCGCTGCTTCTTTCGATGGAGTCGCCCTCGGGTGTGCTGTTCTCGGTGTTGTTGATGGGGGAGCGCTCACCTCGCGCCTGCTTTCCGGCTTTGCGCTCATCTTTTTGTCGATTATCTTGAGCGAGACGCATTTCGATTTCTTGCGCCGAAAATCACACCCGCATTTGTAAACAACTTGTTGCGCCGCCCTCCCGGGGCGGCATTTTTTATGTCATGCCCTTACAGTTGTACCTTGCACTTTACGCTGTCAAAGTGCGTGCTGCAAAAACGTTACTGGAGGGCATCTATGGCATCAGCTCTGTCCGATCTTCAACCGCAACCAGCGCCTCAGGCTACCGCAGCGGCGCAGACCGCTATCGGCGATGGTCTGGTCAAAGAAGCCCAGGCATTTGCCGGTGAGCTTGCCGCATGGCGCCACGATCTCCATCAGACGCCCGAGCTCGGTAACAATCTTCCGCAGACGTCTGCCTATATCCAGGCACGTCTGGACGAGATGGACATTCCCCATACCACGCTTGTCGACGGCTCCTGTGTTGTTGGCCTGATCGGTGCCGGTGCGGCCGCGGCTGCTCAGGGCAATGGTACGTGCGCGGACGAGCAAACCGGTACGGTTATCATGCTTCGCGGCGACATGGATGCCCTGCCCGTTGTCGAGGAATCGGGCGAGCCTTTCGCTTCCACCAACGGGTGCATGCACGCTTGTGGCCACGATATGCATGCGACGGCGCTGCTCGGCGCGGCCCGTTTGCTCAAGGCCCGCGAGGCCGAGCTTGTCGACGCCAATGCCACCGTCAAACTGCTGTTCCAGCCGGGTGAGGAGACCTTTGAGGGAGCCCGCGCTGCCATCGCCGATGGCTTGCTGCAGAACCCGCGCCCCCAGGCTGCCTTTGCCATGCACGTCAACAGCCAATCGCCGCTCGGCTGGTGCTCTATGGGAGCCCGGCGCTTTCGGGCGTGTACGGTTTCCGCATCACGCTGCAGGGCAAGGGCGGCCATGGCTCGAGCCCGAGATCTGCATCGACCCCATCACGGCCGGCGTCCATGTGCACCTGGCGCTCCAGGAGCTTATCTCCCGCGAGGTGCCAGCGGCCAAGGAAGTCGCACTTACCGTTGGTAAGTTCGCTGGCGGCTTGGCGGCCAACGTCATCCCCGACACCTGTGTGCTCGAGGGAACGCTGCGCGGCTTCGATGTCGAGCTCATGACTCATCTCAAGGAGCGTATCGCGGAGGTCGTCAACGGCGTTGCCGCAACATATCGTACGCCGGCAGCCATCGAGACGCTTTCGGACGTTCCGCCGCTCGTGCTCGACAGCGATATGACCAGGCGTCGCTTGGCTACGTGGCGCGGTGCTGCCCAAGGCTGCCTTCCTGCCGCTGTTCCACGCCATGGCGAGCGAGGACTTCGCGTTGATCTCGAGCGAGATCCCGAGTGCGTACTTTACCGTGGGCGCTGCCGTGACTGATACGGACGAGCACTTTGCTCAGCATCATCCCAAGGCACGCTTTAGCGATACCGAGCTTCCCCTTGGCGCCGCGGCTTATGCCGCCGTCGCTCTCGGATACATTGCGGACCACAAGGAGTAATCCATGTCCCAGCAACGTAAGTTCTTCCCCGGCTGGCTCGTGGTGGCCTCCAGCTTTGTGATCATGGCCACGTGCTACACGATTTTCGTTAACTGCATGACTATTCCTTCCGCACCAAGCCTTCCGAGATCGGCCTGAAGCCGCTCGGCGAGAACCCGGGCGATCCGTCCGTCTCGACGGCTGGCGACAAGGACGAGCACACGGCGCCCGAGGTTAGCGTCGGCTGGTCTCGTATCAAGAAGAGCCCGGCATTTTGGCTGCTTGTCGTCGCCTTCCTCTTTATGGGCTTGGTCAATGGCGCCATCCTGCCAACCAGGTTACCAACATGACGAGTGTTACCGTCAACGGTGCCAAGATTGTCACGGGCGGCCACGATCCCATGTGGGCGGGTACCGTACTTTCGGCCTACATGTCACCGTCGTTATTGCCAAGATTTCGCTCGGTGCGATCTATGACCGCTTTGGCCTGCGCTTTGGCAATATCCTTGGCTCCGTTGCGTGCATTATCGCCTGCGTGGCGCTGTGTTTCCCGACGACGGACCTCGGTCCTATTGTCGCCGCTGTGAGCTTTGGTGTTGGAACGTGCATGGGCACCATCACGCCTACCATCGCCGCGTCCAAGCAGTTTGGCATGGCCGACCTGGGTAAGGTCACGGGCACCATTACCTCGCTCGAGATGGTCGGCGGCACCGTGGGCGCCATTGTCTCGGGCGTGCTGTTCGATGCCACGGGCTCCTTTGCGAGCACCTGGATTGTGTGCCTGGCGTGCTCCGTGGTCATGCTCGTGTTCCTGCTGGCATCCGAGCCCATCGCCGCCAAGCTGCGCGCAAGCGTGGCGGGGGAGTAGCGGGTCGCCGCCTATTCCTGTTTGCCTGTCTGCCCGTGCTGCTGGAAGCCGAATGGATGCCCGTACTGTCATTCGGTTTCCAGGGCAGCCACGGGTCTACGAAATGAGCTCTTTTCCTCCGTCCCCAAGGGATCACGTAATCCGAAGGGGACGGAGGAAAAGGGATCACAAACCGCGGCGGCGTGTCTGGCCGAACGAGTCCCCATACCCTCGTTCGGTCAGACACGCCGCCGCGTTGCTGCTTTGTGCCGTATAATGTCCACTACCTATGACGCGATACAAAAGAAAGGTGTTTGCCCATGCAGGCACAGAAGGCGGAGGGAACCCGCGACCTTATCGGCGCCGAGATGCGCGCTTGGCAAAAGATGCAGCAGATCGCTGCCGGCGTGTTCGAGCCGTTTGGTTTTAAACCCATCGAGACGCCCGCGATCGAGCAGGTGGACGTCTTTGTCCACGGCATCGGCCAGTCGACCGACGTCGTGCGCAAGGAGATGTTCCGCGTGTTTAGCGGCGCCAACCTGGAGCGCGTTTTTACCGAGGGCACCGATACCAAGCTCAAGCCCAAGCAGCGCCTGGCCCTTCGTCCCGAGGGCACAGCCGGTGTGGTGCGCGCCGTCGTGGAGAACAACCTGGTGCCCCAGGGCTCCACGCCGTTTAAGGCCTACTACGCCGAGGCCATGTTCCGCGGCGAGCGTCCCCAGAAGGGCCGCCTGCGCCAGTTCCATCAGGTGGGCATCGAGTGGCTCGGCGCTCCCGATCCGGCGGCAGACGCCGAGTGCATCATCATGCTCATGGAGTTCTACAAGCGCCTGGCTTCGACCTTTCCAAGCTTCGCCTGCTTATTAACTCGATGGGCGATGCGCAGTGCCGTCCGGCTTACCGCGAGCAGGTCAAGCAGTTTATCCTCGATCACGCCGACGAGATGTGCGATGAGTGCCGCGAGCGCGCCGAGCTCAACCCGCTGCGCGCCTTCGACTGCAAGAACGACCACTGCCGCGAGATCATGGCCGACGCCCCGCTGATGGGCGACAACCTGTGCGACGAGTGCCGTGAGCACTACGAGCAGGTCAAGCGCTATTTGGATGCGGCGGGTATCGAGTATGTCGAGGATCCCACCTTGGTGCGCGGCCTGGACTACTACACCCGTACTGTCTTTGAGGTCGAGGCTCCCGGCGCCGGTGTCGGCTCCATCGGTGGCGGCGGTCGTTATGACGGCCTGGTCGAGCTCGAGGGTGGCAAGCCCACGGCAGGCGTCGGCTTCGCTGTCGGTTTTGAACGCGCCCTGCTGGCCTTGCAGGCCTTTGGCAGCGACCTGGGTGCCGAGGAGGTCCCGTGCGTCTACGTCGCCAATGCCGGCAAGGAGCTGCGCCAGAACGTCTTTGCCATTACGCAGGAGCTTCGCGCCGCAGGTATCGTGACCGAGGCCGACTATCAGGGCCGTTCCCTTAAGGCCCAGTTTAAGCAGGCCGACAAGGTGGGCGCTAAGCTCATCCTAGTCCTGGGTGGCGACGAGCTTGCCGCCGGCAAGGTCAAGGTGCGCGACATGCAGAGCCACGACGAGGTACTGGTCGATCTGGACAACGTCGTCGAGGCGGTTCGCGAGCGCCTGTAGCGCATCTTTTTGAGCTTCGGGCCTGCTAACGTGCCCTGCTCATGGAGAGCGATTGTTACGGGGGTGTTTCGCTTTTATGCGGAATGCCCCCGTTTACGTATGCCGCCCACCGAGAAATACGACCATTTAGGGCAAAAACCTTTGCAATGCAGAAAATACTTTTGTGTGGTAAAGCGCAATCAGTGTCGAAAGTATTTCTCAAGCGCCTATAATGAATACCGCATGTTACGTGCATAGAAGGAGGAATGGGAGGAAACGTGGCTGAGAACCTAAGCAACCAGTCTGTACCCGAAGCCGCGGCGCGCGTCGCTGCCGTGGTCAACCGCCTCGTTAACCGAATCGGCTCGAATGCCGAGTCCAGGGAGCGTCTCGCCGAGATCGAGATCCCCGAGGAGCTGCGCGACAATCTGGCGCTGTTCTTGCGCCTGGAGCGCCGTGTGCTTAGCGAGTATGATCCCGAGATCGCGGACCTGTTCGACAAGATTTTGACAGCCGAGATTGTGGTCAATGCCGGCAACCCCGGTACCTGCGCTGCCGACGAAGCCGTCGACGAGCAGGGCGTGCCCACCGCCGACGAGCCACTGCCGTGGCATTTCGTGAGGTCGTCGATTTGATCGACAGCCTGCCGCTCGATAAGCAGCAGGTCATCGTTCGCGCCTTTACGAGCTTTTTCCATCTGGCAAACCTGTCGGAGGAGAACTACCGTGTGGCGCAGCTGCGCGAGCGCGAGGCCGGTGCGTCGACCGATACCGAGGTCGATCCCGCTAACGAACTCACCGTCGCCTATCACCAGTTGGTAAACGAGATGGGTGTCGAGGGTGCCAACGAGCTGCTCGGCAAGCTTGAGTTCCACCCTGTCTTTACCGCACATCCCACCGAGGCCCGTCGTAAGGCCGTCGAGGGCAAGATCCGCCGTATCTCCAACCTGCTGGAGGAGCGTCCGCGTCTGGGCGGCTCCGACCTGGTGGAGAACGAGCGCCATATGCTGCAGGAGATCGACGCCCTGGTGCGTACGAGTCCCATCGCGCTCAAGAAGCCCACGCCGGTCGAGGAAGCCGATACCATCATCGACATCTTCGATAACACGCTGTTCGACGTTATCCCCGTTATCTATCGTCGTTTTGACGATTGGGTGCTGGGCGACAAGGCCGGTACTGTGCCGCCGCTGTGCCCGGCGTTCTTCCATCCCGGCAGCTGGATCGGTTCCGACCGCGACGGTAACCCCAACGTCACCGCCAAGGTGAGCCGTGAGGTCGCCGCCAAGTACTTTACGCACATGGTGCTCAAGCTCGAGGACAAGTGCCGCCACATCGGCCGCAACCTCACGCTCGAGGCTACCTACAGCAAGCCGTCGGCCGAGCTCATTAACCTGTGGAACCATCAGGTCGAGATGAGCCTCGTTACACGGCCGCGCCGAGCTGATCTCCGAGCACGAGCCGCATCGCGCCGTCATGCTCGTCATGGCCGACCGCCTGAACGCCACCGTCCGTCGTATCACCGACACCATGTACCACAGCGCCGACGAGTTCCTGGATGACCTGCGCGTCGTCCAGCGCTCCCTGGCCGCCTGCGGTGCCGTCCGTGCTGCCTACGGCCCGGTCCAGACCATCATCTGGCAGGTCGAGTCCTTCGGCTTCCATATGGTCGAGATGGAGTTCCGTCAGCACTCCGTGGTGCACGCCCGCGCCCTCAAGGATATTCACGAGAACGGTATCCATGGTGATTTGCAGCCCATGACGCGCGAGGTCATCGACACCTTCCGCGCTATCGGCTCCATCCAAAAGCGCTACGGCAAGAAGATGGCGCACCGCTACATCATCTCGTTCACCAAGAGCGCCCAGCATGTGGCCGACGTCTTTGAGCTTGCCCACCTGTCCTTTGCACACGAGGAGGATGTCCCCGAGCTCGACGTGATCCCGCTGTTTGAGCAGCTCGAGGACCTCGAGGGCTGCGTCGACGTGCTCGATCAGATGCTTACGCTGCCCGTGGTGCAAAGCGCCTTGCCCAGACCAACCGCCGCATGGAGGTCATGCTGGGCTACTCCGACTCTTCCAAGGATGCCGGTCCTACCACGGCCATGCTCGCGCTGCACTCCGCGCAGGAGCGCATCGCCAAGTGGGCAGAGAAGAACGATATCGACCTGGTGCTCATGCACGGTCGCGGCGGTGCCGTGGGCCGTGGCGGCGGCCCGGCCAACAAGGCCGTGCTGGCGCAGCCAAGGGTTCGGTCAACTGCTTCTTTAAGCTTACCGAGCAGGGCGAAGTCATCTTTGCCCGTTACGGCAACCGCACGCTGGCTCAGCGCCATGTTGAGTCCGTTGCCGCCGCAACGCTTTTGCAGTCGGCCCCGAGTGTCGAGAAGACTAACACCGAGACCACTCAGAAGTTCTGGGATATGGCCGAGAAGCTCAACACCGCAAGCACGAGCGTTATCTGGACCTGCTGAACACCGAGGACTTTACACCGTGGTTCTCGACCGTGACGCCGCTGACCGAGGTCGGTCTGCTGCCGATCGGCTCGCGTCCCGCCAAGCGCGGCTTGGGTGCCAAGTCGCTCGACGACCTGCGTACCATTCCGTGGATCTTCAGCTGGAGCCAGGCGCGCATCAATCTGGCCGCTTGGTACGGCCTGGGTACCGCCTGCGAGCAGTTTGGCGATCTGGACCAGCTTAAGGCTGCCTACCAGGAGTGGCCGTTCTTCCGCACCTTTATCGACAACATCGAGATGTCGATCGCCAAGACCGACCAGCGCATCGCCAAGATGTATCTGCACCTGGCGATCGCCAGGATCTGTCCGAGAAGGTCTTCACCGAGATGCAGCTCACGCGTAAGTGGGTCCTTGCCATCGTCGGTGACGAATGGCCGCTTCAGCGCCGTCGCGTGCTCGGCTGCGCCGTTCGCGTCCGTAACCCCTACGTCGACGCCCTGTCCATCGCACAGGTCCGCGCCCTTCGCGAGGTGCGTATGAACCAGGACGAGATGGCCGAGGAGAAGAAGGCCGAGTACATGAGCCTGATTCTTTCGACTGTGACCGGCGTCTCGGCAGGTTTGCAGAACACGGGGTAATCGATAGCCCTGTAGTCGTTGTCCGGGGCCGCCGTTTGTTTTCTTTCCGGCGCGTCCTCGGACATGCAAGAAGCCCTCGCTGCGCACTTCGTGCGTCGAGGGCTTCTTGCGTCCTGCGGAATGCGCCGGAAAGAAAGAAACGGCGCCCTACGATGTCCGGTCTTCGGTGGATTACTTGCTGGGGAAATAAAGGCGCGCTTCGCGCGTTTGGAAAGGGCTTCGTGCTGCGGAATGCATTCAGAGGGAAACCTATCGGGTCCCTTCGTCCTCGGTCTTCTGGGATTAAAGCTGAAGGGATTAAAGTGCGCTTCGCGCCCAATGCGGAGTGCGGCGAGGGCTTCTTGCGTCCTGCGGAGTGTGCCTAAAAGTAAACTGATGGCGGGCCCTGCATGTCAGGTCTTCGGTGAATTGGCCGTTGGTTGAGGGTGGTGCTTGGGGCGACGTGCAAAAAACGGAGTTTTCAGCAGCCAAAGATTGATGCATAAGGCCATAGCCGGCTTTCGCTGCCTTTGTTGATGTTTTCGCACGACAATTGGGCCTTGGTGATGTCCGTATATGGCTGGTTTCTCGCCGCATGCTATCCAGATGGGACGAGTCATGAGGACTATCTACCTTTTGAAAGACTTTTGACACCAAAATCTTATCCCGCGATGCTGAATACTCGCAAAAATGCACACTCCGGAGTACTACCCTGGTACGGCTAGAAATCCATGCGCCATTTTATGCAATTAGTTGACGTATTTATGCAAGATGGCTTACACGCGCATGCCACAGGCTTGATGTTTGCTTCGGCGCTGTGTAAGCCATCCTGTCCATAGTGTCTTTCACAAGCGGCCGCGGTCCCGTTTGGGATCGTGGCCGTTTTGTTGTGGGCCAAATATGAACGTTGTGTTAATGAGTCGGTGGACGGTGGCGTTTTTCGGTGAGCGGCGTATCCTTCCAACGGTTTATCTAGTGTGTCAGTTGAAAGGAAGAGGGCGCTCGTCATTGTTTGAATGTGAACTGCCGTTTGACCACAAGACGTTGCATTTGGAGCTCGAGGATAAGAATTTCGCGGGTGTGATGGAAGGTCATCAAAACGAGTTTAAGACCACGAAATCGCAGGAAGAGCTGGTAGAGGAGTCGCTTGCCAACCCTTATGGCTCGCCTTCGCTCGAGGAGCTCTGTGCTGGCAAGAAGGATATTGTCATTATTAGCTCCGACCATACGCGTCCCGTTCCCTCGCGTGTAACGATGCCTATTCTGCTGCATCACATCCATTCCGCTGCGCCCGAGGCTCGTGTGCGTATTTTGGTTGCTACGGGTATGCACCGTCCGTCGACGCACGAGGAACTCGTCAACAAGTACGGCGAGGAGATCGTTGCCAACGAGGAAATCGTTATGCACGTCGCGACTGACGACAGCATGATGAAAAAGATCGGCACCCTGCTTCTGGCGGCGAGTGCATCATCAACAAGATTGCGGCCGATTGCGATCTGCTGCTTGCCGAGGGCTTTATTGAGCCGCACTTCTTTGCTGGCTTCTCTGGCAGCCGCAAGTCCGTGCTGCCCGGCATTGCCAGCTACAAGACCATCATGTACAACCATAACGGTCAGTTTGTGAACGATTCCCATTCGCGTGCCGGCAACCTGTGCCACAACCACGTGAGCGAGGACATGTTTGCCGCTGCCGAGATGGCTCACCTTGCCTTTGTGCTTAACGTGGTGCTCAACGGCAAGCACGAGGTCATCGGCTCCTTTGCCGGCGATATCCACAAGGCGCACGAGGCTGGCTGCGAGTTCGTGAAGAGCCTTGCCGGCGTTGAGCCCGTTGAGTGCGAGATTGCCATCACCACCAACGGCGGCTACCCGCTCGACCAGAACATCTACCAGGCCGTGAAGGCATGTGCTCTGCCGAGGCCACGCTTCCCGAGGGCGGCGTGATTATTGATGTCGCCGGTTGCGCCGACGGTCACGGTGGCGAAGGCTTCTATCATAACATCGCCGACAACGATCCGGCGGAGTTTGAGCGCGCCTGCATCGACCGTCCTAAGGACGAGACCCTGCCCGACCAGTGGACGAGCCAGATTTTCGCCCGCATCCTGGCGCATCACCCTGTGATTATGGTCACCGACCTGTGCGATCACCAGATGCTCAAGGATATGCACATGACGCCGGTCAACACTATCGAGGAGGCGCTCAAGCTCGCCTTTGAGATGAAGGGTGCCGATGCCAAGGTTGCCGTCATTCCCGATGGCCTGGGCGTTGTCGTCGCGCAGCACTAGTGCACGGCCCAAACGAATCGTTTATAACCGACAAGAAAGATAAGGTTTTATGCTTACCAAACTCCTCTGCGAATTCGGCGCAACGGCCTCATGATCATCTTTGGCGTGGGCGTACACTGCGATACCGTGCTTAAGGGCACCAAGTATCAGGCTCCGGCCACATGTTTGCCATCACCACCTGGTCTTTTGGCATCTCGGTCGCTCTGTTTATCTTTGGCGGCGCCGTGTGCATGAACCCCGCCATGGTGCTTGCCCAGTGCATCGTAGGCCTGGTGCCGTGGAGCAGCTGCATTCCCTTCATGATTGCCGATATGCTCGGCGGCTTTGCGGGCGCCGTGATCGCGTGGTTGATGTATGCCGATGAGTTCAAGGCTTCCGATGGCGTCGTCGACCCCATTGCCCAGCGCAACATCTTCTCGACCAACCCCACCACCGAGGGTACGAACTACGCCCGTAACTTCTTCTGCGAGGCTATCTGCACCTTTGTGTTCATCAGCGCCATCCTCGCTGCCGCTAGCCGCGCCGGCGAGAACGTTCTGATGCTCGCCATCTGCGTCGGCCTGATCGTTTGGGCCGTTGGCATGGGCATGGGCGGCATCACCGGCTTCGCATGAACCAGGCTCGTGACCTTGGTCCTCGCATGGCCTATCAGGTGCTGCCGATCAAGAACAAGGCTGACAACAACTGGAAGTACGGCCTGCTCGTTCCTGGCATCGCTCCGTTTGTCGGTGCCGCTCTGGCTGCACTGTTTGTGCACGGTTTCTTGGGCATGTTCTAGTCCAAGGCTACATAGTTGTCCGCTGTCCGCATGGGGTAACTTCCCAGCGCGTCCTCGGACATGAAAGAACCCCGCTGCGCACTTCGTGCGGCGGGGTTTTTCGTCCTGCGGAATGCGCTGGAAGTTACCCCATGCGGACAGCTGCGGGATCTTAGTCGCGTTGGAACAAGCAACCCGACATATATATCTGAATTTGGATGGGAGGGGCTTGTTGCTGGTAGGGGCGTTGAAGTGCGAGTGACGCTTTGGGATGCGTGGCGGCCTGGTTGGGGCGATGCTTTGGGATGAGGTTCTTACTTAGTTGAAGAGGGTTTTATGGCTGAGAGGTAGTCTTTGGCTACGTCCTCTTTTGGGGCTTGGAAGTTGTGCCAGGCCCACCATTGGACCAGTCCTACGAAGCTTGAGGCTATGTGGTGTAGTAGGAAGCTTCGGTCCATGGTGGCGGCGGGGCCGTTTGGGTCGGTAGGGACGGTTTCGGCTGCGCGCGACATGATGGTCTTGCGGAGGCAGTCGGCGAAGACGCGTGAGCCGGCGCCGGCTACGAGGGCTCGAACGCCCTGGCGGCGCTCCCAGAGGTTGTTGAGGATATGCTCGACCTGTACGAGCGGGTCATCGAGGGGCGTACCGTCATCGTCGAGGGCATGGGTGCAGATGTCGCGCACGAGCTCAGCGAGCAGGTCATCTTTGCTCTTGAAGAGGCCGTAGAACGTGGCCCGACCCACATGGGCGCGAGCAATGATGTCGCCGACGGTGATCTTGCCGTAGTCCTCCTCGCGAAGGAGCTCGGAAAACGCCGCAACGATGGCGGTACGGCTTTTTGCCTTGCGGGCATCCATGGTTATGCGTCCGCGTCAACGAGCAGGCAGCGGAGCGTACCG
>ENA-OQHA01000483-OQHA01000483.1-human-gut-metagenome-genome-assembly--contig:-NODE-483-length-19822-cov-2.331759_pt1 | contig 19822 bp, 21 predicted proteins | sample MGYA00242558_ERZ504707 | MGnify/ENA primary metagenome ERZ504707 (study PRJEB26092, sample SAMD00036197) | human gut metagenome | host: Homo sapiens | study: EMG produced TPA metagenomics assembly of...
GAAAAAGATTCAATAGAATTAATTAAATGTGTTATACTTCCATGATGAAACATCCTTTCGTGATATTTTTTGTTTGCGCTAAAAGTATAACACAGGTTGTTTCATCTTTTTTTTAGTTAAATACGAAAAAGATGATTACTAAGATATACTCAGTAATCATTTTACTGTTTATATAGATAAAATTGAGGGTAGTGTATTTATGCTATGTGATATAGATTTTTGACACTACCTTGCTGTACAAGAGGTGATTGATATGAAACGTACAAAGTTAGATGACCGTTTACTTCCTGATTATACACGTGGTGAAGAAATATTTAATATGGTGACTCATATAGTAGGGGCTGTATTTGGTATTGTAGCACTAGTATTATGTATTATATTTTCATGTTTACATCATAATGGATATGGTTTAGCATCTGGTATCGTTTATGGTGTCTCTATGATACTCTTATATACAATGAGTTCTATTTATCATGGTTTATCTCCTAATTTAAAGGCAAAGAAAGTATTCCAAATTATGGACCATTGCAGCATCTTTGTCTTGATTGCAGGAACCTACACACCAGTACTTTTATGTTCAGTTAGACAGGCAGATCCATTCTGGGCATGGGTATTATTTGGTATTGTATGGGCAGTCACTATTTTAGGGATTACATTAAATGCCTATGATATCGAGAAGTTTGCGAAGTTCTCTATGGCCTGTTATTTAGTTCTAGGCTGGTGTATTGTCTTTAAGTTTAATTTGCTTCCTGGTACTATTGGAATGAATGGTATCTATTTATTAGTTGCTGGAGGTGTGGCATATACAATCGGTACAATCTTCTATGGATTACAAGAAAAGATCCATTATATGCACTGTATCTGGCATCTATGGATCTTACTTGGTAGTGTTCTACATTTCTTATGCATCATCTTATATTGCATGTAACAGCTTACGCCTGTTTTTCTTTTATATCTTTTAAAGACATGCTATAATCGTTGAGGAAAGGATGATTAAATGAAAAAATAAATTTTAAATACGGTTTCTTATACTTGATCACATTTATTATTGTATTAGGTGGCGATTTAGTAACGAAACTTGTAGTCAACGAATCAATGCAGTTAGGCCAGAGCTATCAGGTCATTAAAAACTTTTTTTATTTCACTTATATTCATAATACAGGTGCCGCATGGGGTATGCTTTCAGGGCATTTCTTTATGTTCTATGCAATTTCTATTATTGCTGGTATTATGCTTATTTATTATTTTATCAAGAGTGACAAATCCCAGGTCTTATTAAGATTTGGAATTGTGCTTATATTTAGTGGTATGCTAGGAAATCTATATGATCGTGTTGTTTTTCATTATGTAAGAGACTTTTTAGATTTCTTTGTATTTGGTTATGATTTTCCTATTTTCAATATTGCCGATATGGGTGTTGTAATAGGTGTTTTATTAATCATCTTAGATTTAGGAATTGGAGAATATAAACAATGGAAATACAATCAATTACACCAGAATTAGAAGAAAAAGGCTTGCGTTTAGATAAAGTAATCTTAAATCATATGCCTGATCGTTCACGTACTGAGATTCAGAAATGGATTAAAGCAGGACAGGTTATTGTTAATGATAATGTTGAAAAAGCTAACTATAAGGTAGAAGAAGAAGATGTCATCCGGATCACTTTACCAGATCCTCAAAGTACTGAAATTAATCCTGAAAATATCCCATTAGATATTATTTATGAAGATGAAGATGTGATTGTCGTCAATAAACCTACAGGTATGATTGTTCATCCATCAGCAGGTATTTATTCAGGAACACTTGTGAATGCATTACTCTATCATTGTCACGATTTATCAGCAATAAATGGTATTACACGTCCTGGGATTGTACATCGTATTGATAAAGAAACAAGTGGTTTATTAATGGTCGCAAAAAATGATAATGCCCATCGTTCATTATCTAAACAATTAGAAGAACATTCAGTTGTACGTCGTTATGTAGCACTCGTTCATGGTGTTATTAACCATAATGTAGGTCGTATTGAAGCACCTATTGGACGTGATAGCAAGGATCGTAAGAAGATGGCTGTCACTAGTAAGAATGCTAAGGATGCAATCACTAACTTTAAAGTATTAGAACGTTATGATGATATGACACTTATTGAATGTCGTCTAGAAACAGGTAGAACACATCAGATCCGTGTTCATATGCAATACATTGGTCATCCAGTTTATGGTGATCCTCAATATGGCTTTAGAAATGATGATAACACACATGGTCAGTATCTACATGCTAAGGTATTAGGTTTTGTACATCCTAGAACCAATGAACATATGTACTTTGAAGCACCTTTACCTGATTTCTTTGAAGAAAAGATCAAAGAACTAGGAGGAGAATACAATGGATAAGCAGATCATTACATGGGATCAGTATTTCATGGGAGTGGCTAAACTCTCTGCTTATCGTTCTAAAGATCCTAATACGCAGGTTGGCGCTTGTATAGTAAATAGTGATAATCGTATCGTAGGGGTAGGATACAATGGTCTTCCAAGAGGATGTGAAGATGATAAGTTCCCTTGGTCTGTAAGAGAAGGGGCTTTATATGATACAAAGTATCCTTATGTTGTACATGCCGAATTAAACGCAATACTTAACTCTACTCAGAAATTACAGGGTTGTCGTATCTATGTTTCTTTATTCCCATGTCATGAATGTACTAAAGCAATCATTCAGAGTGGTATCAAAGAAATTGTCTATGAAGATGAAAAATACAAAGGAACAGAAAGTGATAGAGCAGCTAAACGTATGTTAGATGTGGCTGGTGTTTCTTATCGTAAAGTTCCTGCATTTGAAGTAGAAATAAAAAAAGAGAATCAATAATGATTCTCTAGATGAAGAAGAAGGCCTATAGGCTTCTTTTAATTTCTTTAATGCTCCCTTAACTCTCCTCATATTAGTGAAATTCAACTTACATACCTTTGTAAGAATCTTATCACCATACTTGTGCGCAAGTTTAACAGCCACGATTTCGGCATTAGTGCCGGCCCCTCTAGCAAGGTTCATCTTTAAACTCTTTGTCATGCTAGCAAAATATTGTAGATATGCATAACGAGAAATGATTTCTGCAGCTAATACTGCTAAATACTGTTCATCAGCATTGGTTTCAAAAATCATATCTTTTACGACAATAACTTCACTCTTTAAATAATTATAATAAGTCTTAGGTGAAACGAATTGATCAATAACTTTGAATTCAACACTCTTCTTCACTTTCTGAAGAACATTCACAACAGCCTGGTTAAATAGGCGTGCACGAATGTTTGCCTGGTTGATTCCACTATCAATCATCTTATTATAATGTGAGTTATCTAGTACTAGTAGTGATGAAATGAGATGTCCTTTTAATAGTTTAGCGTAATTGATAATTTCCTGATTAGACAAATCATCGATATTATCAATATGCAGGTTTTTAATGATCTCAAGTGCTTCATCATCGGCATAGCATGCAACGACACAAAGCGGCCCAAGAAAATCAGCAGATCCTGTTTCTGCAGCACCAATATGTGGATGCATACATAAGTGATCTGAATTCTTTTCCTGCTCAATCTTTTTTGCTAAACTTCTAGACCAATGCTTTGCTTCATGCACCGCATTCTGTCCTAAAAAGCTTGCTTCATAATTCGATGTCACTTCGATGTCACAGCCAATTGCATGAGCTTTTAAAAGAAGGTTCTCGCTTTCGAATGGAACCATCTGACTGTCATAAAACTTCTTCATCTTGTTTAAAATGTTTTCATTAATCAAAAATTTAATTGGCTCCACTATATTCACCTCACATGTTTTATTTTATCATAAATTTCATTTTTTTGACAGTATAAATTTCATTTGTTATAATTAAGAACCGACAACGTCAAGGAGGTAAGTGTTATGAGTTTTCTTGATTTGATTCTTATCGCTTTTTTGTTATATATGTTTTTAGTGGATATTCCAAAGGTTTTTTCTCTACATTATATGATTTAGTAAGCTTTATAATTATGATGCTTTTTATCTATTTTAATGTAGAAACTATTTCTTCTATTATCCAGATTTATAAGCCGGTAGATGATCCTTTATCACAATTAGGTGGTTCAGTTATAAATATGTTGATAGTCTTTATTATCATGTTTGTTGTTCTAGAAATAATTCGCAGACTCATAGGCGTTCTTATTAAACCTTTAGTCAATCAATTGACTGATCATTTTGCACTCACTGCTTTTGTCAATCATTTATTAGGTGCATTGCTTCACGCATTAAAGGGTGTATTTATCTCCTTCATGGTTATGATGATGGTTATTATTCCTTTCTTTGGGCCTGATATCTTAACTAATTCTAAAATAGGACATTTAATCATAGAAGATGTACCAATTATCTCACAAAAAGCAATCAATGAAGCAAGTGCTTATGGAAGCTTATTAAAGGGACAGCATACACTTCAATTAGAAGATAAAGATATATTAAAGAAGATGATTATCGCTAATAATCATGCCTATAATCATGGAATACTAGATGAGCATGATGCAACACAGTTTGTCTATACACAATTAGGCCCTGCTTTAATGAAACAGCAGGTCATTATACCTCATGAAGAAAAACTTCAATTTATCTCTTTATTAAATAAAACACCTTATACAGAAACAGAAAAGAATACAATATTAAATAATATAGGAAGTGAATAAAATGTTAGATAGTTATAAAGTCTTAGAATTTCCAAGAATTCTAAATAGTATTGCTGGCAGCTGCCGTACAGAGATTGCGAAGAAGAAGTATTACAATTAGAAATGTATGATAATCTGGCTGATTTAAATGAAGAACAGAATCGTTTAGAAGAAGCCATGACTATTCATCGTATTATGGGTACTTTACCTCTTGCGCCACTTCATGATATCAGTGCATATCTTGCAAAAGCAAGATGATGGTATTTTAGCACCAGAAGAATTAATGGCTATTGATCATATGTTAGAAAATATCTTTCAGGTGACTTCTTACTTTAATGCTTATGAAGGAGAAATTATTCTCTTAAGAGACTTAGTAGAAGGCTTAGAAGGGGATAATGGATTACATATAGAAATCAATAGATGCATTATGCCTGATGGCACTATCAGTGATCATGCCAGTGAAACACTTTATCGTATTAGAAAAAGCATGCATGCATTAGAAGGACGTATTCGTCATTCTATGGAAGGGTATTTAAAGAGTGAAAAGAATTCATTAAGTATGGATACTCTCTCTAGCAAGAATGACCGTTTAGTTCTTGCAGTTAAAGCACCACATAAGAATGAAATCAAAGGCTTAGTACATGCCACAAGTGCTCTGGTCAGACATTCTTTATTGAACCAGAAAGTGTTGTTGTCATGAACAATGAACTTAATGAATTAAAGAGTCAGGAACAGACTGAAATCAATAAAATCTTACAGAGTCTTACAAGACGTGTTAAGTATAACTATACAAGATTCTATTTTGATCAGGAACTCATGTCTGAACTAGATTTTATTTTTGCGAAAGCACGTTTTGGCTGTGATTATGATTGCATTAAACCAGATATCAATGAATCAGGTATTCTTTCTTTAAAACAGGCCAGACACCCACTTATTGATCAAAAAGAATTGTACCTAATGATATTATTATTGATGGTAAGATGTTGATGATTACTGGTTCTAATACCGGCGGTAAAACAGTTGCTTTAAAGACTGTTGGTTTACTTTCATTAATGGCTATTAGTGGTTTAGCCGTGCCAGCTATTTCAGCTTCTATTCCATTCTTTGATGCAGTCTATACCGATATTGGTGATGAACAATCTATTGAACAGTCACTTTCAACATATTCATCACATATGAAAAAGCTTATTTATATCTTAGAACATGCAACATGTCGTTCTTTAATTCTTATTGATGAAATTGGCTCAGGTACAGATCCACAAGAAGGGGCATGTCTAGGAGAAGCTATTCTGGATACTTTATTAAGACGTGACTGCCGTATTGTTGCATCTACCACTATGGTGAACTTAAGAGCTATGGTCAGTCAAGAGATGATATTACTCTGGCATCTGTTGGATTTGATGTAGAAACAATGCGTCCTACATATCGTTTAAAGCTTCATTCTATTGGTTCATCTTATGCTTTTGAGATTGCTGCTTCTTTAGGTCTTGATCATGAGATTATTGATCAAGCTTTACATAATAAAGAAGAACGTATGAATGAAGCAGAAAAGTTAACTGAAAAACTGACTAAACAGAGTGCTGAATTAGATGAAAAAGAAGAAAGAATCAATACATTACTTGCTGACAATGAAAAGCTTCATAATCGTTATGAGCATCAGCTATCTGTTGCCACAAAACAAAAAGATCGTATTGTCGAAGAGGCACAGCAAGAAGCTAATAAGATGCTTGAAGAGGCTAAGAAAACAATTGATGAGTTAACTAAAGATATTATGAATCAAGGTGCTTTAAAGCCTCATCAGGTGACTGCAGCGAAACATGCATTAGATCAGCAGAAATATGAAAAGAAAGAAGTAGTTAAGGTACAGGATCATGTCTTTAAAAAGGGTGATCATGTTAAACTTGATAAGATGAATAGAGAAGGGGATGTCCTAGAAGTTAAGAAGCATGAATTGCTTGTTGATTTAGGTGGTCTCCAGGCACGTGTTAAGGATACTGATGTAACATTCATGCATGGTGCTTCTAAGCCTCAGAAGGTTAAAAAAGCAGGCACAAGACAGCATATGAAGAAGACAGGACATTATGAAGTCAATGTCATTGGTATGCGTTACGAAGAAGCGATGAATATTGTAGAAAAGTTCTTAGATGACGCTTTATTACTAGGTTATCCTTCAGTACGTATTGTTCATGGTATGGGTAAAGGTATTTTACGTAATGGTATAAGAAAGAAGCTAGACCATTTATCATATGTTAAGGAATATCGTGATGGTGGACCAAATGAGGGTGGTTTAGGTGTAACGGTAGTTAGCTTTGAATAAGAATCTAGACTATATTAAAAAGAAGCTTTCTCTGCTTCCTATGTCTCCTGGCTGTTACTTAATGAAGAATACAGACGGAAAAGTTATTTATGTAGGAAAGGCGCGAAAACTTAAAAATCGCGTCTCTTCTTATTTTACAGGAGCACATAACTATAAAACTACAAAATTAGTCGATCATATATGGGACTTTGACTATATCGTGACAGGTAGTGAGAAGGAAGCATTATTACTAGAAATTAACCTTATTAAAGACTATACACCTGAATACAACATCATGTTTATGGATAATACTTATTATCCTTATATTGAACTCACTGATGAAACCCATCCACGACTTAAAATAGTAAGAAAAACTAAAAACAAAAAGAATAAATACTTTGGTCCTTATCCCGATGCCACTGCAGCTAGAAATACTTTTAAATTATTAAATAAGCTTTACCCATTAAGAAAGTGCAATCATGTCCCAGATAAACCATGCTTATATTATTCTTTACATCAATGTCTAGGTCCATGTATTAATGAAGTTGACAAGAGCCAATATGATGAAATTAGAAAAGAACTAATTTCTTTTATACATGGTAATACCAAATCTAAAATAGATGAACTCACTGAAAAGATGATGACAGCTAGTGAAAATCTTCAATTTGAACTTGCGAAAGAATATCGTGATCTCATTCGTTCTATAGAATATGTTACAGCTAAACAGAATGTCCAATTTGGAGACTATAAAGATAGAGATATCTTAGGCTATTTTATTGATAAAGGCTACATTAGTATACAGCTCTTCTTTATGCGTGAAGGTAAACTTCTCTATCATGATTTTAATTTAGAACCAGTAGGAGAAGATTTTGAAGAAGATCTCATTCGTTTCTTAGTTACTTATTATCAAACTCATCCAGAACCTTACGAACTGCTTATTCCTCAAGATGTTGATTTAGAACTATTAACTGAAATATTATCCTGTCATGTTCTTCAGCCACAAAGAGGAGATAAGAAATCTTTAGTAGAAATGGCTAATAAGAATGCGAAAGAAGCATTAGAAAAGAAATTCTTATTAAAAGAGAAAACAGATGAAAAAACAATTCTTCCTATTATTGAATTAGGTCAAAAACTAGGTATTGATACACCACACACGATTGAATTATACGATAACTCTAATATCCAGGGTGCTTATGCAGTCGCTGGTATGGTTGTATATAAAGATGGTGTACCATCTAAAAAAGATTATCGTAAATATAAGATCAAGACAGTAGAAGGTCCTGATGATTATGCAAGTATGAAGGAAGTCATCTATAGACGTTATTATCGTTTACTTATGGAGCAAAAAGAAATGGCTGATCTCATTATTGTCGATGGTGGACTAGGACAGATCAAAGTCGCCAAAGAAGTGATAAATAGTTTAAATCTCTCTGTACATATATGTGGTTTATCCAAGGATGATAAACATTCTACCGCAATGTTGCTAGATGAAAATGGGAACCAGGTTCCTATTGATACAAAGAGTCCTTTATTCTTCTTATTAACGCGTATGCAGGATGAAGTGCATCGCTATGCTATTTCATTCCACCGTCAGGTACGCTCTAAATCCTTATTTAGTTCTATATTAGATGAAGTAGAAGGAATAGGGGAAGCACGCAAGAAAAAACTTCTTAATCATTTTAAGAGTGTTAAAAAGATGAAGGAAGCATCACTGGAAGAACTAGAAGCAGTCATTCCTAAGAATACTGCAGCAAAGCTCTATGAAGTACTACATAAAGAATAATCTATACACTTTTTGCGATATACTATATAATTGACATTAGAGAGCAGGTGATTTAATGGAAAATAAGCGCAAGTATCTGTTTATTACAGTCATTGCATTATTTATCGTTTCATTCTATACAATTAACCTCCGATTTGATCCATTCTATCGTGTCAACGGCATCAATAACGATAATAGAATGATCATCGAAAAGTATTTAAGTAAAGAAGAACAGAAATATCTTGTAGAAAACAGAATTCCTCTTTACCATTTTATGAAATATATCAAATATGATGATTTTTATCTGCCATATTATCAATATTATGAATTACTAGAAAAAACAGGGCGTTACTCTACAAATAAGTCTATCCTACAAACAGGCAATGAATTAGCAACTAAACTCACTAATACCTATAAAGGTGCATCTTATGATCAAGCAAAGAAACTTGTAGAACATGATTTAGAAGCAGGATATTTATATAATCAGAACTTTGATTTTGGTAAACTACAAATATATTATGAAATGAGACCTCTTTATGAAGATTATAGTTATGTAGATGATACAGAATACTATATTGAATTATTAAAAAATCGAGGACTAAATGATAAAATGATTCTTTCATTCTTCAAACAAGCATGTGCTAATTACTCTCGTTACGGTTTAACAACACTTATGACTCAGGCAAATAATCAAGATATGTTATTGATTCCTGATCCTTCAGCTCTTTTAACTACCTTAAGTGATCAAACTTATATAGGTGCTTATGTTCCTCATAATCTTGTCTTAATGTCAGATATTCATCGTTTAAAATATGCCATGTATTTAAATAATGACGCCTATGAAGCGCTAAAGAAGATGATTGATGCAATGCCTAATGAGATTGCGAATGACTTTTATGTTAAAGAAGCATATACAAGCTTTACTGATTTACAGTATTCAAATCCTAATCTTGCAGGTAAAGATGAAAGACAATTAGGTCATACAGTTTCTATTGCCTCTAAGTCCATTGCCTATCATGAGTTTGAAACAGCTGCCCTGTCACAATGGCTTGAAGCACATTCATATGAATATGGTTTTATATTACGTTATCCAAAAACGTATGGCATCTTCTACAAATCATGTGTATGATGCACATTACTATCGCTATGTAGGTAAGAAGAATGCGAATAAGATTTACAAAGAAAATAGCTGTATTGAAGAATATAATCAGAAGGAGGCAGCTGAATGAAAAAAATTGTAATTATGTCAGATAACCATGGAGACATGAATATCTTAACAGATATTAAAGTTTTAGAAGATGATGCAGATTACTATATCCATTGTGGTGATAGTGAATCATATCAATTGCGTGATTTAGATGAATTTGTTGCAGTGAAAGGAAACAATGACTGGAGTCTTGATCTTCCACAAACTGCAAGATTAGATATTGAAGGAAGACATCTTCTGATTACTCATGGGCAGTTTTTTGGTTATTTTTGATCGTGAAAAGAAAATGCTGGACTTTTTAAAGAAATATAATGGAGATGTTTTAATCTCAGGACATACACATATGCCTCTAGTAAAAGAAGAAAATGGTTTATGGCTTATTAATCCTGGCTCTACTTCATGGCCACGTGGTGGCAGCAAAAGATCTTATGCGGTGATGACTATTGATGGTACAAATGTAGATGTTAGAATTAAAACATTGGAATAATGATACAATTTATTAAATGGGATTGACTTTTATATCTTCCTATTATAATGGGCATGTAAAGTCAAATATAAAGATAGAGGAAGCGATGCATCAGAGTAGTATGAGGAGTCGGCAGACTAAGAATCATATGAAAGGTAATCATCGCCGAAAGAGGATAAGCGGCAGCTTATAGTCTTGGGGATTCAGGAAATACCTGTCTCACTCCTTCATGATGAAGAGGCGTTATCTAATCGTTAAAAGCTATATGATAACGTATAGCTTTTTTCTATTTTTATATAGAAAGGGGAATAAATATGAAAAAGACTTTAATTACGCTTGCAACAGCAGCGCTTGTATTATCAGGATGTGGATCATCTACTAAGGATGACAACACTTTTACAGTAGGGATGGAAGCAGCTTACCAGCCATTTAACTGGCAGACTTCTAAGAAAACAGATACTGCAGTACAGTTAGATGGCGGTGCAGGTTATGCAGATGGATATGATGTTGTCGTTGCCAGCAAAATTGCTAAAAAATTAGGAAAGAAACTTGTAGTAAAGAAGATTGCATGGGATGGTTTACAGCCAGCTGTAGAATCTGGTGAAATCGATGCAATTATCGCAGGTATGACTGCTGATAAGAAACGTGAAAAGGGATTAGATTTCACTACGCCTTATTATCAGAGTGAAATGGTTATGATCGTAAGAAAGAATAGTGCCATGACTTCATTCAATGATATCCAGCAGTTCTCAGGCTATAAGGTAACAGGTCAGAAGAATACTAACTATGATACAATCATTGATCAGATTAATGGTGTAAAACATCAGACACCTAAATCAACTTATCCAGAATTAGTTGTAGCTTTACAGCAGGGTGATACAGATGGTATTACTGCAGAATTACCAGTTGCAAATGGTATCGTACAGGCTAACCCAGATTTATCAATCGTTAAGTTTGCAGATGGTCATAACTTTAATGTAGATACTGCAGTATCAATTGGATTAAAGAATAATACACGTAAGACTGCTGAATTCAAGAAGATTCAGAAGGCTTTAGATTCTATTTCACAAGAAGAAAGATTAAAAATCATGGAAGATGCTGTTAAGAGAGCACCTACTGAAAAATAGGAGATAAAATGAAAATAGATTTTCAATATGCATGGAGTCAGTTAATTAATAACTGGCCTCTATTCTGGTATGGTATTAAGATGACAATCGCTTTTGCGGTTGTTGGTACATTAGCTGGTTTAATTATTGGTTTAATTATTGGTGCCATTCGTTGTGTACCATTAGATCCACTAGATAAACCAGTGACAAGATTCTTTAAACGTTTAGGACGTTTTAATACAGGCTTTTATGTATGGGTATTCCGTGGAACACCTATGATGGTTCAGGCCGTATTCCTTTATTACTTATTCAAACCAGTATTACATTGGAATAACTTTACAGCTGGTATGGTCATTATCTCAGTGAATACAGCTGCTTATATGGCTGAAATTATTCGTAGTGGGATTCAGTCTATTGATCCAGGACAGATGGAAGCAGCTAAGTCTTTAGGTATGACAAATACTCAGACTATGATTTCTATCATCTTCCCACAGGCTATTAAGAATACATTCCCATCACTTGGTAACCAGTTTATCGTTAATATTAAGGATAGCTGTATGTTAAATGCGATTTCAGTTGTTGAATTATTCTTCCAGGCACAATCAGTGGCTGGTACTAATATGAGATATATTGAAGTATATCTTGTTGTTGCACTTATTTATTTAACTCTTACAACAGTTGCAACATTTGTACTTAATTACATTGAAAAGAGAATCAATAAGACAAACACAGTCACTATCAAGGATAACTGTGCTTAAGGAGGAAAGAAATGGATACAGTAATTGAAATTAAACATTTAGAAAAACATTTTGGTGACCTCCGTGTTCTTAACGATATTGATTTCACTATCGAACGTGGTAAGGTTGTTACTATTATTGGTTCAAGTGGTTCTGGGAAAAGTACACTACTAAGATGTATCAACCTTCTTGAAGTACCTGATGCAGGAGAAATTCTATTCAATGGTCAAAATATTCTTAAAGGTGATTTAGATGCTTCTACATATCGTAGTAAAGTAGGCATGGTATTCCAGAACTTTAACTTATTTAGTAATAAGACAGTTTTAGAAAACTGTATGATTGGCCAGATCAAAGTATTAAAGAAATCTAAAGAAGAAGCCCGCGCTGAAGCAATGAAACAGCTAAAAGCTGTTGGTATGGATAAATTCGCAGATGCTTCTAGTACAAAGCTTTCTGGTGGTCAGAAACAGCGTGTTGCGATTGCAAGAGCTTTATGTATGAAACCAGAAGTACTTCTATTTGATGAACCTACAAGTGCCTTAGATCCTGAAATGGTAGGGGATGTATTAGATGTTATGAAGGAACTTGCGAAAGAAGGTTTAACAATGGCTGTTGTGACTCATGAAATGCAGTTTGCTAGAGAAGTGAGTGATGTTATATGTTTTATGGATCAGGGCGTTATTGCTGAAATGGGTACTCCTGGAGAAGTATTTGAACATCCTAAAACAGAACGTGCTAAACAGTTCTTATCACGTTATTCTAACAGATAAAATAATGACTCAAGAGATAGCATAAAAGCTGTCTCTTTTTCTATATAGATAAAAAAACTGGTAATGACGGTTCTTTACCAGTTATATGCAAAATAAAAACCTCGGATAAACCGAGGTAATTAACAGATGGCGTCCACGAGGGGATTCGAACCCATGACCGCACGCTTAGAAGGCGTGTGCTCTATCCAGCTGAGCTACGTAGACATTTGTTTTCGAATGCTTTTATATAATAGCATATAGATCATTTTAATGCAATATGAAAATGAAAAAAATGATAAAATACCTATCTTAATGTTTTCTCACACTTTAAATAATAAACAAGCTGTGTATATATTATAATATTCATGTAACATTTTGAATGTTTTTAAATTGTATTATAATATATATTGAAATCATAAAATGATAGCGCTATCATATATACATATGGGAGGAATCAGAATGAATAAGAAACAGAAAATCGTTTCTACTACATTATCTACAGTAACAGCATTATCATCTGTAGGTGCTATCTCTAGTTTGCCTAATACCGTTATTAAAAATGTTCAGGCATTAGATGAAAATACAGTAGAAACAATTCAACAGGTACAACCAACAGTTAGAACAGATTTAGAAAAGGAAGTAGAAGATAAGAACTCTATGTTATTTCTACTGGAGCTGCATTACAGGGAGCAGAATATCAGAAAAACAGTTCAGAGGAAGCATTAAACAATGCGAAAACCAACAAGAAAGAAAATGATGAAAAGCTTACTACTTCACAAAATCAGGTTGATCAGACTCTTGCGAAAGAAGTAAAAGATAGAGCTCAGGTCGTTTTACAGCTACAGGAAACTTTATCATCACAGAAACAGCAAAAGAAGCTTTAGATAAAGCTGTAGAAGAAAAGCAGAATCAATTAAAGGATGCGCAGGATAAATACAACAAAGCGCAAGCTAATTATAATGATTTAGCTGATAAGAATAAGGATGCTTTAGATAAGTTGAATCAAGCTGAAGAGGACAAGACTCAATATGAAAAAGACCTTGCCAGCTTAAATGATCAGTTGACTACTTTAAATAAAGATATTGAAACAGTTACTACAAAACTTAATGAAGAAAACAAGTCATTAGAAAACAATAAGACTACTCTTAGTCAGTTAAATACAGAAAAACAAACTCTAGAAACAGATCTAAAGGTTTCTACTGATAAGCTTAATTCTTTTAAAGAAGCACTTAATAAACAGCCAACAACTGAAGAAGTAACTCAGTTACAGAAAGACATTGATACTCTTGAAAAGGATATCGATACTAAGACAACTCAGTTATCCACTTTAGACCAGGAAATTAATAGCTTAACTACTTCAATTGAAGCACAGACTACAACTTTTAATGAGACAACAAAGAAAAAGGATGATCTAACTAAACAGTATGATGCTTTAACTACACAGGTTACTGAAGCAAAAACAAATCTAGTTACTGCAAAAACTAACTACGATGCAGCTAAAAAAGCAGTGGATGATCTTAAAAACAATGTTGATACACCAGAACTTGCAAAATTAAAGTCTGAACTCTATCAATTACAGAAGCAGCAGTCTGCCTTACAAGCACAAGTGGACGTTACTAGCAGCAAGTTAAAAGCAGCTGAAACTGAATTAGCCAATGCTTATACAAAATATGATAACAACGTTGTCAACTTCTATAAGGAAGTCTACAACAATACTGGTAATTTAGATGCTTATTATGCTTATACAGAATTAGAAAAGTATGATGGTATAAAAGTAGGATCAGCGACTATTTATGATAGCAAGAATTACGATAAGACAATGGCTTCATTATCTGATTTAAAGGAAGCACTTAATTATATTAAGATGTGTAACCAGATTAGAGCATATGAAGGTGTAGCACCACTTAAAGTCTCTTATTACCTTCTGGCTGTATCCGCAATCCAGAACGAATTTACATCTGTAAATGGGGACATTCAGAAATATATCCATTCGCTGAAAATATATATGGAAGTTCAAGAGATTACAACTCTACAGACTTCTTAGATCAAAACGGCAATTTGGATGTAGCTATTTAGATAAACTTGGAAGAAATCAAAACCTAGATGTATTCAATACACAAAGACAAAATCCATTTTATGGATGGTGGATTAAAGAAAAAGTAAAATACGAACAGACTAAAAATAAAGATGATGCTGGACATTATTTCAACATTATAGATGAAAATTATACTCTGACTGGATTTAGCCATAATAATCAACTACATAATAGTGGTTATTACACTTGGGGACAAGTATTTGCAGAAGGCCTCGTTGCAGATAAATTGGATGGTAGTGGTCAAGTAAGTATCACAGGTCAAAGTGTAGAAGAATTTGAAAAGACATTAAATGCCTGGATTTTAAAGAAGGCTAATGGAGTTCAAATTGAACAGAATAAAGTTGATGCTGCAAAAGCTGAAGTTGAAAAGGCGATAAATGCACTCAATGATAACAAGCAGAAAATCAGCATAAAACAGACTGAAATCAATAATTATAAGGATAATGTAAAGGCACAATTTAAAGCTGCAGAAACATCTTATAACAACGCTAAGAACACATATGATAATCTAGTCAATCAGCAGTCTTCAGTAAAAGCTGAATTAGATAATACTTCTAGTACACTTAACGCACAAAAGTATGCTTTAACTAAACTAGAAGATCAGTTAAAAGCTAATAAAAAGGAGAAAGTTACTTTATCTAAGCAGATTACTGATGAAAAAGCATTATTAGCTCAAAAGAAAGAAGAACTTGCAAATGCCACTAAAGATAAGGCAGAATTAGAACAGGCTCTTAAAGATGCGAATGCTGATGTTGGTCGTATCACTGCTTTAATTGATGAAAATGATAAGAAGATTAAAGCACTTGAGTCAGAAATTAACACTAACAAGCAGAATATCAATGCATATAATGCTGAGTTAAATACTTTGAACTCTGAAGTTACTAGTAAAGAAGCTGAAAAGATGCATTATCTGCCAATATTGATATGTTAAATACTGCAATTAATGCATATAATAAACAGTTAGAAGAATGCAACAAAGCAAAAGATGCATTAGATGCTGCTAAAAACAATTTTGATAATGTTCAAGCTGAATATGAGCAGGCTGTTGAAGACCAAAAAGCTCAAGCTGATGTCGTAGCAAATACTACCAAGAAGCTAGATAATGCAAATGAAAGTCTTTCAAAAGCTCAAAGAGCTACTGCTGATTGGGAAGGTATTAAAGCAGGTGCCAGTGATCATTATGCACCTTATCATGATGAAGTATTAGATAACTTAATTGATACTGTATTAGTTTATGTAAGTGCGAAAGATGCTGCTGATTCAATTGAAACTAAACTTGCTGATGCACAGAAGGACTATGATGAAAAGACAAAGAATTATGAAGATGCTTTAAGTGCCTATAATGCGGCTCTTAAGGAATACAATGATGCTAAGGCTGATTTAGATGCATTTGATGCAAAATATGGTATTGTCACAAAAGATACAATTACTTTACCTAGTGAAATGACTTATACTGGAAAACAAATTAAACCAGAAGTTGTAGTCAAAGATAGTAAAAGTAATGTTGTTGAACCAAGTGAATATACAATCACCTATGGTGATAATACAGAAGTTGGGGAAGGTAGTGTTACTATTAAATTAAGTGACGAGCATTATGTTGGTACTATCACTAAAACATTTAAAATCGTCTCTCCATCTACTGATAAAGATGACAATACGACTCCACCTGCAGATAAGAAGGACGATGTCACAACTACTCCTTCTGATAAGAAAGATAACGTTACTGTCACTCCAACACAAAAGAATAATACGACAGTAAAATCTGACAAGACTTCTACTACTGTAAAAACAGGTGATTCATCACCAATCGTACAATTTAGTCTATTATCAATGCTTTCTATGTTCTTCTATACATTATTAAGAAGAAAAGAAAATAAAAATTAATATGAAAGGTACCCAGGTATGATAGCTTGGGTACCCTTTTTACTGATATAAAATAAAAACCTCGGATAAACCGAGGTAATTAACAGATGGCGTCCACGAGGGATTCGAACCCATGACCGCACGCTTAGAAGGCGTGTGCTCTATCCAGCTGAGCTACGTAGACATTTGTCTTTCGACTGCTTATGTATAATACCATGACTTTTCACATAATGCAAGCACTTTTTCATTAATATATGTGTTGACTTTATTAAATCACCTCACATATAATAATTATCAGTTCGATAACACTAACTATTATTAGGTGAGACTAATTAAGGAGATGACTATGAAAATTATTTGGATACTACTAGGATTTATATCTTTGATACTCGGTACTTTAGGAATTGTACTTCCTATTTTACCTACTGTTCCTTTTTATATGGCAACTGTATTCTGTTTTGCGAAAAGTTCAGATAAGCTTCACCACTGGTTTACGCACACAAACCTTTATAAAAAACACTTAGATAGTTTTGTACAAAACAGATCTATGACATTAATGACTAAATGTGAGATCATGGGTATGGTTACAGCTATTATGTTAATAGGGTTCATCTGTATGAAAAATGTACCTGTAGGAAGAATATGTATTGCGATTGTCTGGGTCTTTCATATTCTTTATTTCTTTTTCCAAGTCAAGACGATAAAGAAAGAAGAGACAATCAATGAATAAAGTAGAAAAAAAGAGAATTAAAGAACAGGAAACGATTGAAAAGATGATTCATATCTATTGTATAAAGAATCATCATACAAAAGAGTTATGTTCTGAATGTAAGGAATTAGTGAATTATGCAAAAGCACGTAGTCAAAGATGTCCTTTTATGGCAGAAAAGACATTCTGTGCACATTGCAAAGTGCATTGTTATAGGCCTGAAATGAGAGAAAAAATCAGAAAGGTCATGCGTTAGTGGCCCTAGAATGATCATCTATGCCCCTAAAACAGCTTTATGGCATATGCTATGTACTATAAAAGAAAGGATATTAAAATGATTAAAACAAGATTAATACAATTGTTATCACATTCTAAAAAATATATTGTTTATACAGTATTCTGGCAATGGATTTCATTACTCGCACAGATCACTGCTGTATTTACTATTGCAGACTTATTGGGTCATGTATTGAATAATACGCTTACTATAAGTCATCTTAAATCTACATTTTTATTATTACTAGGAGTCATAGTGATTCGCTATACATGTGAACGTATGAGTGCTCGTACATCATACTTAGCTAGTGTGGATGTAAAACGTATATTAAGAGAAAAGATTTATGATAAGATGCTTAAACTCGGAGCATCTTATAATGAATATGTATCTTCTTCTGAAGTGGTACAGGTGTCTACAGAAGGAGTAGAACAATTAGAAACATATTTTAGCAAATATCTCCCTCAATTATTTTATAGCTTACTTGCACCAATCACATTATTCATTATATTAAGTCGGGTAAATCTAAAAGCAAGTATCATACTATTAATCTGTGTACCACTTATTCCTATAGCTATAGTAGCTGTACAGAAGTTTGCGAAAAAACTATTAAGTAACTATTGGTCTACTTATACAGGACTAGGAGATTCATTCTTAGAAAACTTACAAGGATTAACAACTCTTAAAATATATCAGGCAGATAAAGATGAAAGCAGAAAGAAATGGATCAAAGAATCCGAAAAATTCCGTAAGATTACTATGAAGGTTTTAACTATGCAACTCAATTCTATTAGTGTGATGGATATTGTCGCTTATGGTGGTGCTGCAGTAGGAATGATTATTGCTTTATTAGAATATCTTCATGGACATATTAATATGCAGGGTACTCTCTGTATCATTCTTCTAGCCAGTGAATTTTTCCTTCCCTTAAGACTACTTGGATCTTTTTTCCATATTGCAATGAATGGGATGGCAGCGAGTGATAAAATCTTTAGAATTCTTGATATTCCTGAAATAAGTTTTGGAAAAGAAGTATTGTCTGATCATAGTTTAGATATCTTATTGAAGGATGTTCATTTCTCTTATGAAGAGAATAGAGAAATATTAAAGGGTATTGATATGACATTACAAAAAGGATCCTTTATCTCATTAGTTGGAGAATCAGGATGTGGCAAGAGTACAATTGCTGGTATTCTTGCTGGAAAGTATAGAGGATATACGGGTGATATCACAATTGGTGGTACTCCCTTAAAGGATGTCAATGAAGAAGATTTAATGAATCATGTTGTATTGATTAGACATAACAGCTATCTATTTAAAGGAACTGTAGAAGAAAATCTTCATATGGCAGATCCTCATGCTACAAAAGAAGAAATGGAAGCAGTACTAGACAAAGTAAATCTTTTAGGTTTTCTTAACTCACAAGATGGTATAAAAACAAAACTATTAGAAAAAGCATCTAACTTATCGGGTGGTCAGTGTCAAAGATTAGCCCTTGCTCGTGCTTTACTTAAAAAGGATGTATCTGTCTATATCCTTGATGAAGCATCTTCTAATATTGATATTGAAAGTGAAGAACTGATTATGAATGTCATTCATGAATTAGCCAAAACAAAAACTGTATTACTTATTTCTCATAGACTTGCCAATGTAGTAAAAAGTGATCATATCTACTTCTTACAAGATGGACAAATCAAAGAACATGGTTCACATACTGAATTAATGAATCAGAATGGTGCCTATAAACATTTATATGAACACAGATGGCTTTAGAAAACTATGGAAAGAAAGGAACTGTATAATGAAATAAAACAAATCGTAGAAGTGACATATTCAAATTATGGGTCAGTTGTATTGGTTTAGTTTAAATCCGATACCT
>ENA-OQHA01000484-OQHA01000484.1-human-gut-metagenome-genome-assembly--contig:-NODE-484-length-19810-cov-2.742163_pt1 | contig 19810 bp, 35 predicted proteins | sample MGYA00242558_ERZ504707 | MGnify/ENA primary metagenome ERZ504707 (study PRJEB26092, sample SAMD00036197) | human gut metagenome | host: Homo sapiens | study: EMG produced TPA metagenomics assembly of...
CTTTTTTTAGTTAAATACGAAAAAAGATGATTACTAAGATATACTCAGTAATCATTTTACTGTTTATATAGATAAAATTGAGGGTAGTGTATTTATGCTATGTGATATAGATTTTTGACACTACCAATAAATGATGGAGGTTTAAAAGATGAAGAAGTTAATACGTATAATTCTTGCTTTGGCTATAGGTTCTACTCTTATTGGATGTTCTTCTAAGCCAGGAGGTACTATTGATTTAACGAGTCATATTAAAGTATCAATCAAAGGGTTTAATGGAAAAGGAGAAGTTTATATCGATAATAATACAAAGTACGATAAAACGGATTCAGATATTAGAGACTTTGTAGCTGATATAGAATATACTTTAGAGAATGGAACAAATGGTGCTCTTTCTAATGGTGATGAAATTACTATTAAAGCGAAATATTCTAAATCTAAGGCAAAAGATTTAGGATTGACTATTAAGAATCCGACTAAGAAGGTAAAAGTATCCGGACTAAAGGATTTATTAACAGGCTATTATGATTGTGAAATCAAAGTCAAGAACTATGGTTCAATTAAATTGAAGTTAGATGCGAATACTGCACCTATTACAGTGAGCAACTTTGTAGGTCTTGCGAATGATGGTTTCTATAAAGGTTTAACATTCCATCGTATTATTAAAGGATTCATGATTCAGGGTGGTGACCCTAATGGTGATGGTACTGGAGGATCTAAACAAACAATTAAAGGTGAATTCACTGCCAATGGTGTTGATAATCCAATAAAACATACAAGAGGTGTTATTTCAATGGCGAGAAGTCAGTCATATGATAGTGCGAGTAGTCAGTTTTTTATCATGCATGAAGATGCACCTTCATTAGATGGTCAATATGCAGCATTTGGATGTGCTTATTCAGGTATGGATATTGTTGATAAGATCTGTGATGACGTAAAGACAGAAGACAGCAATGGAACTGTTTCTAAAAAGAACCAGCCAGTCATTGAAAGTATTACATGTAAAAAGATTCAGTAATTTTTGCTGAATCTTTTTTTATTTTATGAGAAAAATGGGATTCAAATATGTATGTAATAGTAGGAGGTTATTTTATGGATGAACTATTTGAAACCATTTTCAAAGCTCTGAAGGCAGACTCTACAGATATCCATTTTAAGCTGACAGATCATTTGAGTATTCAATTCAGAGTATTTGGAGAGTTACAGCCTTATCAGGAGTATGAAAAGACAATAGGGGCTAAAATCATGAATTATTTGAAATATAAGTCTTTTATTAACGTGAATTATAAGATGGTTCCTCAAACAGGTGCTTTTCATTATTATCTGAATGAGCATATCTATTTCTTACGTGTCTCTTATTTGCCAGGTATGGATTTTGAAAGTATTGTTATTAGAATACTGAATAATCACGAAAACATTACTATTAATGAAATCTCAGAAATAGATGATTTTACTTCTACCTCAATGAGGTATGTTATCAAAAGTCAGGGTTATTTTTAGTGGCAGGTGCAACTGGATCAGGTAAATCTACAACTTTATATGCGATTTTAGATAAGATTATAGAAATGGGTGGAAGAAATGTAGTCACGCTAGAGGATCCTATTGAAATAGTAAAGGAACATTGTTTACAGATTGAGATGAATGAAAGCATGGGAATAGACTATTATAATTCATTGAAACAGATTTTAAGACATGATCCAGATGTAATAATGATTGGTGAAATAAGAGACGAGAAGACAGCAAAACTGGCTATTACATGTGCTTTGACAGGACATCTGGTATTATCTACTATTCATGCGAGTAATTCTCTACTAGTTATTAAGAGAATGTTGAATTTAGGTATTAATGAAACGGATTTAGAAGATGTACTTATAGGTGTAGTAACTCAGCGTATTAAATATGATAGAAGAAATAGAAAGGTCATTATACTTCCCGAAACAATGAATAGGAACCAAATTAAAACATATTTTCTTGATCATACTGTCAGCTATCCATCATTTAAGGATAATGCACTTATGCTTATTAAAGAGAAGCATTGTGATCAATATTTGTTTAAGGATGAACTAAATGGACAATGATCTATTGTTTCTAGAAAACCTTTCTAATTTACTTGAGCAGGGTTATGGCATAGAAGAAACATTACTTATTTGTAAAGATATCAATAGTCATCCCAGCATTGATACAATACTACAGAAAATATATGATGGGGAAGACTTCACAGACGCTTTATTAGACCCACATCTACCAAGATTATTTATTGAATTCTTTACCTTCTTTTCTATGCGTTCTACTATTTCTGATGCAATTAAGAATAGCTTAAAGATCTATAATGAAATAATTTCGATAAGAAAGAAATTAACGGCACAGATGACTTATCCTTTGATTTTGATTGTATTTTTGCTTTTTTTCTCATTATTTGCGACATTTATTCTCTTCCCAAAAGTGACATCGTTATTTAGTTCATTTTGGAATGAATCCATCTTTGAGCTTCAGTATTTCTGTTCTTTATTATTCGTTTGATTCCTATTCTTGTAATCGGTATATTTAGTTGCACTTATTGTTTCTTTCGTTTATTTTCTTATCGCACTTAAGCAAAAGAAGTATTGGATTATTGAGCGTTTTCTTAAAGTTCCTTTTTTGAAAAAGTACATTCAAAAGTATTTCACATTTAAGTTCTGTCTTTATTTTAATGAGTTATTAGAAGATCACATTGATTCTAATACAATTATAACTATGCTGAATGAGAATATGACTCAGAGTGATATTAAGATAGTATTATATGAGATTTATACAAGATTAAAGGAAGGAGAGCAATTAGAAAATATTATTGATGGTTTTCCTTATTTTGATCATCTCTTTGTATCTATGTATAAGATGTATTTAAAGAATCCTGAAGAAATAGGCTCAATGAGGGGTTATTTAGATATTTCTCAGGAACAGATTACATATGCAGTGAACAAGTTTACTAAATTCTTTGTACCTATTGTTTATGGTTTTGTCGCATTTTTCGTCATCACTATTTATGTAGCGGTTATTATTCCGATGATGAATGTTATTGGAGATATTTAGGAGGTTCTATGAAAAATAATAAAGCAGGTTTTACTTTAATCGAAATGATATTCTGTAGTTCCGTTATTCTTGTGATTTTATTACTTGTTATTCCTAATGTTACAAGTAAGAATAATGTAGTAAAGGCAAAGGATGTGAAGCGCAGGTGGAAGTTGTTAATTCACAGATTATACTTTATCAGATAGAACATGATGAATTACCTACAAGTATTTCTCAATTAACATCTGGTTCTAATCCTTATCTCACTCAAAAACAGGCTACATGTCCAAATGGAAAATCTATTTATATATCAAATGGACAAGCTTATGTATAAGAAGGGATTTACAGTTATCGAGATGTTATTTGTTTTGTCTATTACAATCTTTTATCATAACTTTGTATGACTATGCATACATGTACAATTAATGAACAAGAAGAAATAGCGCTTATTAAAGCCATGTTTGATGAAGCAAGAGTAATGGCTATAGTAGAAAAAGATACAGTAAAGGTATCAGTTTCTAATCATCGTATTGATTTGATTGGAAAGGAAAATAAGACATTGAATCTAGAGGAAGGCTATCAGTTTCTTACAAATCATACATTTACATATAATGATCATGGGCGTATTAAAATAGCAAGACTCTTGTTTTAAAAACACCTCATCATACAAGAAGTTTGTGTTTCAGTTAGGAAGTGGTGCTTATTATGTTACTTAATCATAAAGGAAATACACTTATTGAGTCACTTTTTGCATTTTCTATTTATTTGATGATTGTGGTTTATTTTGTTGGATCTTTAACTGTACTAAATAAGGCGCAACTGAGATTCAGAAGTGCTCAAGAAAATAGTAATAAGCAGGAATTACGCATTGCAGAGGAAGGAGATGATCTCCAATCAAAACTCAAAGAGGCTTTACGCTCGTAGAAATGTTGTTGTCTTTAAGTATTTGTTTAATGATTGTTTTGAATGTACCTTCTATCATACGTGTCTTAAAGGTCCCTGTAGTGAGTTATAATCAGGATATTGCGGTAGGCGCTAAACAGCTTGCTGATTATCTTCTTGTTTCTAAGATTAAGACATATAGTGAAGATATTGGATATTATGATGAGAAAGGTGAAGAGAATACCATTATTTTTGATAAGAGAAGACTTGTTAAAACACCAGGGTATGAAATATTAATAACTGATATCGACGATGTCATTTTCTTTGAAAAAGATGCATATATGTATATGACTATTACGAGAGGACAACAGAAATATACATATATGATCTGTGACTTATATAGAAAGCAGGAAGATTATGTCGAGGAATAGAGGAAGCGTATTACAAGTAGTTTTAGTGATCTTCCTGATATTATTTACAAGTATATTTAGCTATTGTACGCTTGTATCAAGACAATATGAATTGTCACGCTTTCAGAGAATGATGAATGAACAAAGACGTATAGAAATACTGTTAAGAAGACATTGGCGTTCTACAATTGATCAAGACATTCTACTTAGTGATACCTATGAAATAGAAGAGAGTATTATTAGTTATACTGTAGATGATGATGGAAGGGATTATCTTATTGATTGTGATATTACTACAAAGTCTTATCACTATACAATGCAGGTTAAAATTGATATGGAAACTTTAGATATGCATGAGTGCATATATGGGCATTAATGGATACTTTACTTTATACTATTATATATGATATAATGGTGTACGATTAGAAAGGATGATATAAAGTTATGATTAATGCAACTGATTTAAGACCAGGAGTAACATTTGAATATGATGGCAATCTTTATGTATGTTTAGATTATAGTCACAACAAGACAGCACGTGCTGCTGCAAACATTCGTGTTAAGATGAAGAACATGAGAACAGGAACTACTACTGAAATGACTTTTGGTAGTAACGCAAAGGTAAAGAAGGCTCAGGTAGAAAAGAGCAAAATGCAGTATTTATATGACAATGCTGGTATGTTAGTATTCATGGATAATGAAACATACGACCAGGTTGAAATTCCTGCAGATCGCTTAGAATGGGAAATCAACTTCATGAAACCTTCTGATAATGTAGAAGTAACAAGCTATGAAGGTGAAATTTTAGGTGTCGCATTACCAGTCAATGTACCATTCAAGATTATTGAAACTGAAGCAGCAGTTAAAGGTGATACTGCAACAGGTGCAACTAAGTATGCAACCATTGAAACAGGTTACCAGATCAAAGTACCTTTATTTATTGAAGAAGGCGAAGTTGTTGTTGTAAATACAGTTGAAGGTAAATATTCAGGAAGAGCTTAAACTCTTCCTTTTTTCATAGGAGATAATGTATCAATACTTGTAATTATCCCTGTTTCTTATAAAATATAAGGTAAAGAAAGAAGAGGTAATAGTATGCACGTAATGAATATTATACATATAAGGATAGCCAATTAATGGCGATATCATGATGAGTGTTCAAGTTTTTGATATTATCACTAAGCAGGTAGCTGCTGAAGATAAGGATATTAAGCTTGATACATCAAAAGGTTTTTCTGTAACAGGTACTAAGAATCTTGTGAACTGTACAATTAAAGATAATGAAGTTTATATTACAGTTCATGTTCGTATTAAATATGGTACAAACATTACAGCCAAGACAAAAGAATTACAGAAGAAAATTGCTTCTGGAATTAAAGAAATGGCTGCTGTAACAGTAAAGAGTGTTGATGTTGTAGTAGAAGCTATTGATTTCTAAAAGCAAGTCTAACTTGCTTTTATTTTTTTGAAGAAGCAAAAAGAGGTAAAATCTTTTATAAAAAGTGTTGATGTGTTAAAATGAATGAGTATTATGGAGGTCCTTTAAAATGGAAAAAACAATTAGACAAATCGCTAGAGAAAAAGCAGTTATTGCAGTATATCAATGGTTAACAGTTGATGCATCTAAAGAAGAACTTAAGGAATATGTTCATGCTGATGAAGCATTGCTTGAAGGTAGATCAGCAGAACAATTCTGTTATTGGTTGATTGAAACAGTTATGGAAAATAAGAGTTCTTATGAAACTTTATTGAATACTAAATTAAAGAAAGGCTGGTCTTTTGATCGTTTAAATAAGATGGAACAGGCCATTCTTCTTGTTGCAACATGTGAATTATTAGAATCAGAATTAGATAAGAGTATTGTAATTAATGAAGCAGTTATTAATGCAAAACAGTATTGTGATGAAGATTCTTATAAATTCATTAATGGTGTTTTAACTGCAATCGAATAATGGAAAGACAATATGTAAGCGTACATGCTTTAAATCGTTATATTAAAGCTGTACTAGATAATGATATGCAGCTTCAGACTGTATATATTCGTGGCGAGATATCTAATTATCGTCCACATCCATCAGGTCATATGTATTTTACTTTAAAGGATGATCAGACAGAATCATCCATTAGTGCAATAATGTTTGCATCACAGGCACGTTATTTAAAGTTTAGACTAAGAGATGGTATGAAGGTATTTATCACAGCACAGGTTTCTGTATTTGAAAGAGCAGGAAGATATCAGCTTTATGTAAGAAGTATGCAGGAAGATGGTTTAGGTAATCTTTACCTTCGCTTCAATGAGTTAAAGCAGACCTTAGAAAGAGAAGGTCTCTTTAATACTATGCATAAAAAGGCTATACCTGTTATGCCTGAACGTTTAGCTATTCTTTCAGCTAAACAAGGGGCTGCCTTGCAGGATGTGTTACGTACACTTCATCAGCGTTATCCATTAGTTAGACGAGATATCTATCCTGTACCAGTGCAGGGCAGAGATGCTTATAAGTATATTGTAGAGACATTAAGTCAGATTGATCAATTGGGCTATTCTACTATTCTTCTTGTAAGAGGTGGAGGTTCTATTGAAGATCTATGGAATTTTAATGAAGAAGCACTTGCACGTTGTATCTATGATTTAAAAACACCTATTATTACAGGTGTAGGACATGAGACAGATTTTACATTAGTGGATTATGTCAGTGATTTACGTGCACCTACGCCTACTGCAGCTGCAGTAGCTGCAGTACCTTCTCAAAAGGAACTTTTAAGTCATCTCGAAAATAAGATATGCAATTATCGAATGTCATGAGAAAGACTATTTATCTAGAAAAACAAAAGCTAGAAAAGTATACACATTCCTATGTTTTTACCGACCCTTCTAGAATATTCGAAATCAAATTCATGAAATTGGATAGCGTTCATCTTAAACTGAATAATTATAAAATTAGAATTAAACAAAAATCACATTATGAAATGCATAAAAAAGTAATTCAACTCAATACATTGATTAAACAGAAACAATTGATTGAGACAAAGAATATCAGTAATAAGCAGGAATTACTTAAAAATTGTTTTGAGAATTATTTGAAAAATAAAAAGACTTCTTTCTCTTATTGTATTGAAAAACTTGATTTATTAAGTCCTTTAAAAACATTACAAAGAGGTTATATCATTTCTAAAAAGAATGATTCTATCATTAAGAGTGTGAAAGATCTTCATACAGATGATACAATTACACTTGTTTATGCAGACGGTGAAAAAGAAGTTATAGTGAAGTAGGTGATGATATGGCAGAAAAGACATATGAAGAAGCAATGGCACGTTTAGATGAAATCATTGATTTATTAGAAAACAATGAAGCTTCCTTAGATGAGAGTTTAGATCTTTATAAAGAAGGCGTGTCACTCGCTGCATTTTGTGATACAAAATTAAAAAATGTAGACCAGGAAGTAACTAAAATTTTTGAGGAAAATCAGTTAAAAGATTATCTAGGTGATGATGATGAATAATATGATTGAAGAAGTGAATGAACGATTAAAAGAAATCTTATCTCAATATCGTCCAGGTTTAGTAAAAGAAGCAATGACTTATTCTGTGATGGCTGGCGGTAAAAGATTAAGACCTCTTCTCTTTATTCAGACATTAAGAGCATATAATGTGGATTATCATAAATATATAGATATTGCATGTGCTATTGAAATGATACATACATATTCTTTGATTCATGATGATCTTCCAGGGATGGATAATGATGATTTGAGACGTGGTAAACCAACATGTCATAAACAATTTGATGAAGCCACTGCAATTTTAGCAGGTGATGCTTTATTGAATGAATCTATGAATGTGATTTTAAGAATGAATTTAGATGACGCACTTAAACTCAAGATATTAGGCTCTTTATATCAGGCATCTGGGATGGATGGAATGATTTATGGACAGCAGCAGGATATGTACTTTGAATCGCATAAGGCATCTCTTGGAGAATTGCAGGCTATTCATCGTGATAAGACAGGTGCACTTATTTCTGTACCGATGAAGATTGCTGGACTTATTGCGAAAGAAGAAGACGCAAACGCTTTAGAAGATATTGGATTCAAGCTTGTCTTGCATTCCAGATTCAGGATGATATTCTAGATGTCACAAGTACAACTGAAACATTAGGTAAAAGAGTAGGTAGTGATATTATAAATCATAAGTCTACATATGTTTCATTACTTGGTTTAGAAGAGTCACAAAAGCGTGTAGAAGATTTATTTGAAGAATGTTTAGCTAATGTGTATGGTTTACAACTTAACCATGGATTGATGATTGAATTATTCCAAATTATTATGAAAAGAGTGAATTAAATGGAAATTAAGAAGATTGAGAATCCTCGATTCTTGAAACAATTGAATATTACAGAATTAAATCAATTATCACTGGACATAAGGAATTTTTTGATCGAAAATATTTCTCAGACTGGCGGTCATTTCTCTAGTAATCTTGGTATTGTGGAATTGACTGTTGCTCTTCATTACGTATTTGATTCACCTAATGATAAATTTCTTTTTGACGTCGGACATCAGTCTTATGTTCATAAGATTTTGACTGGTAGAGCATCTCAGTTTTCTATGTTAAAAAAATATGGTGGATTATGTGGTTTCCAGAATCGTCAAGAAAGTATTTATGATCCTTGGGAAGCGGGTCATTCTTCTACAGCTATATCAGGGGCAACAGGTCTGGCTCTTGCCCGAGATCTTAAAAAAGAAAAATTTGAAGTAGTAAGCGTGATTGGTGATGCTGCTTTAATGAGTGGAGAATCTTTAGAAGCACTCAATTTCCTTGGTGGTATAGATACAAAGGTTATTGTGATACTAAACGATAATAATATGTCTATTTCACGTAATGTAGGTGGATTATCTAATTTTTTATCTGATGTTAGAATGTCATATCAATATAACCAAGCTAAAAATAAGTATACTGAAATCCTTTCACAGTCTCCTATGGGACAGAAAATATTTGATGTGACTAAGAAGGTTAAGGATAAGGTAAAAAAGAAAATTTTACTCGATACACCATTTTCACAATTTGATTTAGATTATATTGGTCCAGTTGATGGACATAATATGGCTGAATTGATTCGTGCTCTAGAGACAGTAAAGAGTTTAGATCATAGTGTTGTACTCCATGTCCTTACTAAAAAAGGAAAGGGATATGAACCAGCAGAAAATGATCATTCAGGTGTTTATCATAGTGTTGCACCTTTTGACATATCTAATGGTGTGCAAAAAGTTGTTGATGATGAAAAACATTCTTGGAGTCAATCAGTAAGTGAACATATTGAGTATTTGATGAGTAAGAATGATGATATATGTGTGATAACTCCTGCAATGATTACAGGAAGCCGTTTACAGAATATCTTTAAAAAGTATCCTGAACGTTCATTTGATGTGGGTATTGCAGAAGAACATGCGATGACTCTTGCAGCAGGTCTTTCTCAAGGAGGAGAGTTTCCGTTCCTAAGTGTTTATTCTTCTTTCTTCCAGCGTGCTTATGATCAATTGAATCATGATATTGCGAGAATGAAACTTCCATGTCTTATTGGAATTGATCGTGCAGGACTTGTGGGTGGTGATGGTGCAACACATCATGGTGTCTTTGATATTGGTTTGATTGCGCCTATTCCAGGAGTAGTTATCATGGCTCCAAAAGATGAGGTAGAGGCGCAGAAACTTATCAATACAGCATATTATAATAAAGATAATCCGTATGTGATGCGTTATTCTAAAAATAAAGTCGTTAATACTCATCAACATACTGATGAGACTATCAAACTAGGTCAGTGGGAATTAATTAAAGAAGCAAATGATGCAATGATTAATGTCGTGACTTATGGTGATAATGTGAATGTTGTAGTAGAAATGGCAGAAGAAGATCATCTACCTATTAATATTATTAATGCACGATTTATTAAGCCGTTAGATAGAGAAATGTTGAATAGAATAAGTGATAAACCAATTATTGTTTATGAAACAGATCTTATCAATGGATCTTTAGGCAGTATCATGAGCTTATATTATGAAAAGAATCATATAGATGTTGATATGAGTTTTATAGGTATTGAAGATCACTATGTCACTTTTGGAGATAATGAATCCTTATATAAACAGGAACATATTTCGTTGAATGATTTGAAAAATAAAATTGAGGAAATAAAACATGAAAAAAGAAAGAATTGATATTTTATGTGTCCAGCAGGGGTTGTTTGAGTCTAGAAATCAAGCTCAAAGAGCCATTATGGCGGGCATTGTAAGAGATGAAAATGGTTATATTGATAAGCCAGGAACAAAGATTCCAGTTAATACAAAACTTTTTGTCAAGGGCGAAAAATTAAAATATGTATCACGAGGTGGTTTAAAACTTGAAAAAGCGATTGAACTATACAATTTAGATCTTACAGATGTCATTATGATTGATATTGGTTCATCTACTGGAGGCTTTACTGATTGTGCGCTTCAGCATGGGGCAAAGAAGGTTTATGCTGTAGATGTAGGAACCAATCAGCTTGTCTGGAAGCTTCGTAATGATGAACGTGTAGAAGTCATGGAACAATATAATTTCCGTTATGCTAAGCTTGATGATTTTAAGTATGGCATGCTACATTTGCTTCTATTGATGTTTCTTTTATTTCTTTAAGACATATGTTCAGTGCATTAAAGAATGTGATTGCGCCTGATGGTGTAATCGTATCTTTAATCAAGCCTCAGTTTGAAGCAGGTAAAGACGATGTTGGAAAACATGGTATTGTAAAGGATTCAAAGGTTCATAAAAGAGTTATTGAAGAAGTCATTGGCTATGCAAATGATAATGGTTTCTCTTTAAAAGGTTTAACATTCTCACCTATTACTGGTGGGGAAGGTAATATTGAATTCTTAGGTTATTTTGTAAATGATCATCAAGAGAATTCAGTTTATTGTATTGATGATGTTGTAAGTGAAGCACATAAACATTTTAATGAAAGTAGGTGATTTTAAATGTTGAAAAGTCTGTTTATCTCTTCTTTTGTCATTATAGATCAAACAACTGTTGACTTTGATGAAGGCATGACGGCTTTAACAGGTGAAACAGGTGCAGGTAAATCTATTATTATTAATGCGCTCGAACAATTATGTGGTGCAAGAGCATCTTCTTCACTTGTAAGAAAAGGCTCTAAGAAAGCAGTCATTGAAGGTGTTTTTGATATGAATGATTCAATTCAGAAGATTCTAGACGAATTGAATATAGATGGTGATGATGATCTTATTATCACAAAAGAGATATTGGACAATGGACGTTCAACAATTAAAATTAATTATCGTACTGTCACTAATAGTGCTTTAAAACAAGTGGCTCCCTACTTATTAGATATTCATTCACAATATCAGACACAGGAAATTTTTAATGTGAAAAATCATTTAAAGATATTGCAGTCATTTATGAATCACCAGGATGACTCATTGCTATCTGAATATCATAAACACTACTTTGAATATAAGAAAATATCACAGAAGATCAAGAAGCTTGAACAAGAGGATCTGAGTGATGAAAGAATAGAATATTATCAGAAACAGTATGATGAATTAAAGGATTTTGAATATACAGATGAAATAATTGATCAGCTTGAAGAAGAACTTAGAATGATGAAAACTATGAATCCATGCATAATATATGACTGATTTTAATGGGGCTATGTCTGACAAGCAAGGTGCATTAAATCAAATAAATGATGCATTAAGCGCACTTGGTCATATGAATGATACAGAATCATTTAGTGCATTATATGATGAATTCTATAATCAATATTATAGTATGCAGGATATTGTAGATCGCATAGAAACAGCCTTTGACTCTATTGATTTTGATGAATATCGTTTCAATGAACTACAGGAAGAACTTTTTACTATTCATCGTCTGCAAAGAAGTATGGATACTCAGTAGATGACATCTATCAGGCACAGACAGAATTAAAAGAAAAGCTAGATGCCGCGTTGAATCGTGAAGATGTGCTTGCTGATTTAAATAAACAAAAAGATCAAGCTTATCATGAAGCATATCAGATTGCGTCAAAACTAACATCGTTAAGAGAAGAACAGGGACTCATTTTTGTTGATGCACTAGAAAAAGAATTAAAAGATCTTTATTTACCTGATGCAAAGCTAAAGGTAGATATAAAGGAATGCAGTCTTAGTGATACTGGAAAAGACGACATTACGTTTATGGTTTCTATGAACAAGGGACAGGCTTTTACTCCTTTAAATGAAACAGCAAGTGGTGGTGAAATATCACGTTTGATGTTAGCCATTAAAACAATTACTATGAATCAAAACCAAATGAATACACTTGTTTTTGATGAAATTGATACAGGTGTGAGTGGTAAAGTTGCTGATGCAATTGGATTAAAGATGCATTCTATTTCATTAAACAATCAAGTATTATGTATTACACATTTGCCTCAAGTGGCCATTCATGCTGATCATCATTATGCGATTAAGAAATTATCTCATGATGAAGAAACCTATTCAACGCTTGCAGTATTAAGCGAGGATGAAAGAATAGAAGAAATTGCGAAGATGCTTTCTGGCGATGTGGTTACAGCAGAAGCAATCGATAATGCGAAAAGATTATTACACGGATGAGCATATAATACATATGCTCATTTTTTAGGAGGTTAGCCATGCGTATTATATTTCATATAGATATGAATGCATTTTATGCGAATTGTGAGATTTCTCAGCATCCAGAATTAAAAGGGAAACCCATTGTCATTAGTCATAATTCTAAAAGAAGTGTTGTCTCTACTGCTTCTTATGAAGCGAGAGAATTTGGTGTTCATTCCGCAATGCCTCTATTTATGGCAAAAGAGAAATGTCCTGATCTAATAGTAGTAGAACCACATTTTAATCTTTATCATGAATTGTCACAAAGATTTTTTGAGATTGTTTATAAGTATAGTAAAAAGGTAGAAATAGCCAGCATTGATGAATGTTATGTGGATATGAGCGATTATTTTACATTAACTCATGCGCAGCCTTATGCAGTCGCAAAAGAAATTCAAGACAATATTCTATCCACTTTATCTCTTCCTTGTTCTATTGGAATATCTCCCAATAAGTTTCTTTCTAAAATGGCTTCTGATATGAAAAAAACCTTTAGGTATTACTATTATTACTCAAAGAAACTTAAAAGAAGTATTATGGCCTATAAAAGTAGGGGATATGTATGGCATAGGAAAAAAGACAGCACCTAAACTAGAAGAAGTGGGCATTAAGACAATTGCGGATATTGCGAATTATGATAACTATCAGACAATTAGACAATTTCTACGAAAGAATACACTTATATATTATAATCGTGCCAATGGTAGAGATTTATCGCCTGTTGTTTATGAAGATACGGATATGAAATCTATTGGTCATTCTACAACTTTTGAAAGTGATATTAGTGATGAAGATAGCTTAAAAGAGGAATTCAAGAAGGTATGTTTAACTGTAGCTGAACGTGCATCAAAACATGATATGTATTCTAACTGTGTTGTGATTACATTAAAATATACAAGATTTAAAAGTGTTACAAGACAAATGCTGGTACAGGAATATATGAATGATTATGAGAAAATATATAGTTATGTGATGATGCTTTTTAATAAGCATTATACTCATGAACCATTAAGACTTATTGGTGTTACTCTTAATAATGTGAAAAGAAAAGAAGCAATCATCGAACAGATGAATATATTTGATACAAAGAATGAAGCAGTAGATCCTATTGATAGTTTGATTGAAAATATCAATAAAATGACGAGTGCACATCTGATTAAAGCAAAAGACTATCATATAAATGGAAAAAGTTAAAAAAAGTTGTTATAATTATGCAAGAGGTGTGACACGTGCAAGATTATGATTTAAAAGATTTTAAGAGCTATTTAATGTTTGAACGAGGATTAAGCGAGAATACTGTAGATGGTTATATGAGAGATCTAAGAGCTTTTTATGATTATATTGATTATGATATCAAAAGTTTGATTTGGCTCATCTAGACACTTATTTTAGCGAATTAAAGGATGATGGGTATAAAGTAACTTCTATTCGAAGAAAAATTGTATCTTTAAGACAGTATAATGAGTTTCTTTCTCGTACAAAAGGGATGAAGGATGTGATGTCCCAATATGAATTACCTAAAACAGAAAAGAAACTTCCACAAGTATTAAGCTTAGAAGAAATAGTTAAGGTGATTAATCATATTGATGATACGACCCCTGTGGGGAAAAGAAATAAGTCAATGATGCTTCTTCTTGTTAGTACAGGTATGAGAATAAGTGAACTCGTTCATTTAGAAATCAATGATATCAATCATTCAGTGTCTAATGTTCGTGTAATAGGTAAAGGTAATAAAGAAAGACTTATTCCTTTAGATCAAGAGACATTTCATTATGTTTATAACTATATGCAAAATGAACGCTCTTTCTTTGATAAGAAAAATAGCCTTTGGCTTTTTATGATGAACGATGGTCGTCGTATGACAAGAGAAAACTTCTACAACATTTTACAAAAACTAGTATTAGAAGCAGGGGTACGAGATCATTTTACACCCCATATGTTAAGACATACATTTGCGACTACGTTATTGGAAAATCATTGTGATTTAAGATCTATCCAGGTGATGCTTGGACATCAGGATATTTCAACCACAACAATATATACACATGTAACACATAAGCAAATCATGGATGACTATAATAAGTTTCACCCAGGTAATGCAAAGAGGAAATTATAAGTAATTGAATATATTGTCTAATGTGTTTGATCGTGTTTATATATACTCAGAGAGAGCGTTAAAATGAACACATTAAATATCACAAATTATAAACCAAAGGATTTTGCTGCACTTTTAGGCGTATCTGTTAAGATATTATAACGTTTAGCTAGTGAAGGAAATTTAAAGGCAAACCGACCCCAAACTAAAGGCATTATTATACTTACAATCATCATTTACTAAATCAAGTTGCGTTTTTAAGATGGTTTTGTAATGTAAAAGGATTGTTTGAATACCCACAAACCACAGGTTAGTAAAAATTAAATTATATGAACGCCTATAAATCGGCGTTCATGAAGCTGAACTTGATGCATAGATTTTCCATTTGTACTATAATTAGATTAGAAATCAGATGAAGAACTCATGCAGGATATTGTTTCAATACTTCATGTGTTCTCCTGCAGGCCGTATGGGCTTCGTAAGTATAAAAACTGATAGAAAGGGATGAGGAAATTGCTGAAGAGTTTCAAGACGGAAATAAATCCGACAGAGGAGCAGAAAGTCAAGATTCGTAAAACAATAGGTACTTGCAGATTTATCTATAACTTCTATCTTGCTCATAATAAGGAGCTTCATGAAAGTGGCAAAAAGTTTATGAGCAGCAGCCAGTTTATAGTATGGCTTAACAATGAGTTTCTTCTGAGCCATCCAGAATATTCCTGGATTAAGGAGGCTTATTCAAAATCTGTAACATAGGCAGTCAATAACGGCCAGACCGCATTTGAAAACTTTTTTAAGCACAAGAGTGCCTTTCCAAAATTCAAGAAGAAAGGCAGATCTGATGTGAAGATGTATTTCGTAAGGAATAATCCAAAAGATTGCCTTTGCGAACGACACAGAATCAAGATTCCGTCACTTGGCTGGGTACGTATCAAAGAGAAAGGATATATTCCAACTACAAAAGATGGATACGTAATTAAGAGCGGTTATGTCTCAATAAAAGCTGACAGATACTATGTTTCAGTTCTTGTAGAAATCCCAGATAGAAGGAAAGCCAGTAATTCTGGTGAAGGAATTGGCATTGACCTTGGATTAAAGGACTTTGCGATTGTCTCTAATGGCAAGACTTATAAGAACATCAATAAATCTGCAAAATTAAGGAAGCTTGAAAAGAAGCTTATTCGAGAACAGAGAAGTCTTTCTCGAAAGTATGAAAATCTAAAGAAAGGAGGGTCCACTCAAAAAAGAAATATACAGAAACAAAGGCTTAAGATACAGAAGCTTCATCATAGAATTGATAATATTCGTACTGATTACATCAATAAGACAATCGCAGAGATAGTGAAAACCAAGCCATCTTATATAACGATTGAAGATCTAAACGTATCATGAATGATGAAGAACAGACATCTTTCAAAGGCAGTTGCTTCGCAGAAGTTTTATGAATTTAAAACAAAGCTTCTAGCTAAATGCAAGGAGACTGGAATTGAACTTCGAATAGTAGATAGATGGTTCCCATCATCTAAAACATGTCATTGCTGTAAAAGTATCAAGAAAGATTTAAAGCTTTCAGATAGAATTTTCAGATGTGACTGTGGCTATATCGAAGACAGAGATTTCAATGCTGCACTTAATCTGAGAGATGCTACAACTTACGAAGTTGCATAAACAAACGCAAACGTAGGTATGTACCGAAGGCTATTTCGGGAATTTACGACTATGAAGTGTACATGACTTGTGAGTAGATATGATTTCGGTCAATCGAAAGCATACACAATAAAATAGTAAGTAATGTTCGTGAGAACTTACATTATCTCGATGTGAGTATATTTAATCACATTTTGAGTGGCAGTGATAGGATATGGAAAACAGAACAGTAATTATTAATGGTGTATCTTATACTTGTTTAACTGATGAAGAATACGAAGATTTACAGACAGTAGCTGCTTATGAAGAAAGAAAAAAGAGTAAAGATTTTAAAACCATTAGCTTTGATGAATTCTTAAAAGACAGAGAAGAAAAGTATGGAGTTAAATTTTGATATTGAAATCGAACCATACATTATAGAAATTATAGACAACATTGATTATTATAACTATATTAGATTCAGAAACTTCTCTATAGGAATCTTTCTAACCAAAGAATTACGAAAAGTCAAGGGAATAGTTGAGGCCAATCCACATATTGGCAAGAAGGTTCAAACAAACAAATATAAGTATGTCATGCCAACTACCAAAGCAGTCTTATATTATGAAATAATAGAAAATAGCAGAAATATCATTTTCTATGATTACAAACCTTTCAAACAGAATAAATACCTGTATTAAAATACCTGCTCATCAATGAGCAGGTATTTTAATACTTTGGTGTATGTACTTTATTTAACAATTCTTCTGTTACTTCTTTGGCAGGTAATGTTTGATCAATATGTCCAACCGATAATAGTGCTTCTAAACGTAGATTCTTTGGAAAATGAAAGATATTTCTAATATAGTCCTCAGTTGAATCTTCTGTAGATGATACTCTATTTCTTCCCTGAATCCAGCAGCCGCCTAACCCTAGTGATGAAGCCATATAATGCATAGTCAAGATGACATTACTGCAGTCTTCTACCCAGACATCCGTCTTATCTTCATCACCCAATACAATAATACAGGCACCTGCCCCTTCTAGCATCTGACTTCCTGCTTTTCTACATTGAGATAATTGTGTTAATAGTTTTGAATCAGTGACTACAATGAGTTCTTCTGGTTTAATATTACGTCCACTTGGTGCAAGTAATCCTGCTTCTACAATTTTATCCAACAATTCTTTTTCTACAGGTTCTCCAGTATATTGTCTATAGCTTCTTCTTTGTTTTAATAAGTCTAAAAAATCCATATAATCACCCTTTCTTTGCTCCATTATAACATATTGACATGTGTTGTGGTTTTTCTATAATGAGGGTAAAGGAGTGTGATATTTATGCGTATGTTACGTACAATTATATTAGATATTCTTATTTTCATTCTTGTGAATGTATTATGTTTCTCAATGCTTTGTCCAAGTATTATAAATAGTGCTATACAGAATGATGAAATTACCCAGGAAATGACAAATAAGGTTATGACAGTTATTAACCAATACACATACCGTCTTCCTGACATAACTATAAAAAAGATACAAGCAGATATTAGTCAATCTGAATCTATGACCGCACTAACAAGCAAATATAGTCAGGCTATTATTAAACAGATGGCTACAGGTGAAGAAAATAAAGAAGATATGACACCTTATATCAATAACCTTGCACAGGAATGTTTTGAGATTGTAGAGAAGGATACAGATATTACATTACCTAGTATATTAAAGACATCACTTACTAAATTGATTTCTTCTGGTTTAGTATCTCAGGGTATTGATCAGTATGTGGATGATTATATTAGTAAACAATCTCCTAAGAGATTAAAGATGATACAGATTTTCTATCAGTTAACACTTGATTCTAATCGAATGATTATGGGTGTTATACTTATTGTATTATGTTTGATTCAGTTGATTGTAGATAAGTTATATGGATTAACTGCATTAGGTGTAACAGGTGTATTATCTGGACTAAATGTAAGCTATATTATGCCACTCGCAATTAGTGAAGGGGCTAGTTCTTATTTGAATCGTACAGTCATCTTTGATCCATCAATACTTAGAACACCAGGAATGATGATATGTGGTATATCTGTTGTAGTAGTAATAATCGCACAACTAATCATGAGAAAACAGCTAGAAAATTAATCTAGCTGTTTTTGACTAGAACAAATTACCCCCTAGTTGTATTATCTTTAAAAAGCATGGGAAAAATATGGGATTCTTAAAGAAGAAAATAAAAGACTATTTCATGCGTTCTTTCTTCAATTTCCGCATCAAACTCTTCTTTAGTAAGACGTACTCTAATTTATTGATTTTTCATGCATAAGACCTCTTTTTCTTGACTTCATCGTGCAAAAAAAGACCTGCATTATGCAAGTCTTGTATCTATTCTCATACTGCTGTTAATAACTGAGGCTTTTTCGAAGAGGAGAAGCTTCTTTTTCTTTTCTACACCAGAAGCATAGCCTTTTAAGTTACCCTTAGAACCGATTACACGGTGTGAAGGGATGATTAACGCAATATGATTATGACCAATAGCACCACCAACTGCCTGTGCTGACATTTCTTTCTTATTACCATATTTTGCGATAGCTTTCGCAATATCACCATAAGTGATTGTTTCACCATAGGGGATGTGCTGGATAATAGTCCAGATCATTCTCTGGAATGGTGTTCCCTGCATCTTAATAGGTGGACAGAAGTTAGGAACGATTCCATCAAAGTATAGATTTAACCAGGCAATTGTCTGATCAAAGACTGGTAAATCCTGTTCTACTGGTTCCTTTAAAATATCTGCATAATATTTATCATCTTCAAACCATAAACCAATTAGTGATTCACCATCACTTGCCATAGTAATGTTTCCAATAGGAGACTGGTTATTTTTAATATATTCATTATTTTTACCTCCAAAAATAAACAAAAAAAGCATTAGCGTACGCAAAAAAGAATTTCTTTTTGAATACCCATAATCTACAGGTAACGATTTAAGAGAAGTGTGGAGCAGAAATATTCAGGATATAGACTATTTGTCTATGACTGATAGGAAATGATCTCTGTAGGTATTTCTTGATTTTATC
>ENA-OQHA01000485-OQHA01000485.1-human-gut-metagenome-genome-assembly--contig:-NODE-485-length-19808-cov-5.576139_pt1 | contig 19808 bp, 24 predicted proteins | sample MGYA00242558_ERZ504707 | MGnify/ENA primary metagenome ERZ504707 (study PRJEB26092, sample SAMD00036197) | human gut metagenome | host: Homo sapiens | study: EMG produced TPA metagenomics assembly of...
TATCCGCCTTGTGGTCGCCGACATGGACGGCACGTTACTTGACGAACGAACCGAATCCCCGACGGATTCTGGCCCATGCTCGCCCGGCTCAAACGCCGTGGCGTCGAATTCGTGCCCGCGTCCGGACGCAATACGCCACGCTGCGCAACATGTTCGCCGACAAAGCCGCGGAGATTCTCGACGGGGGAGAACTGTCCTATATCGCGGAAAACGGCAATGTGGTGGCGCTCGACGACAAAGTCGTGGAAGTGCATGGCGTCGATTTGGACGTCACGCGTCACGTCATCGACCTGGTCGACGACGCCGCTGCCTCCGGCGAGCATAACGTGGGACTGGTGGTGTGTGGCCTCAAATCGGCATACGTGCAGCGTTCCGACAAGCCGTTCCTCGATGAAGTCGGCAAATACTACGCGGCGCTGAGCATCGTGGACGATCTGCACGAAGTGCTCGACTTCGCGCAGGAACCGTCCGCCTACACCCCTGACGGCGACGCCGAAATCGTTCTGAAACTCGCGATCCTCGACCTTGACGGCTCCGAACGATTCACCAACGAAAAGCTCACACATCTGCGCGCGGACTACCAGGTGGTCGTCTCCGGCAAACTGTGGGTGGACATCATGAACATCGAAACCGACAAAAAGCAGGGCGTCGAGGCGTTGCAGCGCGTGCTCGGCGTCACACCCGCGCAGACGGCGGTGTTCGGCGACTACCTCAACGATCTGCTCATGCTTGAGGCGGGCGACTGGTCGTTCGCCATGGGCAACGCACACCCCGATTTGAAGGCCGCCGCGCGCTACATCGCACCGTCGAACGTCGAGCACGGTGTGCTCAAGGTTGTGGACAGGCTGGTTGCCTGACGATTTCGTTGCATGGGGCGCGGTGACGTAAAGAAGGTGGCGTAATGAGGCAATCCGAGGCGCTTGCGATTCTGGGTTCCGGCGCAAGCGTGTTCCTGACGGGCGCGCCCGGTGCCGGCAAAACCTACGTGCTCAACGAATTCATACGGCAGGCGCGTGCCGACGGCGCATCCGTGGCCGTCACCGCATCCACGGGCATCGCTGCCACGCATATCAACGGCACCACCATCCATTCCTGGAGCGGCATCGGCTTGGCCACGGCATTGACCGACAATCTGGTCGAAACCGTTCGCACACGCCGCAAACGCAAGCTGCAGGAAGCCGACATCCTCATCATCGACGAGGTCTCCATGCTGCACGCGTGGCTGTTCGACATGGTTGACCGGATCTGCCGCATCATCCGCCGCGACGAACGTCCGTTCGGCGGACTGCAGGTGGTGTTGTCCGGCGATTTTTTCCAGCTGCCGCCGGTTTCGGTATCGGGACGCAACAACGACCTGATCGCGCCGTCCGCCGAATATCTGGCCAGTCGCGAGCGGTACATGCGCGCCGGCTCAATCCCGAAGGTTTCGTCACCGAATCGTTGGTATGGCGCGAATTGAACCCCGTTGTCTGCTATCTGACCGAACAGCATCGTCAGGATGACGGCCAGCTGTTGAACGTGCTGACCGACATTCGCGAAGGCGCGGTGGACGATGGCGACCGCAATGTGCTGCTGACCCGGTTGGGGGCCATTCCGGAACCCGGGCAGCAGGCGGTGAACCTGTTCCCCGTCAACAGGCAGGCCGACGCGCTTAATGATCTGCGCCTGTTCGAAATCAAGGAGGAGCCGCACGAATACCTCGCCGAATCCGAGGGTGCGGCGAATCTGGTGGAACGGCTCAAAAAGAACATGCTGGCCCCCGAACGGTTGTGTCTCAAGACGGGCGCGGCCGTGATGGCGGTGCGCAACGACACCGACTACCAGTACGTCAACGGGTCGCTCGGCACCGTGCGTGGATTCACCACGCAATCGCAGGGCGGCTGGCCGATCGTCGAATTCGAAAACGGCAACATCGTCACCATGAAGCCGAATTCCTGGCAGATGCAGGACGGCGATACCGTGCTCGCCACGGTCAAACAGGTGCCGTTGCGCTGCGCGTGGGCCATCACCATCCACAAATCGCAAGGCATGACACTCGATCGTGCCGTCATGGATTTGCGACGCACATTCGCGCCGGGCATGGGATACGTGGCGCTGTCTCGAGTGGAAGGGCTCGACGGCCTGTATCTGCAAGGCGTCAACGAGCGCATGTTCCTGGTCTCACCGGACGCGGTCCGTCTTGATGGACAATTGCGATTGGAGTCGGCTCAGGCCGCCGATACGCTTGCCTCCGACGGTGTCGGAGCATTCCGCGCCCGCATGCCGCAACCGGCCGCCGGTGAGGATGACGAATTCGCGCAGGACGTGCTGTTCTGACCAGCTGCTAAATATCAGCCCATCGCCTGCAGGGAACGCGCAAGATCCGGGTCGAGCTCAACTTCGTCCTCGACGCTTTCCGGATCGGGGTCCCAACAGCTGGCGATCACGCAGGCCAGTCCGACGAGCAACCAAAGCGGGTTGCGCTGCAGGAACTCAAGACCTGGAATCGCCCGCGTGACGATGATCCATATCACCATGCCGGCCAGCGCAATCGCATTGAACGGCTTCTTCCATGGCGGGGAAATCAACGTGACGCACAATACGGCTAGGCACAGGCCGATCCATTGGTTGCCTTCGGTCAGCACTTCCGGCGCTGCCGCCGCGAAGACGAAATAGCAGATGATGCCGATCCAGCCGAGTTTGTTCCAAATCGAAATGTGCGCGGTGACGTGACGCATGCTGCGTCCTTTCCTTATGAAGCGATATGGTGCTGATTCCAGTATCATAGAAACGGCTTTAGACTTATTTATAACTCTATAAATAACGTTTTTCGCGTATTGGTGTGCGATTCGAGGACGTGTGGCGCATCCAAGTCGGCTTACCTGAGTAATTTGGAACGTATGACCAAAGCACTTCGTATGTCTACCATGTTCCTGCGCACCCTGCGCGAGGACCCCGCCGATGCGACGTCGTGTCGGACAAGCTGCTGCAGCGCGCCTGCTACCTGCGCAAGGCCGCTCCGGGCATCTGGACCTGGCTGCCGCTGGGTCTCAATGTCCTGAACAAGATCGAGAACATCATCCGCGAGGAGATGGCGTCCATCGACGCCCAGGAAGTCCACTTCTCCGGACTGCTGCCGCGCGAGCCGTATGAGGCCACCCACCGCTGGGAGGAATACGGCGACAACATCTTCCGTCTGAAGGACCGCCACGAGGCCGACTACCTGCTGGCCCCGACCCATGAGGAAATGTTCACCCTGCTGGTCAAGGACCTGTACTCCTCCTACAAGGACCTGCCGGTGACCCTCTACCAGATCCAGACCAAGTACCGCGACGAGTTCCGTCCGCGCGCCGGCCTGATCCGCGGCCGCGAGTTCATCATGAAGGACGCCTACTCCTTCACCCTCGACAAGGAAGGCCTCGTCAAGGCCTACATGGACGAGCGCGGCGCATACGAGCGCATCTTCAACCGTCTCGACCTGAAGTACGTGCCGGTGCACGCCATGGCCGGCCCGATGGGCGGCTTCGAATCCGAGGAGTTCCTGGCTCCGATGGAGATCGGCGAGGACACCTTCGCCCAGTCGCCGTCCGGCAAGGCCTGGAACGTCGAGGCGCTGACCACTCCGGAACCGGAAGCCATCGACTTACCGCAACGCCGGCAGCCGAAAAGCGCCCGACCCCGGACGCGGCCACCATCGACAAGATGGTCGAATTCGCCAACGCCAACCATCCTCGTTCCGACGGCCGCGATTGGCAGGCCTCCGACATTCTGAAGAACGTCGTCATCGCCGTCATGCATCCGCAGGACGAAGACCACGACGAGCCGTGGCGCGAGCTCGTGGTCGTAGGCGTTCCGGGCGACCGTACCGTCGACATGAAGCGTCTTGAGGCGCAGTTCACCCCGGCCGAGATCGAGGAAGCCACCGACGAGGATCTGAAGAAGCATCCGGAACTCGTCAAGGGCTACATCGGACCGATGGCGCTTGGCCCGCAGGCGCGCGACGGAAAGAAGGCCGAGAACGCGTCCGAGACCGGTGACGCGCTGCGCTACCTGATCGACGCGCACGTGGCACGCGGTTCCGCATGGTTCACCGGCGCGACGAGCAGGACGTGGATTACTACGATTTGGTGTACGGCCGCGATTTCGAGGCGACGGCACCGTCGAAGCCGTGCAGGTACGTCATGGTGACATGAGCCCGGACGGTTCCGGCCCGCTGAGCTTCGAGCGCGGCGTGGAAATCGGCCAGGTGTTCCAGCTGGGCCTCAAGTATTCCAACGCGCTCGGCCTGAAGGTGCTCGACCAGAACGGCAAGACCGTTCCGGTGTGGATGGCTCCTACGGCATCGGCGTCTCCCGTGTGATGGCCTGCATCGCCGAAACCCATCACGACGAGAAGGGTCTGGCGTGGCCGGCAGTCATCGCGCCGGCACAGGTGCACGTCGTGGCCACCGGCAAGGATGCGGCCGCGTTCGAAGCCGCAGAACAGCTGATCGGTGAGCTTGAGGCCAAGGGCATCGAAGTCATCTTCGACGACCGCAAGAAGGTGTCTCCGGGCGTCAAGTTCAAGGACGCCGAACTCATCGGCGTGCCGATCATCGCCGTCGCCGGCCGCGACACCGTCAACAACGGCACCATCGAAGTGCGCGACCGCAACGGTGAGAACGCCGAAGCGGTGCCGGTCGCGGACGCCGCGCAGGCGATCGCGGACCGCGTCGCTGCACTGCTCAAGTGACATACGGCAATCCGTAGCGCGTCGGTTTGATCCGACGAACGACATACGGCAACGGAAGACCATCAAGCAGGTGGTCTTCCGTTTTTTGTTTTTCATGGGGAATACCGTGCGCATCTCACGCACATGAGGATTGTGGATGTCGGTGGATAAGTCGAAATTATCCACCGACAATCCACGACTCGCCCGACGATCTCAAGTTATCCACATTCTCCGGTTGGGCTTGCAGACGGATGGAACGTTCGGCGATAGTGGTCTTACCGCGGAAACGTGAAGATGCGGGAAGGGCATGCAGTTTACCCTCTCTCACCATAAATCCACCTCACTGCCTGTCGCTTCCGTGCCGTCAACGGCGCTTTCCGCGGTCCATCATTCGTCAAACAGAAAGGGCCGAACATGGCGCAGCAGCAGGGTCTCCTCACCATCACGGGATATGTGGGCGGCCAGCCCACGCAATTCAATCGGGAAGGCATGCCGCATGCCAGCTCATTCCGGCTGGCCAGCACCAGACATTATTTCGATGGCCGAACGCAACAGTGGAAGGACCTGCCCACCACATGGATCACGGTGAAGGCATATCGAGGCCTTTCCGAAAGCATCTGCCAATCGTTCAAAAAAGGCGAACCGGTCATCGTGACCGGCGTGCTGGCGGCGGAAAGCTGGGTGGACCAGAACGGCAAGCAACAGTCGAAACTCGTCATGGAAGCGAATGCGGCGGGGCATGATTTGAGCTACGGTGTCTCCACCTTCCGCAAACTCGCCAAGAAAAACGATTCCGGCCAGCAAGACGCGCAGCCTGGACAGGCTTTAGGACGTGATCCATATGTGCAAGCCGCCCAACAGCGGGGCGAAACTTCAGTCAATGCGATGGGCGGGCAGAGTTCCGGCGTTGACGAGCAAGGCGCTCGCAGGCCGGTGCGGATAGCAACGCCGCCGAACCCCTACGTGAGGAATTCGGCGGCGATGGCTTCTGACGATTGCCTGACGCTTATGCGATCGCTGGCATGGCCTGTTACCAGATGCGCACGCGTTGCTCCGGTGCGAGCCACATGCCGTCGCCGGGCTGCACGCCAAACGCCTTGTGGAACAGGTCCACATTACGGGCGATGCCGTTCGTACGGCATTCGGCGGGGGAGTGCGGGTCGATCTGCAGATACTGCTCCGCCAACTCGTCGCGATTCTTAGTGCGCCAAATCGAAGCGTAGCTCAGGAAGAAACGCTGCAGGCCGGTGAAGCCGTCGATTTCAGGAGCATCGGCAAGCGCGGCTTCGATGGCTTCCGTGGAACCATCCTTGCCGCGGCCGGCCGCTTCATCGAGAGCGAACGCATAGGCCTTGAGAGCGATGTTCACGCCGCTCAAATCGCCGATGTTCTCGCCGATGGTCAACGCGCCGTTCACATGAGGGGCCTTCGACGGGTTATCCGAATACTTTTCGGCGAGCTGCGTCGGCACGAACTCGTTGTACTGGTCGATGAGCTTCTGGGTGAGCGCCTTGAAATTGGCCTTGTCCTCTTCGGTCCACCAGTCGTTGAGTTTGCCGTCGCCGTCGTATTGCGAGCCTGGTCGTCGAAACCGTGGCCGATCTCATGGCCGATCACCGCGCCGATGCCGCCGTAGTTCGCGGCATCCTCGGCATCCGGTTGAAGAACGGCGGCTGCAAAATGGCGGCCGGGAACACGATCACGTTCATGGACGGCTCATAGTAGGCGTTCACCGTCTGCGGATTCATCAGCCATTCGTCCTTGTCGACGGCCTTGCCCACCTTGGCCAGCTGGTAGCCGGTCTCATACAGGTTCGCGGCACGCATGTTCTGGGCGAAGCGGCGTCCTCGCGCACATCCAGCGCGGAATAGTCACGCCAATGGTTCGTGTAGCCGATCTTCGGCACGAACTTGGACAGCTTCTCCAATGCCTTGGCCTTGGTCTCGTCGCCAAGCCAAGTGGAATTGGAGATGGACACACGGTAGGCGTCGATGAGATTGCGACCAGCTGCTCCATACGCTGCTTGGAGGTTTCGGGGAAGTGACGCTTCACGTATTCGCGGCCGACATCCTCGCCGCAGATGCCGTTGACCAGCGAGACGCCACGCTTCCAACGCACACGCTGCTCCTTCTGCCCGGACAGCGTCTTGCCGTAGAAGTCGAAATTCGTTTCGTCGAATTCGTGGGGAAGCTCCAATGTGGAGCCGATCACCACATGCACGCGGGCCCACAGCTTGAGATCATCCAGCGACGCTTCCTTCCAGAACGCGTTGAGTCCGGTGAGGAAGCTTGGCTCATGCACGATCGTGTGGCTGAAACAGCCGCGGAAATCCAACGGCTGCACGGCAGCCGCGGTGGTCGCGTCGTAAGCGTTCTGCCAGGCGTCGATCCAAGCGTCCAGGTCAACATCGGCGAGCATGGCGCACAGGTCGGCGTAATCCGTCGGGTTATAGGTCTTCACCGAATCGCGCGTGGACACGTTGTCCCAATGGTTCGCCGCGATGCGCGTCTCCACGTCAAGGAAACGCTTGGCCTGCGCATGGGCATCCTCGTCATCGGCCGCAAGATGCGCGTTCTTCAGCTGCTTGGCGACCATCTCGACATACGCCTCACGGATTGGCGCGTAATGGTCTTCCCTGTAGTAGGCCTCGTCCGGCAGATCCAAACCGTCCTGTTCGATGTGCACGACATTGGTCTCCGGCGCTCCCGGATCTCCGTAAACGGCGATGCCGATCAGGTCTGGACCGCCGGTCGGGTTCATGGCGCCAAGCGCGCGGGTGAGCGCGGCCTTGTCTTCGGCCTCGTCGATGGAAGCCAACTGGTCTTCGATGGCGGCGAGTCCGGCCGCGTCGATGGCATCGACGTCAAGGAAACTATGGTATAAAGCGCGCGACTTGACGGCTGGGCAATCATCCTCTTCAAGGATGTCGCGGATCTGGTTTTCCGCATCCTCGGCGAGCTTGTCGAAGGAACCATACCGGGAACGGTCGTCGGGAAGACGGTACATGTCGACCCACGGGCCGTTGACGAAGCGGAACAAGTCCTGAGACGGGCTGGTCACGGCGGAGAACGATGCCGGATCGATACCCGAAACCAAAGAATTCGAAGTGTTGTTCATGGCTTCACACTATCCATCTTTGGTGACAACATCGTGTATTCGAATCGAATATTCGGGTGGAACGCAAGGTGGAATACAGAAAGGAGAACATCGTTCGCCGGTGTATGGCCCGCGAAGTAGGGTTGAAGGCATGATCGAACTGAAAACCCCTAAAGAGATTGAAGCGATGAAGCCCGCAGGCCGCTTCGTCGGCGGCATCCTGCACGACCTGAAGGAATTCACCAAGGTCGGCACCAATCTGTTGGAAATCGACGAATTCGTCCACAAGCGCATCGTGGACCGCAAGGGCGCCTCGTCCTGCTACGTCGACTATGCGCCTGATTTCGGCACCGGTCCGTTCGCGCACTACATCTGCACGTCCGTGAACGACGCCGTGCTGCACGGCGTTCCGTACGACTACAACCTGAAGGACGGCGATCTGGTCAGCTCGATCTGGCGATCAACGTCGACGGATGGGTCGCGGATTCCGCCATCAGCTTCTGCGTCGGCACGCAGCATCCCGACGACCTGCGCCTGATCAAGTGCACCGAAGAGGCTTTGGCGGCCGGCATCGAAGCCGCTCAGCCGGGCAATCGTCTGGGCGACGTCTCCTGCGCCGTCGGCGACGTGGCACGCGAATACGGCTACCCGATCAACCTGGAGTTCGGCGGGCACGGCGTCGGCCATATCATGCACGGCGATCCGCACGTGCCGAACGACGGCAAGGCGCATCACGGCTACAAGCTGCGTCCGGGCCTGGTCATCGCCATCGAACCGTGGTTCCTCAAGACCACCGACGAGATCTACCAGGATCCGAAGGACGGCTGGACGCTGAAGAGCGAGGACGGCTCCCGTGGCGCACACAGCGAGCACACCATCGCCATCACCGAAAACGGTCCGGTGATCCTCACCGTCCGCGACTAGTCCAAAACCTTATGAAAACGGGCTTGTGCGATTACGCACAGCCCGTTTTTTCATGCCCGTTTTGAGACGGAACCCACATATCGAAACGCGCATGCCATATAGTGGACGGTACTTTTTGACTGGTAAGGAGCGAACGAGTATGGCCACAGCCAATCTGAGTGTGGAATCCAAGGACTTCACCCTGCCGGTGGTCGAAGCCACGGCGGGCGCGGACGGCATCGTGGTGTCCACGCTGCGCAATGATGGCTGGGTCACACTCGACCCCGGTTTCCTCACCACCGCGCAATGCGAATCGAAAATCACGTACGTCGACGGCAAGAACTCGATTCTGCGCTATCGCGGCTATCCGATCGAGCAGCTGTGCGAGCAGTCCGACTTCCTTGAAGTCGCTTGGCTGCTGCGTCACGGCGAACTGCCGAACAAGGACCAGTACGACCGTTTCATCTCTGACATCAACCACCGCACGATGGTGGGGGAGGACTTCCGTACATTCATGGGCTCCTTCCCGCGCACCGCGCATCCGATGAGTGTGATGGCGTCCGCGGTCAACGCGCTCGCCACGTTCTACCCGGACACCACGGACATCAACGATTCCGACCAGCTGGACGAAGCGGCGACCATCATCATGCCAAGGCGCGCACCATCGTCAGCTACATCTTCCGCCGCCGTCGCGATGAGCCGATGCTGTACCCGGACTACTCGCGTGGCTATGTCGACGATTTCCTGCGCATGTGCTTCGCCGTGCCGTATGAGCCGTTCGAATCCGATCCTCTGTATGTGCACGCGCTTGGCCGTCTGCTCATCATCCATGCCGACCACGAGCAGAACTGCTCCACGTCCGTGGTGCGCATCGCCGGTTCGGCGCACGCCAACCTGTATTCCGCGGTCGCGGCCGGCATCAACGCGCTGTCGGCCCGCTGCACGGCGGCGCCAACGAGGCGGTGCTCCGCCAGCTCAAGGCCATCCGCGACTCCGGCAAAACCGTCAAGGAATTCGTGGAGGACGCGAAGGCCAACGGGCGTCGCATCTCCGGCCTCGGCCACCGCGTGTACAAGTCGTACGATCCGCGCGCGGCGATCGCCAAGACCTATCTGCAGAAGATCATGGAACGCACCGACACGCTGAAGCTGCCGGCGGACGAGCGCGCGCTGTTCGACGTGGCCACCGAACTGGAGCAGATCGCATTGAGCGACGATTACTTCGTGTCTCGTCATCTGTATCCGAACGTCGACTTCTACACGGGACTGATCTACCGTGCGATCGGCTTCGATCCGTCCATGTTCACCACGCTGTTCGCGTTGGGCCGCATCCCCGGCTGGATCGCGCAGTACCGTGAGATGCTCGCCGACCCGAACACGAAGATCGGCCGTCCGCGCCAGGTGTACACCGGCTACACGGAACGCGATTACGTGCCGATGGACCAGCGCCACTGAACGATATTGACACGCGGCTCCGGTTTCGGACGTGCGCATGCGCCTGCCATGGCTTGCCGCTACAGTGTTTCAAGGAACGAAAGAACCTAACGAATCGCTGGAACCGGTCTACGGCTCCGGCATGGTCAAAGGAGCGTACACATGACTGAACAGCGCACCGCATGGGGTTGGGGTCTGGCAAGCATCGATGCGGCCGGCAACACCCTTGACGTGTGGTATCCGGAACTCACGTTGGGCGAGGCTCCGGCTGAAACCTCGCGTCCGAATCACAACTTCGGCGCCATCGCGCATGACGAGGCCGACGCGCGTGGCGTGCGCCGCATGCCCGTGTTCACCGTGTCCAAGCTGGACGAGCCGATCGAGGATGCCGCCGACGCTATCTGCGTCTGCACCTGCTGAGCATGCGTCTGGCCAAGCCGAACACGTTGAATCTCGACGGCATCTTCGCCAAGCTCAACAACGTGGTGTGGACCAACTACGGTCCGTTCGCCGTCGATGATTTCGCTTTGCGCAAGCTTGACGTGATGGCCGCCACCCGACAGTCCGGAGCCGTGTTGGCGCCGCACGTCGATGTGAACGTGCTGTCGATTGACAAGTTCCCCCGCATGGTCGACTACGTCGTGCCGACCGGCGTGCGCATCGGCGACGCCGACCGCGTGCGACTGGGCGCGCACCTGTCCGAAGGCACCACCGTCATGCACGCCGGCTTCGTGAACTTCAATGCGGCACCCTCGGCGTCTCCATGGTCGAAGGCCGCGTCTCGCAAGGCGTCGTGGTCGGCAACGGCTCCGACATCGGCGGCGGCGCGTCCATCATGGGCACCCTGTCCGGCGGCGGCAAGCTCAAGAACTCCATCGGCGAGCACTCCCTGCTCGGCGCGAACGCCGGCATCGGCATCTCCCTGGGAGACAACTGCGTGGTCGAAGCGGCCTGTACGTCACCGCCGGCACCAAGGTCACCATCTACGACAAGGCCAAGGTCGCCGCCGGCGAACCGCTCGAAACCGTCAAGGGCGCCGAACTGTCCGGCAAGGACAACATCCTGTTCATCCGCAACTCCGTGTCCGGCCGCATCGAGGCGCGCTACCGCAAGACCGGCATCGAGCTCAACGAGAAACTCCACAAGAACTGAAAACGGAATGGCGGAGAGCGTCATCCGCGCTCTCCGCAAGAGGAAACTCGTGAAAATCACACTGATCACCGTCGGCAAGGTCAAAGAGAAGTATCTGCGCGACGCCATCGCGGAATATTCGAAACGACTGGGCCGGTATTGCAAGCTCGGCATCGTCGAAGTGGCCGACGAGAAGACACCGGAGCATGCCAGCGACGGACTCGAACGGCAGATCAAGGCCAAAGAGGGCGAACGCATCGCCAAACATATTCGTGACGACGCGTTCGTCATCGCCCTCGCCATCGAAGGCAAGCAGCTCACCAGCGAACAGCTCGCCGCGAAAATCAACGACCTCGGACTCCACGGCACCAGCCATATCCAACTCATCATCGGCGGCTCATTGGGACTCGACCCCGCGATTCTCAAACGAGCCGACTACCTGCTGAGCTTTTCCAAAATGACGTTCCCGCACCAGCTGATGCGGGTGATTCTGCTGGAGCAGATCTATCGCGCATACAAAATCAACGCCGGAGAACCTTACCACAAGTGATTTTCGAGGCGTTTCGCAAGAAACGCTAAGTAGGGGCGAGCCGGTATAGTGGCGCGTATGAGTGACTACAGGGACGAACGCGAGCAGCGAGAACGCCGTCGCCGCACCATGGTGCGCACGGTGTGCATCGTCATCGCCGCGGCGATGCTGCTGAGTCTGGTCATTCCTGCGATCTACGCGGGGCTTTGACGCCTTCGGGCCCGTATGATCCGAAACGGGCCCCGGTTTCCCGTATGCGTGCGGACAGGTTCGCGGTCCGTCCATGTGGGAAATGGATGTGGGCACGTGGAAAAACCTTATGGATTGTGCGGGAGCCGTGGACGGCTCCATGTCAGAATAGTCAGGAACGTAATAGAAATGTATGGTGTAAACGATGGCAGAATTTGATTACTCCGAGGCGATCAGCGAAGCGCGCGCCAAATACGAGTCCATTTCCAAGGCCCTCGACGTCGATCGACTGACCGCCGAGGCCAAGGACCTTGAAGTGAAAGCGGCCGAACCCGGATTGTGGGACGATCCGGAAAACGCACAGAAAGTGACCAGCAAGCTGTCCGCGGTGCAGTCGCAGCTCAAGCGTCTGGCATCCGCCGACCAGCGCATCGAGGACGTGGAGACCCTGGTCGAGCTTGGCCAGGAGGAAGAGGACGCCGACACGTTGGCCGAGGCGAAGGCCGAAGTCGAAAGCATCCAAAAGGATCTCGACGATATGGAGATCCAGACGCTGCTTGACGGCGAATACGACGAACGTTCCGCCGTGGTGACGATCCGTTCCGGCGCCGGCGGCGTGGATGCGGCCGATTTCGCGCAGATGCTGCTGCGCATGTACCTGCGTTGGGCGGAACGCAACGGCTACAAGGCCAAGGTCATGGACACCTCCTACGCGGAAGAAGCCGGCATCAAGTCGGCCACGTTCCAGGTGGACGCCCCGTACGCATACGGGCGACTGAGCGTGGAGGGTGGCACCCACCGTCTGGTGCGTATCTCCCCGTTCGACAACCAGGGCCGCCGTCAGACCAGCTTCGCCGCCGTGGAAGTGGTGCCGCTGGTCGAAGCGACCGATCACATCGACGTGCCGGATTCCGAAATCCGCGTCGACACCTACTGCTCGTCCGGTCCTGGCGGACAGGGCGTGAACACCACGTATTCCGCGGTGCGCATCACCCACATCCCGACCGGCATCGTGGTGACCATGCAGGACGAACGCTCTCAGATTCAGAACCGCGCCGCCGCCATGGCCGTGCTGCAGTCCCGACTGCTGGTGCTGCGCCACGAGGAGGAAGCCAAGAAGAAGAAGGAGCTCGCCGGAGACATCAAGGCCAGCTGGGGCGACCAGATGCGCTCGTATGTGCTGCATCCGTACCAGATGGTCAAGGACCTGCGCACGGGGTATGAGACCTCGCAGACCCAGGCTGTCTTCGACGGCGACATCGACGAGTTCATCGAAGCCGGCATCCGCTGGCGTCACGAACAGCGTCGCGCGGCAGCCGAGGAACAGGAAGCCTAAGCGATAGGCGGAGGGAAAACACGATGGCGCTGATCTCGCTTGAACATGTGAGCAAAGTCTATCCAAAGGGCACGCGTCCCGCATTGGATGACATCAATCTTGACATCGATCGAGGTGATTTCGTCTTTCTTGTGGGCGCGTCCGGTTCCGGCAAGACCACCTTGCTGAGCCTGCTGCTTCGCGAGGAGGAAGCCACGGATGGCGAGATCCGCGTCGCCGGCAACGATCTGCGACGCCTGTCCGCACGGCAGGTGCCGCATTATCGCCGGCAGATCGGCTTTATCTTCCAGGATTACAAGCTGCTCAACAACAAGACGGTATGGGAGAACGTCGCCTTCGCACTTGAAGTGATCGGCACAAGCCGTTCCACCATCAAATCGCTGGTGCCCAAAGTACTGCAGACGGTGGGGCTCACAGGCAAGGAAAACAACTACCCCCATGAGCTGTCCGGCGGCGAAGCGCAACGCGTCGCCATCGCAAGGGCGTATGTGAACCATCCTCAGATCCTGCTCGCCGACGAGCCTACGGGCAACCTCGACCCGACCACGTCGCTGGGCATCATGGAAGTGTTGGACGCCATCAACCGTACCGGCACCACCATCGTCATGGCCACGCACAACGAGGAAATCGTCAACTCCATGCGCAAACGTGTGGTCGAATTGCACACCGGCAAGATCGTGCGCGACGAGCAGCAGGATCCTACGATTCCGCGCTGTATTTCCCGGACGCCGAAGTCGAGTCGAAATCGCACCAGGCATTGGCACTTCCGATCCGAACGCGAAATACCGTCGACGGAACGCCATCGATTCAACGAACGCTCCTGACGACACCGTGACGTGGAAGGCGCGACGCGCGCCGAAACCGTGGTGAACGCCGTGGATGTGGTCGCCGCTGCGTCCATGACGGACAGGGGAACGACGGCATCGCCCGTCTTGCCAAATCCGTGCATTCCGGACGCACCGGCCGTTACGGCGAGGCCTTCGCGTCAGTGGAGACCACCTTGACCTGGGGCAAGGGACTGAGCCTCGAACAGATGGCCGACCAGGAACAGGCCGAGCAAACCGAACGGAACGAACAGGCCAAGACCTCCGCTGAAAATGATGCCTCCGAGACTGGTGCCGACGAAGCATCGGCGCTGTCCGCTCCGCCTGCACCGCCCGTTCCACCGACCAAACCGAGCCTCCGACACCGCCCGAACCGCCCGTCCCGCCGGCACCGTCCGATGAAAACCCTGAGGACACCAAGGAGCACGACTGATGCGTTTTCGTTTCATCCTTTCCGAAACATGGAACAGCCTCAAGCGCAATGTTTCAATGATTATCTCCGTCATGCTGGTCACATTCATCTCCTTCCTGTTCATCGGCGTATCCGGCCTGATGCAGGCACAGATCACCGCCGCGAAGGGCGAATGGTACGACAAGGTCGAAGTGGTCGTATGGCTGTGCCCGGACGGTGCCAGCCAGGCGGCGTCCTGCTCGTCGGGCAAGGCGCCTTCCAATCAGGAGATCGTCGATCTGGAGAACGTGATCAACGAGGAAGCCGGCAACATCGTCTCCAAAATCACATATGTGAGCCGTGAGGACTTCTACAAGAACACCTTCCTCAAGCAGTATCCGAACGGCGAATACCAAGGACGCGTGCTCACCGCCGCCGACATGCAGGGGTCGCTGCGTCTGAAACTGAAGGACCCGACCAAATACCAAGTGGTATCCGAAGTGTTGAGCGGCCGCACCGGTGTCGAGGAAGTGCAGGATCAACGCAAGATCTTCGACCCGGTCTTCTCGGTGCTGAACCGTGCGACGGCGGTCACCGTGGCGCTCGCCGGCGTGATGATCCTGGTGGCCATCATGCTGACCGGCACGACGATTCGCATGAGTGCCGCCTCGCGTAAGAACGAGACCGAGATCATGCGACTGGTGGGAGCCTCGAACTGGACCATCCGCCTGCCGTTCGTGTTGGAAGGCGTGTTCGCGTCGCTGATTGGTTCGCTGCTCGCCTGCGGAACGTTGAGCGCCATGGTGAAGCTGTTCATCACGGATTGGCTGTCGAAGAGCGTGCAGTGGATGCCTCTGATCAACCAGAAGACGGTATGGCTGCTTGCACCGGCCCTTGTGGTGGGAGCCGTCGTGCTGTCGATCGTCGCGTCCAGCATCTCGCTGAGGAAGTACCTGAAGGCATAAACCGGCGGAGTGCTGAACGAGATGTTCAGCATATTTGAAGTTTGCTGGATACAATGTCGAAATAGGTGGATTTCGGGAAGGGAATACATGTCTAGGAAAATGACGAGACAGGTGCGGCCCATCGTTGGACTGATGCTTGCTTCGGCTATGTTCTGCGCCGGCGGCGTCGCGGTCGTCGCCGCGCCGGCTCCGCAGGCGCATGCCGTGAGCATGTCGGAATACCAGGCGAAGGTGTCGAACCACGCCAAGCTGAAGTCGCAGCTTGTCGGCGTGAGCAGCGATCTCGCCGACACGATTCTGCAGTTGGCCGATTTGAACGACAACCAGATTCCTGCGGCGGTCGAGGCCGCGGAATCTGCCAGCAGGCGGCAGAACAGGCGCAGAGCCTGGCGGAAGCGACCACGCAGCGGTTGCAAGCGGCCCAGCAGGACAAGGCGAACCTTGAGGAGCAGATCAAACAGACCGGCTCCGACTATGATGACGCCAAGGCCGCCGTCGCGCAGCTCGCCCGCGAAAGCTTCCACGGCTCCAGTACGTCGGATGTGCTGGATTTTGTCACCGATTCGACGACCGCCGACGATTTCGTCAACAAGATGCAGTCGCAGGCCGCGGTCACGCGAAGCGAATCCAACGCGGCAACCGACGCGGCGAACGAGCTGAACACGTCGATGAACCGTAAGGACCGTTTGGGCGCCATCGAACAGAAGATCACCCAGCTCAAGGAGCAGGCCGACCAGCAGGCGGCAAGCGCCCAGCAGGCGGCAAGCGAGGCCAGCGCCAAGCAGACCGCCCTGCAGAAGCTGCGTGACGAGGGCACGGTGAAACGTGAGAAGCTCGAATCGCAGAAGAGCCAGCTGACAACGCAGAGCGCCAAGGAAGCGGCGGACATCGTCGCCATGAAATCGCAGATCGATTCATGGAACAACCAGTACAACAATTCCAACAACGCCGCTGTCAACCCCAATAACAACCAGCAGCAGTCGCGTCCGAACAACAACACGAACTACAATCCCGCTCCCGCGCCTGCACCTGCGCCGGCTCCGACACCCAATAACAACAATTCCGGCGGCGCCGGCGGCATGAACTATGCGGTGCCCGGCAATTGCCCGGCCGGTTCCGGATACTGCTACGGACACAACACCGGCAACACGGTCGGCGGTGCCGCGTATCCGTCCCGCCAGTGCACGCTGTGGGCATACCTGAGGCGTTCCCAGCTGAGCCTTCCGGTCGGCTCCTACATGGGCAACGGCGCCGATTGGGCCAATACCGCTCGTGGACTCGGATACCTGGTGAACAACACCCCGCATGTCGGCGCGGCGATGGTGTTCGCGCGCGGCCAAAGCTAGGCGGACATTGGACCGCCGACTGGCAGTACGGCCACGTGGCCGTCGTGGAACGCGTGAACGCCGACGGTTCGGTCCTGATCTCCGAAGGCGGCACCGGCTTCGCGACGTTCCCGGCTTGGGAAACGATCTCCAACGCCGGAGCCTACCAGTACGTCCACTACTGACGGTTCCGTTCCAGACATGAAACCACGGCAAGCGCGCGTCCGCATCGTCGGGCGACGCGCTTTCGTGATATGGTCGACGGAGTCGCGTTGCATACACTGATCGAAAGAACCGGGAAGGAGGTCCGACATGGCCAAGGAACAGGGAACCAAACCGATCGCGCAGAACAAGAAGGCGCGTCACGACTACGCCATCGAAGACAAGTATGAGGCCGGTCTCGTGTTGACCGGCACCGAAGTGAAGTCGCTTCGTGAAGGACGGGCGTCGCTGGCCGAATCGTTCATCACCATCGACCGTCGTGGGGAGATGTGGCTTGAGGGAGCCAACATTCCCGAATATCTCAACGGCACGTGGAACAACCACGCACCCAAACGCAAGCGCAAGCTGCTGCTGCATGCGGCGCAGATCGACAAGCTGGCCCGCCAAACCCAGGCCAAGGGATTCACCATCATTCCGCTGAGCCTGTATTTCAAAGACGGCCGCGTCAAGGTCGAGATCGCGCTCGCCCGAGGCAAGAAGGAATTCGACAAGCGCCAGTCGCTTCGCGAGGAGCAGGACAAGCGTGAGGCGCTGCGAGCCATGCGATACGCCAACAAGCAGGTGCGATAAATCGGAAAAATTCCGGTTTCACATAGTGAAAGAACGCCGATTCAGGAAAATTTTTGTAACACACCCTCTTTACGCTAGGATACGGTTCGGCTGAACAGGCCGATATGAATCCATAGGAGAGGGAACATGCAAGCAGGAAAAGCCCTGAAAACCGCCGCCGCGTTCATGTTGAGCGTGGCCATGCTCGCCACCGGCGCGGCATGCGGCACCAGCGACGACAGCGACGCCTCGGCGTCGAAATCCAGTTCGAAGTCCAGCGAACTGACCGGTTACGATGTTTCCGGCGTGAAGAAGGACGACGCGATCGCCAAAATGCTGCCGGATTATGTGACCAAGGACGGCAAGCTCACCATCGGCATGGATACGTCGTACGCGCCGGCCGAATTCCTGGCCGCGGACGGCAAGACGCCGGTCGCTTCGACGTGGACATCGCCAAGGCGCTGGCCGGAGTGTTCGGTCTTGAGGCCGATCCGGAAACCGCGAACTTCGATTCGATTATTCCGGCCGTCGGCGCCAAGTACGACATCGGCATCTCGTCGTTCACCGTCACCAAGGAACGCCTCGAGGCGGTCGACTTCGTCAGCCACTTCAACGCCGGCTCCGCATGGGCCGTGAAGAAGGGCAACCCGAACAAGGTCGACACGTCCGATCTGTGCGGCAAGAAGGTGGCCGTGCAGACCGCCACCATGCAGGAGACCGCCGCCAACAAGATGGCCAAGCAATGCAAGGCCGATGGCAAGGCGGAGATGGACGTTATCTCCAGCAAGCTGCAGACCGATGTGACCACCAACGTCGTCACCGGCAAGGCCGACGTGTTCTACGCCGATTCGCCGGTCGCCGGCTACGCGATCGCGCAGACCGACGGCGAACTCGAAACGCTTGGCAAGACCGAAGGCATCGCCCCGGAAGGCATCGTCGTCAAGAAGGGCGACCAGCAGATGGACGAGGCCCTGCAGAAGGCCCTGCAGAAGCTCATCGACGACGGCACCTACATGAAGATCCTCAAGTACTGGGGTGTTCAGGACGGTGCCATCAGCAAGCCGGAGATCAACACCCCCGGCACCAACGAGTGAATGTTTCGGAACTTTTGCGTCCGTTAATACGCTCGTAGCAATCCGCTCTTAGGTTATGCCATAGCCACGTTTGGCTGGTTGATTTGGCTGGATTGAAGAGAGGACTTGCCATGATGAGGAACCTGAAAGGTTGGGCGGCGCTCGCGTTGAGCGCGGCGATGGTCGTCTCGATGGGAGCCTGCGGAACCTCCGACAAAACGGATTCCCAAGCTTCCGTCGATTCGAATTCGTCGTCGACCACCGGTTACGACGTGTCCGGCGTGAAGAAGGACGAGAAGATCGCCAAGATGCTGCCGTCCTCCGTCACCAAGGACGGCAAGCTGACCGTCGGCATGGATACGTCGTACGCGCCGGCCGAGTTCCTGGCCGCGGACGGCAAGACGCCGGTCGGCTTCGACGTGGACATCGTCAAGGCGTTGGCGAAAACGTTCGGCCTCGAGGCGGATCCGCAGACGTCGAATTTCGATTCGATCATTCCATCAATCGGTTCGAAGTACGATATCGGCGTCTCGTCGTTCACCATTACCCCGGAACGCATGAAGGCCGTCGACTTCGTCAGCATGTTCAAGGCCGGTTCCACGTGGGTGGTCAAGAAGGGCAACCCAGGCAAGATCGACACGTCCGACCTGTGCGGATTGAAGATCGCGGTGCAGACCGGCACCACACAGGAGGAGGAAGTCAACAAGGGCGCCGAACAGTGCAAGGCGGACAACAAGCTTGACATCCAGATCCTGTCCAACAAGCTGCAGACCGATGTGACCACCAACGTCGTCACCGGCAAGGCCGACGTGTTCTACGCCGATTCGCCGGTCGCGGGTTATGCGATCTCCCAGACCGACGGCCAGCTTGAGGCCCTCGGTGAGGACGTCGGCGTGACCAAGGAGGCCGTGGCCATCAAGAAGGGTGATTCCGACACGGCCAAGGCGGTGCAGGCGGCCATGCAGAAGCTGATGGATGACGGCACGTACATGAAGATCCTCAAGCATTGGGGCGTCGAATCCGGCGCCGTCGACAAGGCCGAGATCAACCCGACCGATTTGGGCTGATCGGCGCACTGACGCTGCGGGCGTAGGGGCATCGGACGTATATAGATCGATGCCCCTACGCTTTTTGCCGATTAACTCGGCGTAGC
>ENA-OQHA01000486-OQHA01000486.1-human-gut-metagenome-genome-assembly--contig:-NODE-486-length-19807-cov-3.035163_pt1 | contig 19807 bp, 28 predicted proteins | sample MGYA00242558_ERZ504707 | MGnify/ENA primary metagenome ERZ504707 (study PRJEB26092, sample SAMD00036197) | human gut metagenome | host: Homo sapiens | study: EMG produced TPA metagenomics assembly of...
CTTTGTGTCGAACAGGTCGCGGGCGGTGGAGTTGTCCTCGCACACACCGCGGGCAACGGCATCATCTACCAGCGTTTTGAGGATGCTTTCCAGATCGGTATAGCACACCTCGCCTCCGGCGCGGTAAAGTCGTCCAGCTGCATGGTCATAAGCAGCTGGTTGCGGATGTAAATTTCATCATCGGGCAGGATAAGGCCGGTGTCCAGCCCGTAATTCACGAGCTGCTGGATGGCGGTAGAGATCACAGGACTGCGCCTCCTTCCGGGCGGATGCTCAGCACATGGCAGCGGCCCTCACCAAGGATGGCTTCCATGTGGGCCTTGAAGTCGGCCAGCATTTCCACCGGCACAAAGGCCTGAGCCGTACCGGCAAAGCCGCCGCCGTGCACGCGCACAGCGCCCTTGCCGTTCAGATAATGCTTGGCAGCTGCAATGGTCACGCCCATCTCCTGATGCTCCTTGTAACCGGCGGGGATCACGTTCTGCAGGTATTCCCAGCTGCTGTGGCCGGACTCGTTGACCAGACGCAGGAAAGTGCCAAAATCGCCCTCGCGCAGGGCAGCTACCTGTTTTGCCACGCGGTCGTTATCGGCATAGATATGGAAAGCGCGCAGCACGGCACGGTCGCCGCACTGCTTGCGACACTCCGGAAGCTTTGCAAGGAAAGTCTCAAACGGCACATCCCGCAGCACTTCGCCGCCGCACACAGCAGCCACAGCGCGGCACTCGGCGGGCACAGCGGCATATTCATCGGTCAGGTCGGCATGATCTGCGCAGGAATCCAGAATGCACAGGGCAAGGCCTGCCTTGGAGAAATCCACGGCCACCGGCTCCACATCCGGGTGGGCAGGGTCCGCAAAATCAATGGTAATAATGTTGCCAACGCTGGAAGCCATCTGATCCATCAGCCGCAGGGCTTGCCAAAGTAGACGTTCTCTGCCCACTGGCCGATCTGCGCGATCTCGATGGGGGAGACTTTATCGGTCATGAAGCAGTCATTCAGGATCACACCGATCAGCACTTCAAAGGCGGCGGAGGAAGAAACGCCGCTGCCCTTGGGCACGTTGGAGGAAATGTACACATCCAGACCGGCCAGCTTTGCGCCGCGCTGACGGAAGGCTTCGCATTCGCCGCGCAGCAGAGAGAGGGTAGTGTTTTCCTCTTCCTTGCGGGCAGCAAGGTCATCAAGGCCGATCACACACAGGTCGTAGCCTTCGCTCTGCACGCGCAGCTGGTTCAGGGTGTTGGGCGCGGCGGCAGCGATCATATCAATATTCACGCTGCCGGCCAGCACGCGGCCATGCTGGTGGTCGGTGTGGTTGCCGCCGATCTCGGTGCGGCCGGGGGCACTGTAAAGACCAGCTTCAGCATGGGGGCCAAAGGTGGCATCCAGACCATTCAGAACAGCTTCGTAGCGGGCAGCCTGTGCAGGAGTTTCGTCGGGCGCACAGCAGTAAAGTGCTGCCAGCCGGGCAGCGTGAGCGCCGCTGGAAAGCTCCTGCTTCCATGCGGAAACAGATTTCATCATAGAATAATCCTCCTTTTGAGCGGGTTGGAACTGCGGTGCAGGGCCGCATACAGGATGCTCTGCACACTTCTGTCCTTATCATATAAAATCCGGACAGAAAAAACCATGTGTTATTGTTGCATCTGGATGAAAAGTTGCAAAAAGACTGAAATTGGCGCACAGAGTGGAATTTGACGGTTGAAATAAAATTAGATATAAAACGGAAAAACCATTGGCAAAAATGCCTGCAAATCCACGGCTTTGCGTGGGACGGACGAGACCTGCACAACATGGAGATTTGCGCTTTGAAAAAACAGGGAAAAAGCTCATGGGCCTTTTCCCTGTTTCCCAAAATATTATTTTGTAAACTCGTTTCCGGTCAGGCCGTCCATGTTCAGCATCCCTTCCAGTGCGGCCACATCTGCCGAAACGTCCAGTGCGTCGGACTGGAACAGCTTGTCCAGCTGATTTTCAAAGGCGGTCACCAGCAGGTCCATGCTGCGCTCGATGTTCTTTTTGACATCGGCGATGTTTTCCCCCTGCACATCCTGCGCAGGAAGGCTGGCGTAGGTGTTCAGCAGCTTGAGGGCGGTGGGCAGATAGTAGTCCATGAATTTCTGCAGCTGAGCCTTTTTGCCGGGGTCCTGCTTTGCCAGCTCAAAGATGCGGGCACTGACCGCTTCCAGACGGCTGATCTTGATGGTCATCACGGGGTCCGGGATGCATCGTTGACCTGCCGCAGCTGCTGCAGAATTGCGGTATATTGGTCCGCTGGTGCAGGTTCTGGGGCGGGCGCAGGCTTCGGTTTCCGGGGCGGCTGGGGAGCCGCGCCGCGCACTACCAGAGTATTGGTGCGGTTATCAATGTAAGCATCTGCACCGAAGTAACCGTGGGAAATAGCACTTTCCACACGGTGCGGCCCTTTGCGGCATCGATGCCCGCGGCAGCAAACAGCTCGTCCAGCGGAATATTGTCGCGGTCGCCTGCGATCTTGTCCAACAGGCGTTCCAGCTTGCGGGTACGATCCATGCGCAGGCCGGTCAGCAGTGCGCCGGCTCCGCCAATGGTCGTGGCCAATGCAGGGAGCAGATCGTCGAAGTCCGGAAAGTCGAACAGGCAGTCGATCAGTTCCTCCGCACCGGTAAACAGGAAGACAGCACCCAGAATGGTGCAGATCACGGCAATGGTCTTGTGCCAGGTTTTGAGCGCTCTTCTGTTCTGCGGTGGGGCGGTCAGTGCCGCAGGCGGCCTCGGGATCCTGCCGGGGTGCCGTCTGCGCAGGGCGGGGCCGAGGTCGGAACGATAGTCTGCCTGCGCCTGTGCTGCGGCTCTTTCTTCTTTTTCAGCATTTTTATCGATGCTTTTTAAGATGAACAGCAGCACGCCCAGCGGTGCCGACATGGCAAACACAATAAAGATGGCAATGGTGGGAATGTGGGCAAAATAATGTTTTTTGGGCTGCATGAGCAAAAACCTCTCAATTTATCCTGACTGTCCGGCAAAAGAACAGAAAAAGACCGCGTTCCACTCTATTATAGCGGAGCACGGCCTTTTTGTTAAGGGGGAAATATTGATGTGCGTGGAAGCGGCAGGGGAGTAAGTCTGCTGCCTACCGGAAAAAGTTACTTCATCAGGCTGCAGACGGCCTCGGCGTAGGCGGCGGGATCATCCACCGGCAGGCCTTCGATCAGCTGAGCCTGTGCGTACAGCAGAGCACTGTACTTCTTGAGCTTGTCGGTGTCACCGGCCTCCTGTGCGGCCTTGAGCACGGCAAACACGGGGTGGTTGACATTCAGTTCCAGAACCTTATCGCTCTTTACGCCTTCGCTGCCGGGCTGCTTGGACAGCACTTTTTCCATCTCAATGGACAGCGGGCCGTCAGCACTCAGGCACACAGGGTGATCCTTCAGGCGGGTAGATACCTTGACCTCTTTCACCTTGCCGTCCAGTGCGTCCTTCATGGCATCGAACAGGTTCTTGTTCTCAGCGGTAGCGTCCTCGGCGGCCTTCTTCTCTTCCTCGGTCTCAAGGCCCAGATCACCGCTGTTGACATTCTTGAACTCCACGGTACCGTCCTTGCCTTCGGCATCCTTGCGGGGATAGGTGCGCAGGATCTGCAGGCAGAACTCATCCACATCCTCGGTCAGCAGCAGGACGTCATAGCCTTATCCATGACCAGCTCAGCGGCGGGCAGCTTTGCCAGACGGTCGGTAGAATCACCGGCAGCAAAGTAGATATACTTCTGCTCAGCGGGCATCTTGTCTACATACTCCTGCAGAGTGACCATCTTCTGCTCCTTGGCAGACCAGAACAGCAGCAGGTCGCGCAGCAGCTCGGCGTGCATGCCGTAGTCGGAGTAAGCACCGAACTTGATCTGACGGCCGAACTCTTTCCAGAATTCCTCGTACTTCTCGCGGTCATTGGCCAGCATGGCGTGCAACTCGTTCTTGATCTTTTTTTCCAGAGCGTTGTGGATCAGCTTGAGCTGGTTGTCCTTCTGCAGCATCTCGCGGCTGATGTTCAGGCTCAGATCCTGACTGTCCACAATGCCCTTGACGAAGCTGAAGTAATCAGGCAGCAGGTCGGCGCACTTCTCCATAATGAGCACGCCGGATGCGTACAGGGCCAGGCCCTTTTCATAATCCTTGGTGTAGAAGTCGTAGGGACGGTGGCTGGGCACGAACAGCAGGGCATTATAATTTGCAGTGCCCTCGGTGCGGCTGACGATGACGCGGGCGGGTCGGTATAATCGCCAAACTTTTCCTTATAGAAGTTCGCGTACTCCTCGTCGGTCACTTCGCTCTTCTGCTTTTTCCAGATGGGCACCATGCTGTTCAGAGTTTCCAGCTCGGTGTAAGTCTCCCATTCGGGCTTATAATCCTCCGGCTTGGGATCGGGTTCCGGCTTCTGGCGCTCGTGCTGGCGCTCCATCTGGATGGGATAGCGCACATAGTCGCTGTACTTCTTCACGATGGCCACGATGCCGTACTCATCGAGGAAGTTGTCGTAGTGGTCCGTCTCAGTATCCGGCTTGATGTGCAGGATGATCTGGGTGCCTGCGGTGTCCTTCTGGGCGGGGGTCATTTCGTAGCCGTCCACACCGGAGGACTCCCACTGCCATGCTTCATCCGAGCCATAAGCCTTGGAAATGACGGTGACTTTATCGGCTACCATGAAGGAAGAGTAGAAGCCGACACCAAACTGGCCGATGATATCGATGTTCTCGTCCTTGTTGTCCTTCTTGAAATCCAGAGAACCGGAGTGAGCAATGGTGCCCAGATTCTGCTCAAGTTCCTCTTTGGTCATGCCGATGCCGTTATCCTCAATGGTCAGGATGCGGTTCTCCTTATCGCGGGTGATGAGGATGCGGAAATCGCCCTTGTTCATGCCCACAGAAGGATCGGTCAGGCTCTTATAATAGAGCTTATCGATGGCATCCGATGCGTTGGAGATCAGCTCGCGCAGGAAAATTTCCTTATTGGTGTAGATGGAGTTGATCATCATATCCATCAGCTTTTTGCTTTCAGCCTGAAATTCTTTCTTAGCCATAATGCAAAACCTCTTTTTATCTGTATTCGGCACCAAGCACTCGGAATAGGATATTACTTTTGAATACTTAGCACTCGTAACTTTCGAGTGCTAATATACACCGACGAAAAGCAAAAATCAAGGGCTTTCATAAAAAGTTTAAAAAATGGTTCGTTTTGTGCTATAATGAACCGCAAAGGATGCTGTAAAAGGAGGAAATATCATGCAGCTGAAACAGCTGGAACTGGCCGGCGGTGGGACACTGACCGTTTATCTGCGTGATTGCTGTGAGCGGATGCCGAATGTGCTTGACCGGCCATTGGTGCTGGTGGTGCCCGGCGGCGGCTATACCCATGTGAGTGCCCGCGAGGGCACGGTCGGTGCGCTGCAGTTTGCGGCGGCAGGGTACCACACCGCTGTGCTGGACTACGCCATCTGCGAAAGGCAAAGGACTACATGCCGCTGCGCCAGCTGGCCGAGGCTATCGGCCTTGTGCGACAGCACGCGGCCCAGTGGCATATCCTGCCGGAAAAATTGCCGTGTGCGGCTTTTCAGCGGGCGGCCACTTGGCCCTTTCCGGTGCTGTGCTGGACATTCCCGGCGAAGCGGCCCAGCCCCGGCCCAATGCGGTCATTCTGGGCTATCCGGTGGTCACGGCAGGGCAGTATGCCCACCGCGGCAGCTTTGTGCAGCTGGCGGGCAGCGCCGACCCGGCGGCACAGCAGGTGTTCGGGCTGGAGGATAAGATCACGCCGCAGACGCCGCCGGTGTTCGTATGGACCACCATGGAGGATGCCACCGTTCCGGTGGAGAACACCCTGATGCTGGTGAACGCTCTGCACCGGGCGGGTGTGCCATGCGAGGCGCATCTGTTTGAAAAGGGGGTGCACGGTACCAGCATCAGCACAGCAGAGGTGGACCAGCCCAGCCGCCACCGGCATCACTGGTGGAACTGGCAGTGGAATGGCTGGAAGACACTTTTGCCTTTTCCGTCTGTTAAGTCTGGATATATTTGAACGAACCTACAAAAAATTCACAATTAAACTGTTGACTTGCATAAGCCTTTGACGTATACTGGTCAGCAGGGACAAACTAAAGGAAGAAGGAAATACCTATGGTTATGGACCCGACCCTGCCGCGCATCTCTGTGCGCGACCTGATGATGCAGGCTTTTCTCACCGGATGGGAGCTTTCGGACAAGACAGTCTCGCAGGACGAATACCTGCAAAGCTCCATTCAGGTGATCGAAATGCTGCAGGTGGAACCGGAAAACCTTTATGCCGAAGAAGGCCTTGGCCTGCCGGACGGCGAAGAAGTGGATCATCTGGACGACTGGCTGCGTGCCGACGGCCAGTGGCTGTACTACGGTGTAGAGGAAGAAAATTTCTTCCTGATCCAGTGGTACCCAGACGAAGCCGCCGCAAAGGCAAAACTGGCCCAGCTGGAAGAACTGGGCGACGGCAAGCAGTATCTGGTAGATTTTTCCCTCAAGCGGGAGAACCCTTCCAGTGCAGAGAACTTCGGCAATTCCAATCCGGTCCAGCTCCGCTCCTGAAAACATCACCTTAAAGCGAAAGGAAATTTTGCAGCATGCAGCTTTCTGAGATCGAGCGCGAACAGCTTTATGCCATCGTTGAAAAATACGATCATCACCCGGATGTGCAGCGGATGCGGGAGTACATCCAGCACGGCTCTGTCACCACCTACCAGCATTGCAAGAATGTGGCGCTGGTGAGCTTCTGGCTCAACCGCCGTCTGCATCTGCACGCTGACGAGACCTCGCTGGCAGTGGGTGCCCTGCTGCATGATTTTTATCTGTACGACTGGCACACCACCGGTACCTTCCACGGCCTGCGCCGCCTGTTTGAGATGCACGGCTTCTCCCATCCGGGTTATGCCTGCGTCAATGCAAAGCGGGTGTTCAGCATTACCACAAAGGAACAGAGCATCATTGCAAGCCACATGTGGCCGCTGACCTTCCGTCATGTGCCCACCTGCCGCGAAGCAGTCATCGTCTGTCTGGCCGATAAGTACTGCGCCGTGGTGGAAAGCATGTTCCAGCGTTCCCGCGCCGGTGCCGTGGTGGACGGCAGCGTGGACATCGACGGCGAAGAGTGGTAAGCCTGTTTTACCTTTATCATTTTATCAATGGACAAAAAAGAACTCCGCACCTCACAGGGCGCGGAGTTCTTTTGTATCTTACAGCTTTTTATAGCCTTCCGGTTCATTGGCGGCAGCGCGGTATTCCATTAAGAATGTGTCCAGCCAGCGGCCGTGACAGTCGCGGGCAATGCGTTCCCGGCGGCCCACTAAGCGAAAGCCGCATTTTGTGTGCAGGCGCGGCTGGCAGCGTTGTCCTGCAGCACGGTGGACTGCAGTGTCCAGTAGCCGGCCTTTTCTGCCTGATGGCACAGCTCGGTCAGCAGGTGATAGCCAAGGCCATGGCCCCGGAACTGCTCACCCACGTAAATACTCACCTCGCAACGCCGCGGTAGCACCAGCGCGGGTCCACCCGGCGCAACGCCGTCCACCCGGCGATCACGCCGTCGGCCAGCAGTACCAGTCGGCATTCTTTTGCGTGGGAAGCATCCCACGCAGAATACGGCGGACAGGTGGTCTGAAAAGTGGCATGTTCTGTAGCAATGCCTCCAAATAAATTCTGGAAACAGCGCTCCAGTCTTCCGGCTCCATGGGCCGGATCTCGATTTTGCTCATATTTCGATCCCGGCGGAAAGTGCATAGCTTTCCGCGCCCTCAACTCTCAAAAATATCCGGCTCCAGTATAGCAGAATTTGCGGTGCGGTACAAGCGCCGTACTGCACAGAAATTTCTTTGACAAGCGGAAGGTTTGTGATACAATAAATCATAACAAAGAAAAGCACGGCAGGATACGCCGCTGCAGAATGGAGGATGTCCCAAAATGAAGTGGATCAGAACGATGGTGTGTGCGCTGGGAATGCTGGCGTGCGTATCGCTTTCGGCATTTGCTGCAGAGTACGGTGAGCCGAACATCACAACAAAGACGACCATGAAAGAGCTGCGGGAGAACCCCAGCATCAAAGGCTCCGGCTACTACACCTACTGCAACGAATGGATCGAGGGCAGCACGCAGTACGATGATACGCCCATTGAGGGCTATGTAAGCTACGCGGCTGCCGAGGATGCCGCCGAAGGCATGAACCTTGTGATCGAAAACTACAACAGGGGCGTACAGATCACATGGCAGGTGTATACCCCGGAAGAAATTGCGGAAGATTCTTCTCTGGGTATGGTGCAGCTGTATTATTTCCCGGCTAAAACAGCCAACGCAAAGTACGCCATCGTGGTGCCCGGCAACGGCGGCAACACCACCGCAGAGCTGAACGAGGGCGCATCCATTGCCAACCAGCTGCACGAGCTGGGCTATGCGGCTTTTGTGCTGCGGTACCGCTCTTTCCTGAATGCATCCGACAATGCGCCACTGTACGATATTGCCAATGCCGTAAAGTACCTGACCGAAAATGCAGATCAGTTTGGCGTTCAGCGCGAAAACTATGCGCTGATGGGCTTTTCTTCCGGCGGACACATCGTGGGCCTGATCGGCTCGGACAACGAAAAGTTCGGCTATAAGGCATTTGGCCTCCCACAGCCTGCGGCGCTGCTGCTGGGCTACCCCATCAACGATTTCTTTGAGGTGAAGCCGCTGTATCAGCTGGCCATTGACCCGCTGGTGCTTGGCTGGCGTTACTACTGGACCGATATTTCGGATGTGGTGAACGAAAACTTTACCCCTACCTATTTCTTCTACGGCAAAAATGATCTTTATATGCAGCGCATGTGCTACTCCCAGCAGGGGCCGCTGCTGGAGCGCAAGCTCCGGGAGAGCGGGGCTGTTTATGAGTGCCATGTGTACGAGGACGCACCCCACGCCATTGGCCCGGGCCGCCACACCAAGCGGACGGCTGGATCCTGCAGGCAACGGAATTCTGGGAAAAACAGTGCAAATAAAGAGATAAATGGGGGATTGCTGTGAGAAAACGATTGCGCACGGTGATGTTTGGTATTGGCCTGATGATCCTGCTGGCACAGCCGGCGTTTGCGGAGGAGCTTGGTCAGGCCAACATCACACCGCGCACCAAAATGGCAGAGATCCGCTCCAACCCCAGCATTGTGGGTGCGGGCATCTACACCTACTCGCTGGATCAGGACCGTGTGCTGGACCGGATGTACTGGGACGCGCAGCCGCTGAGCCGCCTTTCCAATCACTGGACGGCACAGGATGCGGCGGATGGACTGAACTATCTGATCCGCACCTATAACGCTGGGCAGCGGGTGACCTTCCCGCTTTATACGGCGGAGGAGATCGCGCAGGATACCAGCCGGGACGGTGTGGAACTGTATTATCTGCCGGCAGAAGGGGCGCAGGCGAACCAGAAATATGCGCTGGTGATCGGCGGTAATGCGATTGTGGTCAGTGCGGAGATCCGCGAGGGCATTTCCACTGCATGGAACCTGCACGAAATGGGCTATCCGGTGTTCGTGCTGCGCTACCGCATCGGCATGAAGGCTTCCAACAATGCGCCGCTGCAGGATGTGGTCCGCGCGGTGCAATACATCACGGAACATGCAGGACAGTTTGGCGTGCAGGCGGAGGATTATGCCATTGTAAGCTATTCCTCAGGCGGGCAGATCGCCGGACTGTTCGGCACCGACGCGGTGGGCTACAAAAATTACGGCCTGCCAAAGCCCGGTGCCATGCTGCTGGGCTACCCGGTAAACACCTTTCTGGAGTTCAAACCGGTCTATAATATCCTGCTGGACCCCGGCGTGTGCAAGCAGCGGTATTATAAAATGACATTGTCTGATTACATCACACCGGATTACCCGCCTACCTATCACTGGTACGGCAAAAACGACATGACCTTATGACCATGTGCTGGTCGGCGCAGGGGCCTGTTCTGGAAAAGGCACTGGCCCGCAACCATGTGACGCATATCTACCATGTGTATGATGATGCTCCCCATGCAGTGGCCGCAGCAAGGGCACCGATGCAGAGGGCTGGCTGAATGAAGCAGTTGCCTTCTGGGAGGAACAGGTCGGCTGAAAAGGAGATGTTGAGTTGAAACACAGGATATGCACCGCAGCAGCCTGTATCTGTCTGCTGCTGATGATGGCGCTGCCAGCATTTGCAGCAGAGTATGGCGAGCCGGATATCACGCCGCAGACCACCATGGGCGAGATCCGCTCGAACCACAGCATCCTTGGCGCAGGCGTTTGGACCTATTCCAAGGAGCAGAACCTGCCCGGCACCGAGGACTGGTGCAATGACCAGACGCTGGAAAAATATGTGAGCAGCCATGTGGCACAGGATTGTGCCGATGGTCTGAACCTGCTCATCCGCAATTACAATGCAGGCGTGCAGATCACCTATAAGCTCTACTCGGAGCAGGAGATCGCCGAGGACAGCTCCCGCAACAATGTGGAGTTCTATTACTACCCGGCCAGCACGCCGGATGCAAAGTATGCGCTGGTGCTCTCCGGCAACATCTTCAACCGCACGGCGGAGTTAAAGGAGTGCATCTCCACAGCTTACCAGCTGCACCAGAAAGGCTATGCGGTGTTCGTGATGCGCTACCGCGCCTACCCGGATAACGACAACAACGGACCCATGGAGGACATTGCACGGGCGGTGAAGTACATCATCGGCCACGCACAGCAGTTCGGCGTGCAGACGGAAAGCTACGCCCTGATCGGCTATTCTTCCGGCGGACATCTGGCGGGCCTGTTTGCATCGGACGCTCTGGGCTATAAAACTATGGCCTGCCCAAGCCCGGCGCAGTGATCCTGGCGTATCCCATCGTGCAGTTTTCCGAGATCACACCGATCTACCGTGTGGGCATCGACCCCTTTGTGTGCGGCCGGTTCTACTATGAATACAGCCTTGCCGACCTGATCACAGAGGACTATCCGCCGGTGTACTTCTGGTATGGCAGGGATGACCTGACCTTGAACCTGCTGTGCTGGCCGCTGCAGGGACCGGCCCTCGGCAAGGCACTGGCCGCGCATGGCGTACCTTACAAAGAAGTGGTATATGACCACGCAGCCCATGGCATCGGCCTTGGCCGCGGCACGGCTGCGGATGGCTGGCTGGACGAAGCCGCTGCCTTCTGGGAAGAACAGACAAAATAATATAAAGTACGCAGATCCGGGCTTTGCAGCTGCACAGCCCGGATTTTGCAATAGGAGACATTATGGAATTTTTAGCGTTTCTTTACACGGTGCTTCTGGTGGCCATCTGCCTGATGATGGCCCTGCTGCTGTACCGTTCGGCAAAGCCTGCCGCAAACCGGGACGATGCAGAATGGAAGGAATGGCTGCGTCAGCAGCTGGAAGCGCAGAACCGCCAGATGGACGCGAAGCTGGCAGAGATGGCGCAGCAGAACCTTGCCGCTATGGGACACATCAGTGAAACGCTGCAGGCCTCGGTGCAGAGTATGAGCACCGCCCTTGCCGCAGGCAGGCACCCAGCAGCAGACCATGGAGCAGCGCCTGCAGGGGCTGGAAGCTCCACGCCCGCAAGCTGGAAGAGATGCGCCGCACCCTTGCCGAGGGCATGACTGCCCTGCAGGCCCAGAACGCCAGAAGCTGGACGAGATCCGCCATACGGTGGACGAACAGCTGCAGGATGCGTTGCAGAAGCGGGTGACCGAAAGCTTCAAGGCGGTGAACGACCAGCTGGAACAGGTGTACAAGGGTCTTGGCGAAATGCAGAACCTTGCCGCTGATGTGGGCGGGCTGAAACAGGTGCTTTCCGGTGTGAAGACCCGCGGTATTCTGGGTGAGATCCAGCTGGGAGCCATTCTGGAAGAGATCCTTGCCCCGGAACAGTACGACACCAACGTGGCCACCATTCCGGGCAGCACCCAGCGGGTGGAGTACGCCATCCGGATGCCCGGCGCGGACGGCGGCACGGTGTGGCTGCCCATCGACTCCAAGTTCCCCGGCGACACCTATGCCCATTTACAGGATGCGCAGGCATCCGGCGACGCACAGGCCGTGGAGAACGCCCGCCACGCACTGGAACTGGTGCTGCGGGCCGAGGCCAAGGACATCCGGGAAAAATATGTGGAGCCGCCCTATACCACGGCCTTCGGCATCCTGTTCCTGCCCTTCGAGGGTTTGTATGCCGAGGTGGTGAACGCGGGCCTGCTGGAAGTGCTGCAGCGGGACTATCAGGTGAACATTGCAGGCCCCAGCACCATGGCAGCGCTGCTCAACAGCCTGCAGATGGGTTTCAAGACCCTTGCCATCCAGAAGCGCTCCGGTGAAGTATGGCAGCTGCTGGGTGCGGTGAAGACCGAATTTGACAAGTTCGGGCAGGGGCTTTCCAAGATGCAGCAGCGCCTGCGCCAGACCGACGAAGAGCTGGATAATCTCATTGGCGTGCGCAGCCGTGCCATCAGCCGCAAGCTGCGCGCGGTGCAGACCATGGACGAAAGCGCTGCTGCCGCTCTGCTGGAACTGGATGCTGAGCCGGGCAAACCGGTGGCGGCACGTCTGCCGGAGAATGGGGAAGAGCTCTGATATGTAGAATATTCCCGCGTTATCCCTTGCGATTTTTCTGACGATGTGGTATGATAGGAACTGTTCTCAGAAACAACCGCCGCAGAAACGCGGCACTGCATAAAAATATAAATAAGGAGACCGAGCATTATGAGCGTAAACAAGATCAGTGAAGCCATTTTGGGCGTTGGCGTGGATGATACCACCATCGACCTGTTCGAGAGCCAGTATCCGGTGCCCACCGGCGTGAGCTATAATTCCTATGTCATTCTGGACGAAAAGACCGCCGTTCTGGACACGGTGGATGCCCGCGCTACCGAGCCGTGGCTGGAAAACCTGACTGAAGCTCTGGCAGGCCGTAAGCCGGATTATCTGGTAGTCTCCCACATGGAGCCGGACCACGGTGCCAACATTGCAAAGCTGGCGGCACTCTACCCTGAGATGCAGGTGGTGGGCAACGCCAAGACCTTTTTGTATATGGACCAGTTCTTTGGCGCTGATGCTGTGGCAAAGGAGCGCCGTGTGGTGGTGAAGGACGGCGAGAGCCTGAGCCTTGGCACCCACACCCTGACCTTTGTGTTTGCTCCCATGGTGCACTGGCCGGAGGTCATGGTCAGCTATGAATCCACCGAAAAGGTGCTGTTCTCCGCGGATGGCTTCGGTCGCTTTGGCGCTGTGGCAAAGTTTGACGAAAGGCCGACTGGGCCAGCGAAGCCCGCCGCTACTACCTGAACATCGTGGGGAAATACGGCCCGCAGGTGCAGGCGCTGCTGAAAAAAGGCCGCGGCTCTGGACATCCAGACCATTTGCCCGCTGCACGGCCCGGTGCTGACCGGAGATCTGGGCAAGTACCTGAACTACTACGACATCTGGTCCAGCTACAAGCCCGAGGAGCCGGAAAAGATCCTTGTGGCAAGTGCTTCCATCCACGGCCACACCCGTGCAGCAGCCCACCTCATGGCAGAAAAGCTGCGTGCAAAGGGCGCAAAGGTCGTGGAGATGGACCTGACCCGCACGGATGTGTCCTATGCCGTCACCGAAGCCTTCCGCTGCGGAAAGATCGTGCTGGCCTGCGCCACCTACGACGCTTCCTCTTCCCGCCGATGGAAAATCTGCTGACCCACCTCAAGACCAAGAGCTTCCAGAACCGCACGGTGGGTCTGATGGAGAATGGCACATGGGCACCCATGGCCGCAAAGCTCATGCGCGCCGAGCTGGAAAGCATGAAGAACATCGCCGTGTGTGATACTGTGGTCACCATCCGCAGTGCTGCCAATGCTGCTGCCGAAGCGCAGATGGATGCACTGGCTGCGGAGATCACGGAAAAGTAAACAGAATGGTCTGTACAGGGCCGCTGCCTGCCGAAGAGCCTCGGCGGGCGGCGGCCTTTTTGCAGCCATTGAACAGACGAAAGAAGTCTGATATAATACAATTAAAAATTTGGGTCAGAGGAAATTGCGGATGTTAAAAACAATAAAGCAGAATATACTGCAATGGTGGAATGAACTAGATAAAAATATTTTTTGGGAATGCTGCTTTTTTCATCCTTTGTGTTTTTTCCGCTTGTCAGCCAGCGTTTGACAAATGCTTATGACGGAATGTGGACAACGGCGGAATACCGGGCAGGCGGGTGGGAGCTTTCCAACGGAAGATGGCTTTGGCCAGTGTTCAGCTTTTTACGGTTTAGCCTGCAGCTGGAACCCATCAACGCAGTGGTGTGTCTGATGCTGGTTTCTCTTGGAGTCACCAGACTTCATATGCTCTTCAAACCGGTATGGATGAGAACATCCTGCATTGACTGGCTCGCAGGTTTATGCTATGTTTCCAATGTTGTGGTCGGGTGCTATCTTTCGTTTCACTTCATTGCACCGGAGTACGGATTTTCGCTTTTCTTTGCAATGCTGGCTACAGAGCACGTGATCCGGGGAAAATCAGCCGTAAGCAGCATTGTGCCGGCAGCAGTGCTTTTGGCACTGAGCCTTGGCCTGTACCAGACGAACCTTGCCTGTTTCTGTCTGGTGCTGCTGGCCTATTTTCTCCTGCTGCTTTTCCGGAATGGAGAAAAACAAAAGATTCGGGAACATATTTGCAAAAGCCTGGCAAGTGCTGTATCTGCTGATCCTGAAGGCTGTACTGTGGGCGACGGGCACGGTAATGGCCGATTACCAGGGTGGTGCAGATATTTCAGTGTCTGGAATTCTGAAAAATCTTCCTTCCAGCGTTGCAAAGTGCTATGAGCTTTTTTATCGGTATTTCTTTGGCACCCTTGTAAAACACAATATGCTGCAGGAAACTGCAGTTGTATTTGCTTTGATTTTTTGTGTGGTGGGTGCCGCGCTTGCGTGCAGGCTGGTTCGGCTCATACGCCGGAAAGATTGGGAAAACACTTTCTATGGCACAGCGGCGCTGCTGGTGCTGCCCATGATGTGCACGGTATTTATGGTGGCAACCTCGCAGGCGTCGTTTTATATTCCCATGTCCGGAGGTCTGGCCTTGTTCCTGCCGGTCTGTTTCTGGCTATTGGACAGCAGCCGGGAGGGAGAAACAGCCTGTGATGCGTTCCGCAAATGCTGGAATAAAGCAGAAAAAGCACTGATCCTGCTGACGGCGGCTGCTGTCGTTTACGGGAGCGTATTCATGTCGGCGGTCGATCAGCAGGCGATGTATGAGGGCAGGCAGGCAACGAAAGAACTCTCTGACCTGATCGCACAGACGCTGGTGAACGAAGGATATTACGATAACGAGATCCCGGTGATGCTTGTGGGAAATGCAAGCAACAGCCCGTTGTTCCGCACCCATGAGCTATACCACACGGCAAACCCGTATGCGAGAGTGGGACTGTTTATGGCAGAGACGGCGGGTACGATCCGTTTTTCCTGGGATGCAGCTTTCCGCGATTATACGCCGATCTGGCTGAATCTGTGTGATGACAAAACTTATCAGAAACTTCTTGAAACGGAGGAGATCGCAGAGATGCCGACATTCCCGCAGGAAGGTTCCATCCGGAAAATGGATGGTGTGCTTGTGATAAAGGTCTCAGAAGAATATCATCTGGATGCTGACTGGAAAAATAAATGATGAGCGGCGAATATGACTAATCCTGTTTGGGCGGAAATGATACAACCCCTTGCAAACTGTCCCGAAATGTGGTAACATAACTCTTGGTTATAAAACCTGAATACTCCCAAACGCAGCGACGGAGAGAGTAGGCATGGCGTACACGGCAAAGAGAGAAGCTTCACCGGCTGAAAGGGCTTCCGGGTGTATCTGTGCTGAAGTTCGCTCCTGAGCGGTCTGTGCGAAACAGCAGTAGTACAGAACGGCCACGCCCCGTTACGGCGTTCTGAGAGCCGCCCGGCATCTGTGCACGGGTGGAAACCGGGTGGTACCGCGGAGCTAAGAATCAACAGCTTCGTCCCTTTTGCCTGAGAAATCGGGCAGGGGACGGAGCTTTTTTGTTGCACTCCGCTCATCAACACGAAGAATAAAGGAGAGAACATCCATGCAAGCAATGATCGACGAGCTGGCAAAACAGGCCGCTGAAAGCCTTGGTCAGGTGTCCGGCAAGGAAACGCTGGCCTCCTTCTGGCAGGAGTACCTCAGCAAAAACGGCAAGATCCCTGCCCTGATGAAGAACCTGCGCACCGTTGCGCCGGAAGAGCGCCCCGCTATGGGCAAGATCATCAATGAACTCAAGGCAAAGGTTCAGGCAGATTACGACGCTGCTGCAGAACAGGTGAAGCAGGCAGAGCTTGCTGCCCGCAATGCTGCGGAGACGGTGGATATCACCCTGCCCGCCAAGACCCGCTCTGTGGGCGGTCTGCACCCGCTGACCCTGATCACCAACCAGATCATCGACGTGTTCTCCGGCATGGGCTTTTCGGTGGGCACCTTCCCGGAGATCGAGGACGATGACCACAACTTTACCCGCCTGAACGTGCCCAAGGATCACCCGGCACGCGACATGCAGGACACCTTCTACCTGTCGGAGGAGTTCCTGCTGCGTACCCAGACTTCCGGCGGCCAGATCCGCACCATGGACGTTCAGAAGCCGCCCATCAAGATCCTGATGCCCGGCCGTGTGTTCCGTTCCGACTCGGACGCTACCCACAGCCCCATGTTCCACCAGATGGAAGGTCTGGTGGTGGATAAGGGCATCACGCTGGGCGACCTGCAGGGCGCACTGAACACCTTCGTGCAGAAGCTGTTCGGCGCTGACACCCGCACCCGCCTGCGTCCCTCCTACTTCCCGTTCACCGAGCCCAGCGTGGAGGTGGACGTGAGCTGCTTCGAGTGCCACGGTAAGGGATGCCCGCTGTGCAAGCACACCGGTTGGATCGAGGTGCTGGGCGGCGGTGTCGTCAACCGCAAGGTGCTGGAGAACTGCAATATCGACCCGGACGAGTATTCCGGCTTCGCCTTCGGCATCGGCATCGAGCGTATCGCCATGCTGAAGTATGGCATCAACAACATCGGCCTGATGTTCGAGAACAACCTGCAGTTCCTCAAGCAGTTCCACGAATAAGAGGGAGAGAAGAGACAATGAAAGTACCTTTCAGCTGGTTAAAAGAATTTGTAGATATCGACGTTACTGCGCAGGAACTGGAGGAAAAGCTCTTCTCCTGCGGCTTTGAGGTCGAAGAGCTGATCCCGCTGGATGCTGGCATCAGCAAGGTGGTCGTCGGCAAGATCGTGGAGATGGAAAGCAGGAGGCACCCACCTGACCAAGTGTGTGGTGGACTGCGGCGACTACGGCCACGACATCCGCATCAGCACCGGTGCCACCAACATGAAGCTGGGCGACTGCGTGCCCGCGGCTCTGGATGGCTCCACCCTGCCCGGCGGCATCAAGATCAAGGCCCGCAAGATGCAGGGCGTGGAGTCCAATGGTATGCTGTGCTCCGGCGAAGAGCTGGGCCTGAACGACGACCTGTTCCCGGGCTCTGAGGTCTACGGCCTGCTCATCCTGCCCGAGGATTCTGTCCCCGGCACCGACATTGCCCCGTGGTGGGTCTGGATGACTATATCTTTGATATCTCCATCACCGCCAACCGCCCGGACTGCCAGTCCGTTCTGGGCATCGCCCGTGAGGTGGCTGCCGTTCTGGGCGAGCCCTGCACATGCCCGCCATGGACTATAAGGCCGTCTGCGAGCCGGATGCGCCCATCACCGTCAAGGTGGAGGCACCGGACCTGTGCCCCCGCTACATGGCACACTATGTGCGCAACATCCGCATGGGCGAATCTCCCCGCTGGATGAAGCGCCATCTAGCTCTGTGCGGCCTGCGCTCCATCAGCAATGTGGTGGATATCACCAACCACACCCTGCTGGAAATGGGTCATGCCCATGCACGCCTTTGACCTGAACAAGGTCGCCAGCCGCACTATCGATGTGCGCCGCGCCCATGCGGGCGAAAAGATCGTCACGCTGGATGAGAAGGAGTTCACTCTGAACCCCAACAATCTGGTCATCTGCGATGCCGAAAAGCCGGTGGCACTTGCCGGCATTATGGGCGGCGCAAACTCCGGCATGGATGAGAACACCACCAGCCTGCTGTTTGAGTGTGCCACCTTCGCCCGCGACTGCGTGCGTAAGACCAGCCGCGCATTGGGCCAGAACAGCGACTCTTCTGCCGCTACGAGAAGGGCGTGGACCGTCACTCTCCTGAACTGGGCCTTGCCCGTGCCCTGCACCTGATTCAGGAGCTGGACTGCGGCGACATCACCACACTGGAATATGACCTGACCGATGGCCGCCCGATGGAGCGCAAGCACATCGTTACCACTCCGGCTAAGATCTGCGGCGTGCTGGGTATCACCGTGCCGGATCAGACCATGATCGACATTCTGCAGCGTCTGGAGTTCACGGTGGATGTACAGGCCGATGGCAGCTGGGACGTGTCCGCACCCCTGTACCGCGAGGACGTGGAGAGCTTCCCGGATCTGGCCGAGGAGGTCATCCGTGAGTACGGCTACGACCACATTGTGCCCACCTTCCTGAACACTGCCTCCGTTACAAACGGCGGTCTGAACTATGACCAGAAGCAGCAGCTCAAGACCAAGCGTCTGCTGGCCGCACAGGCTTCTATGAGGCCTCCACGCTGGCCTTCTACTCCAACGCAGAACTGGATATGCTGCACATCCCGGCGGATGATGAAGCCCGCAAGGCCATCCGCATCCTGAACCCCATCAGCGAGAATTTGTCCATCATGCGCACCCTGCTGGCTCCCTCCATGCTGAACGTCATCGTGGACAATCTCAAGAAGGGCAACACGGAGGGCCGTCTGTTCGAGATGGCACCGGTGTATCTTGCCAAGGAACTGCCCATCAAGGAGCATCCGCACGAGCGCCAGACCCTCTGCATTGGTGCATTCGGCCCCGAAGAAGATTTCTTCACGGTCAAGGGTGCACTGGAAGCACTGGCAGCCGGCTTTGGCCTGAGCTTTGATTATAAGCGCGAGACAACCCCGTGGCTGCACCCCGGCATCAGCGCCGCTGTTTACTGCGGTGACAAGCGTCTGGGCGTGTTCGGCAAGCTGTCCAACGAGATCAACGGCGAGCTGGAAATTGCAAAGGATCAGAAGGACAGCCAGAATATCTATCTGGGTGAGCTGGACTACGAGGCTCTGATGTCCTGCGTGGACGGTGAGCTGCGCTATCAGCCGCTCAGTCCCTACGCTGCTGTCAAGCGTGATCTGGCATTGGTCTGCGACGAAAAGACCACCTGCGGCGAGATCGAGGAGACCATCAAGAAGGCCAGCCCTCTGGTGGGTGAGATCAAGCTGTTCGATATCTACCGCGGCGCAAATCTCGGCGAGGGCAAAAAGAGCATGGCGTTCACCCTGTCTCTGTCCGATCCGAAAAAGGAAGTTTCCGCTGAGGAAGTGGAGCGCGTGGTCAAGAAGATCCTCGGCAACCTGAAGTTCAAGCTGGGCATCGAGATCCGCTAACTCTATTATAGAAGTAATAGAAGGCCGTCTGTGCAGGAATGTGCAGGCGGCTTTTTTGCGTAAAAAGAGAACGTTGAATACAAGAAAATGAACGTTTTTCAGCAGCGCAAGAAAAAAGATGAAAAAAGTTGTCAAAAAGTGTTGACAAGGAGGCAGGGGTGTGGTATTATACTTGAGCGCCAAGCGCTGAGGCAAAAGAATGACTTCCAAAACCTCAGCAGGAAGCCCTTGAAAAGAACCAATAGACGCTGAAAACACCAGTTGACACTGAGATGTTTGAAG
>ENA-OQHA01000488-OQHA01000488.1-human-gut-metagenome-genome-assembly--contig:-NODE-488-length-19707-cov-2.552349_pt1 | contig 19707 bp, 29 predicted proteins | sample MGYA00242558_ERZ504707 | MGnify/ENA primary metagenome ERZ504707 (study PRJEB26092, sample SAMD00036197) | human gut metagenome | host: Homo sapiens | study: EMG produced TPA metagenomics assembly of...
TAACCATAAATATGGCACATAGCCTGAGTACATCAAAGTCCATACTATGTCCTCGGCTGTTTTGCTGGTAACTTTGGTAACATGTCTTTTATAAAACTTCAATAATTTACCACAAAACTATATTTTTGTATGATACGATACAAAATAAGTACCGCTACAACCGACCATTTCTTTAACTACTTAATATTCTTTCTCAATTTCCATAATGTAACTTGAGATATTCCGAGATACGAGGCTATGAAGCTAAGGTTTACACGCTGAAATATTTCAGGGTTTTTGGCATAAAAATCTCTGTAGCGTTCTTCTGCAGACATATATAAACGATATATAAGCCTCCTTTCCATTTCCACAAATGCCTTTTGATGCAGCAACCGAAGCCAGTTAGATATTTCAATATGCTGAAAACAGAGTTCCTCCAGATCGGAAATTTTAATATAGTAAAGCAATGAGTCTTCCAGAATCTGTACCCTTTCATTTTCATATCCTTCTGTTTTTCCGTAAAAGCTATTAGTTGAAAATATCAGTTCACCTTCTTTACTGAACCATGACGTGACCTCTTTTTCATTAATCATTATATAGGAACGAGCTATTCCTTTTTCAATTATATATACATTTTCGTCTGTAATGAGAGGCCTTATTAATATTGTTTTTTTAGGGACAGTCATTGGATGAAGATAACCAAGAAACTTAGTTAGAATTTCGTCATCAATGTTGAGTATATTTGTTATAGAAGTGATTATTTTATCCATAATTATTTTTTATTACAAAAGTAGTAATAAAGAGAATAGCGATATCAGAAACAACTCCAGTATTAGACATCAAAGAAATATTTTTCTGGAAACAGAAAGATAACAAGAAGAATATTTATAATTATATAATTCTCTATATTTGTAGTTACGTACCAAACATTAAAAAACGATATGAACATAAGGTATACAATCTTATGTATAAATTCTGTTCAGCATATATAGTTGTCGTAAGGACAACAAAAAACTGAAGAAGTAGCCCAAAGTTACGACTAACAATTAGAAGGTAAATTTATTATTCAAACGGCTCCGAAAAGGTTTATCTGGAGTTAGACAAAAACAATAAGTGTATAGAATTTTTAAGAACGTATATAACCTTTAACTGATAACATATGAAATTAAAATCATTCTTACTAGCAGCAACAGTTACAGTAACTCTTTTTTCTTGCAGAGATATACGGGAAGGAACTGCCGACTATGCATTATCCCGTTGCCGCAGCATACCGAAGTAACGCCACAGACTGAGCCGTTTATTTTGGACAAAGGAACCGTCATTGTTACTCCCGAAAATGACAATGAAATGAAAACCATTGCCGGATTCCTGAACGCTTACATCAACGAATGTACAGGTTATACCCTCGCCACATCGACAGAGGCAATAAAAAATTACATCACGCTAAACATAGACAAAAGCATAAAAAATCCTGAAGGTTACCGACTCGCCGTAAGCGGCGACGGTATCACCATAACCGGAGGATCGCATGCCGGTGTCTTCTATGGGGTACAGACACTTCGTAAGGCTTCCCCTGTAGAGGCAAGCGACAAAATTGCTTTCCAACAGACTAACATCGAAGACTATCCCCGCTTGGCATACCGGGGCATGCATCTCGATGTAGGACGTCACTTTTTCAACGTAGAGCAAGTAAAACAGTATCTCGACCTTATGGCACTGCACAATCTGAATGTATTTCACTGGCATCTTACTGAAGATCAAGGTTGGAGAATAGAAATAAAGAAGTATCCCCTACTCACCGAAATAGGCTCCAAAAGAAAGGAATCACTGCGTACAGACGGTGTGAAAGGGACTGACGGAAAACCTTATGGCGGTTTCTATACGCAAAAGGATATTCAGGAAATTGTAAAATATGCAGCCGAAAGATACATAGAAGTTATACCCGAGATAGACCTTCCTGGACATATCAAGTCGGCACTGGCTGCCTGTCCGGAACTCGGTTGTACCGGAGGACCCTACGAAACAGCTGTAGAATATGGTGTACACAAGGATGTGTTGTGCGTAGGAAGTGACAAGACTTTGCCGTTTGTCAAAGATGTATTGACAGAAGTCATGCAACTGTTCCCTTCACACTACATTCACATTGGTGGAGACGAGTGTCCGCGCGACCGCTGGAAGGAATGTCCCAAATGTCAGGCCCTTATCAAGGCTCAAGGATGGAAAGATACCAAGCAATATGAAGCAGAGGACAAACTGCAAAGCTACTTTATGACCGAAGTGGAAAAATTTGTTGAGGAAAACGGACGGCGCATTATAGGCTGGGATGAGATTCTTGCCGGAGGAGCGACACCCAATGCTACTGTTATGGCATGGAGAAATGCGGAATATGGTGCAGAAGCGGCTAAAAAGGGATACGATGTAATCATGACTCCTGCGGACAACTTTACTTCAGCGCAATGGATGTGCTCAATCTGCCGGGAGATAATGCCATAAGAAAAGTATATGACTTTAATCCTGTCCTCAGCGATATGACCGAGACTGATGCTGCACACATTAAAGGTATTCAAGCTTGCCTCTGGAGCGAAGACATAGAAACAATGGAGCAGATAGAGTACCGCCTGCTGCCCCGACTTGCCGCACTCGCAGAAATTACATGGAACGGTTTTGACAAGCAGAACAGAGATTATCATGAATTTGCTTTACGTATGTTCAACATCATAAAGCGATATGACAAATATGGACTGAGCTACCATAAGGGAGCATTCGAAGTAACATCCGACTACGAGAATGATACATTGAACCGTAAACTCAGCATACGACTGAATACTCTTGGAAACAGAAAGATATATTATACCTTGGATGGCAGTGAACCTACAGAAGCATCACAGCTTTATAAGGAACCGTTCACTATAAACAACAATGCCATACTTAAGGCAAAGGTTATTATGCCGGGAGAAACAGACAACAGTTTAGTGTGTGATACGATCTGTGTAAACAAAGCTACATTCTGCCCTGTAACGCTGGCCGGACAGCCGAGTCCTACCTATACTTACAAAGGAGCTTCCATACTGACCGACGGACTGACTGGAGATACACGTTACAATACTGGCCGCTGGCTGGGCTTCCTCTGCGATCTGAATGCTACAGTAGATTTAGGAAAGGAAACAGAAGTATCGAGTGCAGCATTCCGTACCGATGTAGCAATCGGATCTGCCGTAATGGACATCACAGGTATGGAAGTATGGTGTTCTGCCGACGGAAAGCATTTCACCAAAGTGGCAGAAAGTTCAAAACCTGTGTTAAAGAAAGACGATCCTGACGGTATCTATCGCCATGAACTGACATTCGACACACAACAGGCACGCTATGTCAGGATAGTTGGCAAAATCACTCCTAAACTCCCCTCATGCACACCTGGCCAGGTGGAGATGCCTTTATTTTTGTGGATGAGATTTATGTAAACTAATGTATTGTCAGCTACTTTTCGTATCTTCGCAAACAAAAGAATAAACAATCGATTATGAGAAAAAAATGATTAACCTTTCGGCATCTTTGTTGGGAGTTGCAACTGTAGCCTCAACATTGTTTTCTTGCAACACCCAACAGCAGGAATCTCCTATGAAAGCAAAAGTTGAGGAGTATGCTCAAGTAGAATTGAAATCCGACCTTGTAAACAATCTGAATGACAAGGAAAAGAGTTGGTAAAAATATTCTTTCAGGTAGGAGAAATCACCGACGATCTTTTCTGGCAGCAGACTTTTGGTGACAAGAGCCAGCTCGATACCATCACCGACAATTATGCAAAAGAGTTTGCCATGATTCACTATGGGGCTTGGGACCGTCTTGACAATAACAAACCGTTTCTGGCCGGCTATGGCGAGAAACCGGCCGTATGTAACTACTATCCGCATGACATTACAGCAGAGGAGTTCGACGCATTCGAAGACGCTAACAAGAATTCATGGTACACCGTTATCCGCAGAAACGAAGATGGTTCATTAAAAAGTGTCTGGTATCATGAAGCCTATGCCGAAGAAATAGGACGTATCTGTGCTTTACTGGAGAAAGCAGTGACATTGGCAGAAGATCCGGGGCTGAAAAACTATCTTGAGAAGCGTATCGAGGCATTCAAGACAGATGACTATCTGGAAAGCGACCTTGCATGGATGGACATGAAAGACAGCAAAATAGATTTTGTGACAGGTCCTATTGAAAGTTACGACGACAAGTTCCAGGAAACCAAAGCCTCATACGAGTCGTTTATCCTGTTGAAAGACGAAGCTAGAAGCAAAGATCTTGCAAATTTGTAGCCATGCTTCCGGCTCTCCAGAAAGAATTGCCTTGTGCACCAGAATACAAGACATTTGTTCCGGGTACATCGTCCGACCTGAACGTATACGATGCCGTGTATTATGCAGGCGACTGCAACGCCGGCAGTAAGACGATCGCCATCAATCTGCCGAACGATGAAAGAGTACACGCACTGAAAGGTACCCGTCGTCTGCAACTGAGAAACTCCATGAAAGCAAAGTTTGATAAAATCCTTATGCCTATCGGACAACTTATCGTAACACCCGAACAGCAGAAATACCTTAACTTCGACGCATTCTTCTGGAATGTTACTTTCCACGAAGTAGCACACGGACTGGGTGTTAAGCAGACTATTAACACCAACGAAAGTGTGGATGCCGTGATGGGAACCGAAAAGACTTCATGGGAAGAAGCTAAAGCAGATATCTTAGGTCTGTTCATGGTAACCAAACTTATCGAAATGGGCGAAATCACCAATATTACAGCCGAAGATGCTATCGCTACTTATATTGCAGGCATCTTGCGTTCCGTAAGATTTGGAGCAGCTTCATCGCATGGAAAAGCCAACATGATGTGCTTCAACTATATGGAGAAAGCAGGAGCTTCTCACGTGACACCAAAGGTCAGTATGTAATAGATTTCGGAAAGGCAAAAGAAGCATGAACGGCTGGGCTGCGCTAATCCTCCAAACACAGGGAGACGGAAACGTAGAGTTCGCTACGAAGTACAGAGCCGAAAACGGTGGAATCACTCCTGCACTTCAGGCAGACCTCGACAAAATCAATGGTGCAGGCATACCGCGTGATATTACATTTATTCAGGGAGCAGATATTCTTTTGGGAGAAACAAAATAATTAATAAACAAATTATCGAAAAAAGCACCGTATATCTCTGGATAACGGTGCTTTTTTAATAAAACAGATTTATCTTTATTCTTACTTTACGTTACAGCAGAAACCATATTTACAAATCAATATCACTAACTAAACAGTTATACTAATGAAACAGATCATTTCAATCTTTGCCTTAGTCCTATGTGCCTGTTCTTCTAATAACAACATTAATCTGGCAGGACAATGGATAGAGGTTCTTCCAGAGAACGTATCTTATATTCAGGGCATGGATCTAAAAGAAGATGGCTCTGCACAGTCGATAGGTATGAGTACCCTGCTTTATCATCAGTGGAAAGTAACAGACAAAAAATTGATATTGAATGGAGAAAGTAATAGCCAAACAATTCACTTTTCCGATACGATGAATATAGTCAGATGTAATAAAGATACTCTTGTTGTAGAAAGAAGAAAAAGGAATATTGTATTTGTAAAGAATAGTAATCATTCAGAAACTGTGAAGAACGAACCAACAAGAAAAGCATACGATGGATTTGTATGGAAGAAAATCTCTGGTGCCGGCCTTACATTATGGGTGCAGGAGAATGAAAATATCCGGCTTATAGCGACCCGTCTTTACCAGGCATATCGATGGTAAGAAAAGGTGACAAAGCACCGCATATGCTTATTCAGGTTTTTCATCTGCCAAATAAAGATATAAATGATGTCATCAGAACTTTAGAAAAATCGGAGAACTGGGATAAACGACAGACATGTAAATTTGAAGAAATAAAGTCCCAGAGAAAAGGAGTCAGAAAATTTATTATGGTTCCTGATGGCGATTATGCTACAGAAGTTAAAGCACAGATGCAGTCTGAACCCGTTCCAGCTCCTTGTAACGGATGGGGTGTAGGCAACAGTGGACAAAGATATTTTGAAATACACAATAGCAATCCCGATAAAGCGATTTTCATTGAGATAGGTCAAGACGCCCCGCTGTTCGACGAAAACAGCATCATATTTTCTAATGCACAATAAAAAATATTTGCCTAATAATAACACAAGCTATGGAAACCAAAAGACTAATACTGCGTCGATGGAACGAAAATGATGCAGAAGCACTTACAAATATGCTCAAACCCGAAATATCGGTCCTACTAGCAGGATGGCCGCCACACACATCTGTGGAAGATAGCAGAAATGTTATCCGCAACATTCTCTCTGCCCCTGAAACATACGCTGTGGTATTGAAAGAAACTCAAGAACCCATAGGAAGTGTGGGTATCATGTTTGGCGACAGTGTACACAGTGCAGACATGCAGGAAGGCGATGCAGAAATAGGCTATTGGATAGGAGTTCCTTATTGGGGAAAAGGTCTGATACCGGAAGCCGTACATCGCCTGTTAGAACATTGTTTTGAAGACTTGGGAATTAAAAGAGTATGGTGCGGATATTACGATGGGAATTTCAAATCGCGCCGGGTAATGGACAAATGCGGATTTAAATTCCATCATACAGAACAAGGAAAACCATCCCCATTAGGAGATGTACGGACAGAACATTTCACACTCTTGACTATAGACGAGTGGAAAAATAGAAAGACATGTAAATAAAAACGACTTCCAGAATTACTGAATCTTCGTTTTATCAGGCCTAATATAAATAAGATATCCAATATATCCTTGTATACAACTGACACATACGCTGGTAATCCCAATTATCAAGTCATCAGACAGATTAAATAATCTCAATACATAAGAAAACAATACATAAATTACAGCACCTGCTAACACAAAAAGAATGAATTTCAGCATATTACATATTATTGCTTAATAATAAATCCAACAAATGCATGAATTACAGCGAGCTGTTACAGCACATACTGCGCCAGTACTCGCTGTATCTCTATAATGTTCGAATCCTTACCAAAGTTCTGTTCCAAAGGTTCTTCACATCCCCTTATCCAGATTTTCATTTCGGCATCCATATCAAATGTACCGGCAGTTTCTATCGAAAAACGTTCTATGGAACGATAGGGTACAGACAAATATTCTCTTTTCTTACCCGTCACTCCCTGAACATCCTGAATGATCAGACGCTTATTGGTAAATACCACTTGTCCCTTATCAGCTTATAAGCCTTTCAATACGTTCTCCCTCGCAAAGCAATGCGCCAAACTCTTTTGTAAACTGGCAATATCCATTTCGGAAACATTTCCGAAATAGTATTCATGATTCCCATATTAATTTTATTTTTGTTTCAAATCTTATTCAGTCGAAGATAAACAGAAAAAGCAGACAACCAACAGTTTCAGCTTGTTTTATTCGTCATCGCTTCATCAGTATATCATAAAAGGTCTTGGGTAGGATGATGTTCGGCACGTCGAGTGCATCGGTAACAGTGGGCGATTTCTTTGTCCTTGAATCCTGCTATTCCACAGCCTATCCGAGTTACCCAGAATTTATTTTCCGGATGTACTTTGGCGTATGCTACAAAATCTTTTACATAGGGACGGATGGTTTCTACTCCTCCCTGCATGGTAGGTATGGCATAACATTGTCCGGTCATTCCAACGCCTGTCCCCCACTTCGCACCGAATCGTTCATAGGCCAGTCGTGCTGCTCCACCACCGTGATGTCCTGCCAGATTAGAACCGAAGACAAATACCTCACCCGGTTTCAGCGAGGAAATCCGGTCGGGGGTATATTCTCTGGTTTTTGCCGGAATGTATCCGGCTATATATTTGCGTAACATGAGGCATAAGCTCCGTCTGCCAACTGCTTCAGCAGACTGAGAAATTCTTCAGGCAATAAAGAAAGTACCTTGTCCACTATAAACGAGGGAATTTCCTGATAGTATGCTTCGGCCACTGCCCCCGTGATGCAGGCAAGTGTATCGCTGTCACCGCCCATGGAAACTGCCATGCGGAGGGCACTCTCCATGTCCTTGCTTTCGAGAAAAGCAATCAGTGCCTGCGGAACCGTGCCTTGGCAACTCGAATCCCAACGGTAGGTTTGATGCAAATGTTCCCAGCTTTCATTCAGGTTGTAACCGAAGCGTTTTTCGATATATTGTTTGATTTCTTCTTTTCCGCTGCCGGTACGTGCAGATAGATGACTGCCGCTACTGCCTGCGCACCTTTTATTCCCTCGGGATGATTGTGTGTGATAGAAGCCGAAATGCCGGCCACTCTCTCGGTTTCTTCTAACGTATCAGACAGCCAGCCTATGGATGAAACTCGCATGGCAGAGCCGTTTCCCCAGGAATTGTAAGGACACCGACGTACTGCCGGCTTTCCGGTTGTGTCGTCTGTCAGGCTTTGAGGATGAAAAAGCCACAGACGGAACTTACCTCCGTAACCACCCATCGGACAAGGATAAGCGTTGGCTACTTTTACCATACACTCTTCCAGTAGCTGATGCGGGTAAGCCGTTTCGCCTGCCGCCTTGCACTTCATCGCCCAATCGGCTACTGCCATGGTCATAACGGTATCATCTGTATAATTACTGGAAGGAGAAAACATCGGAAAATTGTAATCGCGGGTATTGTGAAACTCGTACACGGAACCCACTACATCACCTATAACTGCACCTAACATAGCATGATATTTTAAAGATTATACAAATGTAAAGAATTTTTCTTCCAGTCAGACAAATAATACGCACTATTTATCACGAGATATTGCCAAGAAAGGTTCTCACACTATTTATAATTCTTAAAATTTATGTTAATATCACATTTCAGGTATCTACTCAGACGCGATATTGCTTTACTTTGTACTTCAAACAAGAGTGCACTTAAACAAGATCCGAACGCCTGCCATATCCAGACAGACTCAGGATGTAATCACTAAATTGAAAAGAATGGACTTAACAAACAAACTCTATAAGGTATTTTTAATTGCTGGAAGTGAACCGCTGGGCACGGCGGGCATGCAGGCCGACATCAAATCCATATCGGCATGTGGAGGATATGCTGCCGGAGCAATTACCTGCATAGTCGATGAAGATACAATAAAGGTAAAAAGTATTCAGACCATCCCTGTTGAGATGGTTGTCAGCCAGACTTATTCGTTTCTGGAAGACGTAGGGGCCGACTGCATCAAGACGGGTATGCTATACTCTCAGGAGTTGGTAACGGCTATCGGGGATGTGGTGAAAAACAGTCTATACCGATCGTGGTAGACCCCGTGATGGTTTCTTCTGCCGGCGACAAGCTGCTGCAGGACGATGCAATCCAGGCCTACAAGGATTGTCTTTTCCCCTATTCTACCATCATCACGCCCAACCGGAGAGAAGCCGACCTGCTACTGGGAAAGAGCCTGACCAAAGATAACATGAAGGAGTATATTCGAACTAAGCAAGTGGGGAAACTGTGTCATCGTCAAATCCATAGAAGACGGAGATTACCTGATTGATGTATTTTACAACCCGATCAGCAAGTGCTTCAAGCTGTACAAGAAGGCACGCATACAAACCAAGAACGTAAACGGCACGGGAGATACGTTTGCTTCTTCCATCGCAACTTATCTGGCAAGGGGATACGACATGAATACGGCTGTCGACAAGGCAGAGAATTTCATCTACAATGCGATTCTCTACGGATCGAATGTCAAGTTCGGCTCCGGATATGGTCCGGTCTATCCGTTTTACGAAAATTTAAGCAACTTCCTGAAAGAAGATATCCAGTATGCAGCAGCCATACAGGTAGAACAATATATTCTCTGAAAGACAGCAAAGCAGACAAAAAATATTCGCATAAAAATTATAATACCCCTTACTTTTCAACTATTTTCAAAAGTAAGGGGTATTTTTTATCTAGCCTGATTTATTTCAGAAGGACTTCTTCGATTCCTTTCTCCAAGACTTCCTGTGGCAAAGCACCTTGTGAAACTTGTGGCGTATCTCCCAATGGGATGAATACGAGAGTAGGCAGACTTGTAATGCCGAAGGCTGCTGCAAGCTCACGCTCCTTATCGGTATTGACCTTGTAAATTACAATCTTATCCTTATATTTTTCTGCCAGCTTCTCCAGTACGGGGGACACCTGCGGCAAGGTCCGCACCAGTCGGCGTAAAAATCGATGATGGCTGGTTTGCTTCCCTCATAGACCCATTTGTCTGGATTCTTCTTATAGTCGTATACCTTTTCTATAAACTCCGACTGGTTGATGTGAATAACTTTACCTGTCTGTCCATAAACCAGACTGCCTGTCATAAAAACAGATACAATCAGCAATAATATCTTTTTCATATCAATTTTCTTTTATGTAACATTTATTTACCACTCAACAGTACATTCTGAATAGCTTCTACCAGTGTTTTCTTAGGAAGTGCTCCCTGTGCCATCTGCGGTGCATCCGTCAACGGGACGAAAAGCAAGGTAGGTACGCTTCTGATTCTGAAAAGAGCTGCAAGTTCTTCTTCCTCGTCTACGTTTACCTTATATACGTCTACCCGACCGGCATATTCTTCGGCAATTTCATCCAATATGGGAGCCAGCATCTTGCATGGACCGCACCAGGTAGCGTAGAAATCGATTATTGCGGGACGTTCACCCAAAAACTTCCATTCGGGATTTACTTCATAGTTTGCTACTTTATTCAGGAAATCGGCTTTTGTAAGGTTTACTGCTTTCATATTCTTTTATCTTTATGGTTTATACTTTACTATCGGAACAAATTCTTCTCATTTTCAATTGATCAGTATTTGTTTCTGATGCAAAATACAATCTGCCTGAAAGGTTTACAACAACTTTTTTCTATCTTTGTATAGATAAATCTATTGATGTATGACTTTACAGCAAATGGAATATATAGTAGCGCTGGACAAGTATCGTCACTTTGTGCTGGCTGCCGAGGCTTGTGGTGTGACTCAGCCTACTCTGAGTGCCATGATTCAGAAACTGGAAGAAGAGTTGGATGTGAAAATATTCAGCAGGGACCGGAAGAATATTTCTCCTACTGCCATCGGAGAAAAAATAATAAGGCAGGCAAGAATAGCCTTGAACGAAACCCAGAGAATCAGAGAGGTGGTAGCTGATGAAAGCAGCAGCATGAACGGCAGTCTGCGTATCGGCATCCTGCCAACCATCGCTCCCTATCTTGTTCCCGACTTTATCTATCATTTCAGAAATACATATCCCAATGTGAATCTTTCCATCGACGAAAAGGAGAACAAATCGCTGGTTCAGGATCTCAGATTCGGGAATCTGGACATTGCCATCACCACGCCTCCCGAAGCGCAGGCCAACATTCTGGAGATTCCGGTATATGTGGAAAAGTTTGTTGCCTACTTCTCGGAAAGATGCAGTAAAGCACGGCAGATAATCGCAAACGGCAATCTGCCACCGGAACACATGTGGATTCTGAAAGAGGGACACTGCCTTCCCAACAGTGGCATAAATTTCTGTAAAAACAAAGATATAGGTAACCATATCTATGAGGCGGGAAGTATTGATACGCTCATAAAAATAGTAGATAAAAACGGTGGATACACCATTATTCCGGAACTGCATATCAGTACATTGAATGAAGAACAGAAAAAGAACATACAAACTCTCGATGTCAATCCGCCTGCACAAAGAAATGTCTCAATTCTTATAAAGGACGATTTTATAAGGGAGAGGATGGTAAATGCCGTACTCGACACCATAAAGGCAATCATACCTGCACACATGATGGACGAACGTTTCAACAGGCTTTCCATCAAACTGAGATAAACAGTCCGTTCCACCTAGGAAAATAAAACGGGGGAAACCAAACTTCTGCTCTCATGACAGAAGCTACGGTTTCCCCCATAAATAGTTATTTAAAGAAACAAGAGAGCATCTTTATTTATCACAGCATCCTCCGCAAGAGCATTTGGGAAGTTCCTGCTTTTTGATTTCTGTGAGATAGAAACGGGCAAAGGCGTCTTTAATCTCATCGCGCACACGACGGAATTCGGCATCTATAAACTCCGGTGTCCCTACAGCATGCGAAGGATCGTCGAAACCAATGTGAAGGCGTCTGCCTACTTTTTCCGTAAAGGCAGGGCAACTCTCATTGGCTCCTCCACATACGGTTATTACATAATCCCAGGCCTGGTCAAGATAAGTATCTACATGAGTGGGAATGTGACTGCTAATATCGATACCTGCTTCTTTCATCACTTCCACAGCCTTGGCATTGACACAAGCTGCGGGGTGAGTTCCTCCCGAATAAACTTCAAGAGAAGCATCGAACGATTGCAAAAAGCCGTGCGCCATCTGGCTCCGGCAACTGTTTCCTGTGCAAAGAATCAATATTTTCATAGAATACATGAATCTGATTATTACAGAATTAGATTAAACAAATATCCTGAAAGGATAATAAACAATGCGACTGTACCGAAAAAAATGCCGATAAGACGCCAGGTCATGACCTTCTTGAGTAATGTGGCTTCCGGCAAAGACAGACCGACAACTGCCATCATGAATGCAATGGCTGTTCCCATAGGAATACCCTTTGCAACAAATACCTGGATAACCGGTACAATACCGGCGGCATTGGCATACATCGGAACCGCAAAAATTACAGAAAGCGGCACAGCCAGCCAGTTGTCTTTTGAAAGGTAGGCTTCAAAAATCCTTCCGGCACAAAACCGTGCATAAAGGCTCCGATACCGATACCTATCAGTATATATATCAGTACTCCTCTTACTATACGCCAGGCATCGCGGACGATAGACGGAAGCCGTTTGAAGAAAGAGATATGTTCTTTCTCCCACTCGTCTGCCTGAGCAGAAGAGTCTGCCTGGATCTGGCGGACCCAGTCGCTCAGATAAGGTGACAGATTCATCTTTCCCAAAACAAATCCTCCGATCACTCCGAGCAGTATGCCGCTGATAACATATATAAGTGTCACTTTCAGTCCGAATGAACCGAGAAACATTGCCACAGCAACTTCGTTCACAAGCGGAGAAGTTATCAGAAATGCAAATGTAACTCCAAGTGGAATACCCCCTTTCACAAATCCGATAAACAACGGAATGGATGAACACGAACAGAACGGAGTGATGGCTCCGAATAAAGAAGCCAGTAAATACTGCAACCCATACATTTTATGAGTAACCAGATAATTACGCAGCCGTTCAATGGGGAAATAGGCGTTGATGATGCCCATCAGCACACTGATGAAAAACAGCAGAATAAGAATCTTGACAGTATCGTAAAAGAAGAAATTGACTGCTATTCCCAGTGAGGTCTCTACACTTAGTCCGAAGATGTCGTAAACCAGCCAGTCGGCAAATCGTTGTATCATATATTTACTATCAAATACCTAACAGTCTTTTCACATCACTTTCCGAAGGAACCTGCCCTTTCATCTTCACTTCACCGTCTACTACTACAGCAGGAGTGGTCATGATATTATAACTCATCATTTCCATAATATCGTCCACCTTTGTAAGCTTCACGTCTAAATTGTTCTCTTTTATTACCTTTTCTATCACCTGAAAGGTTGTTTTGCACTTGGCACAACCCGGTCCTAAAACTTTTACTTCCATTGTTCTAAATGTTTTTTAAATGATTATTTATGATAAATACATGATATAGCAATAATGCATTGCCAATAATGACAAAAAGCACTCCTACCACCAGATTCAGCCATCTCTGTATGACCTGCATCTTTCCGTAAAAAGTACCCAGACGCTGCACACTGAACGCCAGTACCCATGCTACAAGCAGTACCGGAATAGCAGTTGCTACAGCAAAAACCACAGGCAAAACATAGCCGGCAGTTGCAGTAGCCGACATCGGAATCAGCATTCCAAAGTAAAACACCCCACTGGTAGGACAAAAGGCAAGAGCAAACAGAATGCCTATCAACAAAGCACCCCACCCTCCTTTTTGGGCCAAGCCTTCGGCATTTCCACTAAACCCAAACTGAGGAAGGTTCAGTCTGCTTCCGAAAGCATGAACAGTCCGATGAGCAACAACAGCGGTCCTAACAGCCATTCACCGTATGTACCTATTGTCTTTTGAATCCCGAACATGCTGGATCCCTCCTTCAGTACAGTAATCAATATAGTTCCCAGTAAGGTATAGGCAACAATACGCCCCAGCGTATAAAGCAAGCCGTTACGGAAAATCTGTCTGCGATTTTCAATATCTTTTCCGATAAAACCGATAGCAGCTATATTTGTTGCTAACGGACAAGGTGAAAGGGCTGTAAGCAGACCTAATAAAAAGGCTGTCAGCAGGGGTGTCGTACTATTATCCAATAATGTCTGTAGCCAGTCCATAATGAAATCAGTTTATCATTTCATTAATTTTATCCACTAATCCTTTCTTAAATTCTCCCGGAGATTTACGGGCATTCGAAAAAGCAAATTCAGTCATGTTTTCGGCTTTTTCCTGTCCGTTTTTATGACTGACAATATAAAGAGAAGACCATGTTACCTGATATTTCTCGGCTATTGCCTCATTTTCCGGTTTCGAGATGTCTATAATTCTGAAACTCAATGTACCGTCTGCCAGTCTGTCTGCAAAAGCACTGTCAATTGCTGCCCTTGCATTTTTTTCGATTGCAATGCAGGTAGCACAGCGTTGCTTGCTGTGGAAACAAAGAACTTCTACACCATCTGGACGAACTGCCGTTTCTTTTTCTGCCGGCAAAACGGTTCCTTCAGTCTTGGATTTCATCCCGCAAGCAACAAAACAAAGCATGCAGCTAATAAAAATAAAATCTTTTTCATATTTACATATACTTAAAGTTAGTCTTTCGTAGAATAACGAACAATAAATAGAAAAAAAAGAGCCGGCTTAGCCGCAACAGCTCTCTTTCTTGCACACCTGTTGTCCGAAGAAACCGGCAAACATTTTCTGCGCCAGTGCCCAGTTCTCCTTATTAATGCAATATTTCACTTTAGGAGCCTCTATTTCTCCTTGAATCAGACCTGCTTCTTTCAGCTCCTTGAGATGTTGTGAAACTGTAGCTTTTGCTATAGGCAGTTCTTCGTGAATATCACCAAAAAAACAGGTTTCTTGGCGGAGCAGAAACTGCAAGATGGCCATACGCGCAGGATGTCCCATCGCTTTGGCAAAACGGGCTATCTGTTCTTGTTCGTCTGTATATTTCTTATCAGCCATAGAATATTTATTATTTGTTGTTCGCAAAACTACGAATAAAATAATTATCCTGCAAATTCTTTCTGAATTTTAACTGTAGGGATATTGCACAACGAGTGCTTTACCATTATACTTCTTCCCTCGCATACATGCAGTAAAGAGCATAAAAGTAAACAATAAAATATAGTTTGAAATAAGATATGACTTCCAGAATGAGAAGCCAGAGAAAAGAAAATCAACGGAAGGTTATCCACTTGTTGCTCATGAAGTTGATTGCACCGTACACAAAAAGTCCAAGGAACTGAGCAAGATATTCATTACACCCGCAAATTTCGACAAGAAACAAAAGAAACAGGAACTGCGCTGCATACGCTACCGCAAAAGCACAGGCAAAAAACAAGATTTCATGCCAGATGGTATTCTTTTTCCGATCGGCATCAAAAGGGAAAATCCAGAATTTACACCATATAAAGTTATGAATCTGCGCCACTACATAAGCCACTACATTGGCTATCATGTAATGTTCACCCTCTATATGCATGAGCAATCCTACAATCAGTGCAGTTATCAGGGCGTTCAATGTACCTACTATGGCAAAACGTAGAATACGGACAGACTCTCTCATCAAAAATAATCGGGAAAAGGCATAAAAAGATTTCGAGGCAAAGCAAGTACAGTCGTCGCGACTATCTTGCCTTGCTCGAAATTATAATATCTGAAAATAACTTTATTTTATTCTTTTATTTCAACTTTCAAGTTAAGCTCGTCGAGCTGTTTCTGATCGAGATAACCCGGTGCATCCAACATGACATCGCGTCCGGAATTGTTTTTCGGGAAAGCAATACAGTCGCGGATAGAATCGAGTCCGGCAAACAGCGAAACCCAACGATCGAGTCCGTATGCCAAACCACCGTGAGGAGGCGCACCAAACTTGAAGGCGTTCATCAGGAAGCCAAACTGTTCCTGAGCCTTTTCGGGAGTGAATCCCAAAATCTCAAACATCTTGGCCTGAAGCTGTGAATCGTGAATACGGATAGAACCACCACCTACTTCTACTCCATTTACTACCATATCGTAAGCGTCTGCACGGACAGCAGCCGGATTAGTATCAAGCAACGGAATATCTTCGTCCTTCGGATGAGTGAACGGATGGTGCATTGCCATCAATCGGCCTTCTTCTTCGCTCCATTCGAACATCGGGAAGTCTACTACCCACAAGCAAGCAAACTGGTTTTTGTCGCGCAAGCCCAGCTGGTTACCCATTTCCAGACGAAGTTCGCACAACTGCTTGCGAGTCTTCATGGCGTCATCACCGCTCAAAATCAGAATCAGGTCACCCGGTTTAGCACCGAAAGCTTCCTTCATCTGCTGAAGCACTTCCTGACTGTAGAACTTGTCAACGCTTGATTTCACATTACCGTCGGCTTCCACACGTGCATAAACCAATCCTTTCGCACCAATCTGCGGACGTTTTACAAATTCTGTCAGCTGATCGAGCTGCTTACGTGTATAGTGCGCTGCACCTTCGGCACAAATACCGCCGATATAAGCTGCATTATCGAATACAGAGAAACCGTAACCTTTCAGAATATCCATCAGTTCGACAAACTTCATACCGAAACGCAAATCGGGCTTGTCGCTACCATAGTATTTCATGGCATCAGCCATGCATGCGGATAAACGGTTCTGTCAGTTCCACGCCACGCAATTCTTTAAACAAATGCTTAGCCATACCCTCGAACATCTGGATAATGTCTTCCTGTTCTACGAAACTCATTTCACAGTCAATCTGTGTAAACTCAGGCTGACGGTCGGCACGAAGGTCTTCATCGCGGAAGCATTTTACAATCTGGAAATAACGGTCGAAACCAGAAACCATAAGTAACTGTTTCAGTGTTTGAGGCGACTGTGGAAGTGCATAGAACTGTCCCGGGTTCATACGAGAAGGAACAACGAAATCGCGTGCACCTTCAGGAGTAGAACCAATCAGCATCGGAGTTTCTACTTCGAGGAATCCCTTGCTGTCGAGATAACGGCGTACTTCCATCGTCATACGATGACGCAGTTCCAGATTTTTACGAACTGCCGTACGGCGCAAATCAAGGTAACGGTATTTCATACGGAGGTCATCGCCACCGTCAGTATTGTCTTCGATTGTAAACGGAGGAGTCAGTGCAGTATTCAGCACATTCAGTTCTGAAACAATGATTTCAATATCTCCTGTCGGAAGATTGGCATTCTTGCTTGAGCGTTCGCTAACCTGGCCTTTCACCTGTATGACAAACTCACGGCCCAAATGATTGGCACGTTCGCACAATTCTGCATTCACATCTGTATTGAACACCAACTGAGTGATGCCATAACGGTCGCGGAGATCAACAAATGTCATTCCGCCCATTTTACGTGTACGCTGTACCCATCCGGCAAGTGTCACGTTTTTACCTGCATCGGCAAGTCTTAACTCGCCGCATGTATACGTTCTGAACATATCTTTTTCTATTTATAGACACTTATAATTTGTGACAAAGGTAGCACATGTTTTTGATTTATGCAATAAATTTGCGCCTGCAAAAGAGGGAAAGGCTGTATGGCCCTTACAAATTAGCAGTAAAAATGAATTTACATTATAACAGAGCAAACGATTTAACCCAAGGCAGCATCATGGGAACGATGTTGCGCTTTGCCGTTCCGATGATTCTGGCAATCTGCTGCAGCAGTGCTACAACATAGCCGACACACTGATAGTAGGTCATTATCTGGGGGCAGATGCACTGGCTGCCGTAGGATCGGCTTATACGCTTATGGTATTTATCACATCGGTGTTTATCGGTCTGTGCATGGGCAGCGGCGCTGTCTTTTCGATACAATACGGAGCTAAAGATTATGAAGGTATGAAACAAAGTCTGGTTTCATCGCTGGTGCTGACAGGAGGTGTCACACTGGTGTTGAACATAATTGCACTGGCTGGTATCCATCCTATCATCCGCCTGCTTCAGACTCCCGCAGAAATAGAAGGCCTGATGTTCGACTATCTGTTCATCATATTCCTGGGCATAGCAAGTACATTCATTTATAATTATTACGCATACCTGCTGCGCGCACTGGGTAATTCAATAGTACCTCTCTATTTTCTGGCAGTTTCTGTAGTATTGAATATTGTGCTCGACTTACTTTTTATTCCGATATTTCATTGGGGAGTATCAGGAGCAGCAGCGGCTACTGTCATTTCGCAAACCATAGCAGCGGCAGGACTTTGTATCTATGCATTGTATCGTTTTCCGATATTCAGACTGAAGCGTAACCAAATCCGCCTGCACCGGAAATCGGTAAAAGAAATTGCTACTTATTCGTCGCTGACGTGTATGCAACAATCCGTTATGAATTTCGGTATTCTGATGGTACAGGGACTGGTTAACAGCTTCGGGACAAGCGTCATGGCAGCTTTTGCTGTTGCGGTAAAAATTGATTCGCTTGCCTACATGCCGGTACAGGATTTCGGAAATGCCTTTTCTACATTTGTAGCACAGAACTTCGGTGCCGGACAAAAAGAACGTATCAGGCAAGGCATCCGCAGTGCTGTCAGTGTTACTACGTGGTTTTGCCTGATAATCTCGGCAGTGGTGTTCATCTTTGCCCGCCCGCTGATGCAGTTCTTTATCGATAACACGGAAACTGAAATTATCAATATCGGAGTCGAATATCTGCGGTAGAAGGCAGCTTCTATGTAGGTATAGGTTATCTGTTTCTTTTATACGGGTTTTACCGGGCTGTACGCATGCCGGGCATGTCGGTTGTACTGACTGTTTTTTCACTGGGTACACGTGTCGTTCTGGCATATGCACTGGCAGCAATACCAGCCATAGGTGTTCACGGCATCTGGTGGTCGATTCCTGTGGGATGGATATTAGCCGACTGCTTTGGTGCATGGTATTACCATAAAGTTGTCAGGCACGGTCTTTGGAGTTCAGGATATGGCTCTGTGCAAGATACTCGGGAGCAGCGGCATAGATATACATCACACTTCCTCCTTTGATGGTATCGATAAGCGGCCGGGAAAGTTTTTGCGGAACGGCAGGACATCCGAAACTTCTTCCTAGCCTCCCCCCTGCACGAATGACGGAAGGATCGGCATAAGCAGCTCCATGTACTACGATGGCACGTTCGCGGGCGCGATCGTTTATACCTTTCTCCAGTCCGTCGAGTATCAACGAATAACCGTTCTTTCCCTGATAAGTAGAAGCCGTAAGATAGAATCCCAATGAACTTTTGTACGAGCCATATTCATTGGAGAAAGACGTTGCATATACTCCTCCGCTATTCTTTCCATGAGCTACTACCGAAGAAAAAAGCATTTTCTTTTCTTTCATATCAAATACATACAGGCGCTTTTCGGTAGAAGGTTTGGAAAAATCTATCAGAGTCAGTATTTCTTTTTTGCGCTGAGCAATCCGGTAATATCCTGTTACCGCCTGACGAAAAGCAGTGTAATTCACTTCACC
>ENA-OQHA01000489-OQHA01000489.1-human-gut-metagenome-genome-assembly--contig:-NODE-489-length-19701-cov-4.451364_pt1 | contig 19701 bp, 30 predicted proteins | sample MGYA00242558_ERZ504707 | MGnify/ENA primary metagenome ERZ504707 (study PRJEB26092, sample SAMD00036197) | human gut metagenome | host: Homo sapiens | study: EMG produced TPA metagenomics assembly of...
GCAGGTCGTAGTCGGCGATAACGCTTTCCACGATCTGGCGATGCCCAGGCTGGACAGTTCCGCGCTCATGAGACCACCACCATAGGCTTGCCGCTCATCGCGTAATCGGCCACCGCGTCCGCCGACAGCAGCTTCTCCAACTGGCTGAGCGGGCGCGGCCGCAACTGGTAGGCTCCGGGATACTTGGTGGCCGGGTAGGCTTTTTCGAACGTGCCGGCGTTGATGCGGCGCGCGCCCGGCTTCACCTGCACTTTCAGGTTGCCGGCCTGGTAGGTGCCGGCCGGATGCGAGTCGAGGATACGGGCCTTCAAGTCGTCGACCTCCTCCTGACGGGACGCGATTTCGGCCTGCAGTTCCACGATGCGAGCCGCCTGCGCCTCGAACAATCCCTGACGCAGTCCCTCGTCCGGGTTCACGGCCTCCGTGGTTTCGATGGTTGACGTGTCATTCGCAGTCATTTGGTGTGCCTTTCACGATGATCTGGGCGTGGGTGGGATACCACGCCGTCTGATGGTTCGGGTATTGGTTCGCATGCCGGGTGCAGCTGGTGACCGCCTCGTCCAATCCGGTGGGCTTGCCGAGCGGCCCGCATGTCCTGCAACGCGGCATCCAGAGACGCCGGTCAGGCATCATGCTTGTCCTTGCTTGTTCGGCTCCCATTCCGGGAGCGGTTTGATACGGATATAGAGATGTGGCTCGTACTCATGCCCGCAACACGTGTACGGATCACCGCTCTTGCGTTTCCGGTATTTGCCTTTGGCTCCGTACACCCACAGGTCGGGCATGCGCTTGGTGGCGTGGGATTCGACGACCTGCGCGTCATCCACGTAGCGACGCCGTTCAGCGAGTCCAAAACCAGCTTCAAAAGGTTGTCGAGATCCGGCCTGCCCCTATGGGACATCCAGAATTCGGCCTCCAACCTGACCGGACACTGGTATGGTTTCGCCTGCGGGTATTTCAACCGGAATTCGGCGAACAGGCGTTCCTCCGCCCTGACGGTGCGTTTCGGTGTCATCGCGTGCCCGTTGTAGACGCGGGGACGCCCCTTCGGCACCGGGTCGCCCGGCAGGCAGAGCGTGAACTCACTTGGCTGTTCCATCGCCACCCCACTTCAACAGGATTCCCACGAACATGAGCGGCAATACGACCGCCAATGCGAGCGAGCCGGTTATCATCCACTGCGGAGTGCCCACCGCTGGGGATGCGGCTATGCGTGCCGGCGAAACCGACCAGCCAACCCTCGAAGAACGTGAGAGCCAGTAATACGGCCGATTTCTGCCCGTCCGTTAACCTCGGCCGGGGTCGGCGCATACGCTTCTTTTTGCGCAATGCTTCGATGCTCATTCCGCAACCTCCTTGCGCTTGCGTTGGATGTCACGCAGCAGGGTCAGCGACTGGCTGAGGATCATCGACGCATCGAACGCCAACTGGTTCTCACCCAGCTCGAACAGCGCGTGTTCGAGAGAGCCGGCCGCGTCATGCACGTCACTGGCCACATCGACGGCGTGCTGCCACTGATCGACCGGATGGAACAATCTTTCCTCCACGGTGTCCTTGTCCGGATCGCACGCCGGACAATCGCACTTGCCGGTTTCCGGCTGGCGCGTCTCCTCGTCCAACTCCTTCTCCAACTCAGCCTCTCCTTCCTCAAGCAGCTGCTCCATGAGCTCCTTGAATGACATTCCCTTCGGGATCTCGACGCCGATGGCGTGGATTCCGGTAATCTTGTGTCCTGACATCACTTGTTTTCCTTTCAATGTGATTGGTGATGTTGGTGCCGGCGTGAACCTTGGACAGTGCGACGCCGGCACCTCTTCCTTTTCTCCCGGTTTTGAATCCGGGAAACCCTTATTCGCCGTAGACCAGCTCCTTGCGGCTTATCGCGCACCGCCGGTCCCGGTAGTCGATGACCTCCTGTGGATTCCAAACGAGCCTGCGGCCTACGCGTTTCGGCGCGGGCGGATACCGGCCTCCCCACTTGTCGTGGCACGACCACACGTAGAGACTGCCCTTCGAGACACCAAGAAGCTCGCCACCTTGGCGATCGGCCAGCCGTCAAGAGACGATTCGATTTGACTACCGGCCATCACGCACCCGCTTCCAAGTCAAGGGGAGTGCAGCCCAGATACTTCTGGATGAGGTACTGCTGGCCCTTGGGCGTGACCTTCGTCGTGAAGTTCAACGACACATGACCATCCGAATGGGCGATCGATGTTTCCTTGACCTCGAACAAACCCAGTTCCATGCTCTTCTGCGTCGGCATGTTCGGGTTCCCGTTGCGCTTCATCAGGAAACCGTCCTCACGCAATTGCTTGAACAACCGGTTCTGGCCGGTCTTCACGCCGTTCTGTTTGAGGATCTTCGCCAATTCGCCGATCAGAATGCTCCTCTTGCTCGTGGCCACCGCGTCCGCGAACAACACCTTCGGCTTCTGCTCGTCCAACTGCTTCCGTTGTTCTTCGATGGTCTTCTGCGCGATGAGCACCGCGCGAGCCATCGTCTCCTCCGGGGTCTCGCCCTGGGGAATGTAACCGCCGGTACGACGGATCTGGGGCACTACCTCGTCGAACAGCCAATGCTCGAACTCGACCGCGCTGGTGAGCTTGCTGCTGGCGATGAGGCGGTACACGTCGCCTTCGGTGAGGAACACGGCCTGTTGGGTGCGGCCGAGGCTGTCGGTGATGGGGTAGCGATTCGCGACCCCATCGATATGACGGCAGTGCTTCCTGATTGCGTCGTTGGTGTTGCTGTATCCGAGTGCGGTGGCGACGTGCTTCGCGCAGAACAGCACCGTCCCGTTCCCGGTGGTCACCGTGGCGACCGGGTTGCCCCTGAACTCGAAGGGCTGTACATTGGATTCAGTCATTTTGGACCTTCTTTCAATCTGACATTCGCCGCCGCTCCAATCGGCGGCATTTTTTTGTGGCTAGAATCTGAGCCATGTGGAAATGGCTGGCGGACAACTGGATGGGATTGACGGCGTTGCTGCTGTCCTTCGACGCGGAACGACGCCTGTACCTCTCGACCGATTGGGGAGTGGATAAGACGGATGGGGACGGTGGATACTGCGCAACAACGGGTGGCTCACCGAACGAGACATTCGGGTGACGCCGACTGGCGGCGCTATCGTCGAATACCGTGGAGCTCCAAGCTCAAGCGCCATGAGTCCGGCACCGTCATCGTCGCGATGGTCGAGACCTCGAAATCGAGAGACATCCGCGTATCCTCGCGAAGAATCCTGTTCCGGCATTCCCGGATCCTGTCCCTATAGACCCCGGCCCGACATCCACGGGCTCGAGCCCACGGAGACAGAAATCGATGTCTTCCTTGTCGCAGAGACGAGTCCCGTGTATTCGACCCAGCATTTGCCGTCATCAAACACGCGAACCGTCATCGGGTGGCCGTCCAACCATCTGACACGATCCATGTCGATGCTGAGAATACGAATCAGCGCACGGGCCCTCTCACGTTCCGCGCCGCCAAGCCGGTAGGTCCTAACCATCACGCCACCGCCTTTTGATCGTCCAGAATGAACTGGTTGTTGAGGAAGTCGCTGGGCTGATATCCGGTGAGGTTGGCGAAGGCCTCGATGTCCGTGAGGGACAGGTCGACTTTGCCGTTGATTCTGCGTGAGACCACGTCCACCGACTGGCTGGTTTGTTTCGCGTAGTCCGCGACGCTGATTTTCCGTGCGGCCATCACTGCTCTGATTCGAGCCGCCGCTTGTTCGCTGAGCTTTGTCACGGTTGCCTCCTTTTGTGTTCCGTGTTTGAGCGATGGCTACAGTATGCACGCAATTGCGAGCGTATACAAATTACGGCGTGTCGCAATTGCGTGCAACTTAAAGGATTTGCACTACTAAGAAAATTAACGTCGCGCGTGTTCGCGCAATTACGCGCTATTATGAAGCTATGGGAAGTAACAAGATTGGTGTCAGCGATTTCGCGCTGACGGTAAGCGCCGCCATCAGAGCGCAAATGGGAATACGCCGCATCTCCAACAGGGAAATCGCGAAACTCATCGACCGAGGCGCGACCTACGTCAACTCCCGAATCAAAGACGAAAACGAATGGGCCCTCGGCGACATCGAAAAACTCTGCGAACTCTGGAACATGACACCATGCGAACTCATCGAATCCGTCAACACCGAGCAGTCTCGTGTGGCTGAAACCCTCAACAAGCTCAAACGCGGCGACCTCGACATCGCCGCCTACGAGGACGAGCACAAATACGACGGGGACGGGGACGAGCCGGCGTGAGCGTTCACGCTTGAAACTCTAAATAGGTTCAAACCGTTGGAAACATTGGCCTCCCATCATTGTACACCACTACAAAATGATAGGAACAGAGAGATGAGGACAAATGGATAAAGAAGCCATCAAACGATACGCCAACGACCTCGACGCCATCGCCAACAATGAGGATGACGTGGAATTCTGGTACGCCAGAAGAGTAAGTGGGTGATTCGATGACGCTGCCATTGTCGCCGCGCATGAGCTACGGGCAGATGCGCATGGCATTGTACGACGTTGCACCAGACCTGCATGTGGCCAGCGCGTGGCTTCCTGGCAAACTCGACGGCATATACTGCCTCGCCACCAACACCGTGCTCATCGACCGGCGCATCACCTACACGCGCAAACGCTGCGCCCTCGTCCACGAACTCGTCCACTGGCAACACGGCGACGACACCAGCAACGGCTGCCGCGGCGGCAAACTCGAACAACGATGCAGACACGAGACCGCGATACTGCTTATCAACCCGGCCGAATACGCTTTGGCCGAACGTATGTATGACGGCAACCCGTACCAGATAGCCGCCGAGCTCAATGTCACCATCCAAATCATCCAGGATTATCGACAGTGGCTACATGACAACGTGACTGTATAGGAAGAGGATGAAATGAAGAAAACGATTACACTTCTATGTTGTATGGCTATGGTTGTGTCCTTGGCCTCTTGCGGGGAACCCGCGCCATTGACTGAAGGACATGCCCTTACCGCATGTAAACGTCAAGCGAAAATCGAAGCGCCCAAAGGTTTTTACTACAAGCTCAGCAATGTGGATATAACCGATAATGATGATGGAACTATTCGCGTTATCTTCAACGATGCAACGGTTAATCAGTCTGTAGTCCAGACGGTCGTGTGTGACGTTGGAGGAACAAATGACCGGCCGTCGATACTGACATTTGGAGATATTCGCGGATTGAACAACGAGTCAGACAAGCAGGACACGAGTGAGCAACTAAAACAGCAGTCCGGAGAGAAATCTGGAGAGACGGCTTTTCTTTCCGCAACTGTAAAGATCATCGATGGTGATATTCAGATAAACACGAGCGGCAAGTTGAATATAGTCCGCTGATTACCGTTTATTCCGTTACTGGCGATGAAGCTCGTTCCTCCCGCTCGGGAATGATGCTAATACCATCGTGAAAGCAGACGGAAGCAAAACATCGATTTCTTCTTCCGACTACACATGGAAGTATGACCAAAAAGGTGATGCAACATTCAGTATCAGCCTTAACCCTGCCGAATATATGGGGATAAGTGACCCTATCGACAGAGTGGAGTTGGCCGCATATATGAGGTCAGCAAAACGCACAATAGGCAAAAACATCGTATTGTATTTCGATTAGAAAGAATTGCCCTATCGGTCTTGCACACCGATAGGGCGGTTGAAGAATCCAGCTAGTTCAAGAAAGGAGGACGCTTCGCCTACCTATCATAGCCGATAGGCCTGGCGGAGCTATACCCGAAATGTCAGAAGAACGCGAGTGTGCTGCCGAAGTAGTTTCCGCGCTCCTGCGGGGTAAACTCCAGGGACAGCAGATGGTATTCCGGGTCGTCGGGATCCGGCCCCTCGTCCATGAATCCGAATCGTGTGAACAGGTCCATGCTGGGCTTGTTGCGCGGATCCACCTGGGTGAGCACGAGTGGCGTGCGGTTGAAACGCCAGGCATCGTCACGCAGGCGCACGATAACCGAGGAGAGCAGAGTGTCTCCGAGATGTGTGCCACGCACCTTCAAAGCGGTGGCGATATACGAGATCTGGTAGACGCCTCATGCTCATCGGTCGTTTCCACGGCTACGCCGTATTCGCAGAAGCCGACCACGTCATCATGCAGGGGAATATCTCCGGATACGACAAGAAGCGTGCGCATGATCCCCTTCGGGGTCTTGCGCACGCTGAGGTCACGTATGTAGCGTTGCGGGTCCATCGCCCATTCGGGGCCTCCAGGTTCACAGCACAGGAACTGCCTGAGGCCGTCTGATGGTCTCTGGAGCATTCGCGCTCAATGACGAGCTTCAGACCCATCGATGGTTTCCTTCCGGGCCTTTGCCCTGCGTTCCATGTAATGGCGGGCGCTGCGGGTCAGCTTCATCCATTTCTCGTCCACGGCGTTGCGTGGCTTGCCGTCCTCGGGCGGCACGTATGCCGGAATCGGCTTCACGCCGGTATCGGTCATGGTCATGGCCGTCTCCTTTCCGATTTTGGCGTAAAGAGAATATTTTATTAATTTCCCTGTTATCCGTCAAATCTCATTAAAACACATTAATACCAGTTAAAACACGTTAAAACCGAAAACAAGTATGAGCGAGTGAAAAAATCATGGCGAACATCACCAGATACAGGACGGCCAAAGGCGAAAACAGGTATCGAGTCCGCTATCGGAAACCCGACGGCACGCAAACCGACAAGAGGGGCTTCCGCCGCAAGATTGACGCGGAGACGTGGGCTGCGGAACACGTCACCATAGCCAAGGCCACCGGCAGCTACATCGACCCGGAAGGCGGCAAACAACGCATAGGCACGCTGCATGACCAGTGGATTGCCGAAAAGAAGCCGTTTTGGAAGGCGACTTCGGGTTCCAACATGGACAGCGCATGGAAATGCCACTGCGAGGCCAAATGGGCAGAACGGCAGATAGGCAGCATCACACACGCCGAAGTCCAGGCATGGGTCGGAAGCATAATCGATAAGTCCGGCGCACCATCCGTCAGCCGCCCATACCAGATCATGCAGGGCATATGCAGCATGGCGGTGCGGGACAAGCTCATCTCCTCCAACCCGTGCGACGGCATCGAACTGCCGAGACTCCCCAAACGCAAGGATCGCCGCATCTACCTGACCATTACCAGACTGCTGGCACTCGCCAACGAAGCGTCGAACTGCCGGAAGCTGGGAGAGGAGCGCCGGGCGCTCATACTGCTATTGGGCTTCTGCGGGCTGAGATGGGGCGAAGCGGCCGGATTACAAAGACGCGATCTCGACTTCGACGCCGGCATACTGCACGTGCGCCGCAACCTCGTATACGTCAACGCCAAATGGGCCGAGGGCACCCCGAAGAACCACGAACGCCGTGACGTGCCCATGCCCCGCATAGTCATGGACGCGCTCAAACCGATATGCGAGCAACGCGAACACGAGGAGCGCGTGTTCCGTGACGTGCGTGGAGGCCCTATCCGCAAGCAGAGCCTCGCCCGCGAGACGGGATGGTGGACGCACACGCTCACCCGTCTGGGCTGGAAGCGGGACGATTGGCCGGTGCCTCACGACCTGCGTCACACCGCCGCCTCGTTGGCCGTGCATGCGGGCGCGAACGTCAAGGCCCTGCAGAGGATGCTGGGCCACAAGAACGCGAGCATGACGTTGGATGTGTACGCGGATCTGTTCGACAGCGATTTGATGGATGTTGCCCGTATGCTCGATGCCGCCGTGCAGGTGGAGACGGGCATGGGAGAATGTGGGCAAAATGTGGGCAAAAACGTTTTGAAGCCCGTCTGAAACCCTCAGAAACGTTGGAATCACGCCATTCCTGCGAATGGTGGTTCTTCAGCAAGTTGAAGGACGCACTGAGCTGAGAGCGGATGCGTTCTTGCTCCCCCTCTGAGGGGAGCCAAGTCTGTTACTTCAGCAGGGAGCGGCACATGGAGCGGTATTCGTTGACGTAGCCGCCGCCGAAGAAGACGCAGTGGCCGGCGATGGGGTAGAGCTGCCAGAGCGTGATGCGCTCCTGCCATCCGGCCTTCAATGGATGTACGGACTGGTAGCCCTCGGTGATTTCGCTCAGATAGCTCATACCGAACAGGTGCAGCATAGCCAGATCCTCCTCGCGATGACCGCCATGTGCCGCCGGGTCGATGAGCACGGCCTCGGACTGCCCGGAATCGGCGGTCCACATCACATTGCCGCTCCACAGATCACCGTGGATGCGCGCCGGCTTGTCGGCCGCGGCGCGGCCCATCAGATCCGGCAGCGCTTCAATCACACGCTCAGTCAACTCGACATCGCGCTTATCCAGCTCGCCACGTTTCACACCAAGGTTGACCATTCGGGCGCAGACGTCCATCAGCGAAATAGCTGATCGGGTCGGTCCACTCGCCGGTATCCATTTTCACCGGGTCCTGCAATGGTCCGAAATAGCATGTGCCGTTATATCCGTCAGGCGCAGACCCGAAATACTTGGCACCCGCATCATGCATACGGGCCAGAGCCGCGCCAAAAGCTCGTGCCGCCTGAGGCGTGGGGGACGCGCTACCCACACGTTCGATATCCAGATAATCCTTGCCCCAGCCGTATACCTGCACCACGCGCGGGCCGCCTTGCGCATGAGCCGCTCCCAACCATTCGAGTCCTCGACCCTCGCATTCGAAGAATCCTTCCGGTGCGAATGCCCTGCTTTTGCGATACGTGGCCATAATGCTCCCTTCGTCGCTTACGTACTATATCCACTTTCATTGTAGAAGCCGTGGATGTTACCGATTCTTAGTGTTGTTCTACACCCCCTTGTAGGGTGTTCATCGTCATAACACATCAAATACTTAGAAATCACGAGGGGTTATGAATTTTTTCCAAGCGATCATTCTCGGCATCGTTCAGGCGCTGACCGAATATCTCCCGGTGTCCTCCAGCGCGCATATCCGTATTTTCGGCGATTTGATGCTGGGCTCTGATCCCGGTGCGGCGTTTACCGCCATCATCCAAATCGGCACCGAACTTGCGGTGATTCTGTATTTCCGTCACGACATCATCAATATCCTTACTCACTGGTTCAGCTGCCTGTTCGGCAAGAACGGCAAGGATTGGAAGGCCCGCATGGGCCGCGGCGACAATTACGCCACACTCGGCTGGAACATTATCGTCGGCTCGATTCCGATTATTATCCTCGGCTTCACTCTGCAGAACGTCATCGAAACCTCGTTGCGCAACCTGTGGATTACGGTAACCGTGCTGTTGGTATTCGGCATTCTGCTGTGGATGGTGGATGCCAAGCTCGCCAGAACAAAACCATGAATGATATGACGTATCGTGATGCATTCCTCTTCGGTTTGGGCCAGTCCATGGCGCTGATTCCTGGTGTGTCCCGCTCCGGCGGCACCATCACCGTCGGTCGCGCACTGGGCTACACGCGTGAGGCCGCTGTGCGTCTGAGCTTCCTGATGGCCATCCCCGCGGTGTTCGGCTCAGGTTTGCTCGAAGCCATCAAGGCCGTGAAGAACTACAAAACCGATGCGATGTTCCCCGGCTGGGGGCCGACCCTCGTAGCCATGGTCATCAGCTTCGTACTCGGCTACATCGTGATCATCGGATTCCTGAAGTTCGTATCGAACTTCTCCTATAAGGCCTTCGCATCTACCGCATCGGTTTGGCTGTGGTCGTCGCCTTGCTGCTGATTGTGGGCGTGCTGCGGCCATCGATCCCTCCGTGGTGGCTGCGGCATAAGACGGTCGATAGGCGACTCAATATTAATGGTGCTCCCGCCGGCGGGAGCTGTCAGCGAAGCTGACTGAGGTGTCACTGGAATATGCCAGCAGAACCACCCTCAGTCTCGCTACGCGAGCCAGCTCCCGTCAGCGGGATATTGTGTATATAGGGCTAATTGCCCATCTGGCGTAGAAACGCTTCCGCTTCTTTGACTAGTTGTTCAGCCTGGGGCGCTCCCAATGAAGCCTCCGCCTCGGCTTTCTGCTGCAAGTCGTAGTCGTGCTCCAAATGCTCCACATAATCATGAAGCTGGTCATTGCAACGAACCAGTATCGATGCCTGCGCCTTCCACTGTTCGGCTTTCTGCTTCAGGTCTGCCGTATCGAAGATGAAGCCGATATACTTGCCCAACGCATCCAGCAATCGTATAGTGCCGGCAGAGCATTCGTCGCTGCCCAAATATTGGGGGATGGACACCCACATCGAGGAATGAGCAAATCCTTGTTGTGCGGCAGCTACATCCAGAACAGTAGGAATGCCCACCGGGCCGTTATACGACCGGTCTCCTTCGCATTGACAGTCTCCGTCGCTGACGGCGATGGGCAACGGACGGGTATGCGGGCAATCGGAGAACATCGAACCTAACGTAATGATCCGATTGACATCCAGCTCATCGGCAATGGCCAGACTCTGGCTACAGTATTCCTTCCACCGATAGTTTGGTTCGGGGGCGATCTGCGCATAGATACGCTTGCCTGCGTCCAACGTGATGTCGTAGAACGTGGTCTGTGGCCAGATAAGATTGGTGCGACCCGAAACATGGCACAGCATAGGACGGGCAACCTGATAGTCATAGAAATCATCACATCTAATATGACGAATCTCGCGGGACTCATATCGCTTGACCAGATGGCGCACCGCGTTCGTCGCCGCCTGACAGGCATCATTCCATCCCTCGAATGCGGCGATCAATACTGCGCCGGTGTCCTTCGCTGCTTCACTCATACCTCTAGAGTAACTGGAATTCATTGCCCGAAGCGCACGCTTTAGCCATAAGCGAGAGTATGCAATTACAGGCGACACGCCGCAGCTGGACGAACTACACGCATGTGAGTATAGTAAACACTCGTGCTTCGGTAGGGAGACCTCGCCAAGGAAACACACGCGGACATAGCTTAGTTGGTAAAGCGCAACCTTGCCAAGGTTGAGACCGCGGGTTCGAGTCCCGTTGTCCGCTCTAGGTCCGTGAGTTGACAGACCTTACGGTGGGTTAGCCAAGCGGTTAGGCAGCGGCCTGCAAAGCCGTATAGACGAGTTCGACTCTCGTACCCACCTCTCAGACCAGCGAAGCAATTCAATGGGATGAAATATGACCCGGGCGGTTGGCGCAGTGGTAGCGCACTTCCCTGACACGGAAGGGGTCACAAGTTCGAATCTTGTATCGCCCACGAAAGTCGAAGCAATTCGACTGGATATAACTGAAGAACCGAGTATTCGGGCGATTGGCGCAGCGGCTAGCGCACTTCGTTCACACCGAAGGGGTCGTAGGTTCGATTCCTACATCGCCCACTGGATTCCGCTTCTCACGGCGGATTCCTTTGCGGACATAGCTTAGTTGGTAAAGCGCAACCTTGCCAAGGTTGAGACCGCGGGTTCGAGTCCCGTTGTCCGCTCCACAACGAAACCTCGCTTCGGCGAGGTTTTTTCGTATTGGTTCAGATGCTGGTGGTATTTGTCGCACGCCCAACCTATCGTGTCCTACGTTGATTAACCAGTCCAGGCCTGCACATTAGTACCGTGGGCCCCGATAGCAAAGGACAAATCATGGCGCAAGCTACCATCTCCATAACCGTCAACGGCGAAGCGAAGGAGGTGGAAGCAACCACCACCGGCGTAGAACTGTTCGCGGAAGACAAGAACATCATCGCGGTCAAGATCAACGGCGAGAACCGTGACCTGTACACGCCGCTGAACGATGGCGATACCGTCGACCCCATCGCCCTCGACTCCGAAGACGGCCTCGCAATCATGCGTCACTCGGCCACCCACGTCATGGCCCAGGCCGTGCAGGAAGTCTACCCGAACGCCAAGCTCGGCGTCGGCCCCGTCATCAAGGACGGCTTCTACTACGACTTCCAGGTCGACCAGCCCTTCACCCCGAACGACCTCAAGGACATCGAGAAGCGCATGCAGCGCATCATCAAGTCCTCCCAGTCCTTCCGCCGTCGTTCCGTGACCGAGGAAGAGGCTCTGAAGGAAGAGGCCGACCAGCCCTTTAAGATCGAACTGATCGAAGACAAGGAAGCACACCTCGACCCGGCCGCCGCCACCGAGATCTCCGAAAAGGAGCTCAGCTTCTACGACAACGTAGACCGTGATGGCAATGTGGTTTGGAAGGACCTGTGCCGCGGCCCGCACCTGCCGAACACCCGCTACATCAAGGCCTTCAAGATCGAGCGTTCCGCCGCCGCCTACTGGCGTGGTTCCGAGAAGAACCCGACCATGCAGCGCGTCTACGGCACCGCATGGGCCACCAAGGAAGACCTCAAGGCCTACCAGACCCGCCTGGAAGAAGCCGCCAAGCGCGACCACCGCAAGCTCGGCGCGGAAATGGACCTGTTCTCCTTCCCGGATGAAATTGGCCCCGGCCTGGCCGTGTTCCACCCGAAGGGTGCCGCCGTGATCAACGCTATGGAGGACTACTCCCGTGAGATGCACCGCAAGCACCACTACAGCTTCGTGCAGACCCCGCACATCACCAAGGGCGGCCTGTACGAGACCTCCGGCCACCTGCACTGGTACAAGGACGGCATGTACCCGCCCATGCACCTCGACGAGGAGAAGGACGCGGACGGCAACATCACCAAGCCGGGCGCCGACTACTACCTCAAGCCGATGAACTGCCCGATGCACAACCTCATCTTCAAGTCGCGTCAGCGCTCCTACCGCGAGCTGCCGCTGCGCCTCTTCGAGTTCGGCACCGTGTACCGCTACGAGAAGTCCGGCGAGGTCCACGGCCTGACCCGCGTGCGCGGCCTCACCCAGGACGACTCCCACATCTACTGCACCCGCGAGCAGATGAAGGACGAGCTCACCAGCCTGCTCACCTTCGTGCTGAACCTGCTCAAGGACTTTGGCCTGACCGACTTCTACCTCGAGCTGTCCACCAAGGACCCGAACAAGTACGTCGCTCCGACGAAATCTGGGAAGAGGCCACCAATAACGTTGGCTGAAGTCGCCAAGGAATCCAACCTCGAGCTCGTCGACGATCCGTGCGGCGCCGCCTTCTACGGCCCGAAGATCTCTGTGCAGGCCCGCGACGCCATCGGCCGCACCTGGCAGGTCTCGACCATCCAGCTCGACTTCAACCTGCCGGAGCGCTTCCAGCTCGAGTACATCGCGAAGGACGGCACCCACCAGCGCCCGGTGATGATTCACCGCGCCCTGTTCGGCTCCATCGAACGCTTCTTCGCCGTGCTGCTCGAGCACTACGCAGGTGCCTTCCCGGCGTGGCTGGCCCCCGTGCAGGTGCTCGGCGTGCCGGTTGCCGACGAGTTTGCCCCGCATCTGGCCGGCTTCGTCAAGTCCCTTGAAGATGAGATGGTCCGTTGCGAGATCGACTACTCCGACGATCGCTTCGGCAAGAAGATTCGCAACGCCTCCAAGTCCAAGGTGCCGTTCATCCTCATCGTCGGTGAGGAAGACATGAACAACAACGCGGTCAGCTTCCGCTTCCGCGACGGCAGCCAGCTCAACGGTGTGCCGGTGGACACTGCTCGCGAGCAGATTCTCACCGTCATCAAGAAGCGCGTCCAGGTGAACTCCGCCGACGACTTCAACGCTGCTGTGGCTGAGTGATGTGAATGGTACTGGCTCCCCTCTCTGAGGGGAGCTGACGCCGTAGGCGACTGAGGGGAGTCCTGCATGGCTTGCACTCCCTTCAGTCCGTTTCACGGACAGCTCCCCTCTCTGAGGGAGCCAAGAAAGGCGCGAAAATGACTGACGTGCGTGTCGATAATCCGGCGGACTTTCCGCCTCAGGAGGACACGGTCGAACGACTGTGGACTCCGCAGCGCATGACCTATGTGCTGCGCAACAGCGAGGATCGCCCAACCAAGCCCAAGACGAAGGAATGCCCGTTCTGCGTCGGACCCAAAAATCCGACGAAGACGGCCTCATCGCCTGGCGTGGCACGCACGTGTTCGCCATCATGAACCTCTACCCATACAATGTCGGGCATCTCATGATTTGCCCGTACCGTCACGTCGGATTCATCACCGAACTCGACGATGCCGAACTGTTCGAATTCGAGAAGGCCACCACCCTCGCCATGAAGGTGATGGAGACCGTCTCCCGTCCGGACGGATACAACATCGGCATCAATCAGGGCGAGGTCGCGGGTGCCGGAGTCGCCGCGCACCTGCACCAGCATGTGGTGCCGCGTTGGAATGGCGATGCGAACTTCATGCCCATCGTCGCCCAGACGCGTACCATGCCGATTCTGCTGTCCGACCAGCGAGACGCCTATGCCCAGGCATTCGAACAGCTGGCCCCGCAGTATCATTTGCCGCTTGCCTGACCGGGTGCGGCACCCGCGCAACCGGTTTTATCGGTACGCGCAATAAGACAATCATCGGAAACATTACGGGTATGTCTGATTAACGGCCTACAATCGTTTCGTTTGACATCATCCGTTTCAATAATTGCTAGGAGCATTATGTCAGGTCATTCCAAGTGGGCGACCACCAAGCACAAGAAGGCCGCCATCGACGCCAAGCGCGGCAAGCTCTTCGCCAAGCTCATCAAGAACATCGAAATCGCCGCCCGCCTCGGCGGCGGCGACCCGGACGGCAACCCGTCCCTGTACGATGCCATCTACAAGGCCAAGAAGGCCTCCATGCCGGCCGACAACATCGCTCGCGCCGTCAAGCGTGGTGCCGGTGCTGAAGATGGTGCCGCCAACTACGAAGACATCGTCTACGAGGGCTACGCTCCTGCCGGCGTTGGCTCATCATCGAATGCCTGACCGACAACCGCAACCGTGCGGCCGCCGAAGTCCGTTCCACCCTGACCAAGGGCAACGGCTCTCTGGCCACCTCCGGCTCCGTGTCCTTCAACTTCGAGCGCAAGGGCCAGATCGTGGTGCCGTCCGAGGCGTGGACTTCGACAAGCTGTTCGAAACCGCCGCCGAAGCCGGTGCCGAGGACGTTACCGATGACGGTGAAGTGTTCACCGTTGTGACCGGTCCGTCCGACCTGTTCACCGTGCGCAAGGCTCTGCAGGAAGCCGGCTTCGACTACGATTCCGCCGACCAGGTCATGCAGCCGAAGAACGAGGTCGAGTTGAGCCTTGAGGATGCCCGCAAGGTGTCCAAGCTCATCGACAACCTCGATGACCTCGACGATGTGCAGAACATCTACTCCAACTGGACCGCTTCCGACGAGGTGATGGCCCAGCTCGACGAGGAGTAATCCTCGTGATTATCCTTGGCGTCGACCCCGGGCTCACACGTTGCGGGGTCGGCGTGATCGAAGCCGGCGAGCACCGCCGGCTTTCGTTTATTCACGTGGACGTGGTGCGGTCCTCACCGGATATCACCCAGGATCTGCGTCTACTGGCCATCTACAACGGCCTGTCCGAGAAAATGGATCGCTTCGCACCCGATGCCGTATCCATCGAACGAGTGTTCGCACAATCCAACCGCAACACCGTACTCGGTACCGCACAGGCCGCCGGCCTCGCCATGCTCGCCGCCGCGCAACGCAATATTCCCGTGGCGTTGCATACGCCTACCGAAGCCAAGCTGGCTATCACCGGTAACGGGCAGGCGCAGAAGATTCAGGTGGAGCGTATGGTGACACGTATTTTGAACCTCACCAAAATGCCGACTCCCGCCGATGCCGCCGATGCCTTGGCTTTGGCCATTTGCCATGCGCTGCGCCCGGCAGGCGCATTGCAGGGCGGCGAACGCGAACAACATCTGACCGCCGCGCAACGCCAGTGGCTGAGGCCGCACAGAAATCCACGCGCCGCCGCATCAACCACGACCGAGGCATGTAGTATACTTTCGAACAGTTGTTCGAGTCTTGAATCCTGGAGCCCTGAAGGAGTACCTGTATGATCGGCATGCTGACCGGGCGGGTTGAATCGGTCGAAACCGATACCGCATTGATTGATGTTGGGGGAGTGGGCTACGAAGTGCGCATGTCCGCCACCGACCTGAGCCGTCTGCACGCCGGGCAAGACACCCGCGTCTTCACCTATATGAACCTCTCTCAGGATGCCATTACCCTGCATGGATTCCTGGATCGGGACGCCAAGAAAACCTTTCTGCAACTCATCAAGGTCTCCGGCATTGGACCTAAAGTGGCCCAATCGTTACTCTCCACACTGACGCCGAGTCAGCTGGCCCACGCCATCGCCGACAACGACGCCACCGCGCTGGCCAAGGCTCCGGGGCTGGGCAAGAAGGGCGCACAGAAAATCATCCTCGAGCTTAAGGGCTCTATTGATTTGAGTCAGATCGAGGGTGCTTCCGCTCAGGCGGCAATATCCAAGTCTCCGGTGGATACCGGTACGGAACAGGTTGTCGAAGGACTGATTTCACTTGGCTGGCGTCAGCAGGACGCCCAGCAGGCCGTTGCCGAGGCTTGCGCCGAAAACGATATTCCCACGCCGCTTGCCACCGACGATGTGCCGCGTGTGCTACGTCTGGCTTTGGCGCTGATGGATAGGGGCCGCTGATGAGCGAGACAACGGATTACGGTACCTCAAACACCGGTGCCAACGAAGAGTCGTTGCGCATGGTCTCCTCCCAGCCGATCGGCAACGAGCCGGTCAGCGACGAGGAGCTGCGCCCCCATGTTCTCGAAGGCTTTATCGGACAGCCACGGCTCAAGGCCCAGCTGCAACTGTTCCTGGACGCGGCCCGCAAACGCGATGTGCCACCGGACCATATTCTGCTTGCCGGCCCTCCTGGCTTGGGCAAAACCACGTTGGCCATGATCGTTGCCAATGAGCTTGAAGTGCCGATTCGCGTGACTTCCGGCCCTGCGGTTCAACATGCCGGTGATCTTGCTTCGATTCTGAGCTCCCTCGACGTCGGCGAAGTGCTGTTCATCGACGAGATCCATCGTCTGCCGCGCGCCGCCGAAGAGCTGCTGTATATCGCGATGGAGGACTTCCGCGTCGATGTGATGGTCGGCAAAGGCCCGGGCGCAAGCTCCATCCCGCTGACCCTGCCGCGATTCACCGTCATCGGTGCTACCACGCGCGAAGGTATGCTGCCAAGCCCGTTGCGCGCACGCTTCGGCTTCACCGCACATCTCGACTTCTATCCGCACGAGGAGCTGGAAAAGCTCATCGAACGTTCGGCCAACGTACTGGGCGTAAACCTTGATACGGGTTCCGCTCATGAGCTTGCGTTGCGTTCGCGCGGGCACGCCGCGTATCGCCAACCGATTGCTACGCCGTGTACGCGACTGGGCCATCGTCCACGACCTGATTGTGGTGCGGCCGGACGACGTCAAGGAGGCGCTGGCCCTGTACCAGATCGACTCCGAAGGCCTCGACCGGCTGGACATCGCCGTGCTCAATGCCATCGTGCGCAACTTCAACGGTGGACCCGTGGGCCTGAACAATCTGGCGGCCATGGTGGGCGAGGAATCGGAAACCGTGGAAACCGTGTGCGAGCCGTATCTCGTGCGCGAAGGTTTTATGATTCGCACGCCCAAAGGCCGTGTGGCTACCGAGAAGGCATGGCAGCATTTGGGGATTACGCCCAAAGATGATGTCAGCAAGCTCTTCTAGACTTTCTCCTGTTTGCACACTCGGCAGCGTTTCGTCAATGTCGCTCGTTTGAAGGAGTTGTTTCGTGGAACAACAGTACATTATGCTCATCGTGATCGTCGTCGTGTTCGGCGGCATGATGTGGTGGCAGTCCAAGAAGGCCAAGCAGCAACAGCAGGAGAAGCAGGACTTCCGTCGCAACCTGCAGCCCGGCACCGAGGTCATCACCATCGGCCAGGTGATCGGCAAGGTCGTCGAAGTCGACGAGCAGTATGAGGAGATCGTCATCGACTCCGAAGGCTCCAAGCTGCGTTTCGGCTTCAACGCCATCGCCCGTGAGTACACCCGCCCGGCCTATGTGCCCGATGATGAGGTCGACGAGAACGGCAACCCGCTGCCCGACGAAGACACCGAGGCTCCGGCTAACGATGAGGCTGGTCAGGTTCCGATCGAGGCGTCCGTCGTGTCCGAGGAAGACACCGCTGACGAGACCGGTGACGACAACGAAACCAAGACGAAGTAAGCTGTTCGATTCGGTAGCACCATCCGCGTATCGCATCGCAAAGGCATAAAAGGGGCGAGCACTATGGCACAGTCGGACATCACCATCGACGCATTGAGCAAGGTAGGGCAACAGGACGCCGAATATCTGGTGTCCTTGGTGCGTTCCGTACCGGGGTTTCCCAAGGAAGGCATCATCTTCCGTGATTTCATGCCAGTGCTCGCCGACCCCAAGGGCTTGAAGATTCTGCTCAAAGCACTTGAAGAGGCCCTGCCGGTGTCCCCGAGCGAATTCGACTCCATTGCCGGTCTCGAATCGCGCGGGTTCCTGTTCGGCCCGGCCATGGCCGCCCATTTGGGCAAGGGTTTCATCGCCGTGCGTAAGGCCGGCAAGTTGCCGCCTGAAACCATCGGTGAATCCTATGACCTCGAATACGGCACGGCCAGTGTCGAAATCGAAACCGACGCCGTACAGGCAGGGAAGCGAGTGCTCATCGTCGATGACCTCATCGCCACGGGCGGCACCGCCAAAGCCGCCACCGACCTTATCGAAAAGGCCGGTGGCACCGTGGTGGGCTTCAGTTTCGTGATGCGGCTCGATGGCCTCGACGGTCTGGATAAGCTCGACGGCAAGCCCAGCAGCTCGCTGATCGCGATGCCGGCTGAGATTTCGTCTCACCCAACGTACAGTCAGTTTTCAAGGTCCGGCATGTACTGTGTACAGTTACATGCGGACCAATTACATAGTCAGGGAAGGATCGATGGATCTTTACGAATACCAGGCGCGTCAGCTGCTCGAGGAACAGGACATTCCCACCCCGGACGCCATCTTTGCCCAGAACTCCCATGAAGTCGCTGAAGCGGCGGACAAAATCGGCTATCCCTGCGTAATCAAGGCGCAGGTCAAGATCGGTCATCGTGGTCAGGCCGGCGGCGTCAAGATCGCCCATAACCGCGACGAGGCGATTCTTGAATCCGAGTCCATCCTGCCGATGACCATCCACGGGCACAAGGTTTCCGGCGTGCTTGTAGCCGAAGCCAAGAACATCCTGCACGAATACTACGTGTCCATCTCCGTGGACCGCACCTCGCGCGACTTCGACGTGCTGGCCACCGCTAACGGCGGCACCGAAGTCGAGGAAATCGCCAAGGAACATCCGGAGGCCGTCAAGCGCCTGCACATCGATGCGCTCGGTGACTTCGACCTGGCCGCTGCCACCGAAATGGCACAGAGCATCGGCTTCTACCACGCGGACGTCGATCAGGCCGCACAGATTCTGCTCAAGATGTGGCGCTGCTTCAAAGACAACGACGCCACGCTCGTGGAAATCAATCCGCTCGCCAAGATCGGCGACCCGGATGACGAATCCACCAAGCAGCTGAGCGCCTTGGACGCCAAGATCTCCTTGGATGACAACGCCTCCTTCCGCCATGACGGCTGGGCGCGTTTCGTGGATCCCATCGTTCCCGACCCCTTCGAACAGCGCGCCCGCGAACACGGCCTGCACTACGTGCACCTGCACGGCGAGGTCGGTGTGATCGGCAACGGTGCAGGACTCGTCATGAGTTCCCTGGATGCCGTCTCCGGCGCTGGCGAGGAACAGGCACCAACATCAAGCCCGCCAACTTCCTGGACATCGGCGGCGGCGCCTCCGCAGCGTCATGGCCGAAAGCCTGGAGATCGTACTGTCCGACCCTCAGGT
>ENA-OQHA01000490-OQHA01000490.1-human-gut-metagenome-genome-assembly--contig:-NODE-490-length-19675-cov-7.784275_pt1 | contig 19675 bp, 24 predicted proteins | sample MGYA00242558_ERZ504707 | MGnify/ENA primary metagenome ERZ504707 (study PRJEB26092, sample SAMD00036197) | human gut metagenome | host: Homo sapiens | study: EMG produced TPA metagenomics assembly of...
CTCGGCAAGACCGTAGACGTGCTGCTCGGACCGGAAATGCGTTCCACCGGCGAAGTCATGGGCTTCGACCGTGACTTCCCGCATGCGTTCGCCAAGAGCCAGCTGGCCGCCTACGATGGCGGTCTGCCGACAGCGGCAACGTGTTCATCTCCGTGAACGACACCGACAAGCGTCAGCTGCCGTTGTTGCTGCGCGACTGGTGGAGCTTGGATTCAACATCTGGGCCACCGAAGGCACCGCATCCGTGCTTCGTCGTTACGGCATCGAGTCCAAGATCGTCGACAAGATCAGCGTGCGTATGGATTCCAATCCGGACGATCCGATCACCACCTACCATGCGGAGGGCAGCGTCGGCAAGAACGTCGTTCAGCTGATCGAAGAGGGTGCCATTGATCTGATTCTCAACACGCCGAATTCTCGTGGCTCCCGTTCCGACGGTTACGCCATCCGTTCAGCCGCTATTGCCGCGGATTTGCCTCAGTTCACCACCATGACGGAATTCTCCGCCGTGTTGATGGCCATCGAGGCCGTGCGTAATAATGATTATCAGATCATGAGCATTCAGGATCATTCCCAGCAGCTATTCGAGTTGGAAAGCCGTGAGTAATGATGAGCAGCCTCAGCAGTGAAGAAATGAGTGCCCAGCGTTCGGACTTCGGTCTGCGACTGAGCAATTCCATGGCCCAATATGGTCCGCTATGCGTGGGAATCGATCCACACAGGCAGCTTCTTACTGACTGGGGCTACAACGTAGACGCATTGGGTGCCGAACTATACTCCATGCGTATGCTGCAGGCAGCCAATGGGCGAGCGGCAGCTGTCAAATTCCAGTTCTCCATGTTCGAGCGCTACGGTTCGAAAGGTATCGCAGCGCTCGAGCGGGTACTGTACGCAGCCCGTCAAATGGGTATCATCACCATCGTTGACTGCTGCATGGAGGCTTGCCGACTACGGTGTCCGCATTCGCCGATGTCTATTTCAAGCCGAGGTCTCCGTTGCTTGCCGACGCCATCACTTTGCTGCCATATTATGGCGCACGCTCGTTGGGCGGTGTCATTAACGATGCCCTGAACAACGGTCGAGGTGTATTCATTGCATCGCTGACCTCGAACCAAGAGGGCGCCAGCCTGCAGACCGCCATTCGTCAGGCAGGCGAGTACAAGGGCAGAACAGTGGCGTACGGCATTGCCAGCACGGCTCAGAAGTTCAATAAGGGCAATGACGGTATGGGTTCCGTAGCTTGATCATCGGTGCCACCATCGGTCAGTGGATCAATGATTCCGGTGTCGATCCAGCCAAGTTCACTGGTCCTATTCTGTCTCCGGGCTACGGATGGCAGGGTGCTGAAACTCGCGACCTCAAGACGGTGTTCAAAGGCACCAAGGGCAATGTGCTCGTCACCGTGTCTCGCTTCATCGCCACGCATGGTCCGGATATTTCCAGTTTGGCCGCGGCTACGGAATCCGTGGCGCTCGATATTCGTCAAGCGCTCATCGAGGCCCAGAACGAAGTCGATGATGAGATTTTGGATGATGAAGAAGACGAGTAAATCATCATCGATTTGTCAACAATAATTCCTTCTTGTAAATATCTTCAGCAACTAATACAGAGTGAGGAAGCAATGACCGACTCCCAGCATGGCCGTTTGATCGTCCTTTGCGGACCGGCAGGTGTAGGCAAAGGCACTGTTCTCGGGCGCGTGCGCGAGCAGCATCCGGAAATCTGGCTGTCGGTATCCGCAACCACACGACAGCCTCGTCCAGGTGAAGTGGATGGCGTGAACTATTTCTTCATGCCCGAACAGGAGTTTCTCGACAAGGAAGCTGCCGGTGAGTTCTTGGAAACCGCCGACGTGTTTGGTCTCGCACATTACGGCACTCCCGTGAAACCTGTCGTGGAACATCTTGAGCGAAATATTCCAGTCATTCTGGAAATCGATATTCAAGGTGCTCGCAGTGTCAAGCAGCGTGCGGGGGAGTTGGGTATCGAGGTAATGACCGTGTTCATCGCGCCGCCGTCATTTGAAGAACTGGAACGACGCTTGATCGGGCGCGGCACTGAAACTCCGGAACAGCAGGCGAAACGATTGGAAACCGCAAAAATCGAGCTTGCCGCGGAATCGGAATTCGACAAAGTCATCGTCAATAATGTTGTGGATGAGGCAGCAGATGAACTGTGGAACCTTATCGCAACGGAATTCGATTTGTAATCATAATAATTACAAGGATTGCAATATGCGCTCGAACATATCGGGCGCATATTTTATATAAAAGAAAGCCAAGTATGAAATAAAAATGAGGATTGCGCAGCATATTAACTGCACAATCCTCATTATGTTATTTAATATTCGCTAGGATCAGGCGAGACCGGAAAGCTTGTTGATCAGCTCCGGATCGCGCGTGGCACCCTTGTCTGCGGAACGGGCGAACGCCGCGTAGGCCTTCAGCGCCTGGGAGACCTTGCGGTCGCGGTGCGCCACATAGCCGTCGCCGGCTTCGAGTTCGGTGCGGCGCTGGGCCAGCTCTTCGTCGGAAAGCTCGACGTCACCGTACGGTTCGGGATATCAATGTTAATGATGTCGCCGTTCTTGATCAGGGCAATCGGGCCCTTGTTTGCCGCCTCGGGAGCGATATGGCCGATGGCCAGACCGGAGGAACCGCCGGAGTAGCGACCGTCGGTGAGCATGGCGACCTGTTTGCCGATGCCCTTGCCCTTGACGAAGGAGGTCGGGTACAGCATTTCCTGCATACCCGGGCCGCCCTTCGGACCCTCGTAACGAATCACAAGCGCCATGCCAGGCTTCAGGGTGTCGTTCAGGATGACCTCGATGGCCTGCTCTTGGGAGTCGACCACCAGAGCCGGTCCGCGGAACTTCCAGATCTCCGGCGGCACACCGGCGGTCTTGACCACGCAGCCGTCGGGGGCCAGATTGCCGCGCAGCACAGCGAGACCGCCTCGTGGATCTCCGGGTGGTTGATGTCGTGGATGGCGCCGTTGACACGGTCGGTGTCGAGCGAATCAAACAGAGTGGTGTGCGTCCACGGCTCCGGGAGATGATGTGGCCAGGAGCGGCCTTGTACATCTGCTTGGCTTCCTCGGTGCAGGTGGGGCGCATGATGTCCCAATCAGCCAGCTTGGCTTCCAGCGTCGGGTAGTCGATGGAGTGCACGTTGGTGTGCAGCTTGCCCGCGCGCTCGAGTTCGCCGAGGATGCCGGTGATACCGCCGGCACGGTGCACATCGGAGATCTCCCACTTGCCGGAGGGGCTGGCCTTGCAGATGCACGGCACGGTGTGCGAGATGCGCTCGATGTCGTCCAAGGTGAAGTCCACATCGGCGGACTGGGCCATGGCGAGAATGTGCAGCACGGTGTTGGTGGAACCACCCATGGCCACATCCATGGTCATGGCGTTCTCGAAGGCTTCCTTGGTGGCGATGGAGCGCGGCAGCACGGAATCGTCGGAATCGTCGTAGTACTGGTGGGCGATCTTGACGACCTGCTGGGCGGCGCGCTTGAACAGGTCCTTGCGGTAGGAGTGGGAGGCGAGGATGGTGCCGTTGCCGGGCAGGGCCAGGCCGATGGCCTCGGTCAGGCAGTTCATCGAGTTGGCGGTGAACATGCCGGCGCAGGAGCCGCAGGTTGGGCAGACGGTCTTCTCGTAGTTGAGCAGTTCCTCGTCGGACACGGAGTCGTCGGCGGTGGCGTACATCACGTCGATGAGGTCGGTGCTCTTGACGGTGCCGTCGGCGAGCACCGTGGTGCCGGCCTCCATCGGGCCGCCAGAGACGAACACGGTCGGGATGTTGAGGCGCAGGGCGGCCATCAGCATGCCCGGCACGACCTTGTCGCAGTTCGGGATGCAGATCAGGGCGTCGGCACAGTGCGCGTTGCACTGGTATTCGACGGTGTCAGCGATGATGTCGCGGGAAGGCAGGGAGTAAAGCATGCCGGTGTGGCCCATGGCGATGCCGTCGTCCACAGCCATCGTGTTGAACTCGCGCGGGATACCGCCGGCTTCCCGGATGGCCTCGGAAACGATGCGTCCGACCTTGTTCAGATGAACGTGGCCAGGCAGGAACTCATCGAAGGAGTTGGCGATGGCGATGATGGGCTTCTTGCCCATGTCGTCTCCGCTGACGCCTGCAGCACGGTAAAGGCTCGAGCGCCTGCAAAGACGCGCCCTGACATAATTTTTGCAGATCGCATTTCAGTCATGGTTCTATTCAAGCCTTTGCGAGGGACACGCCATTTGTCAAGAGTCGAATAGTGGAATTTTCAAAAACGTAACGTTTCTCACAGTTTTTTTTGGAATACATTCCTCTGGCGAGAGTCCGGTATAGGGCTGACAGAAGTCCCCCCAAACGGCTACACTTGCTTCGGTTGAGATAGATTTTCCAATGTCTGGAGATAAGAACAATGGCTTTTGGTACTGACCCGACACCCGACGGTCTTGCGAACCCGCCGATCGACGACTGATGAAGCACGCCGATTCCAAGTACGCGCTGGCCATTTTCGCCGCCAAGCGCGCACGCCAGATCAACTCCTACTTCACGCAGCTCAACGAGGGCCTGCTGCAGAACATCGGCCCGCTGGTCGAATACCAGAACAATGAGAAGCCCCTGTCCATCGCCTTCCGCGAAATCGACGAGGGCCTGCTTGAGGAGACCTTGGGCGAGGACGACGCCAACGAGGGCAACTGATCGATTCCGACAATTCGTTTGGATTGTTTGGACAGTTCGTCGCCGAATGATGGTGTGAGAGTTCTCTCACAACTGATTTTGAGCGACACGCTTGCCTGAGTTATCGCAATCGGCTATAACTCAACATCGGGAGCGAATAAGACGCAAGGCTCGCGCCACCGCGCTGGTTGGCACGAGCCTTTATTTATGCCCGCTTCCACAGTGACAAGTAAAAATTGACACCGTATCATTGTGCCTCGCATCCCGCGGGGCGATAAGTCCTGAAGAAAGGGATGATATGACAGAAGAACATCGGCTTATTTCCGCCGAATCCGTGACCGAAGGCCACCCTGACAAGGTCTGCGATCAAATCTCCGACGCCATTCTTGATGATTTGCTGGCCCAGGATTCGTCCAGCCATGTGGCCGTGGAGACCTCCGCCGCCACTGGCGTGTTCCTGATCTTCGGCGAAGTCACGTCCAAGGGGTACTGCGACGTGCAGTCCAAGGTCCGCGAAACCCTGCGCAACATCGGCTACACCTCCTCCGAAGTCGGCCTTGACGCCGATTCCTGCGGCGTGGTCGTGGCCATCACCGAGCAGAGCGCCGAAATCAACCAGGGCGTTGCCCGTCTGACTGGCGATCAGGAGACCGCCGCCAGCCGCGAAGAGCGTTACGAAGCACAGGTGCCGGCGATCAGGGCGTGATGTTTGGCTACGCCACCGACGAGACCCCGACGCTGATGCCGCTTCCGATCTACTTGGCACATCGCCTCGCCTTCCGTCTGACCGAGGTTCGTAAGTCCGGCGAAGTGCCGCACCTGCGCCCGGACGGCAAGACCCAGGTGACCATTGAGTATGACGATGACGATAAGCCCGTTCGTCTGGACACCGTGCTGATCTCCACCCAGCATGATCCTGAGGTTACGCAGGATTGGCTTGCTGTTGAGCTGAAGAAGCACGTGATTGACCGGTGCTTGATGAGGTGCTGGGTTCCAAGGTGCCGCATGACAACTACCGCCAGCTGGTCAACCCGACCGGTTCGTTCATCCTGGGCGGCCCGGCGGCCGACGCCGGTCTGACCGGCCGCAAGATCATCGTCGACACCTACGGTGGCGCCGCCCACCACGGCGGTGGCGCGTTCTCCGGCAAGGACCCGTCCAAGGTCGATCGTTCCGCCGCGTACGCCACCCGTTGGGTTGCGAAGAACATCGTGGCTGCCGGCCTGGCCCACAAAGTCGAGATCCAAATCGCCTACGCTATTGGCGTTGCCGACCCGGTATCCGTCAACGTGGAGACCTTCGGCACCGAGCAAGGCGTGACGCGCGGCCAGATCGCCGCCGCCGTACGCAAGGTCTTCGATCTGCGCCCCGCTGCGATTATCGACGAGCTGGATCTGAAACGTCCGATTTATCTGAAGACCGCCGCGTATGGTCACTTCGGCCGCACGGACGTTGAGTTCCCGTGGGAGAAGACCGACAAGGTCGAGGAGCTCAAGGCCGCGATTGCTGGGGAGTGAGCTGAATTAAGTTCCAATTGAATTAAACGGTGCTCCCACTTGTTACGGTGGAAGGCACCCGTTTTTCAAGCACTGCTAACATGCCTCTCTATTCAGAGGCATGTTAGCAGTAAACCCAGTAATATATTCCAGTGCGCAGTAGCATGAAAACATATCTCGCCTAAATGCCAAAGGAGCCTAGCATGGAACGCGTCAGACTTGTCGACTGGCTAAAGAGCGAGCGAGACCAGCATGTTGGCGGAGGCCTGTACTACAACTCACAGATTCTATTTGCCTACAATTCCAACCACATGGAAGGCTCCACTCTTTCACCAGAACAAACCGCGCAGCTGTTCAACACGGGTGCCTTGCTCCCCGACAACATCAACGATGAAATCAGAGCAGACGATGTCGCCGAAACAACGAACCACTTCAATGCGTTCAATTGGGTCTTAGATCATGTAGACGACCCAGTAAACAAAAGCCTTGTATGCAGCCTTCATGGAATTCTCAAACGCGGCACCAGCCAAGAATTCGACGCCAACCGCAACGTCGGCGGATACAAAATAGTGCCCAACGTCATCAGCCAACTTGAGGGAATTCATACGGTACTCCCCGCAGATGTGCCTCTTGCCATGAAACAGGTATTCAGCTTGTACTCACAATTGGAAGATGATCCTTTTGCAATCGCAAAAGCACATTGGATGTTCGAATCCACGCACCCATTCTCCGACGGTAACGGTCGAATTGGGCGACTCGTCATGTTTAAAGAACTCTTGTGATATGGCCTGATTTTTGTTCCGCCCTTACAGTGAGGCGGCTTGTGCCATATCACAACGCCTAGACCAAGGGAATCCGGCACGTCTCAGACCAACCGCACGCCCTTTCTTGTGTACAGATCTAGTGGTGCTTGCCCTCCATCCCGTCTTGAGTATCAGTATCATAGGCATCGTCGATGTCGAATCCGCCTATAAGCACAAAGCGCCTCAACATATTTGTGGCACGCATGCGTACTTTGAACACCGGCAATGGTGTGTGATCGCATTGCTCGAAGAAAGCTTTCGCTCGATGTACGTCAATCGAGGAGCGCAGCACATCGAAACGCCCGAACTCGTTGATGTTCGCTTCATCTATACGTTTGGCAAGGAACTCCTCGACCACCGACCTATTAACGCCCAGCCGATCGACTAGTTTGTCGACTTGCTCGTTCTTCTCTCGCGCAGCATAGCGAGTGATGTAATCACGTAGCGTAATGCCGGCTTCAACCTCCACGTCGCCACGCTCCACGTCATGCAGGAACAGTTCGGCGAGTCGTTGTTCGTCCCGCGAGAGCGCGGCAAAGGAACGGTGTAGCTGCGCAGACATCTCCGCCAATTCCGGGCTATTCTCCTTGAGCGCCTTCAGCCATTTATTGAAGTTGGCATTCATGTAATCGGTATCGATGAGTCCGGTATTGATTTCGGTAAGATAGCCATCCAATTCATATGGCGCTTCGGGATTATTTTTTACGCCATCATCTGAATCACCACCGCAGCTGCTATTGCCATAGAACAGTTCTTTATAGCGTTGCGCAAGAATGAGGTATGTACGTTCGTCGATTTGAGGACGCACTACTTCAGACTCGTCATGCTCATCATTGTCCTCATTCGCATCGTCAGTATCCGTACTATCGACCTTGTATTCTGGGGTACTCCAGTCAAAGCCCTGCACTTTCGCAGCTTCAAGGTACCGGTTCAGCTCCACGAACTCCTTGGCAAACTTGCGCCTAGCCTCCACCGATTCCGGCAACTGCATAAGGTCCGATTCCCCGTTATCCGAGAACACGTCAAGAATTTCCCGGTACCGCGTATCCATGGATTTTACGTTCGCCGGCAATTTCTGCACGAACAGGTCAAGCGGCCGATCGCCCGAATACAGTTTCACCGCTGCTTCAATGAAGCCATGCATGGTGTGCGGTTTGCGGTAGTAACGAATGACACCGAACGGCTTGTCCGGTCCGAACAGACGATTCGTGCGACTGAATGCCTGGATGATGCTTTCGTAGTCGATAATCTTGTCGAGATACAACGTATTCACCCATTTTGAGTCAAATCCGGTAAGCATCTGGTCCACGACAATGAGCAAATCGAGCTGCTGACTGCGGTTTGTTGCTATGCCGCCGTACGGACTCTTATGCGATAGTCGCGACGAAATATCTTTCTTCATCGCCGGCCATGTGGGGATGATGAACTCTTTGCCGAACGCCTCATTGTAATCGGTGATGATTTCAGTCAGCGCATCTTCTTTGTCCGTTGCTCCTTCGTTGTTGTCGATGTTGGGATCGAACAACGCCGTTACATGCAACTTAGGTGCTTGCTGCTTGAACAAGTGATAATAGTTGACAGCTTCAGGAATGGAGCTAGTGGCGAGCATCGCATGGAATTTGCCCGCATGGCTGAGCACCGGGAACTGTTCGAGAATGTCCGAGACCACCATGTTCGGATGCGGGGAGTCGATGCCATATTGGTCTCGTCCAAGGAAATCCTCGATGCCGCTAATACAGTTTCCAGCGCCATCAACCATCGGACCCATGGGGATCTCAGACTTATCCATGTAATGCTGGAATACTTTGGCCTTGACCGGGTCGGCGAGCGCATCTTCCGTACTCTCCACCTTCGCCTTGTCGAGAGCCACGGCACGTCTGACTTCAGAATCCTTGTACGTGGTCACCATGTACGGGTCGAATCCGAGTACATTATGGTCACGAATGCCGTCGGCGATGCTGTACCGGTGCAAGCAACGGCCGAATACCATGGCAGTGGTGGAATTCTTCTTCTGGTTTTCGTCCAGAATTGGCGTACCGGTAAATCCGAAGAACAGCGCGTTTGGGAAAGAGCGACGGATATTCTGCAACATGTCGCCGAATGTGGAACGATGGCATTCGTCCACAATAAAGACGATACGTCGTTCAGCTAGCTGATCCAGCCAGGTCTGTGTGACGCCTCGCTCCCCTGTTTTCACGTTGCTCATCTTCTGGATAGAAGTAACGATCAGAGTGTCGTTGACATTGGTGCTGTTGAGTTTGTCACGCAAAACACCGGTGTTCTCGGTGCCTTGTACTTCCGTCTCGCTGTCGGCAAAGCTGCGGTATTCCTTCAACGATTGAGTACCCAGCTCGATGCGGTCCATGAGGAACACGACTTTATCGGCGTCATGCGAATCGGCGATGAGTTGCGCCGATTTGAAGCTGGTCATGGTTTTCCCGGAACCGGTGGTGTGCCATACATAGCCGCCGGGTCGTCCTGGGGTAGCTGGCCGCTGTTCCCAATCACATTTCCTCACCACATCAGAGATGGCGTTTGCCGCGATGTACTGATAACTACGCAGCACCTTAAGGCATCCATCCGCTGAATCAGCGATGGTGTAGAAGCCGATGAGCTGGTGCGCCATGGGAATGGACAGCAGGCCTGCGGTACCGGAGGTGCCTCCGATGAACAGCTTCCATTCGTCTTTGCCAGGGTTTTGCCCGCCGCAGATAGGCTCATTGTTGTAGTCAGCCCAATGGAAGTAATAGCTTGGATTGAATTTGTCTACACCCGGATTAGCGAAGTAGACGGCGTCATCGGGGTTCATGGCCACAAAAATCTGTACTAGACGGAACAGGCCGGTGAACACACCTTCGTGCGCATATTTCTCGATCTGATTGGTTGCTTGGCTGACCGGTATGCCACTTTTCTTGAGCTCGATATGGATCAATGGCATGCCATTGATGAGAAGCACGAGGTCGCCGCGCCGCGAGTTCAACATCTTGTTCTTGGCTGGATAGACCGGTTGCTGAGCGATCTGATAAGTGCTTTTGCCGCCCGCGATTTCCTTGCGGTCATAGATGTAGAGACTGACTTCCTTGCCGAAATGCGCCACATCTTCTTTGTTGTCACGCGTGATAGACACGGTACGCCCGTTGACGAACGAATTGAGCGCGAGCGGCGTTCGCAGGGTCTCGATCTGCTCGATTATCTGGGTCATTTCCCCGTCCGTCAGCGGGTATTTGCCAAGCCTGTCTATGTCGTTGTTGTTGCGGTACAGTATGTCTTTCCAATTGTCGAGCAAATCCCGCTCAGTTGGATAGCGCAGGACGCCGTCCTTCCATCCATGCTGCTTAAGCACGGTGATGACGTTTTCCTCAAACACCGATTCGCTATCGAATATCATGATTCTTCTCTCCCCGAACTTCCCAGTGTCCTGCCTTTCGCGAGCCGACGCGCTTAAGCAATCCACACCCAATGAGTATTTCAGCATCCCTTCGCACAGTCGCTGATGAGACTCCCGCAGCACGCGCCATATCATCGTATGTCGCGCTGGGGCTCTTCTCTACAAAATGAAGAATGACTCGCTGTCTCTCGGTTATCCGCTCATTCGAACCATTTAACTGCTCATTATTGTCAGATATCTGCTCATTCGAACTATTTATCTGCTCATAATCGTCAGTTATCTGCTCATTGTTATCAGGCTTGGCATCCGCCTCCAACATGAGCGTGAGTATCGTGCGATCAGCTTCTCCGAAGTTCTCTTCAATCCGTGGTTCAGGAAGTCCTGCATTCGCCCATGTGGCGAACACATCGGGGACACCCGTACCAGCTCGCTCGCCCACATCGATTAGGCTGAACATCTTCATGACAAGACCGTTGCGCGGATCAGACACCCCGCCGAGGCGCATCTGTTCAATGCCGGTTCGGATATCACCCGGATTCTCGAACACCAGCTTGTCGGGGGTGCGCCTGACCACCACTCCGCGTACGCCATGGTAATCGGCGTTGAACAAGCAGTTGGCCAACGCCTCACGGACCGCCTTATGCATGGGGGTGTCGTCGACGCGGAAAATGCCGTCGAGCTTGAATGGGGTCTTCAGGGATTCGGCAAGCTTGCGGTTCACGCGGAAGAAGAAATCGAACAGGTTGCCCGACCACATGCCATCTCCCGAATGCACACGATCGGTCCAGCGAATCGCCGGGTCCAGAGTCTCCTGATAGTCAAGAAAAACTGCGGGCATTCGCGCACGATGTCATAGTCGTTGCCGAACATGAGCAGGCCGCCGAACGTGGGATGCAGCCTGCCATCCTCACGGCTTACCGCCGCCGCGCCAATGGCGCGTAGAAAACGCTCGTCATCAAGGTCCGTCCATGAACTGCCCTGACGTACCGTGCGGAAACGATTGCGATACGCCCTCACCGTGTCCATGTTGAAATCGGCGACGGTGAGATCGTCCAACACTTTGGAGTCCATCGTCTCGAATCCCTGGTCCCGAAGCATCGCCGAAATCTCCTGCCTCGTGCAACGATAATCGCCCTCACCGCGCCGGCGATAGGTTCCCGCAAAGAGATCGCCGTTGATATACACAGGGCGTTCCTCGCGCGGGGCACGCGGAACATGAATGGCCACCACCATGCCACCATCCGCTTCGAGCACCTCGACTTCCGATTCGATGGGCAGCACGGCGCTTACCTTGGACCGGTTGCTGACCGTGTTCCAAAAGTCCTGGCGAAGATGTTCCGCTTCAGTTGGTGTAAGTCCAATCGGCGCGAAGGTACCGTCTTCGCGCTCCTTGACACCAAGCAGAATGACGCCGCCGTAGGTGTTGGCAAAAGCGGAGTAGGTCTCCCATATGCTGTGCGGGAGGCCGCCCTTCGCGGACTTCGCTCGATCCGGTTATTCTCGCGATATGAGGCGAGCTTCGCGATATCGAATAGTTCCATGGCGATTCCTCCCCTCACACGAACATCTTGTCAAGCAAGGATTTCTTGATGTTCTGCAGCAATTCCAACTTACGCTGATGAAGGGTGATGAGGTCGTCAAGGTTGCTGAAGAAAGAGCCAATTTGTCGCTGCTCATCTAAACTTGGTTGAGGAATACCTAGCTCTTTGATGATTGCGCCTGAGAGGTTTCCCTGCCCACCTTGAAGAAAGGTTTCGGTTATTGATTTCTTCTGTCTACGGAGCCAGTAAGCTATGAAACGATTTGCTGCCATATCAGATGCATCCATGGCAAGAATCGCCTGGTTAATTGCCCCTTTTATCTTCGAAATAGCGACTTCTCCGCTGGTTGCTCCATACATGGCATAGAGAACCATTCCTTTATCAACAAGCTTTGCTGATGAGTTATTTAAACCCGCAACCGTAAGTGACAATTCGGTTGAATCGCAATCGATTTCAGCAGATCGGATAAAAGGAATTTCGCCTCCATAGTAAGCAGAATTGCCAGCGCTGGGAGTGCCTCCTGAATAAGTCAGCGCCAGCTCTCCCAACTTACGCTGTTCCCAAGCGGGTGTAGAATTATTGCATTTGTATTGCAGTTTGAAAGTGTAGAATGCAATGACGTACTCCGATCTGATTGAGCATGATGCTGGTGAAACAGAGATACGTTCGTATCTGGTAAACGGTGATGTGGTGCCGGTTACTATGCGTATCCCCGCTAATTTGCGAGATTCTGCTAAAGAGGCCGCATCTCTTCGCGGGATGAGCTTTTCGGCATTCGTGAGAACATGCATGATTAATGAACTAGCAAAGGGCGGCAAGTAATGATTGCTCTCACTGCTATGACCATACAAATTATTGACAACAATCCTGATGGCATTCGAATTTGTCGTGTGGATGGGGAGTCGCTTGTCACGGTTGTGGTGCCCCGGGATATGTTGAGTGAGGCGAAAAGTCTTCCCGATTTGCCGGATCGCGGTGTGTATTATCTTCTTGATGAAGATCATGGAGTTCTGAGCCGTGCGTATGTGGGGCAAACCACGAAGGGGCTTAGTCGGCTTGATGCGCACAAGACTAAGAAAGATTTTTGGAACAAAGCCATCATGTTCCTCGATAATGATGTCAATATCGATCGTGATGTTTTGGACTCTCTTGAGTCAACAGCCATAGATTATGTGGACAAACATGGCTCTTATGAGACCGACAATGAGTATACTCCTGCTCCTCGCATGAATCCATACAAAGAGCAACAGGTGGAAAGACTGCACAATAACATCCTCTTTCGTATGCGAGTGCTCGGATATGACCTTGATCGAAAAGAAAAGACACCGGTTATGGTGAACGCCGTATTCCATACGAAGAAGAACGGTGTTCAGGCCACTGGGCGATATAGTCAAGGTACAGGTCGTTTCACTGTTCTTTCCGGTTCTGAAGTGGATCTCGTACATCCAGTTATTAAAAACCAGGGAGCCGTGGCAGCTCGGCAGCATCTTTTCGGAACGCAGACGGGCAAGGCGACTCTTGCTGATGACATTGAACTGTCAAGCCCTTCCGCTGCTGCTGTATTTGTTCTCGGTGGCAGTCAAAACGGTTGGACCGAATGGGTCAATGAACAAGGACAAACCCTTGATTACGTGTACAGAAACAAGGAGCATATGAATGAATAAGCAGCAGCTTGCCGCCAAAATCTGGGAATCCGCCAATAAAATGCGTTCCAAGATTGAGGCGAATGAATACAAGGACTATATCCTCGGCTTTATCTTCTATAAGTTCCTCTCGGAGACGGAGATTGCTCGTCTGCGTGCTGAAGACTGGGGAGCCGAAGACCTCAAGGGCTTGGATGAGAATGATGCCGAAACTGTACAGTATGTACGTGATCTATGTGGCTACTTCATCTCCTACAACAACCTGTTCTCCACGTGGATTGCCAGCCAGGGCGATTTCACCATCGCTGATGTACGTGACGCGCTTTCCGCTTTCGAACGCAACATTGATCCGGCTCGTAAACGTGTGTTCGTTGGCATCTTCGACACGCTGCAAACCGGTCTGTCCAAACTCGGCACCGATGAAAAAAGTCGTAGCAAGCTGTCCGCGACCTCATCTACCTCATCAAGGACATTCCGATGGACAGCCGGCAGGACTACGACACCCTCGGCTTCATCTATGAGTATCTAATTAGCAACTTCGCTTCCAACGCGGGTAAGAAGGCCGGTGAGTTCTACACGCCGAGCGAAGTCTCTCAGCTCATGAGCGAAATAGTGGCCTGGCATCTCGCCGGCCGTGAAGAAATCAACATCTACGACCCCACGAGTGGCTCGGGCTCGTTGCTGATCCATATCGGTCAGGCTGTGGCCCGTCGCAATGGCAATCCGAATGACATCAAGTATTACGCACAGGAACTCAAGGAGAATACCTACAATCTCACGCGTATGAATCTTGTCATGCGTGGCATACTGCCAGACAATATTGTGGCTCGTAACGGTGACACGTTAAAAAGCGACTGGCCATGGTTCGATACCGACGAAACGAAGGACGAGACCTATGAGCCGCTGTTTGTGGACGCCGTGGTCTCTAATCCTCCCTACTCCCAGAACTGGGAGCCGCCGGAAGCGGGCGAAGATATCCGTTTCGAATATGGCATTGCGCCTAAGTCCAAGGCTGATTATGCCTTCCTGCTGCATGATCTCTATCACCTGCGTGATGATGGCATTATGGCCATCGTGTTGCCACATGGCGTGCTGTTCCGTGGCGGTGAGGAAGGCGCTATTCGCCGGAATCTAGTGGAAAACCACCATATTCAGGCCATCATCGGACTGCCAGCGAACATTTTCTTTGGCACGGGCATTCCTACTATCGTGATGGTGCTGCGCAAGCACCGCAACGATGACCATGTGCTTGTTGTGGATGCCTCCAAATATTTCGCTAAGGACGGCAAGAACAACAAGCTGCGTGCGAGCGATATCAAACGCATCGTGGATGTGGTGACGGAGAATCGTGATATCGATAAGTTCAGCCGTTTGGTGAGCATTGATGAGATTCGGCAGAACGATTACAGTCTCAATATTCCCCGATATGTGGATTCCTCTGAAAGCGCCGAAAGTTGGGACGTGTATTCCACCATGTTTGGTGGCATTCCCAAGCAGGATATCGATGCGCTCGGTAAGTATTGGAACGTGTTCCCGGGATTGCGCCAACGTCTCTTTGCTGAGGAGAACGGCCATTCGGCCAGGCTCGCTGTGCAAGATGTTCGCGAGGCAGTGAATGCTGATTCTGGTGTGAGTGCCTATATCCAGCGATATCGTGAGGTATTCACCGATTATCCTGCCTATCTGCGTGATGAACTGGTAGGTAACGCCGCCAACGTGAGCATTGCCGCCGAAGAGGAGGTTCTGGCACATGACCTGCTACATCGTTTGACTGATATACCGCTCGTAGATGCCTATACGGCATATCAGGTGCTTGACGATAGCTGGCAGAAGACCATCTCCACCGACCTTGAAACCATACAGAGCGAGGGCCATGACGCCGTTCGCAAAGTTGACGCCAACATGGTTGTTAAGAAGAAAGGCGGTAAGGATGTCGAAGTGCCGGATGGCTGGGCTGGACATATCCTGCCGTTCGATCTTGTGCAAAGCAAACTGCTTACTGCTGATCTTGCGGAAATTGTTACATATGAATCTCGGTTAAGAGAGATTAGTGGTGAGATTGCCGACATTCTTGAAAAAATGGATGAAGACGACAAGAGCTCAACCGGTGCTATCAGTGAGGATGGTGATTCTTTTGTTGCCGCTGAGTTGAAGAAAGCAGTGAAGTCTATCGGCAAGCATCCCGAGACTGACTTTGACCGTGCTCTTGTGAGTGCACAGCGGTTGTTTGATGAAGAGCGTGAAGTCAAAAAGAACGTTAAGAATCTCCGTTCAGCGCTTGATGAAAAGACCCGGACCGTTATTGAAGGGCTGAGCGATGAACATACTGATGACTTGCTTGCTGCCAAGTGGGTGGAACCATTGCAGCGCAAGCTTGAGGAGCTCCCTCAGACGGCTGTTGATGAGTTGATTGCAGCGGTGAATGCGCTGAACGACAAGTATTCGACCACATACTCTGATGTGTGCGAACAGATCGAACAGGCTGAGGCAAAACTTGGCAATATGCTTGGTCAACTAACCGGCAATGAGTTCGATATGGCCGGTATTGCCGAGCTGAAGACCCTGTTGGGAGGCGAATGATGACTGAACAGGCGAAAGTTCCCGCGATTCGTTTCGCTGGTTTTACTGACCCTTGGGAACAGCGTAAGGCCAGTGAGGTGTTCCAAATCGTTGATGATAGAGGCCATCCGACACTGCCTGTTCTGTCAGCGACGCAGAATCAAGGCATGATATATCGCGATGATTCTGGTCGATATATCGGGCATGACGAGAGCAACGAAATTGGATATAAGCGTGTGCTTCCCGGAGACTTCGTTGTTCATCTCAGGTCATTTCAAGGGGGCTTCGCACATTCGCAGTATGAGGCATAACGTCGCCTGCATACACGGTTTTTAGAGCGAAGGAACCAACATCGCATTCAGATCGATTCTGGAAGCACTGGTTTATGTCCGAACATTTCATTGCCGGTCTATCGACGGTGACTTATGGGATTCGCGATGGCCGCAGCATTAGTGTTGATGAGTTCATGAACACCTTTTTGGCATTTCCCGCTGTCGAAGAACAAGCAGCTATCTCCCGTTTATTTGATTATCTTGACGACCTCATCACCCTTCATCAGCGTAAGCGTCTATCTATTCGGCAAAGGAGCCCCGTGTGGTCATAAACACAATCAACGAAGAAATGTCGTTCTGCGATTACTACTCGCAATGGGTCGACGTCTACAAGGAAGGCGCGATTCGGGAAGTGACAATGAAGAAATACAAGCTCACACAGGCGTGGCTGAGAAAACTTATCCCTGATCTCAAGCTTTCCGAGTTCGATCGTGTGAGCTATCAGAAACTCATCAACGGATACGCTGAGCATCACGAGCATCAGACAACAATGGATTTTCATCACCAACTGAAAGGAGCCATCCTCGATGCCGTTGATGAAGGTCTGATTCAGAGAGACCCAACAAGAAAAGCAATCATCAAAGGAAAACAGCCGAGACAGAAGAAGGTGAAATATCTTAACCAGTTCGAACTTCATGCTGTCCTTGCTGATTTGAAGCTTGATCCGATACCTAACTGGGACTGGTTGATACTGCTAGTGGCAAAAACCGGGTTACGTTTCTCCGAAGCATTGGGGCTTACTCCTGATGATTTCGATTTCGTTCACCAGACTTTGTCCGTCAATAAGACATGGAATTACAAGAATGGAGGTGGCTTTGTTCCAACAAAGAATGCTTCTTCGGTACGTAAAGTACAACTTGACTGGCAACTCATCATGCAGTTGTCTGTTCTGTTGAAGAGCTTACCCGGTGACAAGCCTATCTTCGTGGATGGCAAGGTATACAACTCAACCGCCAACGGTATTCTGGCCCGGCATTGCAAACAAGCCGGAGTACCTGTGATTTCAATACACGGATTGAGACACACCCATGCTTCACTCTTGCTATTTGCCGGCGTTTCAATTGCAAGCGTCTCTAAACGGCTTGGGCACGCAAGCATGAACACAACGCAGGAAATATATCTGCATGTCATCCGCGAATTGGAAAACAAAGACGTTGACATCGTGATGAGAGCCCTATCCACCCTTATTTAGCAAACCACAGACGCTTACGCTGATGAAGGGTGATGAGGTCGTCGAGAGATCGCAATGTCATCCCGATTTGCTGCTGTTCCGTTTTTGAAGGAAGCATCAATTGATAATCTGCGTATTCCTGCGCATTGACACCAGCTGCCCGGACCGCTGCGAGGTTATGGCAACATACTTCTTGTATGCATCGGTCAAGGTTGCCTGATAGGCGAATTCGGGGTCAGCGCCTTCGCCGATTCGGGCACGGATAAGGAATCCAGCAAAGTAGACCATTCCATCGAATTGCCTGTACAGATATGTTTTTCCTACACTCGCGCCTGTGCGAGCAAAGAGCAGATCGCCCTCTTTCAGTAAATAATCTGCACTCATTGCAAGGTCAGCTAACGGCGTCGTAAGATCGCTTTTCGAGAACTCATGGGTTTCGTCATCAATGTCGGTGATACGCAGATATTTATTTTGGCCATCGTATTCTGTTGCAGCAGCGTTCAAGCCGTAATCAAATGAAGACGCAACGTCTCCCAACTTACGCTGTTCCCAAGCGGGCATCGGCACTACATGAAGCAGGGCAGACGGGATACGAGTGGCTGGCCGAACATACGCAATACATCTACCGGCAACTTGGGCACTACCATTTCCGTTGTTAGCTACACTTATCGCGATAAGTGTAGCTAACAACGATTGAAGCGACACCTTACAAGCCATGAGAGGTAGAACCGTTCCCCTTCTATTTTGAAAAACTTGAATAAGTTAGATTTTTTCAAAATAGGGATGCGTCGAAAAGACGCATAAACGCACGAAAAATGCGGGCATCCGATATGCAGTGTTCATTGAATCACTGTATATCGGATGCCGCAATTGTTTCAGACCAATTGAAGAGCCTTAGCTCAGCATCAGCCTCACGCCTTGGCGACCTCAACGGCCAGCTCGGCGCCTTCCTTCACTTCGAAGGAGGTAGCCAGCGTCTCACGGGCGATCAGATCCTTGAACTGCTCGACCTTGGCCACATTGGCGGCCGGCACGGTCAGCACCAGGCGATACGGTCCGCGATGTCCAGATCGGCAGCTTACGTGCGTCCTGCACAGAACGAATCACGTCGCGGGCGTAGCCTTCAGCCAGCAGGTCGTCATCCAGCGCGGTGTCGAGGATCACGAAGCCACCGGTCGGCAGAGCGGCGGAGACCGAAGCGGCGGCCACGGTGGCGTTCTCCTCCTCCACACGGTTGATCAGCTCGTACTCGCCTTCGACCAGCGCAAGGTCGCCGGACGGCGTGGAGACCACCGGCGCACCGGACGCAGCATCGACATGCCAGTCGCCGGACTTGGAGGCCTTGATGGCGAACTGCACCTGCTTGCCGAGGCGCGGACCCGCCGCACGGGCATTCACACGCAGCTCGTGAACAATCTTCAGACCGTGGGCGGAGGCATCCTGCAGCGTCGAGAACTCAATATTCTTGATATTAAGTTCAGACTTCAGCAACTCGTCGTATGCCTTGACGCGTCCACGTTCTCGACCACCACGGTGAGCTTGGAAAGCGGCTGGCGCACGCGGATCTTGGCGGCCTTGCGCAGGGACAGGGTGCCGGAGACGACCTCACGCACCTTCTCCATCGCGTCCACCAGAGCCGGATCGTCGACCAGCACACGGCCGAGTTCGGTGTCTTCACCGGTCTTCTCGTCCACCACGAACGGCCAATCGGCCAGGTGCACGGACTCGCCACCGGTCAGGCCGCGCCACACGGACTCGGCCTCCATCGGGGCGAGCGGCGCGAGCACGCGCATGAACGCCTCCAGCACGGTATACAGCGTGTTGAACGCGGTGGCATCTTCGTTCCAGAAGCGGTCGCGGGTGTTGCGGATATACCAGTTGGTGAGCACGTCGATGAAGTCGGAGACGCATCGCAGGCGTCGGAGATTGCGAACTCGTTCAGCGACTTCTCGGCGGCCAGCACCAGACGACGGGTACGGGCCAGCAGGTAGCGGTCCATCTCCGGCAGGCCGGCGACCTCGTCCGCGCGCAGCTGGCGGGCGTCGAATCCGGCGCCGCCGTTG
>ENA-OQHA01000491-OQHA01000491.1-human-gut-metagenome-genome-assembly--contig:-NODE-491-length-19661-cov-3.100696_pt1 | contig 19661 bp, 26 predicted proteins | sample MGYA00242558_ERZ504707 | MGnify/ENA primary metagenome ERZ504707 (study PRJEB26092, sample SAMD00036197) | human gut metagenome | host: Homo sapiens | study: EMG produced TPA metagenomics assembly of...
GCCAACGGTTCCCGCTCCTCCGGCACTGCCGATGCCTCCCGCTCCGCCCGCGCCCTCCGGCTCCTCCGGCAGCCGCCCGCCGCGACTGCCGGTGGCGAGGCGAAATCCGTCGAACAATCCGATGAACAGCATGAAACGTCCGAAAGCAAGGAGAACGACTGATGCGTTTGCGTTTCATTCTTTCCGAAACCTGGAGCAGCCTCAAGCGCAACGTGCCCATGTTGCTTTCAGTGATGCTCGTTACATTCATCTCGTTTCTGTTTATCGGCGCATCGGTGCTCACTCAGGCGCAGATCACCAAAGCCAAAGGCGATTGGTATTCCAAGGTTGAAGTGGTGGTGTGGATGTGTCCCGATGGCACCAGCCAATCCGTGAACTGCACCGCGGGAACCGCGGCAACGCAGACTCAGATCAATGACTTGCAGAAAACCATTCGCAACGAGCTTGCCGATGATGTATCGCAAATCACTTTTGTAAGCAAGGAAGATTTCTACAACGACACTTTCCTCAAACAATATCCGAACGGTGAATATCAGGGGCGTACGCTCACTGCCGACGATATGCAGGATTCATTGTGGCTGAAACTGAAGAATCCTGAGAAATATCAAGTCGTTTCCGAAGTGCTTTCTGGCAAGGAGGGCGTCGATACTGTCAGTGATCAACGGCAGATTTTTGAGCCGGTGTTCGCAGTGCTGAATCGTGCGACCATTGCAACCGCCGCATTGGCCGCGGTGATGGTGGTCGTCGCCATTATGCTGACCGGTACCACAATTCGCATGTCTGCTGCGTCACGTCGAACCGAAACGGAGATCATGCGTTTGGTGGGTGCTTCGAATTGGACCATTCGGCTGCCATTCATTCTTGAAGGGGCGATCGCATCAATGGTCGGTTCCTTGCTTTCCTGCGTCACTTTATCGGCATTGGTGAAGGTATTTATCACTGATTGGCTTGCAGCCTCCGTGAAATGGATTCCATATGTGAATCAGATGACGGTATTGTGGATTTCGCCGATTTTGGTTGCAGGAGCGGTGCTGTTGTCGGTGATTGCATCCACAGTGTCGTTGCATAGATATTTGAAAGCCTGAGAACATTCCGTTTTGTACGGATTGGATACGTTTATCTGTGTCGCGTTTTAAGCATGGGATGCTATGGTATGGAACCAATGATGGGAGGCAAGTGACCGAATGACAAGCAAGAAAGCTCTAAAACCGGCCGTCGCGGTGTTTGCAACGGGGGCTTTGTGCGCCACGATGGCGATTGCCCCGTTCTCGTCTGCGGTTCCGCAGGCGCAAGCCAATACATACAGCAATCTGGTGAATGCCCAGAATAAGAAGGCTGCCAGCTCTCAGCGTGAAGCCCAGTTGCGTTCACAGCTTTCCGGTGTGAAGTCTGATTTGGCCGACAAGATCGTCGAGCTGGATGAATTGACAAATACGAAAATTCCTGCAGCTCAAGCTGCAGTCGATGAGGCAAATGCTACTGCCGCTTCGGCACAGAGTGAAGCTGATGCTGCGGCTTCCCGTTTGGAGGCCGCGCAAAAAGATAAGGAAAACCTCGAAGCGCAGATCGAACAGACCGGCAAGGATTATGATGACGCGCATGCGGCCGTGGCACAGATGGCTCGTGAAGACCTGCATGGTTCCGATGCATCCACTGTGATGAGCGTGGTGACAGGTTCCACGAGCACTCAGGAATTCATTAATTCCATGCAGTCTCGTGATGCGTTGAGCCGTACCGAAGCCAATGCGGCAAGTGATGCGGCGAATACGTTGAACACGTCGATGAATCGTAGCGAGCGTCTTTCTGCAATCGAGAAGCAGATCGCCAATCTGAAAACCGCAGCTGACGAAAAAGCCGCTTCCGCACAGCAGGCTGCTGCTTCCGCACAGACCCAGCGCGACTCGCTTGACCAGTTGCGTGCAGAAGGCGAAACCCGCCGTGCCGAATTGGAAAGCCAACAGTCGCAGCTGAACGGCAGCGTGGCCAAACAGGCGGCGCAAACGGTTATGTTGCAGTCACAGGTCGATTCCTTCAACCGCCAGTATGCAGCCGAGCAGGCCGCAGCAGCTAATCAAAACAATGGTGGCAATCAAGGGCAGACCCGGCCAGGCAACAACAATACCAATAGTGGCGGCAACAATGTGACGCCTGCTCCCACGCCTACGCCTGCTCCCACGCCTACGCCTACTCCTACGCCTGCTCCCGCGCCGAGTACCAATAACAATTCCGGTCAGGGAACCTCCAATGGCGATTACGGCAATGGCTACGTGCCGGCCAGTGCACGTGGTGGGCGTACGAACGTCGTAGACAGATGGGTATCGGAACCCCCTCGTACTTGGGTAACGGTGGCCAGTGGTACGCTACCGCACCGTCGTATGGTCTTCGCGTGGATCATAGCCCGCAGGTCGGTGCGGCAATCTCCTTCCTGCCCGGTCAGGCTGGTGCCGATGCTTCTACGGTCATGTGGGTGTGGTGGAAGCGGTGAATGGCAACACCATCACCATTTCCGAAATGAACGCGGCTGGTGGCCATATGTGGTGTCGTACCGCACACTGTACAACGCGTCCCAGTTCTGGTATGTGCACTGATTCATCAAGGAGCGTTTGAGCTTTCCTTGAGCGTTGTGTCGCGGGAGCGCGCCGCCTGAATCGTTGGGCGGCGCGCTCCCATGATATTGTCGATTGTTGCGTTGCAGAACACTTCTTTGAAGAACCGGAAAGGAGGTCCGACATGGCTAAGGAGCAAGGCGTGAAGCCGATTGCGCAAAACAAGAAGGCACGCCACGACTATGCCATTGAAGACAAGTATGAAGCCGGTCTGGTGTTGACCGGCACTGAGGTGAAGTCGCTTCGAGAAGGCCGCGCATCGCTGGCCGAATCGTTCATTACCATCGACCGTCGCGGTGAAATGTGGCTTGAGGGAGCCAATATTCCCGAATATCTCAACGGAACGTGGAACAATCATGCCCCTAAGCGCAAGCGTAAGCTGTTGCTTCACGCGGCGCAGATCGACAAGCTGGCTCGTCAAAGCCAAGCCAAGGTTTCACCATCATTCCGCTGAGCCTGTATTTCAAAGACGGTCGAGTCAAGGCGGAAATCGCATTGGCACGAGGCAAGAAGGAATTCGACAAGCGTCAGGCATTGCGCGAGGAGCAAGACAAGCGTGAGGCCTTGCGTGCCATGCGATATGCCAACAAGCAGGTGCGATAAGTGGTAACCGGAAAATTTCCGGTTTCACATACTGATATACAGCGGTGGCCGTAATCTTTTTGTAGCTTGCCCTCTCTAGTGTATGGTTCAGATTCGGTCGAATAGACCGAGCGAGACATAGGAGAAGGATATGGAAGCGAAGAAAGTCTGAAGGCGGTTGCCGCGTGTGCGCTGAGCGTTGCGATGCTGTTTGCTGGAGCGGCATGCGGCACCAGTGATGGAAGCGACGATGCGGCTTCGTCCGATAGCGGTTCGAAAGCGAGCGAACTGACGGGTTATGACGTTTCGTCGGTGCAGAAAGACGATGACATCGCCAAACTGTTGCCCGATTATGTGACGAAGGACGGCAAGCTCACCATCGGCATGGACACGTCGTACGCTCCCGCCGAATTCCTTGCGGAGGACGGCAAGACCCCGGTCGGCTTCGATGTCGATATCGCCAAGGCTTTGGCGCAGGTGTTCGGCCTTGAAGCGGATCCGGAAACCGCGAATTTCGATTCGATCATTCCATCGGTCGGATCCAAGTACGATATCGGCATTTCGTCGTTCACCGTGACCAAGGAACGTTTGGAAGCGGTTGATTTCGTAAGCCATTTTGATGCCGGATCGGCATGGGCCGTGAAGAAGGGCAATCCGAACAAGATCGACACGTCCGATCTGTGCGGCAAGAAGGTGGCCGTGCAGACCGCCACCATGCAGGAGACCGAAGCGAACAAGATAGCCAAGCAATGCGAGGCCGACGGCAAGGATAAGCTTGAAGTGATCTCCAGCAAGCTGCAGACCGATGTGACCACGAACGTTGTCACCGGCAAGGCCGACGTGTTCTATGCCGATTCGCCGGTTGCGGGCTATGCCATCGCGCAAACCGATGGACAGCTGGAAATGCTGGGCAAGGTCGAAGGCGTCGCTCCGGAAGGCATCGTCATCAAAAAAGGCGACAGCCAGATGGATGAGGCCGTACAGAAGGCCGTGCAGAAGCTCATCGACGACGGTACGTATCTGAAGATCCTTAAGTATTGGGGTGTCGAGGACGGTGCCATCGAAACGTCGGAAATCAATACGCCGGGCGCCGAATAATTCCATGATTGAACCGTCCACGGATCAGACGGTTCAATGATCGCATGACTGGCGACGTGCTGGGAACAAAGCGGGTTTTGATCATATTGTGATATGGCAAAACCCGCTTTTTCGTAAGGAAAAACGGCATATCGAATAGAGTTTGCGTACTATTAACGTGGCCGTAGCAATCGTTTTCTATGGTGCCTGCAGGACTTCGGTTCGGCCGTATTCATACGGTTGGGAATGAAGAGAGGATCCGCGATGGCTTTCAATAATCTGAGGAAACTCGCTGTTTTTGCACTAAGCGCCGCCATGATCGTTTCGTTGGGTGCGTGCGGCACATCGGAAAAGTCCGATTCCGCGGCTTCCAGTGATTCTGAGTCGTCGTCGAACACCACCGGTTATGACGTTTCCGGCGTGACGAAGGATGACGATATAGCGCGATGCTGCCGGAATCAGTCACCAAGGACGCAAGCTCACCATCGGCATGGACACGTCGTACGCTCCCGCCGAATTCCCTGCGGAGGATGGCAAGACCCCGGTCGGCTTCGATGTTGATATCGCGAAGGCGCTCGCCAATATGTTCGGTCTTGAGGTCGTGCCGCAACGTCGAATTTCGATTCGATCATTCCGTCGATCGGCACCAAGTACGATATCGGCATTTCGTCGTTCACCATCACGCCCGAGCGTATGGAAGCCGTCGATTTCGTGAGCATGTTCAAGGCCGGTTCCACGTGGGTGGTGAAGAAGGGCAATCCGAACAAGGTCGCCGCTTCCGACCTGTGCGGCTTGAAGATCGCGGTGCAGACGGGCACCACGCAGGAAGAGGAAGTCAACGCGGCCGCCAAACAATGCAAGGCCGACGGCAAGTCCGAAGTGCAGATTCTGTCGAATAAGCTGCAGACCGATGTGACCACGAACGTGGCGACGGGCAAGGCCGACGTATTCTATGCTGATTCGCCGGTCGCCGGCTATGCCATCGCGCAAACCGAAGATACGCTAGAAGCCCTCGGCGAGGATGTCGGCGTGACCAAGGAGGCCGTGGCAATCAAAAAGGGCGATTCCGATACCGCCAAGGCGGTGCAGGCCGCACTGCAGAAGCTCATGGATGATGGCACGTATATGAAGATCCTCAAGCATTGGGGCGTGGAGAACGGAGCGATCGACAAAGCCGAAATCAATCCGACTGACCTCGGCTGAACGATCAGACGTAAGGCAGGCATCGCACACGGCGATACTGTTAAGCCGATATGACGGAAGGCATGCGGGTCAAATCCGCGTGTCTTCCGTTTTCGTATATGGATCTTCCGTGATTCGACGGAGCTACATTGCGCGATTCTTGCTGATACGTAAGGGTTGCGCAATGTAACGTACATGTAGCATTGCGCTCTTATCGTGCCTATTTGAGATACTGAGGTTCTCTGCAACCGAATGGCGTTGAGATTTTCGGTATGGCAATGAAGAGATAAGAAGAAGGATATGCGTACCATGTCTTTGAAGATCAAGTCCGTTGTGGCGCTTGCGCTGAGTGCGGCGATGTTGTTTCCCACTGCTGCTTGCGGCACCTCCGATGCGTCCAATTCCGGCGATTCGTCGGATTCGTCGAACACTACCACCGGTTACGATGTCAGCACCATTAAAAAAGATGACGAGCTGGCCAAGCTGGTTCCGTCCGGCGATCTGGTGAAGGACGGCGAGCTTTCCGCCGGTATGGAGCTTTCGTACGCTCCGGCTGAATTCTATGCCGAAGACGGCAAGACTCCGGTCGGCTATGATATCGACATGACCAAGGCCATCGCCAAGACGCTTGGTTTGAAGCCAAACATCGTGTCTTCCATGTTCGACACCATCATTCCTTCCATTGGCTCCAAGTATGATCTGGGCATCACCGCCATGACCATCACTGAAGAGCGTATGCAGTCCGTGGATTTCGTGAGCTACTACCGTGCAGGTTCCACGTGGGCCGTGAAGAAGGGCAATCCGAAGAAGCTTGACACTTCTGACATGTGCGGCGCGAAGATCGCGGTGCAGACCGGCACCGTGCAGGAAGAGGAAGCCAACACCATCGCCAAAGGATGCGAGGCCGATAACAAGGCCGAAGTGATGTCGTACAAGCGTCAGGCCGAAGCGGCCACCGCAGTGCTACGGGTAAGGCCGATGCGTTCTATGCTGATTCGCCGTCGCTGGCTATGCCATCTCCCAGACCGACGGACAGCTTGAAGCCTTGGGCGACGTCGAAGGTGTGGCCAAGCAGGGCATCGCTGTCAAGAAGGGCAACACCCAGCTTGCTGAAGCCGTGCAGAAGGCCGTACAGAAGCTGATGGACGATGGTACGTATATGAAGATCCTCAAGCATTGGGGTGTGGAATCCGGCGCTCTCGACAAGGCTGAGATCAACCCGACCGATCTCGACTGATTTCATCCCCACTATTTACATCAACAACGAAGGAACTGAAGCATCATGGCGAAGAAACAAATCGACGGCGACGGCCTCGATATTCCGAATCGCATCAAGGCGCTGCCGGTTAAGCTACGGGCCCGATTGTGGCGGCGGTCATCGTCGCTCTGCTCGCCGCCATGCTGCTGCAGGGCCTGATTACCAATCCGCGTTTCGAATGGAATGTGGTCTGGAAGTACCTGTTCAACGAGAATGTGCTCGAAGGCATCAAATACACGCTGCTGCTGACGGTCATCTCCATGGTCATCGCCATTATTCTGGCAGTGATTCTGGCCGTAATGCGCAAGTCCATCAATCCGGTGCTGCGTGGCGTGAGCTGGTTCTACATTTGGTTCTTCCGTGGCACCCTGTGTATACGCAGCTGGTGTTCTGGGGTCTGTTCGCCGTGTTGGTGCCTCGCATCGGCGTGGGCATTCCGTTCACTTCCATTGAATTCTGGAGCATTGACTCGCAGTCCGTCATTACCGCGTTTAACGCGGCATGGCTGGGTCTCGCATTGAACGAAGCGGCATATCTGGCCGAAATCGTGCGTGCGGGTCTTGAAGCCGTCGATCCGGGTCAGACCGAAGCGGCCAAGCACTGGGCATGAAGCGTTCCATGATCATGCGTCGTGTGGTGCTTCCTCAGGCCATGCGCATCATCATTCCGCCGACCGGCAACGAGTTCATCGGCATGTTGAAGACCACTTCGCTGGTCAACGCCGTGCCGTTCACGCTGGAACTGCAGTTCGCCACCACCGCAATCGCAACCCGACTGTACAAGCCGATTCCGCTGCTGATCGTGGCCTGCATCTGGTATTTGGTGATCACCTCCATTCTGATGGTGCTGCAGTCTCGCTTGGAGAAGCATTTCGGCAAGGGCTTCGATGCGCGACCGGCCGGCGCGCGTGGCAAGCAGCCGCCGCTGCCGGGCAAAACCGAAGGCGAACCGAAAGACGATATCGCCAAGCAGAACGAGGCAACGTTCGCGGGCATGACCGCGTGAGGGGAGTGAGCAATGACTGAACCAACCACCAACGGTGTTGTTCCCGCAGTGAAGGCCACGCAGGTGCATAAGGCTTTCGGTAGCCTGCACGTGCTCAAGGGCGTCGATATGACGGTTATGCCCGGCTCGGTGACGGTGATTCTGGGACCTTCCGGTTCCGGAAAATCCACGTTCCTGCGTTTGATCAACCAGTTGGAAACGCTGACCGGCGGCGAAATCGACGTCGACGGCGAAATGATCGGCTACAAGTACGTCGACAAGGACGGCAAGCAGGTGCTGCAGACCCTGAACGACAAGGAAGTGGCCGAGCAGCGTTCCAAACTGGGCATGGTATTCCAGAGGTTCAACCTGTTTCCGCACATGACGGCGCTCGAAAATGTGATGGAAGCGCCAGTCCACGTCAAGCACATGGATAAAAAGGAAGCCCGCAAGCTTGCCATCGAAGAGCTGAATCGCGTGGGCATGGGCGATCGCTCGATCACTATCCGGCACAGCTTTCCGGTGGCCAGCAGCAGCGCGTGGCCATCGCCCGTGCGCTTGCCATGAAGCCGGAAATCATGCTGTTCGACGAGCCGACTTCCGCACTCGATCCGGAATTGGTGGGCGAAGTGCTGAACGTCATGCTGTCTTTGGCGAAAGAAGGCATGACCATGGTGGTTGTCACCCACGAAATAGGCTTCGCGCGCGAAGTCGCCGATCAGATCGTATTCATGGACGGCGGTGTTGTTGTGGAACAGGGCGGTCCTGAAATCATCGACAATCCGCAGGAACCACGATTCAAGGACTTCCTGCAGCACGTGCTGTAAATCGCCGCAAGCATAATCGTAAGAATCAGACATCTCTTCGTCGTAAGGATTGCGATCAAGGGAATGGCTGAGAAAATCCCCATGTTGAAACTGTCAGCATGGGGATTTTTGTGTTCATATATCAAAGGTTCAGCGCGATGAGACGGTTTCGTTTCGAAAATGACACCATTACCCGATAAGCTGAGGTGTTATGTGTGGAATCGTAGGATATGCAGGAAATGTGGAAACCGCGTGCGGCAAGCCGTTGGAAGTGTGCCTCCAAGGCCTCCAGCGTTTGGAATACCGCGGATATGATTCGGCCGGTGTGGCGCTGACCGCGCCCGGCATGGATCATGTGGAAGTGCGTAAGAAGCGGGGCGTCTCGCCAATCTAATCGAAGACGTGGAACGCAATCCAATGCCGATGGCCACCGTGGGCATCGGCCACACCCGTTGGGCCACCAACGGCGTGCCGAATGACATCAACGCGCATCCGCATACTTCGCGTGACGGCAAGGTCGCCATCATTCATAATGGCATCATCGAAAACGCCTCTCAGCTGCGTCTTGATCTGCAGACGGAAGGTTACCGTTTCTCATCGGAAACCGATACGGAGGTCGCGGCGAAACTGCTAGGCAAAATCAGTGAGAAAATCGTTGAGGAAACCGGCAAGCCTGATCTGTTCAAGGCCGTGCGACGCTTGGCGCGCATGCTGGAAGGCGCGTTCACGATTCTCGCCACCGACTGCCGTCAGCCGGGTATCGTGGTCGGTGCTCGCCATGATTCGCCGCTGGTGGTTGGTCTTGGCGAAGGTGAGAATTTTCTCGGTTCCGATGTGGCCGCGTTCGTCGCCTACACGAAGCGTGCCATGGAAATCGACCAGGATCAGCCGTGATGGTGTCCGCCGATAAGGTTGTGGTGTCTGATTTCATGGGCAACATCGTGGCCGATCCGAAGACCTATACCGTGGATTGGGATGCTTCCGCGGCCGAAAAGGGCGGTTGGGACTCCTTCATGGACAAGGAGATCCACGAAGGGCCGGCGGCGGTGCAGCGCACGCTGTTGGGACGTCTTGGCAAGGACGGCAATCTCAATCTTGACGAGGTCCGCATCGACGAGCATGATTTCAAGGCGATCGACAAGATTATCGTCATCGCCTGCGGTACCGCCGCCTACGCGGGCATGGTGGCCAAGTACGCCATCGAGCATTGGGTGCGTATTCCGGTGGAAGTGGAGCTTGCCCACGAATTCCGTTATCGTGATCCGATTCTCACCCCGCGCACGTTGGTGGTGGCCATTTCGCAGTCCGGTGAAACCATGGACACGCTGATGGCATTGCGTCACGCGCGTGAGCAGGTTCGAAGGTGCTGGCCATCTGCAACACGCAGGCGCGTCCATTCCGCGTGAATCCGACGCGGTGCTGTACACGCACGCTGGTCCGGAAGTGGCGGTCGCCTCCACCAAGGCGTTCGTGGCGCAGATTACTGCCGCTACGTGCTTGGCTTGTATTTGGCGCAGGTCAAGGGCGCGATGTTCCGCGACGAGATCGCGCAGGCGTTGGATTCCCTCAAAGACATGCCTCGCAAGATCCAGTGGGTTCTTGATACGCAGACCAAGACCGTGCATGATGCTGCCGCGCAGATGGTCGATGCGAAGTCCTTCCTGTTCCTGGGCCGTCATGTCGGCTACCCGGTCGCGATGGAAGGCGCGTTGAAATTGAAGGAAATCGCCTACACCTTCACCGAAGGTTTCGCGGCCGGCGAGCTCAAGCACGGTCCGATCGCATTGGTGGACGAAGGCGAACCGGTAGTGTTCATCGTGCCGCCGGCACGTGGCCGCAATGTGCTGCACGCCAAGGTTATTTCCGGTATCGAAGAGGTCAAGGCCCGTGCGCGTACATTATCGCCGTGGCCGAAGAGAACGACCCCGATGTTGAACGCTATGCGGACGTGGTGTTCTGGCGTCCGGCCTGCCCGACGCTGATGAGCCGCTGGTGGACGTGGTGCCGCTGCAGCTATTCGCCATGGACATGGCCAAGCTGAAGAATTACGACGTTGACAAGCCTCGTAATCTCGCCAAGTCCGTCACCGTGGAGTAATCGTTCATACGATGCGTCAACAGCGTCAGCAGAAGAGGCATCGTTACGTTCTGGAAGAACCTCGCATTCCGTTCGAATGTGAGGTTCTTTACGAGAACGATGCGATTATCGTGGTTGACAAACCGCATTTCTCGCCACCACACCGCGCGGCATGTGGTATCGCGAAACCGCGTTGATTCGACTTCGGGAACAGTATGGCGAACCTGATATTGTTCCCGCGCACCGTTTGGACCGACTTACCGCAGGCATCATCGTATTTGTGCGCAAACCGGAATTGCGCGGAGCTTACCAAATGCTGTTCCAGAATCGCAAAACCATCAAAACCTATGAATGTTTGGCGCCACTTGCCCCCGAACAGCATCCGCAGTACGGAATAATCGTAAGAATCGACAGGCATCAACCCTTTCCGGCAATCCGAGCATCGCATATTTGCAAGGATCGCGGGCGACTTCAGGCGTACGAAATTCCGGAAACCATCAATGCGCAAACGTTGATTGAGCGGGGAAGCACGGTACGTTGCATCGACGGCAAAGCATATGTGAATTACGTGCTGCACCCGAAAACCGGCAAAACGCACCAGTTGCGTGTGCATATGAATTCGTTGGGATTGCCGATTTTGGGCGATGATTTCTACCCGAATATTGTGCAGCGTTCTTACGATGATTTCTCGCAGCCGTTGGAATTGGTGGCTCGTGAGTTACGTTTCGACGATCCGGTGACGGGAGAGCCTCGTACATTCGTTTCGAAAGTGCCGCTTGGCTGATTAACGGTCTGATCAGCAGGTATTGCTCGCTGAATCAAGATATATAAAAACTGTCCATCGCTGTACTGATATTTGCTCGCATCGCTATGGCGTGTTGAAGTTGCGCGTCCCTATAATCGGACATTTTACATTTCGTGTTATCGAGCGTGATTAGGATGTGCTCTTGTTGTGCTGGCTGGCAAAGGCAAGCCGGCTGGAAAGAACGAGAGAGAATATGAACCATATTTCAAAAGCGCTTCGTGGCGTTGCCGACAAATATAACGGCGTGTCACTGATTATCCGCATTATCGTCGGTCTTATCGCGGGTACCGCACTGGCATTGGTCGTTCCGCATATGACGTGGATCGGCGAATTCGGCACCTGTTCGTAAGCGCATTGAAGGCCGTCGCTCCGATTCTGGTGTTTGTGCTGGTGGCAAGCGCTTTGGCCCAGGGCAATTCCAAGCTTGACGGCCGTTTCGGCACGGTGCTTTTCCTGTATCTGTTCACCACGTTCCTGTCCGCCGTCGTGGCGGTGCTGACGTCTCGCATGTTCCGCAGACCATATCGTTGGGCGATGCCGCTGACGCCGATGTGGTGCCGCAGGGCTTGAGCGAGGTTGTGCAGACGTTGCTGACCAATATCGTGGCCAATCCGATTCAGGCCATGATCGACGGCAACTACATCTGCATTCTGATGTGGGCTTGCCTGTTCGGTCTTGCCATGAAGGGCATTGCCAATGAAAGCTCCAAGGCGTTCCTTGCCAATGTGGCCGATGGCGTGTCTCAGGTGATTCGTTGGGTCATCAATCTCGCCCCGTTTGGCATTATGGGCTTGGTGTTCACCAGCGTTTCCGAAAACGGCTTGGCGGCCTTCACCGAGTACGGTAGCCTCCTGCTCCTGCTCGTCGGCACCATGCTGCTGATGGTGCTCGTGTTCGGCCCGCTGGTCATTTTCCTGTACCTGCATCGCAACCCGTATCCGCTGGTGTACCGCTGCTTCAAGGAATCCGGCCTGACCGCATTCTTCACGCGTTCTTCTGCTGCGAACATTCCGGTCAACATGCAGCTGTGCGAGAAGCTTGGTCTTGATAAAGACATGTATTCCGTGTCCATTCCGTTGGGCGCAACCATCAACATGAACGGTGCCGCCATCACCATCACCATCATGGCCATGGCCGCCGCCAATACGATGGGCATTCAGATTTCGTTGCCGGCCGCCATTCTGCTGTCTGTGGTGTCGGCGCTCGGCGCATGCGGCGCTTCCGGTGTGGCCGGTGGCTCGCTGCTGCTTATTCCAATGGCCTGCTCGCTGTTCGGCATCAGCAATGACATTGCCATGCAGGTGGTGGGCGTTGGCTTCATCATCGGCGTCATCCAGGATTCCGTGGAGACCTGTCTGAATTCCGCTTCCGACGTGGAGTTTGCGGCAACCGCCGAATATCATGCTTGGCTCAAGCAGGGCCGTCAGCTTCCGGCGTTCATGTATTCCAAGAAGGAACGTCAGCAGCTCGGCATCGAAGCCTGATTTCACCCGATTTCAGCTTTTCGTTCAATCTAGAAGGCGTCTCTCCCACGTGGTTCACCCAGCTGGAGAGGCGCTTTTCGTATTGGCTGATTTGATTGATTGCGTTGATTAAAGTCGCGAGATATTGCGATTAGTCGAGTTCCGCCACGGATCCGCGGTCGATGAATTCGGGGGTGATAAGTTTCTTGATTCCAGAAGGCACTTTTTTGCCATTGCATTGTTGCTCGATCATGGAAAAAGCCTCTTTTCCCACAGTTCTGAGCTTGAGCCGTATGGTGGTCAGTTCAAGACGGGGCACAACGCCGCGGAGTGAATCGTCCACACCGATGATGCTGACATCTTCGGGAACGCGCTTTCCTGCTGTCCTCAGGCCAAGCATGGCACCGTATGCCATTTGATCGTTGCCTGCGAAAATTGCGGTGCAATCCTTTTCGTGAGCCAAGGCCAATCCGGCTTGGTAGCCGCTATCTGCTTCCCAGTCGCCGTAATACATGGGTGGTGTGGGAATGCCGACTTGCGCTAATGCGTCGCGCCACCCTCTGATGCGGCTCTGTGCTGCGCGTGAAACGGTGGGGCCTGCGATGTGGTACACAGTTTTATGCCCCTTCGACAGGAAAAAGTCCACGGCTGCAGTGGCGCAACCATACGAGTCCGGATCGATGGTGGGGCAGTGGTTTGCCGGTTCCTCGCAAATAAGCACTACAGGTAGGTTGTCGGATGGCTTGAACTGGTTGAAGTCGGTGAAATCGCGTTCCATAATCACGATTGCACCATCGAGGGGAGGCCTTCCACAAGTTTCAGTGCGCCGGCGAGTGACTGATCCTGCAGGTTATCCAAGGGGCGAATGGTGATGGAATAGCCGCTATTCGCGGCCGCTGTAGTGATGCCTTCGAGGATACGTGAGTTCCCGTAGGCCGACATATGCGAAAGCAGTACACCAACATTGTTGAAATGTCCGCTTTTCAAAGCACGTGCCGCATAATTCGGCCTGTATCCGAGATGCTCCATGGCTGCCTCGACCTTAAGTTTCGTCGCTGGGCGTACGGCATCGCTCCCATTAGCCACTCGGGAAACGGTCTGCGGTGAAACCCCTGCTTCCCTGGCGACGTCTTGCAGCGAGACTGAGTTGCGTGCCATGTGTATCTACCTTCCGAACGAAAATGCGTACTGTGCTTAATTTTACATGCTTACTTCTGTATTGTTTTCGTCACCATGCAATTTGTTCGATGAAGTGAATATGTGGTCTAGAATGTGCGAAAAGTAGACACTTTTGGAATATGGTGTTATTATGATAACGCAAACATTTGGAAGGAGCTGTTTTACGGGGGTGTAAATTGCCCTGTGAAATGGTATTGCCTCGAAGGAGAGGAATGATGTCAGCAACGGAAGTTGTTGCCAATATGCCACTGCATTCGGCAACCGTGCGTGTCAATAAACACAAGGCGGATTGGCGTGGTTGGAAGTTCATGTGGCCGTTCGCGTTGGTGTTCGTGTTCGTGTTCGTGATCCCGATCCTGTACGCGATCTACATCAGCTTCTTCCAGAAGCAGATGATCGGCGGCACGAAGTTCGTGGGAATCAGCAACTACATTCGCCTGTTCCACGACCAGCAGTTCTGGAGCTCGGTCGGCAGGGTCGCGCTGTTCACGTGCGTGCAGGTGCCGATCATGCTGTTCCTGTCGGCGGCGATGGCCCTGGCGTTGGATTCCATGAAGCTGCACGGCGCGAAGTTCTTCCGCATCACCACGTTCCTGCCGTACGCGGTGCCGGCCGTGGTATCGACTTTGGTGTGGGGCTTCATGTACGGCGCGAAGTACGGTCTGGTCGGCTCCCTGAACGACTGGCTGGGCACGAACCTCGACGTGCTGAGCCCGAACGTGCTGCTCGCCGCGATCGGCAACATCGTGACCTGGGAGTTCACCGGCTACAACATGCTGATCTTCTACAGCTCGCTGTCCACGATCCCGCATTCGCTGTACGAGGCCGCATCGATCGACGGGGCGTCCGAGTGGCAGATCGTCAAGTCCATCAAGCTGCCGGAACTGAAGGGCTCGCTCGCGATCACGGTGATCTTCTCGATCATCGCTCGTTCCAGCTGTTCAACGAGCCGAGCATCCTGCAGAACATGGTGCCGGGCAACGCGATCACCACGTACTACACGCCGAACATGTACGCGTACAACCTGAGCTTCGCGGGCAACCAGTCGAACTACGCCGCCGCCCTGGCGATCACGATGGCCGTGATCACGATGGCGATCGCGTACGCGGTGCAGCTCAACAGCATGAAGGAGCAGATGAAGTAGCGCCTTGGGCCGTGCATCATCTGCATAAGACATGGATTTTTCAAGGAGCATAGCAATCATGAGCGATATTGCGATGTCGACGGGGTATATGACTCCCCAAGAGCTCAAAGAGCAGGAACGAGCCGCAAAGAAGGCTGAGAGGGCACGCTTAAAGCGCGTGGAAATGGATGAGAAGGCGGAGCGCAGACGCGCCGCGAAATCAGGCTTCGCGAATGTGGCGAACCCTCGCAGGAGCACGCTACTGACCATCGTGTGCGCACTGTTCGCGGTGTACTGCCTGTTCCCGTTCGTGTACCTGCTGATCAACGCCACAAAGACGCAGGCCGACTTCACGTCCACGTTCGGTCTGGGCTTCGGCCACACGTTCGCCCTGTGGGACAACATCAAGACCGTGTTCACCTACCAGGACGGCATCTTCGGACGCTGGTTCCTGAACACGGTTCTGTACGTGGTCGTGGGCGCCGGCGGCGCGACATTGTTGGCAATCATGGGCGGATATGCATTGGCAAAGTTCCGCTTCCCCGGTAGAAAAGTCGTGTTCGCGGTCATCATCGGCGCGATCAGCGTGCCGGGCATCGCCTTGGCTGTGCCGCAGTTCCTGCTGTTCGCCAAGCTGAGCCTCACGAACACGCCGTGGGCCATGATCATTCCATCGTTGATCAGCCCGTTTGGTTTGTATCTGATGTGGATCTTCTCCGAGCAGGCGGTTCCGACGGAATTGCTTGAAGCCGCGCGAGTTGATGGAGCTTCAGAGTTCCGCACGTTCTTTCAGGTGTCCCTGCCGCTGTTGGCTCCGGGCATCGTGACGACGGCCCTGTTCACGATCGTGGCGACGTGGAACAACTACTTCCTGCCGTTGATCATGCTGAAGGATTCGAACTGGTATCCGCTGACGATCGGTCTGAACCAGTGGAAGGACCAGGCGAGCACCGCTGGCGGTCAGGCGATCCAGAACCTGGTGGTCACGGGCTCGTTGATCACGATCGTCCCGCTGGTCATCGCGTTCCTGTGCCTGCAAAAGTACTGGCAGTCCGGTCTCTCGGCCGGCGCGTCAAAGAATAAACGGAGCCACAGTCCCACCGACTGCACCGCACCACGATTGTTGACGAAAAACGGTAATCGAAGGCGCATTATGTGCATAAGGAGGACAGAATAAAACAAGATGAAGAGGTGTGTGCATCTAATACTTGCACACACCTCTTCATGTATTGTGGCAACCGAGATATGCGGATAGCATCCGAGCTTCACACAGAATCAGCCTCCATGAAGCACCCCTGTATATGCAACATGTCTCCATCACAAGCATTTATTTCTGTTTACTAGATGAAGATACAAAAGAAGCGATGAAACTGACGAGATTTCACATCAGAGGTATGCCTACAATGAAGCCACAACGGAAAAACGGCTCCGCACGAAGCATGAACCAACAAACGAAACGACGAGCCGCGTGAAAGGAAGAAAAATGCAGAACAATACCTTCGACCAGATCGCCAGCTCCAACACCGTTTCCATGGATGCCGGCCTCAGCCAGTTCGCCTTCGCCAAAGCCTCCTCCACCTTGTTCAAGAAGGTTTTCAGCAAGTAAGATTCCTAAAAGTCTTTATCAAACGCCTCGGCTGCTGTGATGAACCGGTTCAGCAGCGAGGCGTTCTCATATATGCTCCCGTAACGGGCGGAGACCTCCCCGCCCGCATTACAGACCGTCCGGCGGCCAGTCGAAACAAATCGCGGTTACGCGCCGACCAATTCGAGCATCTGCGGAATGCTCTTCTTGCCGAATTCGACGGTCTGCTCGCCACCACGGTTGATGACGATGCAGGGCACGCTCATTGCGCCGTATTGGTCCTTAAGCTCAGGAAAATGCGAAACGTCGTAGGCCTCGGCGCGCACGGCAGGGTTCAGCGAGGCGAGGCGTTGGGAGGCGAGCACTGTCTCCGGGCACATCGTGCAGGTGAGCGAGACGAGAATCATGATATTCAGCGGGCTTGCAATGGACTTTGCCCGTTCGATCAGATCATCGCCCAACGGCTGACCGGGACCGGCCGCGTTGTACAGGCCCAGCACGAACGAATTAAATTCATGACCGGAAGGCACGCCATGGAAGGCGAGACCAGTCGCTCGCCATCCACCACCATGCGCACGCATGGACGCGCTGCCGGCAGCACGCTGTCGACGTCGAATACCGCACGACCCGTATCATCCTTCTCGTACTCACCATCATCCACCGTCGATTTCAGCTTGCCACCGGACAGCGCGACCAACGCATCGATGAATCCCCGCAGTTCCGTGGACAGCGGCGTATCGTCCAGTTCCAGAGCAAGCGTGACCGGCCGAGACATGCGGCCAAAGACCACGTTGAGCTGCTGTCTGGTGGCGTCGGAGAACAATTCGCCGGGCTTCCTAACGGCGTTCGCCGCGGCATCGGCGTTGCGTTTGGTGGCGGGCGCAGGCGTAGGTGTAGGCGCTGTAGCGTCCAACGAGGCAGCATCTGTCTTCGTTGTGGACTGCTCGTAGGCGCAAGAGACCGGGCGCTGTGGCGTCAAACCGGTTTTCTCGCTCATCCGCTTGGCGTACCGTTCCAACTCCACTGCGGCAATAGCGCCATCGGCGGTGGCAGTAACCACTTGCCGCAGGTTCTTGGCCCGCAGATCACCGGCTGCATACACGCCCGGCACCGAGGTTTCGAGATAGCCGTGCGTGACCACGTAACCATAATCGTCCAGCTCCACCACGCCGCGCACCAGATTCGTGGCGGGCACATATCCGGCGAACACGAACACGCCGAACGTGCCGCCATCAACAGGTTTCCACGTTTCGGTCTGGCCAGTGGCCCGGTTTAGGATCGAAGCTTCACGTAAACCACCTTGCCCGGCAGTGACACCTTGCAGCTCGACCTGGTAACGCACGTCGATCTTCGGATTGTTTTTTGCTGCGGCGGCCACCGCAGCGTCGCAAGTGAAGTCCTGTTCCCGTACGAGAACGGTAACTTTGGAGGCGTATGTGGTCAGAAACACGGATTCCTCGGCTGCTGCGAACCCTCCGCCGACCACCAGTACTTCCTTGCCGGCAAAGAACTCGCCATCGCAGGTGGCGCAGTAGGCCACACCGCGGCCAGCATATTCGGACTCCCCTTCGAACCCTAGTTTGCGTGGGCTGGCACCGGTGGCGATGAGAATACCAAAAGCTTTCAAGTCGCCGCGCGAAGTATGCACGGTTTTGACATCGCCGTGCACGTCGAGGCCGATGGCTTCGGCGGAAAGGAATTCGGCGCCGAAATCCTGCGCCTGTTGACGCATGGTCTGGGTAAGCGCACGGCCAGTGGTGCGGCCAACGCCCGGATAGTTGACCACCTCATTGGTGATGGTGATCTGTCCGCCAAAATCATCTTTCTCGAGAATCAGTACGCGATATCGGGCACGGGCCAAATACAATCCCGCCGTCAGACCAGCGGGACCGCCGCCGATGACTATGACATCGTACAAATCATTTCGAGACATAACGACTCCCTTCGTGCCTTGATCTGGCTATTCAGGAGGTGCCCGGAGGATTCTCCTAGGCACCCCGTCGGATTAGCTTGATAAGCCGTCCGTCAAGCGACGATCACAGTTGACCAACAAGATCAAGCTAGGTTCAATAGTGTCCTCGCCTGGAGTCCAGTTGGCAGGGCAAACCTGATCGCCATGTTCGTGGACGAACTGAGAAGCTTGCACACGGCGTAGCAGTTCTTCGGCATTGCGGCCCACATTGGAAGAGATGACTTCATAAGCCACGACCTTGCCTTCGGGACTCACGATGAAGTCACCGCGTTCGGCCATGCCATCGACTTCGTTGTAGGTGTCGAGATCCTTGGCCAATAGAGCGGTCGGGTCGGCAAGCATCGGATATTGAATCTTGGCGATCTTTTCATTGGCGTCATGCCATGCCTTGTGCACGAAGTGGGTGTCGCAGGAGACAGAGTAGACCTCGCATCCAATTTCCTTGAACTTGGCGTAGTTGCGGGCCAGATCCTCAAGTTCAGTGGGGCACACGAAGGTGAAATCAGCCGGGTAGAAGAAGAACAGGGACCAGTGGCCGAGCACATCAGCCTTGGTCACCTCATGGAACTCGTTGTTCTGGAACGCGTTCACCTTAAAATCGGTCAGTTCATGCTGCAGGAGAGTCATCATCGGTCCTTTCGCTGATTGTCAATTATCGGGCTTCTGCCGTTTTCCATCGTAACGTGATTCTCTGGAACCCGCGCGGGCGTAACGCGTGAGCCTCATCACATCATTACTAACAGTCACGCTGACGGACCATGCGATGCAAGGGTGTTGTGGATTGGGAGCCTCTCGCGCGCCGCGGGAAACACGAACCAAAAGACAAACAAAAAAGGGGGTTCCCGGAGCGTCACGCTCGACGGGAACCCCGACGTTGAATGCGGCGGCGTGCTACTCTCCCACACCCTCTCGAGTGCAGTACCATCGCCGCGACCAGGCCTTAGCTTCCGGGTTCGGAAAGGG
>ENA-OQHA01000493-OQHA01000493.1-human-gut-metagenome-genome-assembly--contig:-NODE-493-length-19538-cov-4.076348_pt1 | contig 19538 bp, 18 predicted proteins | sample MGYA00242558_ERZ504707 | MGnify/ENA primary metagenome ERZ504707 (study PRJEB26092, sample SAMD00036197) | human gut metagenome | host: Homo sapiens | study: EMG produced TPA metagenomics assembly of...
GATAAAATCAAGAAATACCTACAGAGATCATTTCCTATCAGTCATAGACAAATAGTCTATATCCTGAATATTTCTGCTCCACACTTCTCTTAAATCGTTACCTGTAGATTATGGGTATTCAAAAAAAATATTAATCCCAATTGATAATAATTTAGCTGATTGTGGAACTACAATACATAATTTAGTATTGTAGTTTTTTCTTATAACCCCAATATCGTGATACAATAGAAACATCAATTAATAATGTACATATTCAGTTGGGAGCTACATAAGATGAAAATAGGAATAATAGATGATGATACTCAATTCAGCCAAGTCATAAAAAATAAGATAGAAGAAAATACATGCTTTAGTGAAAGTAGTATTGATGTATTTAATAATGATTTCAAATCACTTCAATTAAAAGATTATGATTATTTGTTTATAGATATTCTATTAATGCAGGATAATGGTATCACTATTGCGAAAAGTATAGATAATAAGAATACACGCATCATATTCATGTCTAGTAACGAAACACTTGTTTATGATTGTTTTGATATTGCGCTTTACTTCTTTATAAGAAAAACATCTTATGAAGATGATTTAGAAAGACTATTTATCAAAATGGATAAAGATCAGGCTGAAAACCATAAACAATATCTCGTTGATAAGAAAAACAATCAATACATTAATCTCAAGGATATCATCTATGTTCAATCCCATAGAAATACATGTACCTTTTACACAGAAGATAATGAATATGTTCAATACACAACATTAAAGAAATGTTCTGAAGAGTTATGTTCTAATGTAGCATTCTATAAGATCAACTCATACACCATTATTAATTTTAAGTATGTTACTAAAATCAATAATCAAAGTGTTACTCTTATAAACAACCAAACATTTAATGTCTCTAGAAAATCAAAAGATATTATTGAAAAATACCATGCCTACAGGAGGTACATACAATGATGAGTTTCTTATATTTTTGTTGTAAAGAAGCATTACTGACATATCTCCTTAGAACAAATAAAACAGCTATTTTTATTGCCTCTTTATTGATCAATTGTCTTCTTGGTGTATTTACAAGTCATCCCCTATTACAGGATTTCTTGTTAATAGAATCTTTATGCTTCTTATTCTATTATTATTCAGATAGGCTGTTATCAGAAATTATCTTCTATCTTTCATTTTTAACTGTTATAAAGAATTTAGTTGTTCTAATACCAATATCCCCTATTGTTTCATTGATCATCTATATTCTTATTATCTCTACATTCGCTATTATTCAAAAGCTTTACCCTATCGATAATAAGAATCTCTATTGGGGATTACTTATGGCTATATCCTTAAGTACTCTATGTATTTATCATATTCTCTACAATGACTTTCTTAATATATTAGGCATAAACTGTAATCTCATTATTCTTATGACCCTTTTGATTACTATCATCATTTCCTATTACTTATTCCTTAGATATACCAAACTGAATCATGAACGACAGCTTCTTAACCAGGCCATTGACCATTTTAAGAATGACCAACAAAACTATGCCTTCATTGAAAAGAAAAACAATGAACTCTATAAGCTAAGACATGACTTAAAATATGATTACCTTCAGATGAAAGAATATGTAAAAAGAAAAGAATTTGAAAATGTGAATAAGATGATAAACAAAAGAATAGATTCTCTCAATGATCATAACATGCTGATCATATCTGGTAATAAGCTGTTTGATTCATTTATCAATATGAAATTAGAACAGCTTAAACTCAACAACATTAAACCTGCTATTATTGTATCTATTCAGGATATATCATTTATAGAGGATGAACATTTGAATATCCTTATAAATTATCTGTTTGATATCGCAATAGATTGCATGGAGAATAATGAATTAGAAGTAAAAATAACGGAAGACCAATGTGCCTTTGAAATCACATTGTATATGAATGATGCAAAAGAAAGAATCAATCAAATGAAATATGATACTCTTGTATTAATACTGCATAAATATCATGGAAGCTTACAAGTACAGCATGCTGGTGCATCACTCTATATCTCTACTCTTATACCTGTTTCATAACAGGTATTTTTGTTTATTATCCTCATAAATCGGTCAAACGTCCTCAAGATATTATTTATTTTTTTAAAGGTTGTATGATTGAAATAGGAGGTGCTTTACTATGATTGAGATGAAACATGTAAATATAAATTTTGGTGATCAAGTCATATTCAATGATGCTCATTTTAAGACATGTCCTGGTCAAATCACTGGTATTATTGGTAAAAGTGGATGTGGTAAAACAACATTCCTAAAATCATTATTATACCAGTACAAAGATAATCTTCTTTATGTAGATAATGTAGCTATCAATAATTCTAATAAAGAAGACTATCTATTAAACAAGGTGTCTTATATTGATCAATTTGGGACATTCTTTGATAACATGAAAGTATATGAACATTTTGAATTTATTAATCACCTACAAGAAAGCCAATATGATCAAACCAAAATGAACAATATGCTTCATCTAGTAGGATTGGATCTTATAGATCCATCCTGCTATCCTTCTTCTTTATCTATTGGGCAGAGAAAAAGATTCTTAATAGCGTTATCCATGTATAAAGATGCATCCATCATTATTATTGATGAACCAACTGCTTCTTTAGATCAAGAAAATAAAGAAATCGTACTTCAATTACTCGAAAAACTAAAATCAGAAAACAAATATATTATCATTACAACTCATGATGAATATCTAATAAATCATCTAGACATTACTTATAGAATAGAAAATAGAATTCTTGTATGTGATCAAAAATAGATAAAATAAATCAATCTATTCAACTCAAAAAATCGAACATCAGCAGCTATCATAAGTACTTCTTCTATAAGAATAAAAGACAATGGTTTCAGTTTATCCTTGTATTACTTCTAGGTTTTATTATGACTATCTCTATTTCTACTAACGTAAGTGATAGTCTATTACAGGAAAATAAGTTATCAAGTGGTATAAAACAAGCCAATAAAGCAGAATTATATACAGGTAAGATGAATGATTCTTATATTGCGAATGGTGTAGATAGTTATTATATCGGTGATGCAGAGGTAAATCTTGATATAAGTACTGAGGAATTGAATCATATTAAATCAATCAAACATGTAAAGAGTGTTTATCCATTTGATGTATTTGATACAATCAATCAAATGGAAGATGTGAGTAAAGGTACTGTTTATTATCAAGGAAGTAAAACACAGTTTGATTATTTTCAGGAAGGGAGTCCAATGGTTGTTCCCTATTACTCTTTCCAGAATATTGAAGTAGATGGAAAAGAACTTAAAGGAAATGCAATCAGTCAATCATTCGCAAGAAAGCTAGGTATAGATGAAAAAGAAAAGGACTTTAAAATATCTATAGATGTATATGTTCCTGTCCAACAATATACTTATCAATGTGAAATTGATGATTCTAAAATATTGGGGACTTTATCACAGGTTCTTACTAAGAAAGTAAATCTTGAAATAGAAATCAATCATATTATTTCAACAGATGATTATTATAATGAATTTCTTAGTGCTGGATATGTTGTACTTATGAATGACAAATCATTCTATACTATTTTAAATCAATACAATAACCAGACTCCTGATAGTTTACTAGATGCCAAAGAATACAATGCAGCTATTACTCCTTATCAAAGTAAGAATTATGTTGTAGAAGTAGACCGTATTAAGAACTTAAAAAGTGTTGAAAAAGAAATATCTCAGATTTCTAATAATTTCATTACTTATGATCAATATAATTCAGTGACAGATATGGTTGATGTCTATAAGGAAGAAAGAAAAGGAAGATACATTTTTATGGCTGTAGTGATATTAATCGCAATATTCCTTTATGTTCTTGTACAAATGAATGCATTGGATGATAGAAAGAATGAAATTAAATTGTTGAAGGTTTATGGTTTAAAGAATCAAACAATTTGTTCTTTAATGAATGATAATATGATTGTACAGTCCATCTTATCTCTATTACTAAGTATTCCTGGTTTCTTTATCGCAAGAAAAATTGGTTTCTTTGTGATTAATCGTCAGTCAATGACTATGAGTTTATTACTATTTATGATTATTCAAATCGGTGTGACTTTAGTTATTTGTTTCTTATATATATGTTATAGTCAATGGTTTGTAAAGAAGGTGGATTTATGATTGAGATGAAGAATATCAATCTATCTTTTAAGAATCATATATTGTTTAAGAACCAGAATATAAGTATTCCGTCTTCTCAAATTACTGTAATCACTGGTGAAAGTGGTTCTGGTAAATCTACTTTATTATTTGAACTCGCAGGACTAACACATTATTCCAAGAATGAGTTTTATACCGACAGTAATGATTATGGTTTTGTATTTCAGGATTGTAGATTATTTGATGATTTAACAGCAATACAGAATATTCAACTATTTAGTGAGCTTGCTGAAGTTCCATTTCATAAAGATCAAATGATGAAGCTATTGGATGAATTAGATTTAAATATTGATTTAAATGGAAAAGTAGATGTTTTATCTGGTGGTCAAAAACAGAGATTACTTATATTATGCTGTATGATGAAGAATCCAGATATTATCTTTCTAGATGAGCCTACCGCTTATCTAGATACGATCAATAGAGAACATATGAGAAAGATTATTCATGAATTATGTCATAGATATCATAAGACAGTTGTGATTGCGACACATGATATGGGGATGTTGGAGATTGCTGATATACATTACCATATAGAGCACCAGCAAATCATATTAGAGAAAGAATCTTATACAGAGATCAATAAAATAGAACCTAAAGAACATATTCATACAAATCCTGTTACCTATTACTTAAAGACTGAGAAGTCCAATAGAATCCATTATAAAAGAAATATTGTGATAAGTATTATGATGATCATAGTGACATATATGATGTGCTTTCAAGCTTATTATCAAACAGAAACAGACACTATGATTAATAAAGCAATTGATAATGAATTAAGGATTTCTTATAAAGATGGTGGTAATGCTTATGATATAAGTGGTCAGCCTATTCCTAAAACACTCATTCAAGACATATCCAACAACAGTATGGTTCAAAGTATTCAGCCATTCTTCCAATGGAATGTCTTAAGTACGCAGGAGACTATTGTCATACAGCCTTATTATGGAGATATGAAAACATATAAGACTTATACAAAACAAGCATTCAGTATTGAGAATAAACAACTCAATACTGATCATGTCTATATTTCTTATTCTCTCTACCAAAAACTAAACAAGAATATCCATATCACAGGTATTCTTCAAATACCTACAAGTAATACCTACACCTTCAATAAGATTCCTTTTGAACTCGTTAATGCGAATGTCACAGATAAAGATATTCATAACCGATATACAAAAACAACAGAAAACATTATTTATATATCTCCAAAACTGTATCAGAAAATAGTAAATCAATATATACAAAACAATACATATCAGTCCAATGTGTATGTCATCAAAGTAAACTCATATAAGAACACCCAATCTGTAACTGAGTTTATTAAAAAACATGATTCTGATATAAAGGTCTATAATCCTGTTTCTTCTGCAATATTAAATAAAACAACTACATTTGGATTTGAAATGATACAACAGTTCTCTATGATTATGTTTATCATGTTTATAAGTACATGTTTTATTATTGGTATATTTGATATTGTTTCTAGACGTTATCAATATGCACTACTATTAGTGAATGGACTTAATAGATTACAATGTCTACAATTAATATTGAAAGAAAGATATTCTTATTGTCTGGTATCTATCATTCTATCTATGATTTCAGTCCTATCTCTATTCTTCTTCCAATATCATATATTACCTTCTATAATGATAGAACAAGCTATTTCTATCTTAATCCTAGTGAATTCAGTTATTCTAATTATTCCTTGTTTGACTTTTCTTGTATTAATGAGATCAAACAATGAAGGAAATCTATTAAAGACAAGTGAGTGATGATTATGAAAAACTACCCATTATTATAGTCTCTGTAGGATGTATTATTACTGGTCTTATTGTAAGTATGACTCCTGCAGTGAAAGTTGTGAATAATACCACGTATTCTTATTTCAACTATGAACTTCTCGGTATTGGTTTTGCGATTAGTTTATTGCTTGGTATTATCTCCTTATGGTTTATAAAAAGAAAAGGAAACTAATCACATATTAAATTCGGAGGGAAAAACGTCTCTCCGATTTTTTTCAATACTCAACAACTTATCTATAGTTCTGTGCTTATATGATATAATTTTTATGTGAAACAACCGTATACGGTAGGTGGTTATCCTTGGTCGTTATGACGAAGGTACGCAACCCTTCGTAATTCTTCTTTTAAGTTGAAAACGGAAGTGATGCCTGATGACAACGTATGAAATAATACGTAATTAAAAAAAGTTCTTAAGTGTTTCTTAATTTCCACACAAATTACACATATTAGATATATAATACAAAATTGTTGAAGATATAAAGTTGAGGTAGAATAGAAATGAAAAAACGTCATTTAAGAAAGAGGGCATATGTCCTATTAGGCTGTATTGTCGTTTTAGTGCTTGGTCTAGGCATTTATTTTATGACACGTCCAGCTGTTAGCTTTAATGAAAGTACACAGGATATTGAAATCAATAGTACTTACAATCCTATGTCTTTTATTAAAAAGTAAGAGGTAATAAGAGTGATGTGACTGTAGATAATTCTAAAGTTAACGTCAAAAAACTTGGAAGTATAAGATTACTTATACATTAAACAAGAAGAACTACGTATTAAATGTAGAAGTTGTAGATACTAAGAAACCTACATTTAAGGTAGTGAATAAAGCAGTAGAAGTAGGTGCTAAAGTTAAAGCAAGTGAACTTGTGACTGATATTAAAGATGAAACAAAGACTAAGACTTACTTTAAGAAAGATGTATCTTTTGATAAAGAAGGTACACAAAAGGTTACTGTTGTTGTAGAAGATCAGGGTGGTAATAAGACTGAAAAAGAAGTAAATGTGAAAGCTGTAAAGGATACTAAAGCACCACTACTTGCAGGTCTTCAAAATTATGATACGACAATAGGTTCTAACATTGATTTCATGAAGGGTATTACTGTAGAAGATGATTTTGATAAGAATCCTAAGATATCTGTAGACAGCAGCAAAGTAGATTTTGGAAAAGCAGGTACTTATAAAGTCATCTATACAACTAAAGATAAGTCTGGTAATGAAAGAAAGTATACACAGACTGTTATTGTAAATAATCCACGTCCTGCCAATGCAGTTGCACCTACTGGTGAAAAGGTTGTTTATCTTACATTTGATGATGGACCTTCTCAGAATACTCAGCGTGTGTTAGATATTCTTGATAGATATCATGCGAAAGCAACATTCTTTGTGACTGGTAATGGTCAGAAATATAATTACTTAATTCAGGAAGCACATAAGAGAGGTAATACTATAGCACTTCATACTTATTGTCATGATTATCGTACTGTTTATGCTTCTACTGATGCTTACTTTAATGATTTAAATAAAGTAGGTGATATGGTTAAGGGTCTTATTGGATTTACTCCTCGTTATATTAGATTCCCTGGAGGAAGTTCTAATACAGTTTCTAGACATTATTCTGCAGGTATTATGAGTAATCTTACTAGAATGGTACAGGAAAAAGGTTATCAGTATTATGACTGGAATGTCAGCAGTGGAGATGCATCAGGTAATAATGTGCCTACTGCAAGACTTATTGCGAATGCAACAGCTTCTCGTAATAATCAGATTATGATCTTATTCCATGATACAGCTGCAAAGAATACAACTGTAGAAGCATTACCTAAAGTTATTGAACATTATCAGAGCCTTGGTTATACATTCAAGGGTATTAATGATACAACATTTACACCTCATCAAAGAGTATTAAACTAAAAGCCTCATTCGAGGCTTTTTTCTTTTAGTATCCTATATTTTTTGTTCATTATTCATATTTTCATGATATAATTTTTTCGGAAAATATACTGAATAATATCGTAAGGAGATTTGTTTTGAAGAAAAGAATTATTTCAATTGTTTGTCTATTTTTACTCATCTCATTATTACCTGGATGTTCTTCAGATAAAGAAGAAGAATCTGATGCGATTATTGTGAATGATCAGATAGGACGTCAGATTACAATTAAAGACCAAGTAAAACGTGTAGTAAGCACTTCATATATAACAACTTCTACATGCCTTGCATTAGGAGTAAATGATCAGTTAGTAGGTATAGAAAAGAATGCTTCTTCTAGAAGCATTTATCAAAAGACAGATCCTGATTTATTAGAACTACCTCAGGTAGGATGTAATGTCAGTCTTATCGCAAAGACAGCTCCTGATGTAGTATTTATGATGAAAGAGAATAAGGATCTTATTGAGGATTTTGAAGAAAGACATATAAAAGTTATTGTGGTTGATCCTTCTAGTGAAAAGAAGTATGATGCCATGGTTTCACTTATTGCGAAAGTTTGTGGTAAACAAAACAATGCGAAGAAGTTAAAGAACTACTATAGTACTAAAAAGAGTAAGATGAATAGTTTAGGTACTTCTAATAAGCATGTTTATATTGCTTCAAAAGAGTCTATTTATAAACCTGTCACACCTTCTATGTTTCAAAGTACTATACTAACTACAGCACATGTGAAAAATGCTGCAGCGAGTATTAAAGGTGTAGACTACCCTACTATTGCGTTAGAAACATTATTAACTTTAAACCCAGATATAGTGATCATGCCTCGTAATGCTTCTTATTCAAAAGATTCTATTTATAACTATGAATTCTTCTCATCACTTGATATAGTGAAGAACAAGAAGATTTATATTATGCCTGAGGTGGTTGAATCATGGATGGATCCTGTTCCTTCTCATATTCTTGCATCACTCTGGCTATCATATGTACTTCATCCTCATGATTATACATATGAGAATTATAAAAAGGATGTAATAGATTTTTATAAAGAGTTTTATGATTTTAGTCTCGATGAAACACTTATCACAAAATAGAAAGGATAGAAAAAGATGTTAAATATTCAGGAATATGTAAGACCTCAGTCGCTTGAGGAAGCTTATGAACTCGTTCAGAACAGAAAAAACATTATTGTAGGTGGTATGTTATGGTTGAAGATGATGAATAGATCAGTTGAAAAGGCAATTGATTTATGTGATCTTCATTTAGATACTATTGAAGAAGATGATGAACAGTTTACTATTGGCGCAATGGTGACATTACGTCAGTTAGAAACTCATGCAGGAATAAATGCTTATACACATGATGCAATGAAGCATAGTGTGGAACATATTATTGGTGTGCAGTTTAGAAACTGTGCGACTGTAGGAGGTTCTATTTTTGGTCGTTATGGTTTCTCTGATGTATTATCTATGTTTATGGGATTAGATGCTTATGTAGAATTATATGACGGTGGTATTGTACCTATGAGAGAGTTTGCTTGGATGCGTCCTTCTCTTGATATTCTTGTACGTGTTATTGTAAAGAAGACACCTATTAAGGTTTGTTATAAGTCACAGAGAAATGTAAGTACTGATTTCCCTGTTCTTACTTGTTGTGCAAGTTATATGAATGATACTTATTCTGTAGTAATTGGTGGTCGTCCTTTAAAGGCAATTGCTTATGAAAAACAGATGGCATTAAATGATGAATCTATTGAAGCTTTTATTGAAGAAGTATCTTCTGAAATCAAGCTTGGAAGCAATAACTTAGGCAGTGCAGAATATCGTCAGAAGCTTGTAAAGGTTCTTATGAGACGTTCATTAAAGGAATTGGAGGCACAGTAAGATGGAAATTACAATTACATTAAATGGAAAAACAATGACTCGTAGTATTTCACCAGATACTCTTCTTATTGATTTTGTAAGAAGTGAACATTGTCTTAGTGTTAAACGAGGCTGTGATACAAGTAACTGTGGATTATGTACAGTATTATTAGACAACAAACCAGTTCTTTCTTGTAGTGTTCTTGCAGCAAGAGCTGCAGGTCATGAAGTGACAACTCTAGAAGGTTTACAGGAAAAAGCAAGACCACTTGCTGAATTTATTGCTGATCAGGGTGCTGAACAGTGTGGTTTCTGTAATCCTGGATTTATGATGAATACAATCGCATTACTAGAAGAAAATAAAGATCCTAGTGATGATGAAATCAGAGCATTCTTATCTGGTAACCTTTGTCGTTGTTCTGGTTATGAAGGACAATTAAGAGGTATTAGAAACTATATTAATTACTGCAAGGAAAATGGAAAGGAAGTGTTAGGATGAGTCAGGAATTAAAACAGGTTAATAAACCTATAAGAAAAAAAGATGCAATGAACCTATTATTAGGTAAACCTGTCTATGTTGATGATGTAACACCTCACGACTGTTTGATTGTAAAGCTTGTTCATTCTCCTCATGCTAATGCATTAATTGAGAATATTGATACAGAAGCAGCTAAGGCAGTAGATACAATTGAAGCTGTTTATACTTATAAAGATGTGCCTCAGAAACGTTTTACTATGGCTGGTCAAACTTATCCAGAACCAAGCCTTATGATCGTTTAATCTTAGATCAGAGAGTTAGATTCGTAGGTGATCCAGTTGCGATTGTTGCTGGTTATGATGAAAAGAAAGTAGATGAAGCATTAAAGCTTATTAAAGTAAAATATCAAGTAGAAGAAGCTGTATTAGACTTTAAAACTGCTAAGGATAATCCTATTCTTGTACATCCTGAAGATAACTGGAAAGCATTATGTCCTGTAGGAGCAGATAATAAGCGTAACTTAGTAGCCACTGCAGATGAAACACATGGTGATCTAGAAGAAGTATTTAAATCATGTGATCATGTGATTGAACGTACTTATCACGTTCCTGCAGTCAATCAGGCGATGATGGAAACATTCAGAACTTATTGTGAAATTGATACTTATGGTCGTTTACATGTCATTAGTTCTACACAGATTGTTTTCCATGCACGTCGTATTCTTGCAAATGCTTTAGATATTCCTAAGTCTATGATTCGTGTTGAAAAGCCTCGTATTGGTGGTGGCTTTGGTGCAAAGCAGTCACTTGTTACTGAAATCTATCCTGCATTTGTTACATGGATGACTAAGAAACCATCTAAACTTATTTATACACGTACTGAATCTCAGATTGCGGGTAGTCCACGTCATGAAATGGAAGTCACTACTAAAGTGGGTGCTATGAATGATGGTACTATTCGTGCCATTGATGTATATACATTATCTAACTCTGGTGCCTTTGGTGAACATGGTCCTACTACTGTAGGTTTATCAGGTCATAAATCTATTCCACTATATACAAACAATCTAGAAGCATTCCGTTTCCATTATGATGTTGTTTACACAAATAGATTATCTTCTGGTGCATATCGTGGATATGGTGCGACTCAGGGTATTTATGCATTAGAAACATGTGTCAACGAATTAGCTGATATTTTACATATGGATCCTGTAGAAATCAGAGAAAAGAACATGGTACGTCAAGGTCAGAAGATGGATGCCTACTATGGTGAAATTGCGGATAGCTGTGCATTAGATAAATGTATGGAACGTGCTAAGAAAGAATTTGACTGGGAAAACCGTAAGACTCCTACTGTAATGCCCGATGGTCGTATTAAGGCAGCAGGTGTTGCAATGGCAATGCAGGGATCAGGTATCTCTGGTGTCGATGTTGGGTCTGCTACATTAAAGTTAAACGATGATGGTTCTTATATGTTAAGCATCGGTGCTGCAGATATGGGTACTGGATGTGATACTATTCTTGCCCAGATGGCAGCAGAAGAATTAGAATGTGATGTAGACAATATTGTTGTCTTTGGTGCAGATACTGATGCTTCTCCATATGATTCTGGTTCTTATGCTTCTAGTACAACTTATGTTACTGGTATGGCTGTAAGAAAAGCGAGTGAAGAGCTCAAAGAGAACATGATGAAGATTGCTGCCAATAAGTGGGAATGTGATCCTGAATCATTAGTATTTACTGGCAATACAATTGATAATCCAGCTACAAATGAATCATTTACACATACGGATATCGCAACATTCTCTCAGTGTGGTAATACAGTCCCTATCCAGGTAACATGCACTCATTCATCTAAAATTTCTCCACCACCATATATGGTAGGTATGGCAGAAATTGCATTAGATAAAGATACAGGTTCTGTAGAAATACTAGATTATGTAGCTGTTGTAGACTGTGGTACTGTAGTAAATACTAATCTTGCAACTGTACAGACTGAAGGAGGTCTTGTACAGGGTATCGGTATGGCATTATCAGAAGTATTACTTATTCACCTAAGGGTGGTTTAACAGGAAATAACTTCATGACTTATAAGATTCCTACAAGACTTGATATGGGTCATTTACGTGTTTATTTTGAAAGCAGTTATGAAAAGACAGGTCCATTTGGTGCAAAGTCTATTGGTGAATGTGTCATCAATACACCAGCCCCAGCCTTATGTGCTGCTATCCACAGTGCATGTGGTGTATGGGTGAGAGATCTTCCAATGACACCTGAAAAGATTGTCATGGCTATCGATGAATAAAACATATATTATATATCTTGCATCAGAAACAGCAGACGTTTTAAAGGAAACAAACTGCTGTTTCCTTTTCAAAATAAACTGTTATATCAACATGCATTAGATCTCATATTAAAGGAATATGATCATGTTATTGTCGTATCACAATATGATGAGATACTACAATATGCGTCTCAAAGAGGCGCTACCAGCATTTTATGTTTAGATAGTATTCATGGTCTCTCTTATTCTATTAAGGCTGCTGTGAACTATTTAAATACGTTAGAGAAGCCATTTAGAATGATCTTCATGGTCGCTGATCAGCCTTATATTTCTATGAATACTATAGACAAACTGATGCATACAAAACATAAACTTGCCAGTTGTGCTTATAAAGATAAAGTAGGCAACCCTACTCTATTTGATAGTTCTTATATTCCTGAGTTAGTTCTATTAAAACAAGACCAAGGTGGAAGAAAGGTATTAAATAAGCATCCTGATGAAGTAGAATATATACAAGTAGAGAATGTAAGAGAACTCTATGATATAGATTATCAAGAAGACCTGAAGCAACTACAATAGTTGCTTTTTTTTTGCATCAAAAAAGCCTCTCTTTCGAGAGACTTAAGTGTTACATATGTTTCTTTGCAAAGTTCCAAGTATCTCTGCACATATCTTCTAGTGTCTTTTCAGCCACCCATCCTAACTGTTCTTTTGCACGAGTAGGATCTGCATAACATGTTGCGATATCACCAGCACGTCTTGGCTTGATTTCATAAGGAATCTTGATTCCATTAACTCTTTCAAATGCCTTTACGATTTCTAATACACTATATCCTTTACCTGTTCCTAGGTTACAGATATGAACACCTGGTGTTGCATATTTTTCAATTGCAAGAACATGACCCTTAGCTAAGTCTACAACATGGATGTAGTCACGAACACCTGTTCCATCCGGTGTATCATAGTCATTACCAAATACACCTAAACAAGGAAGTTCACCAGTTGCAACTTTCATAATATAAGGCATAAGATTGTTAGGAATTCCCTTTGGATCTTCACCTAATAATCCTGATTCATGGGCACCAATTGGGTTGAAGTAACGAAGAAGTGTAACAGACATTTCTGGTACAGCATGCTGTACATCTGTTAGGATTCTTTCCATCATAGCCTTTGTAGAACCGTATGGGTTTGTAGTCTGTCCTAATTCACAGTCTTCAGTTAATGGGACAACCTTTGGATCACCATATACCGTAGCACTTGAAGAGAATACAATTGAAGAAACATGATACTTCTTCATAAGCTTAGCAACAATAAGAGTTGTCATTAAGTTATTTGTATAATATTCAATAGGCTTTACTACTGATTCACCTACTGCCTTGAAGGCTGCACAGTGAATGACTGCATCCAATTTATTTTCCTTGAATACTGCTTCTGTCTTATCTTCATCTAAAACGTAAATTCATAAAACTTACTTTCTTACCAGTAATTTCATGAATGGCATCTAAGGCTTCTGGTTTTGAATTTGAGAAGTCATCGATGACTACAACATCATGGCCGCTCTGTAGTAGTTCTACACAGACATGACTACCAATATAACCTGCACCACCTGTAACTAGTACATTCATATTATTCCTCCACTACTTTACAACCACCAAGTTTCTTACTTTAAGTACATGACAGCTGCCTTCTCCAAATAATTTTTCAATTTCTTTCTTATATTCTGGGACAAAGTCATTTTCTACAAATGCCTGAATTGTACCTGCGAATCCACCACCATGTACTCTAGATACACCATGGTCTCCTAATACGATTTCACTTAATGCTAGACCTGCAGAAACTGCCTGATGCTTATAATCAAAGTCTGCGTAAACATTCTGTAAGAACTTATAGCTTGAGTTACCAGATTCCTTGATCAACTTCTTGAATAAGTCAAAGTCATCATTGTTTAATGCTTCTACAATTTGAGGTACTCTCGCATTTTCCTTGAAGAAATGAATAGCTCTTAGAATTTCTCTATCATTCTTAACGGCTGCTCTGACATCAGCAAGATGATCAAAGAATTCCTTTTCATCTACTTCTCTTAAGAATTCCTTGCCAAAGTAATGAGCGACATCCTTCATTTCAGTTGGAATAGCACCATAAGCATCTGTTAAGTCTGCATGGCTTCCCTTTGTATCAACGATACATAAGCTATGATCATATTTAGAGAAGTCTACATCTACATGATTTACAACAGGATGTTCTGTATCCTTGAAATCGATAGAGATCAGTCCACCGACAGCACATGCGCACTGGTCCATTAATCCACAAGGCTTACCAAAATAAACATTTTCAGCATACTGACCTACTTTTGCGATAGTGACCATATCGATGCTCATATCATTATATAAACCATCAATGATTGTACCAATAATTGTTTCAAAAGCAGCTGAGCTAGATAAACCAGCCCCTACTAATACATCACTTGTAATGAATGCCTTGAAACCCCCGATATTGTAACCTAGTTCTTTAAGTTTAGAGACAACACCTCTGATTAGTCCTTCTGAAGTACCTTCTTCTTCATCCTTCTTATCTAAATCATTTAAATAGATTGGCTTAATATTAAAGCTATCAGAGACAACATTGATTACATCATCCTGTCTAGCGACTACACCAATCGCATCTAGATTGATAGAACCTGCGAGTACACAACCATGCTGATGGTCTGTATGGTTACCTGAAATTTCACTTCTACCTGCAGCACTATAGATGCTGACATTTTCATCACTATAAAGTTCAACGAACTTATCTAATGCATTGGCATATCTATCTTTCTGATAATCTACTAGACTTGCATCTTCATATAAGTCTTTTCAACATTTCATCATATTTATTAGTTTTAAATTCTTCTTTTAATAAGCTTGCTTTCATTTTGTTACCTCGAATGTATATACTGTTTCTTCTTTAAATTTTTTATTTGCGTTTAAGATGACCTTTGGGTTTTCTTCTTTATGAATACTGTCTGGTAAATAACTTGTTTCAATACATAATGCCTCTTGTGGATGCATAGTATATCCATATTTATCTAGCTGTCCATCTAAATAGTTTGCACTATATACCTGTGCTGATGGATATGTAGTAGATACAGTTAATTTAATACCAGTTTCTGGAGAATAAAGTTCTGCCTGATTTTTATCTGTATTAAATACAAATGGATGATCATAACCACGAGCTGTGATTAACTGTGGATGATTGTCTTTGATACAGTCTCCAATCACTTTTTCACTTCTAAAGTCAAATGGAGTATTTGTGACATCTAATAATTCACCTGTATATAATCCATCACCATCAACGCAGCCTACTTCATCAGCATTGAGTTTTAATACATGATTATGAACACTTGATGCATGTCCATTTAAGTTGAAATATGAATGGTTTGTGATATTGATGATTGTATCCTGATCACTTGTTGCTTCATAGCGCATATGAAGAGATGTTCCTTCGATTGTATAATAAGCATAGAAATCTAATGTACCTGGATAGCCTTCTTCACCATCTTTAGATACATAGTGGAACTTGACACCATCTTCAATAAATTCATAATCAAATACCTTGTAAGAGAATCCTTCAATACCACCATGTAATGAGTTTGAACCATTATTAATAGGAACATTATAAGTCTTCCCATTTAATGTGAAAGTTCCCTTCTCAATACGGTTGCATACTCGTCCTACCAAAGCACCAAGATATGTACCATCTCTCTTCTGGTAATCTGATACTTCAGGGAAGCCTAATACACAATCACAAGGATTTCCTTCTTTGTCCTTTACTACAGCTTTAAGTAGTGTGCAGCCAAAGTTTGTGACTTCTACATAGAAGTCTTTGTTTTCTAAGCCGATGACAACAATATCATCATCTAATTCTTTCTTAATTTCTACCATAAGCCCTCCACGAAGCGACTGAATCCTTCAATTCCTTCATCAGTCATTTTATATACACCAGCATCTTCTAATACTGCTACAAACTTCTTAGTGACTTCTACTTCTAGGAATTTATCAACATCCTCGTAGTCACAATTCTTAAGATATTTGTACCAGTCCGCATGCTTCTGTAATGATTCATTTGAATCAAAATCCGCATTACCTAATAGACACTGTTTGATATCTTCTAATTCATTCTTTAATCTTGCAGGAAGAACAGCTAAGCCCATTACTTCAATTAAGCCGATATTTTCCTTCTTAATGTGGTGATGCTGTGCATGAGGGTGGAAGATTCCTAATGGATATTCTTCAGTCGTACGGTTATTTCTAAGTACTAGATCTAACTGATACAATCCATCCTTCATACGTGCAATTGGTGTTACTGTGTTATGTCTTACACCATCTGTATATGCAATGATATCTAGTGATTCATCACTATAATCAATCCATTTCTCAAGAATAACATCAGCCAAAGCAATAATTTTTTCTTTGGAAGTAGAGGTAAGTCTTAGAGTTGACAATGGCCAATACAGCATATCTACCTGCACCTGGTCATGTTCATAACTCTTGATTACTTTTGCATCTTCCATAGGAAAATGATGACGACCGCCTTGGTAGTGATCATGGGTAAGGATAGAACCACCTACGATTGGTAGATCAGCATTACTTCCCAGCATATAATGAGGGAACTTATCTACAAATGCGAATAGATGCTCGAATGTATTGTGATCAATTTTCATTGGCTGATGTTCTTCATTAAATACGATACAGTGTTCATTGTAGTAAACATAAGGTGAATACTGTAGGTAATAGCGATGACCTGCAAGGTCTAATGGAATAATACGATGATTCTGTCTAGCAGGATGCTTCATATTACCTGCAAATCCAACGTTTTCTTTACACAATAAGCAAAGAGGATAGTTTGCAGATTTGATATTCTTTGCAGCTGCAATCGCTTTAGGGTCCTTTTCTGGTTTAGAAAGGTTGATAGTAATCTGGATATCACCATATTTAACATAATGGTTAAACTTGATATTCTTATCAATACGTGATCTACGAATATAGTTACTACTAATACTTAAATCATAGAAGTAGTCTGTTGCTTTTTCTGGAGATTCATTATAAAGAGTGTTGAACTTATTTACTACTTCACTAGGACGAGGCATGAGGCAGTTCATAAGTCTTGTATCAAATAAATCTTTTTCAGTCACAGAATCTGAAATCATGCCTTTTTCTACTGCATAGTCAAGAATATGATCAATGATATCCTGTGCTGTTTCTAATTTTTCATCAATTTCTTCTAGTTCAAATTCATCTAACTGAAGTAAGTCTAGAATTAAATTTGCGGCATAGTACAAGTCATCTGTACCAATCATGCCTTTTTGTAACGCAAAGTTAAGTAATCTGTTGATTTGATGGTTCATTATGGGGTCTCCTTTTTTTATTTTGTTATTTTCTTCACCTACTATAATAAACTTTAGTAAAATAATCAATATTTTTTTAACATTTTTACTAATTTGTTTACTTATTATTTTACTAAAATAAAAAGAGAGAAGTTTTATTAATTCTCTCTGCATGAATTTCTAATAACTAATTGACATGGTAATTGTATTCTACGTGGGTAGCTGATATCCTCTTCCGTGATCATTCCGTGTAATAATGAAGCACCCATCTCTCCCATCTCACTTGAAGGTGCATAGACAGTAGATAATGTAGGTCGTGTGAAGTTACATGCATCCACATCATTGAATCCCATAATAGACACTTCTTCTGGCACCTTTATTTTGCATCTAATAAAGCCTGCATAGCCCCATCGCAAGAGGATCATTGGCACAGAATATTGCGGAAGGTATTTTTCCTTCTTCAATCACACGATTCATGACAGAATAGCCTTCATCTCCTGTCATTTCATGATTAGTTGTAAATATCTCATATTTTATTCCTAGATATTCGCAATATTTAATAAAGCTTTTCTTTCTAGAAATTGTTTGTAAAGACATTTCATCATATTCATTTCTTCCCATAAAACCAATCGTTTCATGTCCCTGTGAATGAAAATAGTTAACTACTTTATACATCGCGTCATCAAAATCCAATGAGATACAGACATTTGTGATTGGAGACAAATCCATATCTAATAAAACAATTCTACTAGATAACTTACTAAATGTATCAAGATACTTCTTTTCAAACTTTCCAATACAGATAATACCATCCACACCTTCTAATACCTGCTTCATATTCATATCATCGTATCTTACTTTTGTGGAAGCCATCTTTTCTTTTCTTAAATATTTCTCTACACCCTGTAAAATAGATAAGAAATAAGTATCTCTAAATTCCTGTTCAAATGTATAACACTGGATAATACCTATATTAAATGTATTCTTCTTTTCTTTTGATTTTAAGGAGTAATTGAGTTCACTAGCCACTCTTAATATCTTCTCTTTTGTCTCAGGTAAAACCCTCAATGTTTTATCTTCATTTAATACTCTTGATACAGTTGCGATAGATACATTAGCTGCTTTCGCAACATCTTTAATTGTAGCCATTTCTTTTCCTCCTTAACATTACTATAATAATTAATATATCACAATCTAGATAAAATGAGATAAAATTTTTAGTAATATTTTAACCAATTTTAATGATACATTATTTTTTCTTTATTTTCATTGTATATATCAAGTATTTTTCTACCTTGCCTATAATTTCTTCATTTTTTTATTGACGAGTGTATTTCTACATGTTATTATAGGTGAGCAGTCAAGAAATGGGCCTGTAGCTCAGTTGGTTAGAGCGCACCCTGATAAGGTGAGGTCGATGGTTCAAATCCATTCAGGCCCACCATTTCTAAAACTGTTAAACATGGGCCTGTAGCTCAGTTGGTTAGAGCGCACCCTGATAAGGGTGAGGTCGATGGTTCAAATCCATTCAGGCCCACCATGTTTTAATTTAAAATTTTCCGGGGCCTTAGCTCAGCTGGGAG
>ENA-OQHA01000494-OQHA01000494.1-human-gut-metagenome-genome-assembly--contig:-NODE-494-length-19507-cov-5.693498_pt1 | contig 19507 bp, 19 predicted proteins | sample MGYA00242558_ERZ504707 | MGnify/ENA primary metagenome ERZ504707 (study PRJEB26092, sample SAMD00036197) | human gut metagenome | host: Homo sapiens | study: EMG produced TPA metagenomics assembly of...
TTTTTTGCCATTCTATCGCACTGTGTAATAGGAAAAGTTATAATTGAATAAGTGATAAAGGAGATGTAAAAATGGCAGAATTATTGTATCAAGGACATGGAAGTTATCGCATTGTGTCTAATGAAGGTGTAGTGATTTATGTGGACCCTTATGCAGGTGAAGGTTATGATATGCCTGCAGATATTGTGATTGTAACGCATGAACATAGTGATCATAATCAGGTTGATCTTGTTACATTAAAAGACGATGGTGTGATTTTAAGACATGGAGATCTATTTGTGGATGGTGAATATCCTATTAAGAAGATTAAGAAAGTAATGATTGAAGGAACACCTGCAGAAAACAAGAATCATACAAGAGAAGAATGTGTTGGTTTTATTATGACTGTAGATGGTATTACATTATATGGTGCAGGAGATACAAACTATTATCCTGAAATGGAAAGCTTCAATGATTTAGATTATGCATTATTACCAGTAGATGGTATTTATAATATGAGTGCACAGGAAGCAAGTCGTTGTGCACATGTGATTGATTCTCGTTATTTCATTCCTATTCATACTTCACCTACACAATTATATGATGAAGATATTGCGAAAAGCTTCAAATCACCTCATGCTTTATATATAAAGCCAGGTGAAAGGTTGAAATTATAGCCCAAAATGAAAAGACCACTCGATGTGGTCTTTTATGTTAGTTCTGATCGAAATATCTGTTGAATTTGACGATGAATGTTGTAATTTGATCATCACTTGTAACAGAAATATCACCATGATGAAGGTCTACTATATTCTTAGTGATTGCTAGTCCTAAGCCAGTACCACCTGTTTTAGAGTTTCGTGATGAGTCTGTACGATAAAATTTATTAAATAGAAGTGGGATATCCTCTGATGCAATAGTATCACCATGGTTGATGACTTTAACAGTTGCATATTTCTCATCACCGGATACTTCTATCTTTAAATCGGTATTATGATAGCCATACTTGAGTGCATTAGAAATAAGGTTATCAAATACACGGGCTAATAACTGACCATCTCCCTGAACATAGATATTCTCTTCAGGTAAATCTACTATTGGTGTAATATTACAGTCTTTAAATGAAGGATAGAACTCGTCTGTCATCTGCATGATTAATCCAGATAGATTAATTATACTCTTATTCAACTTGATATCTGCATTATCAAGTTTAGTGAATTCAAAGAGGTCATCCATCATTTCCTGTAGACGTATTGATTTCTCATACGCAATACCAGAATACTTATGTACATCTTCTTTAGATAAAGCTGTATCATCTTTAATCAACTCAAGATATCCTACAATAGTTGTAAGAGGTGTTCTTAAGTCATGGGCTACGTTTGTGATTAATTCATTCTTCTGTCTTTCTGCATTACGTTCTATATCTAATGCAGCTCTTTCTTTTTCTTTAAGCTTTTCGCTTTCTTTTTCTTTCGCAAGCAATGTTTTTGATAAGACATTGATGTTAGCGGCAAGAGAACCTAATTCATCATCATATTCTACTTCACACTGTACACCATAATTGCCACTTGTTACCTGCTGGATAGAGCGTCTCAGCTTTCTGATATATTCAATTGTGAAATCAATCAGTTTAAAGAAGATTTCTACAAAGACAATAAAAGAAATGGCATAACATAATGCATAACGCATTTCATTAGGTACCGCAATAGGAATAATTCTATCGAATATAATTCCTAGAATAGAATAAATAAGAAATGCGACAAGATAACTTAATGTGATATTAATCAACAAACGCCATTTAAAAGAAGAAATAAACAGCTTTCTTAGTTTCTGCATCATAATTCGAACTTATAACCAATGCCCCAGACAGTAATAATATGTCTTGGTGTACGAGGCTGTCTTTCAATCTTTTCTCTTAGTTTTCTAATATGTACCATGATGGTATTGTTGGCATGTGTTGCTTCTTCATGCCATATTTTTGTATAGATATCTTCAGTAGAGAATACTGTACCAGGATGTGAGGCAAGTAATACTAAGATTTCATATTCAATCTTAGTCACAGCCACTGGACGATTATCTACAGAAACCATCTTCTTATTTGTATCAATAAGAAGGTCATTGGCCTGAATAATAGAATTATCTACACCAATAGGCTTACTATATACCTGATAACGTCTTAATTGTGACTTAACACGTGCCACTAATTCCATTGCATTAAAAGGTTTTGCGATATAATCATCAGCACCCTTTAATAATCCTTCAATCTTATCCTGATCAGCTGTCTTAGCTGATACAAAGATAACTGGGATATTGTACTTTTCTCTGATCATCTCTAATGCCTGTAAACCATCTACCCCAGGCATCATCATATCTAGAATTACAAGATCAATCTTGAACTTTTCAAGATCACGTAATAATGTATACGCATTATAACGCTTTTCAACATGATAACCTTCTTGACTTAAATAAATTTCAATAAGATCACAAATTTCTTTTCATCATCAATAACTAATATACGAGGTGTTTCCATATGTTTATCCTCCCAAGCCATATCATAATATAATTAATTAATAAAATAAAGAAAAGAATTGCATACGACGGGGGAATTTGCTATAGTTTTAAAGGGCACAAACGGGTCTTCCGTAGGTGCTTTTTTTGTTTAATATAGAGAAAGAGGTGAAGAGAATGGCAAAATTCATATTTGTCACAGGTGGTGTCGTATCAGGTCTAGGGAAAGGTTTAACAGCTGCATCTTTAGGTAGAATATTAAAACAAAGAGGATTAAAAGTATTCATGCAGAAACTTGATCCTTATATCAATGTGGATCCAGGAACTATGTCTCCTTATCAGCATGGTGAAGTTTATGTAACAGCTGATGGTGCAGAAACAGACTTAGACTTAGGTCATTATGAACGTTTTATTGATGAAGACTTAAACAAAAACTCTTCAGTTACAACTGGTAGAGTATATAGCGATGTAATTTCTAAAGAAAGAAGAGGGGATTACTTAGGCGCAACAGTACAGGTTGTTCCTCATATTACTAATGCGATTAAGGACAAGATTTATGCTGCAGAAGAATCTTCTCAGGCAGATATCGTTATTACAGAAATCGGTGGTACTGTAGGAGATATCGAATCATTACCATTTATTGAAGCAATTAGACAGGTAAGACTCGATAGAGGCTACAAGAATACTCTTTATATACATACAACTTTACTTCCATATATTGGTGCCAGCATGAAGTAAAGACTAAACCAACACAGCATAGTGTTAAGGAATTATTAGGATATGGTATCCAGCCAGATATCATTGTATGTCGTAGTGAACATACTATTTCTGACGAATTAAAGGATAAGATCTCTTTATTCTGTAATGTTCCTAAGGAAGCTATCATCTCTAACTATGATGTAGATGTTCTTTATGAATTACCAGTAGAATTATTAGATCAGCATATGGATGATGTTGTACTTGATCATTTAAGAATTGAAGCTCCTGAAGCTGATTTCACTGAATGGCGTGAATTAGTTGAAAGAGTTAAGAACTTAAAGGATACAGTTAAAATCAAGATGGTTGGTAAGTACTGTGAATTCCCAGATGCTTACTTATCAGTTAATGAAGCATTAAAACATGCTGGGTACTATGCAAATAGTGAAGTTGAAATTGACTGGGTTAACTCTGAAGAAGTAACTAAGGAAAATATCGCTTCTAAGCTTGCTGATGCTGATGGTATCTTAGTACCAGGTGGATTTGGTAACAGAGGTGTTGAAGGCATGATTGTTGCTATCCAGTATGCAAGAGAACATGATATTCCATTCTTAGGAATCTGTTTAGGTATGCAGTGTGCTTCTATTGAATATGCAAGGAATGTATGTAAACTTGATGATGTTAACTCATTAGAATTCGATAAGAACTGTATGACTCCATTAATTTCATTAATGCACGATCAGTCTTTAGAAAACATGGGTGGTACTCAGAGACTTGGTAACTACACTTGTGAATTAAAAGAAGGTACAATTGCGCATAAGTTATATGGAAAGGATCTTATCCAGGAAAGACATAGACATAGATATGAATTCAATAATACATATCGTCAGATGTTAGAAGATGCAGGACTTGTTATCTCTGGACGTAATCCAAAGAGAGATTTAGTAGAAATCGTTGAAGTTCCTAATCATCCATATTTCGTTGCATGTCAGTTCCATCCAGAATTCAATTCTAGACCAAATAGAGCACATCCTCTATTCCAGGGACTTATCAATGCAGCACATAAAAAGAAATACAATTAATATATTGGCATGAGGGTAACCTCATGCTTTTGTGTTACAATAAAAGGCATGGAGGTATGGTTATGCGTATAGGACAGTCAATAGATATTCATCAGTTGGTAGAAGGAAGAAAGCTTATTCTTGGTGGTGTAGAAATCCCTTATGAAAAAGGTTAAAGGGACATAGTGATGCTGATGTTCTCTTGCATGCTATTATTGAATCAATCATTGGGGCATTAGGTGAAGGAGATATCGGTAAACATTTCCCTGATACAGATGATCGTTACAAAGGTATTTCTTCAATGATCTTATTAGACGAAACATATAAGTTGATGAATGAAAAAGGTTATAAGATTGGTAATGTGGATGCAATCATTATGACAGAACAGCCAAAGATGGCACCTCATATACCTACAATGAGACATAATATTGCGGAAGCACTTCATTGTGATGTGACACAGATTAATGTGAAAGCAACACGTGGTGAAAAGCTTGGCTTTGTAGGAAGAGGAGAAGGAATTGTTTCTCAGGCAGTCTGCTTACTTGAAAATGTGTAATAGTTATGTAATTTTTAAACAAGGTGATGTTTTTACATCATCTTTTTTGTCACTCAGATATCTTTTATAGTATAATGAGGAGCGAAAGAGGTGATACTAGTGAAATGGAGGAACAAATTGATTACTGTCATTTTACTATTATTTATTTTCCTTGAGTTATTTTCTATTTTTAAGATTACCACTATGGCAACTTTTGAATTGAAACAGACAGTATTTACTTATGAATTAGGACAGGAAGTATCACAGAATATTGATGATTATGTCATCTGTCCAGATAGAATAAAAAAATCACTTACTTTAAACTTGAAGCGTGTTAACTTGAATAAAGTAGGTAACTATAATGCAAGTATTGAATATGCAGGACGTGACTATGATTTTAAGATTAAGATTGTAGATACAAAAAACCAACAGTAAAACTTAAAAAGCTTGTTTATTATGTAAATCCTAATCAGCCATTCTATGCAAAAAAAACAGTAGCTGAAGTCAATGATGCATCTTTAACACAAATATATTTCTTAAAGAAAGAAAATAGTGAAGAACTAGTTAAAGAAAAGTCATATGAAAAGGTAGGTACATATATTGAACGTGTTGTAGTAAGAGATGAACAAGGTAATGCATCTTTTCCAATGCGTATTAAAGTCATTGTTGCCAATGATTTAGTTGTTCCTGTGATTCAAGGGGCAGAGGATAAAGTCATTCATTTAGGTGATAACTTCAATGCAAGAGAAGGTGTCACTGCTTATGATAATGAAGATGGTGACTTAACAAATAAGATTGTTGTCACAGGTAAAGTACAGACTAATACTGTAGGACGTTATGCTCTAACATATACAGTTACTGATAGTTCTAAGAATATGGCTAAGGTTACAAGAGTAGTGGAGGTTATTGAATGATCACATATATCTTTATGGCGATATGTATAGCAGTTTTTGTTTATATTAATTATTTTTCTAAGGATAATAAAACTTCAGAAGCGATGCATTTAGGTGCTTTATATACACCTTATGTGAAAAATAGAGGAGAATATTGGCGATTTATTACATCTGCTTTTATTCATACAGAATTTCTTCATTTATTTATGAATATGTACTGTATCTTCTATTTAGGACGTATGTTTGAAACACTACTTGGACCAGTACGCTATTTAATACTTGTCTTAGTTTCTATTGTGATGAGTTCACTTGCTACTTATTACTATTCTTATAGAGATTCTAGTGTGGATAACTCTATCACAATTGGTGCAAGTGGTTTATTCTATGGCTTTTTAGGGGCTATTATTGGACTAGGTTTATTTAAAGGTGGTGCTTTCTTTGATTTATTAAGAGGCTATTTACCTTGTATTGCGATTAACCTTGCCTTTACTCTTATGAATTCTCGTATTTCTAAGACAGGACATGTAGGTGGATTAGTTGGTGGATACCTCACTATGTATATTATGTATCTCTTAAAAGTAATATGAGAATACTAATTGATGGAGATGCAACACCAGATATTGAAAAAATTCGCTTTTTTGTGTGATAAATATGATATAAAGATGATAGTGTATTGTGATATGAATCATTTCTTTGATTATGAATCAGTTATCATATGTGATCAGGGGAATGATAGTGTTGATTATGCTATTTTAAAAGATGTGAAGAAGGGTGATCTTGTGATTACACAGGATTATGGTGAAGCAGGTATGCTTCTTACAAAAGGTGCGATTGTTGTTCATCCTTCAGGGTTTATCTAAAAAAACAGGCAGAACCCCCCACCTCAATATAGAATATAGGTGGGGGGATGAATGCCGTTAATGCATCTGATAGAGAAATTTGGAGTAAGAAATAGTATAATACATATAGGAAACTTCTTTTCCTAAATCTACAGAAAGGAGGCTAAATATATGTATCTTACAGTCAAGCAGCAGGTAAAGCATCTGTCCAAGGAAGACTATCGTTCCATCAAGGAATTATGTCATATTGCAAAGAATCTTACTAATCAGGCAATCTATAACATCAGACAGCATTATTTTGCAGAAGGCAAGTATCTTAGCTATGAAAAGAACTATGCTCTTTTGAAGTCTTCTGATAACTATAGAACGCTTAATTCCAATATGGCACAGCAGATACTGAAGGAAGTAGATGGTTCATTTAAATCATTCTTTGGTCTTCTTAAAAAGGCAAATCAAGGAAAGCATGCACTTAAGGACTGCAGACTTCCACGCTATCTTCCAAAGGATGGATATACTACACTCGTCATTGGATTTGTAAGACTTAAAGGGAATAAGCTCATACTTCCATATTCAAACAGCTTCAAAAAGACACATAAGGCTGTTGAGATTACTATTCCACCTATACTGCTTGATAAGAAAGTGAAGGAAATACGTATCATACCAAAGGCAGATGCCAGGTTCTTTGAAATTCAGTATATCTATGAAGCTGAATGCATTCAAAGGAATCTCAATACAACAAATGCACTGGCATTAGATCTTGGTATCAATAATCTTGTCACTGGAGTATCAAGTAAAGGTGAAACATTCATCATTGATGGAAGAAGACTGAAGTCCATTAACCAGTGGTTCAATAAGAAAAATGCAAGATTACAGTCCATCAAGGATAAGCAGCATTTTGGAAAGAAGACAACCAACAGACAGAAGGCAATAGCACGCAGGCGTAACAATAGAATAAATGACTACATGAACAAGACTGCACGCAGGGCGATTGATTACTGTATCGATCATGATATTGGAACTCTTGTTGTGGGCTATAATGAAACATTTCAGAAGGATTTCAACATAGGCAAAAGAAACAATCAGACCTTCGTCAATATTCCTTATGGAAAGCTGAGAGACAAGCTTGAATATCTCTGTGAACTGAATGGCATCATACTTGTAATGCAGGAAGAGTCCTACACATCAAAGGCAAGCTTCTGGGATAAGGATGTCATACCAGTCTATAAGAGTGATGATACTGAAGAATACCATTTCAGTGGGAAGAGAATACATCGTGGACAGTATAGAACAGCCAGTGGACAAGTTCTGAATGCAGATGTAAATGGTGCATTAAATATCATGCGTAAAAGTAGCGTTGTGGATGTAAACATCCTATACAGTAGAGGCGAAGTGGACACGCTTATAAGAATAAGGATTGCCTAGCAATAGGTGGAGACTTAAATATCAATCTTCTTAAACGGATGCGTAAGCATCTAGAAGCCTTGACTTCAAATACGGAATATTAAGTCGAGATAGTTCACTATTGATTCCAACAATATAGACTCACTTTTAATGACACGCTATATCAATGGAAAGATGCGTAAGCATCAACTTGTCAAAGGACCAAAGAAACGTACACAAGATACAAGAAAGAGATTTTTAAAAACAATAGAGGGGATTATATCAAATGAAATATAAGTTAATTGCATTAGATTTAGATGGTACATTAAAGAATTCAGAAAATAAAATTACTGATGAAACACGTGAGACACTTATTAAAGCACAGCAGTTAGGTGCAACAATTGTACTTGCATCAGGTAGACCAACACCTGGTTTAAGACATGAAGCAGCTGCACTTGAATTAGAAAAGTATGAAGGTTACTTATTATCATTCAATGGTGCTAAGGTCATGGATGCGAAAACAAGACAGACTATGTTTGAACAGCGTTTGACTATTGAACAGGCTAAAAAAGCATATGATGAAGCAAAGAAACATAATCTTGCGATTATGACATATTATGATGATGCTGTTTATACTGAAGATGTAGATGATCAGTATGTGAATATTGAAGGACATATCAACGATATCGAAATTAAAAAGGCTGAATCTTTTAAATCAATTTTAAGAGATCCTATTAATAAAGTATTATGTACAGGTGATCCTGAACATGTGGCTTCTGTATTAGAGGACTATAAGAGTGCATTCCCAGGTTTAAGTATTTATCGTTCTGCACCATTCTTTATTGAAGTTATGGCACCAAATATTGATAAAGCAGCTTCTTTAGATAAGCTAGTAAAGATGCTTCATCTTACAAAAGAAGAAGTGATTGCCTTTGGTGATGGATTCAATGACTTATCACTCATTGAATATGCAGGCTGTGGTGTCGCTATGGCCAATGCAGTAGATGAAGTCAAAGAAAGAGCCGATGTTGTCACTTTATCAAATGATGAAGATGGTATTGCGTATATGTTGAAGAAACTAGAGGAGGAATTGAGAGATGAGTGAAATGCCTAAAGATCCAGTGATGTTACTTAGCTGGTTAAATATGAAACTTAGAGACCAATATGAAGATCTTGCAGACTTATGTTATGACTATCATATTCCTATGCAGGACATCGTAGATAAGATGGAAGCTATTGGTTACCATTACACATACAAATCAAATCAGTTCAAATAAGAGTGTATAACCACTCTTATTATTTTGCCTAAAATTTGTTTTATTTAGAACCAAAATAACGCGATAACGTTAAAAATATAAATATATGGAGGAAAATGAAAAAATGTTAGAGCTAAAAGATTTTGAAGAAGCAAAAAAGAGAGTAGACGAAGTGATCATTCCAACACCTTTGATCTATAGTCTAGCATTCTCCAAAGAGTGTAGAAATATGGTTTATATAAAACCAGAAAACTTACAGAGAACTGGCGCATTTAAAATTAGAGGTGCTTATAATAAGATCATGAAGATGGATGATGAATCTAAGTCTAGAGGACTTATTGCCTCAAGTGCCGGAAACCATGCCCAGGGTGTGGCTTATGCCGCCCAGCAGTTAGGTGTTAAGTACAATTGTTATGCCTGCCCATACTCCACTTATTAAAGTGGATGCTACTAAAGCATTAGGTGCAGATGTTGTACTTCATGGTGAAGTGTATGATGATGCTTATAAGAAGGCAGTAGAATTACAGAAGGAACATGGCTATACATTTGTACATCCATTTGATGATGAAGATGTCATTGAAGGTCAGGGAACCATTGCCTTAGAAATTCTCGAAGAACTACCAGATACAGATATTATTCTTGTACCAGTTGGTGGTGGAGGATTGATTTCAGGTATTGCTTGTGCCGCTAAACTTATTAAACCAACAGTTAAGATTATCGGTGTAGAACCAGAAGGAGCTGCAAGTGCTCTTGCTGCCATTAATGAAGATCGTATCGTTTCATTAAATGAAGCAGTGACTATTGCGGATGGTACAGCAGTTAAGACAATTGGTGAAAAGCCTTTTGAATATATTAAACAATATGTAGATGGTATCATCACAGTAAGTGATTATGAGTTGATGGATGCATTCTTAGTACTTGTAGAAAAACATAAGCTTGTAGCTGAAAATTCAGGTATTCTTTCACTTGCTGCATTAAAGAAACTCAATGAAAAGAATAAGAAGGTTGTTTCACTTGTATCAGGTGGCAACATTGATGTGCTTTCTATCTCTTCTATGATCAATAAGGGACTGATTGAAAGAGGTAGAATCTTCTCATTCTCAGTACAGCTTCCAGATATTCCTGGACAGTTAGAAAAAGTAGCACATCTATTAAATGAATGTAATGCGAATGTTGTAGCGGTTGATCATAACCAGTTCAAGAACTTCGCAAGATTCTCTGAAGTAGAATTAAGAGTCACTTGTGAAACAAATGGGGAATCTCATATCGATACAATAATTGAAACATTTAAACAGAATGGTTTAGAAATTCATCGTGTTAACTAGGGAATAACGTAACGTTATTCCTTTTTTAATCTATTTTACTATTGTGCATTTTTTTGTGCTATTCTATAGATAGGAGGTAATACATATGTTACTAGGAATTGATGTAGGAGGGACTTCTGTCAAATACGCAACATGCGATGAAAAAGGTCATTTATTTGATAAGGGGTCTTTTAAAACACCTGATACTTTAGAAGATATGTATCAGGCTATTGAAACTATTTATAAGGAAAGAGATGTTGATGGTATTGCGTTAAGTATGCCTGGGGCTGTTGCGAGTGATGAAGGTGTCATTTATGGTGCGTCTGCGATTGACTATATTCATGGTCCTAATATAAAGAAGGATCTAGAAGAAAGATTACAGACACGTGTAGAACTAGAAAATGATGCCAACTGTGCAGCACTTGCAGAAGTATGGCTAGGTGCCGCTAAAGATAATCAGGATTGCTGCTTTGTCGTATGCGGTACAGGTATTGGTGGTGCTGTGATTAAGGATAAGAAGATTCATAAGGGTAAACATCTTCATGGTGGTGAATTTGGTTATATGATCAATAACTTTGATGCAGATTCACTTGAGTTTAACTTTTGGTCTCTTGATTCTACAGTCGCCATTGTTAAGGGTGTAGAAAAAGAACTAGGTGAAACATATGATGGACGTTATATCTTTGATCATGCCAACGAAAATGAAGTATTCAAGAAGTATGTCAATCGTTTCTATTATGCTCTTGCAGTAGGTATCTATAATATTCAATATTCTTATGATCCAGAAGTGATCATTATTGGTGGGGGTATCTCTGTAAGAGAAGATATGATTAATGAAATCAATAAGCGTTTAGATATCATCATAGACAAAGTTGAACCAGCACGTATTAAGCCTGTTGTAAAGAAATGTGCCTTTGCGAATGATGCCAATATTATTGGTGCAATCTATCACTATTTAACAACTTCTAAATAGTAAAATAAAAAAATTTTGAGTATTCATTTTTTGCTTGCTTACAATCTTAATATCGTTTATACTACAACAGAAGGAGTGAGAATATGAACGCAAACACAATTATGACAACTTCAGTTTTTGCAAACGTGTTTCCTAAGGGTTCTTATTTTCATTTTTTAGATTTCTTATTTTAAGGACATATCATCTATTGGTGATATGTCTTTTTCATAATTGAGGAGGTTGACTATGAAAGCTTATTTAATTTTAGAAGACGGACATGTGTTTGAAGGGGAAAGCTTTGGATATGAAAAAGAAGTCATAAGCGAATTTGTCTTCAATACTTCAATGACTGGTTATGTAGAAGTGTTGACAGACCCATCTTATGCAGGTCAGAGTGTTGTAATGACTTACCCACTTATTGGTAACTATGGTGTATGTTTAGAAGATCAGGAATCTGAACACCCATATGTTGAAGGATTTGTAGTAAACGAATTATCACGTTTAGGATCTAACTTTAGAAAGAATGAAGATTTAAATGATTATTTAGTACGTAATCATATTCCAGGTATCCAGGGAATTGATACACGTGCACTTACTAAGTTACTTCGTAATGATGGTTGTATGAACGGTATGATCACTACTCATAAGTATGAAGTAAGCGAAGTCATCGACAAGATTAAAGCATTCAAGGTACAGGGTGTTGTAAAGGCATGTACATGTAAAGAAAAATATACTGTTGGTACAGGCAGAATGAAAGTTGCTTTATATGACTTTGGTGCTAAACGTAATATTGCGAATGAATTAGCAAAGAGAAACTGTGAAGTAACAGTATTCCCAGCTACTACACCTGCTTCTGAAGTATTAGAAGGTAACTTTGATGGTATTATGTTAAGTAACGGTCCTGGTGACCCAGCTGAAGTAACTGATATTATCGCTGAGGTGAAGAAATTATCAGAAAGTGGTATGCCAATTTTCGCAATTTGTCTTGGACATCAGTTAATGGCTCTTGCTCATGGCTTCAAGACAGAAAAATTAAAATATGGACATCATGGTGCAAACCATCCAGTTAAGGATTTAGACACTAACCGTGTTTATATCTCTACACAGAACCATAACTATGTTATCAAGGATGATTCAATTGATCCTGCAGTGGCTAAGGCTTGGTTTAGAAACGTAAATGATGGCACTATTGAAGGTGTTGAATATTTAAATAAGAATATCAAAACTGTTCAGTTCCACCCAGAAGCAAATGCTGGACCTAGAGATACTGAATATTTATTTGATGAGTTTATTAAGATGATGGAGGGAAAGTAGAATGCCTAAGAATAAAGATATAAAAAGGTTCTTGTTATTGGATCAGGACCAATTATTATTGGACAGGCAGCTGAATTCGACTATGCAGGTACTCAGGCTTGTCGTGCATTAAAAGAAGAAGGAATTGAAGTCGTTCTTATTAACTCTAACCCTGCAACAATTATGACTGATAAAGATATTGCAGATCATGTTTATATTGAACCTTTAACAGTTCCTGTTGTTAAGAACTTAATCTTAAAAGAAAAACCAGATTCAATCTTACCAACTCTTGGTGGTCAGAATGCCTTAAATATTGCTATGGCACTTGCTGATGAAGGTTTCTTAGAAGCACATAACGTACGTACTATCGGTACTGATACAACTACAATCAAGCTTGCAGAAGACCGTCTTGAATTCAAGGAATTAATGGAAAGAATCCATGAACCAGTCGCTGCCTCAACAGTTGTTAACCATGTAGATGATGCATTAGAATTTGCTGAAAAGATTGGTTACCCAGTAGTAGTAAGACCAGCATATACACTTGGTGGTACTGGTGGAGGTATTGCTGAAACTCCTGAAGAATTACATGATATCTGTACTAATGGTTTAAGATTATCACGTGTATCTCAGTGCTTAATTGAAAGATGTATTGCCGGTTGGAAGGAAATCGAATACGAAGTAATGAGAGATGGCAATGGTAACTGTATTACAGTATGTAATATGGAAAACGTTGACCCAGTAGGTGTTCATACTGGTGACTCTATCGTAGTAGCTCCTTCTCAGACTTTAGGTGATAAAGAATATCAGATGTTAAGAAGCTCTGCTTTAAACATCATCACTGCATTAAATATTAAGGGTGGATGTAACGTACAGTTCGCATTAAACCCAAATACTTTTGAATATTGTGTTATCGAAGTTAACCCACGTGTCAGCCGTTCTTCAGCTTTAGCTTCTAAAGCAACTGGTTACCCAATCGCGAAGTTAGCTGCTAAGATTGCATTAGGTTACTCACTTGATGAAATCGTGAACGCTGTAACAGGTAAGACATATGCTTCTTATGAACCAACATTAGACTATATCGTATGTAAGATTCCTAAATGGCCATTCGATAAGTTCTATGGTGCATCAAGAAAACTTGGTACACAGATGAAGGCAACTGGTGAAGTTATGGCAATCTGTAATAACTTCGAAGGTGCTTTAATGAAAGCATTACGTTCACTTGAACAGAATGTATTCTATTTATCAATTCCTGAAATGGAAGGTAAAGATACAGAATACTTAAGAACTAAATTAAAAGATGTAGATGACCAGAGAATCTTCGCAGTAGCTGAAGCATTAAGACAGGGCATTACTGAAGAAGAAATCCATAATATCACTAAGATTGACTTATGGTTCATTGATAAGATCAAACATCTTGTAGAAATTGAAAATAAATTAAAGACAGAAGAATTAACTCCAGAATTATTAAAGGCTGCTAAGAGAGTTGAATTCCCAGATAGAGTTATTGCAGACTTAACTGGTAAAGATAAGAATGAAATTCATGATTATCGTTTAGAAAACAATATCACTGCTGCATTCAAAACAGTTGATACTTGTGCTGCAGAATTTGATGCTGAAACTCCATATTTCTATTCAGTATATGGTGGAGAACATGAAATTAAACCAGATAACACTCGTAAGAAGGTTATGGTATTAGGTTCAGGACCAATCCGTATCGGACAGGGTATCGAATTCGACTACTGTTCAGTACATTGTGTATGGGCATTAAGAGCTGCTGGCTATGAAACAATCATCGTCAACAACAACCCAGAAACAGTTTCTACTGACTTCGATATCGCTGATAGATTATACTTTGAACCACTTACTCAGGAAGATGTTCAGAGCATTGTTGAACTTGAAAAACCAGATGGTGCAATCGTTCAGTTTGGTGGTCAGACAGCAATCAAGTTAACTCAGGACTTAATGGATATGGGAGTTCCTATCCTTGGTACTTCAGCTGATAGCGTAGATGCTGCAGAAGACAGAGAACGTTTTGATGAAGTGTTAGAAAAATGTGAAATCGATCGTCCTAGAGGGGCAACAGTATTTACTGTAGATGAAGCATTAGAAGTTGCAAATAAATTAGGTTACCCAGTACTTGTACGTCCATCATATGTATTAGGTGGTGCAGGTATGGAAATCGCCTTAAATGATGGTGATATTAAGAAGTTCATGAAGATCATCAACCGTCAGTTCCAGGAACATCCAATTCTTATCGATAAGTACTTATCAGGTAAGGAAGTAGAAGTAGATGCTGTATGTGATGAAAACGGCGTACTTATTCCTGGTGTTATGGAACACGTTGAAAGAGCTGGTGTTCACTCTGGTGACAGTATCTCAGTATATCCACCACAGAAGATCAAGCCTGAAATCAAGGAAGTTATCTGTGACTACACTCAGCGCTTAGCAAAAGCATTACACGTTATTGGATTAATCAACATCCAGTTCATCGTATATGAAGATGAAGTTTATGTAATCGAAGTAAACCCAAGATCTTCTCGTACAATTCCATATATCTCAAAGGTAACAGATATTCCAGTAGTAGATGTTGCAACTAAGGTTATCATGGGTCATTCAATCAAAGATCAGGGTTATGAATATGGCTTACAGCCAGAAAAAGAAACTGTTGCAGTTAAGATGCCAGTCTTCTCATTTGAAAAGATCAAGGGTGCTGAAATTTCACTTGGCCCAGAAATGAAATCTACAGGTGAAGTATTAGGTATCGCAAAGACATTTGACGAAGCAATCTATAAGGCATTCATTGGAACAGGTATCAACTTACCAAAGAGAAAGAATATCATCTGTACAATCAAGGACAGCTCTAAAGAAGAATTCTTACCAATCGCTAAGCAGTTCTATATGTTTGGATATGACCTTTATTCAACAGAAGGTACTTATAACTTCTTAAAGGAACATGATGTACCAGTTCATAGAGTTAACAGAATTGCGGAAAAGTCTAACACAATCTTTGACTTAATGTTAACTGATACTGTTGACTTAGTTATTGATATTCCTACAAGAAACGATAACTTAAAGGATGGTTTCTTAATCAGAAGATTTGCAGTTGAAGCAGGTATCCCTATCTATACATCATTAGATACAGCACAGGCATTAATCAACTGTCTAGAAAAGAGACATCAGGGTCCAACTTCATTAGTTGATATTACAAAATTAAAGTAAACACCTTAAGGCTATGATTTTGCATCATGGCCTTTTTTTCTATGTTTCACATGTGTTTGTTGATATAATTATGCATATACAAAGGAGGACGTAATTATGATTATTGCGGTAGTGGTGATTGTATTAATCGTTTTATATACAATCGCAACATACAATGGACTTGTTAAGTCTAAAAATAAGTGCCTTGCTGCATGGGCACAGATTGATGTTCAATTAAAAAGACGTGCAGATATGATTCCTAATATTGTAGAAACTGTAAAAGGTTATGCAAAGCATGAAAAGGAAACGCTTGAAGGAGCTATTCGTGCAAGAAACAGTTATGTAACTGCTTCTACACCAGAAGAACAGCTTAAGAATGCTGGTGAATTAGAAAAATCATTAAGCCGTTTAATGATGCTTCAGGAAAGTTATCCTGATTTAAAGGCCAATACAAACTTCATGTCTTTACAGAATGATTTAAAGGAAACTGAAGATAAGATCAGTTATGCAAGACAGTTCTATAATGATGATGTTAAACAGTATGTGAATAAGTTAGAAATGTTCCCTTCTAATATCATTGCTTCAATGTTCCACTTTGAAAAGATGAACTTCTTTGAAGTGGATGAAGCATCTAAAGAAGTACCAAAGGTACAATTCTAATGAAACGCTTATTATCATTTCTTACAGTATTGTTGTTGTTGATACCAACTGCAGTTGATGCATCAAGCACAAGAGTAAACAATATTGGCATTACCTGCCAAATTGATCAAAATGGTACAGCAACATTTGTAGAGAAATGGGATATGGATGTATCGGAAGGGACAGAAGGATACAAAATATTCAATGGTATGAATGATCAGCCGTTGACACTTATTGGTGTTACTGATGATCGTGGGGTAACATACAAAAATATCGGTACATGGGATTCTGATGTTTCTAGAGAATCTAAGATTAATAAATGTGGTCTGATTAAAGATGGTGGTCACTATGAGTTGTGCTTTGGTCTAGGTGATTATGGGACACGTTCTTATACAATGGTTTACCAGATTGAGCATTTTGTGAATCAGTATAAGGACCAGCAGGGTATTAACTATGCTTTTATTAGTGATATGTCATTGGATGTTGCAGATGTTACTATTCATGTGACTGGTATTACACCCTATAGTAAAGAGAATGCGAAAATCTGGGCATTTGGTTATTCGGGTAGTGTGAATTTTGATAATGGTGGTGTTACTTTAAAAACAGACTCTTTGGGCAGTAATAAGATGCAGTTATTAATGGGTCTTGAAAGTAATTCTTATACATCACCTAATAAACGTCATGCAAGTGAAAAGTTTGAAGATGTTGTGAAGGATGCAAAAGAAGGATCTAGTTATTCTAGTGGTATGTCAAAAGCAGCGATGATTATGATCTTTATCTTCATCATCTTTGTGATTTTAATGCTTATCTTTATTATAGTTGCTGTTATTGTATTATCAGATTCGGGTGTTGTATTTGATAATGGACGTACAATTAAAGGCAAAGAAGTAACTCCATTTAGAGAAATTCCATGTAATAAAGATATATTCTTGTTCTATTATCTAGCTAAAAAGCTGGATATTATAGGTGGTGATGAGAGTCGTGAAAACCTTGTGTCTGGATTTATCTTGAAATGGGTACGTGATGGTATCATCACAATTAGAGAAAAGGAAAGTGGCGCAATCGTCAAGAAAAAGAATTATGATATGTATCTTGATGTAGATGCAAAGCTTGAGAACAAGCAGGAAACAGCACTTTATAAGATGTTTATTCTTGCGTCTAAAGATGGTGTTCTTCAAACAAAAGCATTTCAGAAATGGTGCAGCAAACATTATAAGAAGATAGATGATTGGTTCACTAAAGTGGATAATGTTACAGAAGATTCTATGAATAAGAATGGTTACGCGAAAACTAAAACTATTTATAAACGTTTCTTATTCTGGAATATTCCACGTGATCGTACAGTATGGACAGATAAAGCATATGATCAATGTCTTTATGTATGGGGATTTAATAACTTCCTTGAGGATGAAGACAATATGAAAGAAAAAGCTGCCATTGAAGTTAAACTTTGGGATGAATATCTCATCTTTGCGGCAGTACTTGGTATTGCGGATCGTGTGGAAAAACAATTGAAGGTTGCGATTCCTCGTTATGAAGAAACATCAACTTACAATAATTTTCCAATTTACTACTATACACATACATTTGCACATAATAGTATGAGTGCAGCTTCTTCAGCTGCAAGTGCAGGACAAGGTGGTTCATCATCATTTAGTGGTGGTGGAGGCGGCTTCTCCGGTGGTGGAGGCGGCGGTGTCCGTTAGAGGCAGGATTTTTTTCTGTCTTTTTTTCTTGTAGAAGAAAAATAGTTGTCTATAATGATTGACAGGAGGAATTTATGAAGAAGTTATTTAGTATATTCTTATCAATGGTACTTATAACGGGTTGTAGTACAGCTCCTACACCGAAGAAAGAAGTATCAAACAATATCAAATCTCAAGTCACTTATATTAATATAGGGCAGGGAGATTCAACACTTATTCAAAATAATAACCAAACAGTTCTTATTGATGCAGGACACGGTGATGGATATGAAAATGCCAGTTTGAACTATTTAAAAGAACACTATATCAATACACTTGATGCTTTGATTTTAACGCATTGTGATGCGGATCATATAAATGATGCAAAGAATATTATTTATCAATTAAATGTAAAAAAGATATATATGTCTAGTAGAACCTCTTCTTCTTATACATATATGAAACTATTAAATGCGATTAAAGAGAAGAAAAAGAAAATTACTGTGCCTAAGGTAGGAGATACCTTTCAAGTAGGTGCGGGTTCTATTGAGTTTATTGGTGTAGGTGAAGGGGCACAGAACAATAATGATTCATCTTTGTGTATGAGATATGATGATGGTTATCATCGTTTTGTCTTTACTGGTGATGCTGCAGAATCAATGGAAAAGAAACTAAACAATGTACAATGTGATGTATTCCAAGCAGGTCATCATGGTTCAGCTTATTCAAATAGCGACAATTTGTTATCTAGAATGAAGGCAAGTTATGTTGTAGTGTCCTGTGGTAAAGACAATATGTATGGTCATCCTCATAAGGAAGCATTACAGAGATTCTCTAAATATAATATGCAGGTTTATCGTACAGATGAATTAGGTACAATCCGTTGTGTTTCTAAGAAGAATAAATTGACCTTTAATGGTAAAGAAGAAATCCCGACTACTCAAACAACACAATACATAGGATCTAGAAATACTAAGAAGTATCATACTGAAGATTGTCAGTATGTAAAAACGATCAGTGATAAGAATAAAGTTTATTTTAGTTCTTCACAGGAAGCACAAAATGAAGGCTATATTCCTTGTAAAGCATGCAATCCATAATGCATGCTTTTTATAATTTTCAGGCATAAAAACAGGATATAAAATAAGAAAAATAATTTTTTCCCGAATTGCAAGCAGAAACTGGAAATAAGAAGATAAGTTAGATTTTATAGAAAATGGTATTATCAGTTACATTAAGTTTAGCTAGTTCGTTAAGAAATAGTTCTTCAGAAGAAAGGTATCCAAGTA
>ENA-OQHA01000495-OQHA01000495.1-human-gut-metagenome-genome-assembly--contig:-NODE-495-length-19496-cov-5.357995_pt1 | contig 19496 bp, 29 predicted proteins | sample MGYA00242558_ERZ504707 | MGnify/ENA primary metagenome ERZ504707 (study PRJEB26092, sample SAMD00036197) | human gut metagenome | host: Homo sapiens | study: EMG produced TPA metagenomics assembly of...
AAATTAAAAAAAGGGGATTGCAATTTCAAAAAGCTGTTATATAATTAACATCCGTCGCAAGCGATAAGGCAAGCGAAAACAAAACACATAGGGCTATCGCCAAACGGTAAGGCAACGGACTCTGACTCCGTCAGTTCAAGGTTCGAATCCTTGTAGCCCTGCTTCTTAAGTACCTCAGTTGCGAGGTACTTTTTGTGCTCAAAAATAAGAAGATGTTTGCAATCCGCTGCGCCCCCAAAAAAACAAGTGCGTTTCTTCCTGCCAAGTGTTACAATAAAGTATAGACAGTATGACAGGAGGCATGAATGAGTTACAGTTTTGAGAGTCGAGTAAGATTCAGTGAGATCGGAGAAGATGGATGTCTGACGCTGCCGGGAGTTCTGGATTATTTTCAGGATTGCTGTACCTTTGAATCCGAGCAGACAGGAGTCGGCATGGAAGTATTAAAGGAACAGAAAAGAGCCTGGGTACTTTCTGCATGGCAGGTGATCGTGAAGCGATATCCGAAGCTTGGTGAAAATATAAAAGTAACAACAATTCCTTATGGATTCCGTGGATTTATCGGAATGCGTAATTTTATTCTTGAGACAATGGATGGTGAGAAGCTGGCATGGGCCAATTCCTACTGGTCCTTTATCAATACAGAAACCGGTCTTCCGGAAAAGCTGACACCGGCAGATACAGATCCCTATGATCTGGGCGAAAAAATAGAGATGGATTATGCACCAAGAAAGATCGCGCTTCCGAAGGAACGGGAAGTGCAGAATGCTTTTTCCGTACAGAAGCATCATCTGGACACCAATCATCATGTGAACAACTGTCAGTATATCCGGATGGCAGCGGATCATCTGCCTGAGGATTTTAAAGTTGGTCAGCTTCGTGTTGAATATAAACGTCAGGCAGTACTGGATAATGTTATCATTCCGGAAGTATATATGACAGAAAATAAAGAAGCTGTAGTTCTCAACGCGGAGGATAAAGAACCTTACGCAGTAGTTGAGTTTACAAAATAAATACAGGCGGTAGAGATTAGTACATCGTTTTTGAAACAACTATACCGTAAAAGGAGGGCGCGCTATGCTTGAAAAATTAAAAGAAGAAGTTTACAGAGCAAATATGGATCTGCCAAAATATGGTCTTGTTACCTTTACATGGGGAAATGTCAGCGGGATCGACAGGGAGCAGGGACTTTTTGTGATCAAGCCAAGTGGTGTGGATTATGACAAGCTGACATCGGAAGACATGGTAGTGGTAGATCTTGATGGAAATAAAGTAGAAGGAAGATACAATCCATCCTCTGATACACCGACACATGCAGTTCTTTACAGAGCGTTTCTGAATATCGGCGGCATCGTACATACCACTCATCCTGGGCAACAAGCTGGGCGCAGGCAGGCAGATCGATCCCGTGTTATGGAACCACACATGCAGATTACATTTACGGAGAAGTACCATGTGTGCGTAATCTGACCAAAAGAGAGATCGAAGAGGCATATGAGAAGAACACGGGAGTTCTTATTGCTGATTATTTCAAAAACAAAGATTATGAAGCAGTACCGGCTGTGCTGTGTAAGAACCACGGACCTTTTACCTGGGGTAAGGATGCTCATGAGGCAGTTCATAACGCAGTTGTTCTTGAGGAGGTTGCCAAGATGGCATCTCGCTGCGAGCTGATCAATCCGGATGTAAAACCGGCACCGCAGGAGCTTCAGGATAAGCATTACTACAGAAAACATGGTGCAAATGCATATTATGGTCAGGTAGGACAGGAAGACTGATCAGAAGAAAAAACAGTTTGACCCGATGGTGGATCGTCAATATCCGCTTGAGTGGAAATGCCGCGGAACAGTACCGCGGCATTTTTTGTCGAAAAATGCAGAAAATGTCAGATTTGCTGACCTTTAACACAGGTGCCGCCGAAATATATGCTAATGTCAAGAAAAATGCAGAACATTAACACATTTATTAAAATAGGTGGCAGGATGAAAATATACACTTATCAGGGAAAAAAGAACGTTTCCGGAGAAAAAATACGCCAGATGAGGAATATGAAACGGATGTCGCAATCTGCGCTGGCAGCAAAAATGCAGGTGGAAGGAGTGATGCTGGAGCGTGACAGTATCAGCCGGATCGAAGGAGGAGAACGTTTTGTAGCAGATTATGAACTGCGGGTGTTTGCAAAGGTGCTGGGAGTGGATGTGAAGTGGCTGCTGAATGAGCAGTAAATAAGGCAATATTGGATTACAGTTCGCTGGTAATATTCCGCGAAGCGTGTTACTGAAAACGGAGTGAAAAGTAACAATATTGGTCTGAATGGCAGGAATCTGTGTAAACTACTTGATATTTATGTCGGAAACTGCTACAGTATAAAGAAAAAAAGATGGCCGGGAAGTCCTGCGGAGGACAAACGGTCACGGATAAGAAGATAGAGGCGCGGATTTTATCAGTATTTATGGATGCAAGGCCCTGGCAGGCTGTTCATAAAGAAAGGAAAATTTGCCGAAGTGCTCTGGAAGGCCAGATGACAGGGTGCTGGGATAACGCAGAATATGCGTTGTACTGTCACGGATGTGGAGCGCTATCGGTAGCACTTCGGGAGATCTGCATTTAATATGCTGAATGGAGATTTTCTGACGGGCTATTAGTTAAATAAGGATTATTTAACCGGAGGTGTTCTTAAGAAGAGACAGCCTCCGTTTTTTGTCCCCGAAAAGAGGAGAAAAATGAGTAAAAAAGCAGGAACAGCATTGTCTGTTATGGCAATGGTATTCATGGGCGCACTGGCAAGTCCCCTGACTGTGCTGGCTGCGGATGCGGAGGAGACTTACCAGCCTGCTCTGTATGCAACGATCTGGGCATTGCTTCCACCTCTTGTTGCGATCGTCCTTGCACTGATCACAAAAGAAGTATACAGTTCTCTGTTTGTGGGAATTGTAGTAGGAGCACTGATCTATTCCGGATTTAAATTTGAAGGAACGGTAACACAGATTTTTGAGGGAGGAATCATCAAGGTTCTTTCTGACAGCTATAACGTAGGTATCCTGATCTTCCTGGTAATCCTGGGATCTGTGGTATGTATGATGAACAAGGCCGGCGGCTCCGCCGCATTCGGACGATGGGCCAGCAAAAAGATCCACACGCGTGTGGGTGCAGAGCTTGCAGCGATCATCCTTGGAATCCTGATCTTCATTGACGATTATTTTAACTGCCTGACAGTAGGAAGCGTTATGCGTCCGGTAACTGACAGACATCACGTATCCAGAGCGAAATTTGCATACCTGATCGATGCAACAGCTGCTCCGGTATGTATCATCGCACCAATCTCATCCTGGGCAGCAGCAGTCAGCGGATTCGTAAAGGGACAGGATGGACTTGCGATTTTTGTAAGAACCATCCCGTATAACTTTTACGCGATCCTTACTATTGTAATGATGGTTGGCATGGTACTGATGAAAACCGAGTTTGGTGCCATGAGAACACATGAGATCAATGCTCTGAACGGAGATCTTTATACAACATCTGCAAGACCGTATGAGAATGCAACGGATGATGAGACACCGAATCCGAGAGGAAGGTGATCGATCTTGTGATTCCGATCGTTGTGCTTGTTATCTGCTGTGTCATCAGTATGATCTACACAGGAGGATTTTTCAGCGGAACAGATTTTGTTACCGCATTTTCACAGAGTGATGCCTCTACAGGCCTTGCAATGGGAAGTGCTTTTGGTCTGGTGTTTGCCATTATTTTCTATATGATCCGCCGTGTGGTCAATTTCAGAGACTGTATGGGATGTATCCCGGAAGGCTTCAAGGCTATGGTACCGGCGATCATGATCCTGACCTTTGCATGGACACTGAAGGCTATGACAGACTCACTTGGTGCAGCGGTATTCGTAGAAGAAGCAATGCGTTCTGTTGCCGGTGGTATTGAAGTTATCCTTCCGGCCATTATTTTCCTGGTTGGATGCGGACTTGCATTTGCTACAGGTACTTCCTGGGGAACCTTTGGTATCCTGATCCCGATCGTTGTTGCGGTATTTGAGAAATCCAGTCCTGAGATGATGATCATTTCCATGTCCGCCTGCATGGCAGGTGCAGTTTGCGGAGACCACTGCTCACCGATCTCCGATACAACGATCATGGCTTCCGCAGGAGCACAGTGTGATCATGTGACTCACGTTTCCACACAGCTTCCGTATGCGATCCTGGCTGCGGCAGTATCCTTTGTAACTTATATTGTTGCAGGCTTTGTAAAAACAGCATGGATCGCTCTTCCGGTGGGAATCGTGCTGATGCTGATCGTACTTTTTGTCATTAAAATGATGAACCCGATGCCGGTTGAGAAACCAACAGAATAACAGACTGACCCAATGTGGGGACAGATTCCCCCATGAATGGCAAATAAAAGGCAGTGACGGAAAGAAATTTCCGAAGCTGCCTTTTTTGTGCTTTCTATAATAATTCTCTTATGTTATAATGCAGGACAGACAGCAAATAGTAAATGATCATATATAGTTTTAAGGAACAGGAGTAAGAATGATAGAATTAGGTAAAAAACAGAAATTACTGGTTGTAAAAACCGTGGATTTCGGAATATATCTTGGAGAGGACCGAAACGCACCTCAGAATGAGCGAGTGCTTCTTCCGTCCAAACAGGTACCGGAAGGAACCAAAGCAGGTGATGAGATCGAAGTATTCATCTATAAGGATTCCCAGGACAGACTGATCGCAACTACCCGTGAGCCGATGCTTCAGGTAGGACAGACAGCAGTCCTTAAGGTAAAACAGGTTACCAGGATTGGTGCTTTTCTTGACTGGGGACTGGAGAAGGATCTTCTTCTTCCGTATCATGAGCAGACCAACCGGGTCCGTGAAGGTGAGGAGTGTCTGGTAGCTCTTTATGTAGATAAGAGCAGCAGACTCTGTGCAACCATGAAGGTGTATCATTATCTTTCCACCAGAACTCCTTATGTACCGGGAGATTCGGTAAAGGGGCGTGTCTATGAGATCAGTGGGAATTTCGGCGTTTTTGTTGCGGTAGATGATAAATATTCCGCTCTGATCCCGGCACGGGAGGCAACAGGCAAGTACAGACCGGGAGCTATTCTTGATCTTCGTGTCACAGAGGTGAAAGAGGATGGCAAGATGAACGTCAGTGACCGCCAGAAGGCTTACATCCAGATCAATGAGGATGCAGAGAGCGTATTCAGCGTGATCGAGGAATTTGCAGGGGTGCTGCCATTTGATGATCATGCCTCACCGGAAGTCATCAAGAGAGAGTTTGGCCTCAGTAAGAACGCATTCAAGCGTGCAGTCGGTCATCTGATGAAGGAAGGAAAAGTAGAGATCCGTGACAAGAGGATCTACATTAAAAAATAACAAGGTGTTGACCGGCTCCGGATCAGACACGCTCCGGCACGTTCAGAGAAAAGTGCAGAGCGGGGAGGATCCGGAGCCCTGTTTTTTACGATAAGGAGAATAAATTTGGAGTTTACACATTTACATGTCCATACAGAATACAGCCTTCTGGATGGCTCCAATAAGATCAAAGAATATGTAGCCAGAGTAAAAGAGCTGGGTATGGACAGTGCGGCGATCACCGATCATGGCGTTATGTATGGTGTGATCGATTTTTACAGGGCTGCAAGAGAAGCCGGGATCAATCCGATCCTCGGATGTGAGGTTTATGTGGCTCCGGGCTCCCGTTTTGACAGAGAAGTGGGAAGTGGGGATGACCGTTATTATCATCTGGTCCTGCTGGCTGAGAATAATCAGGGATACAGCAACCTGATGAAAATTGTATCCAAGGCATTCGTGGAAGGGTTTTATTACAAGCCACGTGTGGATCTGGAGCTTCTGGAAAAATATCATGAGGGTATCATTGCCTTAAGTGCCTGCCTGGCGGGAGAGGTCGCCAGATATCTTGCACGTGGAATGTATGAGGATGCCAAGATCGCGGCATTACGTTACCAGGATATTTTCGGAAAAGGAAATTTCTTTCTGGAGCTTCAGGATCATGGGATCCCGGAGCAGCAGACTGTAAACCAGCAGCTTCTCCGTATGCACAGAGAGACGGGGATCGATCTGGTTGCCACCAATGATGTGCATTACACTATGGCAGAGGATGCGGAACCACATGATGTTCTTCTTTGTCTGCAGACTCAGAAAAAGCTCAGCGATGAGAACAGAATGCGCTATGAGGGCGGCCAGTATTATGTGAAATCGCCGGAGGAGATGGCGAGGCTTTTCCCATATGCGCTGGAAGCGCTGGAAAACACGCACAGGATCGCGGAGAGATGTCATGTGGAGATTGAATTTGGTGTGACCAAGCTGCCGAAATATGATGTGCCGGACGGATTTACCTCCTGGGAATATCTGAACAAGCTTTGCCATGAGGGACTTGAGCAGCGTTATCATCCGGTAACAGAGGAGCTGAAAAAGCGCCTGGATTATGAGCTGTCTACGATCAAAAACATGGGGTATGTAGATTACTTCTCATTGTATGGGATTTTATCAAATATGCCAGGGACAACGATATCATGGTCGGTCCGGGACGAGGTTCTGCCGCAGGAAGCCTGGTTGCCTATACACTTGGGATCACCCAGCTGGACCCGATCCGGTATGATCTGCTCTTTGAACGTTTCCTGAATCCGGAGCGAGTATCCATGCCGGATATCGATGTGGATTTCTGCTTCGAACGGAGACAGGAGGTTATTGATTATGTAAGAAGAAAATATGGTGATGACTGCGTGGTTCAGATCGTTACCTTCGGTACACTGGCAGCCCGCGGTGTCATTCGTGATGTAGGCCGTGTTCTGGATATGCCTTATGCCCAGGTGGACACCATCGCCAAGATGATCCCACAGGAGCTGAATATCACCATTGACAAGGCACTGGGAATGAATCCGGAGTTTCGCAAGGCTTACGAGGAACAGGACGATATCCATCGTCTGATCGATCTGGCAAAACGTCTGGAGGGGCTTCCGAGGCATACCTCCATGCATGCGGCAGGTGTTGTGATCAGCCAGAAGGATGTATCGGAATACGTACCCCTTTCCAGAGCACAGGATGGTTCCATTGTCACGCAGTTTACCATGACAACACTGGAAGAGCTGGGACTTCTGAAAATGGATTTCCTGGGCCTCCGTACCCTGACGGTTATCCAGAATGCTGTGAAAATGGTGGAAAAAAGTACCGGTATGCTTCTGGATATGCAAAAGATCGATTACAACGACAAAAAGGTACTGGATTCTCTCGGAACAGGACGTACTGACGGCGTGTTCCAGCTGGAGAGTGCCGGAATGAAAAGCTTCATGAAGGAGCTGAAGCCTCAGAGCCTTGAGGACGTGATCGCGGGAATTTCGCTTTACCGTCCGGGTCCCATGGATTTCATTCCGCAGTACATCCGTGGAAAAACCGTCCGGATACCATCCGTTATGATTGTCCGCAGATGGAGCCGATCCTGAAGCCGACCTATGGCTGTATCGTATACCAGGAGCAGGTTATGCAGATCGTCCGTGAGCTTGCAGGCTATACCCTTGGACGAAGTGACCTGGTACGCCGTGCCATGTCCAAGAAAAAAGCTTCTGTTATGGCAAAAGAACGCCAGAATTTCGTTTACGGAAATGCCGAAGAGGGAGTACCGGGATGTATCGCCAACGGTATTTCCGAGGAGATCGCAAACAAGATCTACGATGAGATGACAGATTTTGCAAAGTATGCCTTCAATAAGTCTCATGCTGCCGCTTATGCGGTGGTCTCCTATCAGACGGCATATCTCAAATATTACTATCCGGTAGAGTTTATGGCTGCACTGATGACATCCGTTGTGGAAATGCCAAACAAGGTTGCCGAGTATATTTCTGTATGCCGCCAGATGGGGATCCGGATCCTTCCGCCGGATATCAATCATGGTGTTTATGGCTTTTCTGTTGACAATGGTGCCATTCGTTATGCACTTTCTGCCATCAAGAGCATCGGCCGTCCGGTAATCGAGGGGATCGTGCGGGAGCGTGAGGAGCACGGAGAATATACCTCCCTGAAAACATTTATTGAGCGAAATATCGACCAGATCAACAAGAGGGTTGTGGAAAATCTGATCAAGGCCGGAGCGCTGGATTGCCTGGAGGGAAACCGGAATCAGAAAATGACGGTTTATACGCAGATCATAGACAGTATCAACCAGGATAAGAAACATACCATGGCGGGACAGCTGAGTCTTTTTGATATTGCGCCTGAAGAAGATAAAAAGGAATTTGAGATCCGTATGCCGCAGGCAGCAGAATATCCGAAGGAGACGATACTGACCTTTGAGAAGGAAGTTCTCGGCATCTATCTCAGCGGTCATCCGCTGGAGCGTTACCGGAATATGATGGAAAAAATGATCTCTGCAAAAACTTCTGATTTTCAGCCGGATGATGAAACAGGGATACCGGAGGTTTACGATAACCAGAAAGTGATCGTGGGTGGAATGATCACGGATAAAACCATAAAATATACAAAGAATAATAAGGTAATGGCGTTCCTTACAGTGGAAGATCTGGTAGGCACCGTGGAGGTTGTGGTATTTCCACGTGATTACGAAAAATGCCAGATGTTCCTGAATGAAGATGCCCGGCTCTTTATTCAGGGAAGAGTATCCGCAGAAGACGACAAAGCCAGCAAGCTGATCCTGGAAAAGGTCCGTCTTTTTGATGATATGCCAAGAGAACTGTGCTCCAGTTTGAAAGCCGGGAAGAGTACGCAAAAGCCGAGACCGGTCTGGTAGACGATCTGATGGAATCCAGAGGAAACAGCACGGTGGTTATTTATCTCAAAGATGTCAAGGCAATGAAGAAGCTTCCCCCTGCTTATCAGGTCCATATCGAGGATTCCTGGCTGGAGCGCATGTGTAAAAAATATGGAAGTTCCAATGTTAAAATTGTGGAGAGAGTATTGAAAAACTTATAAAAATGCTATAAACTATACCCGAATATGTGTATTACAATAGGTTGTTTCATAAGATGGAGGATAACAATATGGCAGAGAACAAAATCAAAACGATCGGCGTTTTGACCAGTGGCGGTGACGCACCTGGAATGAATGCTGCAATCCGTGCTGTTGTCAGAAGAGGATTAAGCAGCGGACTGAAACGTAAAGGGAATCTATAAAGGATACAGCGGTCTCTTAAATGAAGAGATCAGAGATATGACAGCAAGGGACGTTTCCGATACGATTGAGCGAGGCGGAACAATTCTTTATACTGCCAGATGTGCAGAGATGAGAACAGAGGAAGGACAGCAGCAGGCTGCAGAGATCTGCAGAAAGCATGGGATCGACGGCCTTGTTGTTATCGGTGGAGACGGATCCTTCGCAGGTGCTCAGAAGCTTGCGAACCTTGGAATCAATACCATTGGCCTGCCGGGAACTATTGACCTTGATATCGCATGTACCGAGTACACCATCGGTTTTGATACTGCTGTAAATACAGCTATGGAAGCTATTGACAAGGTACGTGATACATCCACATCCCATGAGAGATGCAGTATCATCGAGGTTATGGGACGTAACGCCGGATACCTTGCAGTATGGTGCGGTATCGCAAACGGTGCTGAGGATATCCTGATCCCGGAGAAATATGATTACGACGAGCAGAAGCTTATTGACAATATCGTAGAGAGCCGTAAGAAAGGCAAGAAACACCATATCATCGTAAATGCTGAGGGTATTGGCCATTCAGAGGCTATGGCGAAGCGTATCGAGGCTGCAACAGGTATCGAGACACGTGCAACGATCCTTGGTCACATGCAGCGTGGTGGAAGCCCTACATGTAAGGACCGTGTATATGCGTCCATGATGGGTGCTCTTGCAGTAGATCTTCTTGTTGCCGGAAAACGCAGCCGTGTGGTTGGATACCGTCATGGTGAGTTTGTTGATTTCGACATCAATGAGGCTCTTGCAATGCAGAAGAATGTAGATTCCTACATGTGGGAGGTCTGCAATTCTCTTTCTCATAATTACAGAAAATAAAGATATTTATGAACTTAAAAAAAGTTTCAGACGGATTGCATAAACTGAATACGTCACAAATAATTGCCCTCGGCTTTGCGGGGGTGATTTTTGTAGGTGGACTTATTTTGTGGATGCCGTTCTGCAGTGCACCCGGGCAGGCTGTTACCTTCCCGGATGCTGTTTTTACAGCGGCGACCAGCGTATGTGTGACAGGACTTTCCACAGTTGTTATGGCAGTCCAGTGGAGCCCCATTGGAAAAGCGGTTATCCTGTGCCTGATACAGATCGGCGGGATCGGACTGATCGCACTGGCGAATATGATATTCATCAGCTCCGGAGGAAAATTTCCCTGAAAAACCGGCGGATCATCAAGGAATCCTACAACCTGGATGAAATGGGTGGAGTCGTGGCTGTAGTCCGCAGTGTGGTGAAATGCGTGTTTCTTGCAGAAGGAATCGGTGCGGTCCTGTATGCGTTTTGCTTTGTACCGGAATTTGGAATAAAAAAAGGTCTGGTGCATGCCATATTTCTGGCGGTATCTGCATTCTGCAACGCAGGGATCGATCTTTTCGGGGAAACAAGCCTTTCGGTATATGTGAGCAATCCGCTGGTCAATATCACTACGATTGGCCTGATCATTGTGTCAGGTCTTGGATTTATCGTCTGGTGGGATCTGTGGGATAAATTCCGCAAGGTTCTGAGAAAAGAGCTCTCCCCATCCAGAGTTTTTCGTGTACTGCGGCTTCAGAGCAAGCTGGTCCTTACGATGACCGGGATCCTGGTATTTTCAGGAGCATTTCTGGTATTTATTTTTGAATCCGGAAACTTCCACGCTGAAGGGGGCACCACTGGGAACAAAGCTCATGGCATCCTTTTTCCAGTCAGTGACAACACGTACGGCGGGATTTTATACCATGGATCAGTCGCTTTTGTCCACACCTACCGTGATCATTTCCCTACTGTGGATGTTTATCGGAGGATCACCCATGGGCACTGCCGGTGGTGTGAAGACTACTACCATTGCGGTTCTGATCCTTTCTATTGCAGCATATCTTCAGGGAAAAAAGGATGTAGAGGTATATGGCCGCAGGATCCGTGAGAGCTATCTCCGTTCTGCCATGGTTGTTGCAGGAACCAGTGTGCTGATCCTTTTTACCATGACGGTGCTTTTGTCCGCAGTAATGCCGGGAGTGGATCTGGCAGATGTTTTATATGAGATCACTTCTGCGGGGGCTACAGTAGGACTTTCCAGAGGACTGACACCTCAGCTGAATGTGGCAGGCAAGTGGATCGTGATCCTTACCATGTATCTGGGACGTATCGGACCGCTGACACTTGGAACAGCAGTTGTGATGCGTGTACGCAACAGGCCGGGAAGCACCACGCATCTCGGTGAAGAAGATATCATGATCGGTTAAACAGGAGAATAGAATGAAAAATAAATCTTTTGCCGTGATCGGGCTTGGACAGTTTGGAATGACTCTGGCGGTGACGCTGGCAGAGTCAGACTGTGATGTCCTTGCCATTGATGACAAAGAAGAAAATATCGAAGAGATTTCCGAAAAAGTAACCTATGCGGTAAAAGCAGATGTCCGTGAACCGGGAATCCTGAAGGCTCTGGGAGTTCAGAATGTGGATGTAGCCATTATCGCAGTTGCCGAAAATCTGGAAGCCAGTATTTCCGCAACCATGCAGGCTAAGGATCTGGGAGTGCCCTTTGTAGTTGCAAAAAGTATGAATTCTCTTCATGGACGTATACTCGACAAAATTGGTGCAGATAAGATCATTTATCCGGAACAGTCCATGGGACTGAGAGTTGCCAGAAATCTTATGTCCGGCGGGTATCTGGATGTGTTTGAGCTTTCGGCGGAGTTCAGTATGGCGGAGTTTTCCATGCCGGTATCCTGGATTGGAAAAATCTGGTAGATCTGAATATACGGGAGCGTTTTCACATTAATATCATTGGCATCAAGCAAGGTGAAAATGTCACGGTAGATCTGGATCCTTCCGAACCGCTTCCGGACAACTGTTCCATAATCGCCATCGGAAAAAACAAAGATCTGAATGCAAGTCGTGAGGAATTACGTTAACCGAATACGGATTGCCGGAAGGAGAGAAATAAAAGTATGATAACCAGTGTATCAAATGCAAAAATAAAAAATGTCATGCAGCTGAACCAGAAGGCAAAAGCCAGAAGAGAGCAGGGACTTTTTGTGGCAGAAGGCCGGAAAATGTTTCTGGAAGCACCGGAAAGCTGGGTTTCCCAGGTGTTTGTCTCCGAGACCGTTTCCCAGGATGGAGAGCTGATGTCTCAGGCAGAAAAATATCCCTGCGAGATCGTGAAGGATTCCGTATTCCGTCAGATGTGTGATACCAAGACTCCCCAGGGGATCCTGACAGTTCTGAAGCTGCCTTCCTGGAGCGAGGAGGAGGTACTGGCGGGAAAAAATCCTCTGGTCATGGTTCTGGAGGATCTTCAAGATCCGGGAAATGCGGGAACCATTCTCAGGACCGGTGAGGGCGCCGGCGTAAGCGGAGTTTTCCTCACAAAACCTGCGTGGATATCACAAATCCCAAGGTGATTCGTTCTACCATGGGCTCCATTTACAGAATGCCTTTTCTATACGTGGAAGATGTGGTATCATTAGAAAAGAAGCTGAAAGAAAAGGAAATCCGCAGTTTTGCAGCTCATCTGAAGGGCGAGAATTCCTATGATCAGGAATCCTATAAGGGCGGTACCGCATTTTTATCGGAAACGAGGGAAAGGGCCTGACCGATCAGGCAGCGGAGGCAGCAGACTGTCTGATCCGCATTCCCATGTGCGGAAAGGTAGAATCGCTGAATGCTGCCATGGCATCGGGAATTCTGATGTACGAAGCTGCAAGACAGAGAAGAGAATAAGAGAGGAGGGGTTTTATGACACCTTTGGCCTGGCTTGGAATACTGGCAATTTTACTGGTAATTGAAGCAATCACGGTAGGACTTACCACTGTCTGGTTTGCAGGCGGTGCTCTTGTGGCGTGCATTGCCTCGTGGCTTGGAGGGGGAATTGTTGTACAGCTCCTTTTATTTTTCGGAGTTTCCGTGGTGCTTCTGATCTTTACCAGACCTCTGGCGGTCCGCTACATGAACAAGGGCGTGGAAAAGACCAATGCAGAGAGTCTTCTGGGAAAAAGAGCCGTAGTGATACAGACGGTCAACAACCTGGCCCAGACCGGGCAGGTGCGGATCAATGACATCGAGTGGACTGCACGGACCGCAGATGACGGGGAAGAAATTCCAACAGGTGCAGTGGTTGAGATTGAAGAGATCCGCGGAGTGAAGCTGATCGTAAAAGAAATTAGCAAGGAGGGCTAAATTATGGGTGGAGTTGTTGTTTTGCTTGTAGTCATCGTTCTTGTGCTGTGGGTACTTGCATCCTGTATCCGCATTGTACCGCAGGCCTATGCAGTGGTACTGGAACGTCTTGGCGCTTACAAGGCTACCTGGAGTACAGGAATCCATTTCAAGGTTCCGTTCATTGAACGTGTTGCAAGAAGAGTAAACCTGAAAGAACAGGTTGTGGATTTTCCACCGCAGCCGGTAATTACCAAAGATAATGTAACCATGCAGATCGATACGGTTGTATTTTTCCAGATCACAGATCCGAAGCTTTACGCATATGGCGTTGAGAATCCGATCATGGCGATCGAGAATCTTTCTGCTACAACACTTCGTAACATCATCGGTGATATGGAGCTGGATGAGACACTGACATCCCGAGAGGTTATCAATACCAAGATGCGTGCTTCCCTTGATGTGGCTACAGATCCATGGGGAATCAAGGTTAACCGTGTGGAGCTTAAGAACATCATTCCTCCGGCAGCCATCCAGGATGCATGGAGAAACAGATGAAGGCTGAGCGTGAGAGACGAGAAGCCATTCTGAAAGCAGAAGGAGAGAAACGTTCCACCATCCTTGTTGCAGAGGGTAAAAAACAGTCCGCTATCCTGGATGCTGAGGCTGAGAAGCAGGCGGCGATCCTTCATGCGGAGGCTCAGAAGGAGCGTATGATCAAAGAGGCTGAAGGACAGGCACAGGCAGTCCTTAAAGTACAGCAGGCAACTGCAGAAGGACTTCGTATGATCAAGGAAGCAGGAGCAGATGAATCTGTTCTTACTCTGAAGAGCCTGGAGGCTCTTACAAAGGTTGCTGACGGCAAGGCAACGAAGATCATCATTCCGTCCGAGATACAGGGCATCGCAGGCTGGCAACATCCCTGAAGGAAATCATGACAGATAAACCGGCAGAGCAGAAATAAATCTGTAGCATGAGGAGGACATATTATGAATCTTAAAGGAAGAAATTTCCTGACACTGAAAGACTTTACACCGGAAGAGATCACTTACATGATCGACCTTGCAGCAGATCTGAAGGCAAAGAAAAAAGCAGGAGAGCTTCATGAGTATTACAGAGGTAAGAATATTGCCTGATCTTTGAAAAAACAAGCACAAGAACACGCTGTTCCTTCGAAGTGGCAGCTCATGATCTGGGAATGGGTTCTACCTATCTGGATCCCACAGGCTCCCAGATCGGAAAGAAGGAGAGCATCGCAGATACTGCAAGAGTTCTCGGAAGAATGTATGAGGGAATCGAGTACCGTGGCTTCGGTCAGGATATTGTTGAGGAGCTTGCAAAACATGCAGGCGTTCCGGTATGGAACGGTCTGACAAATGAGTATCATCCGACGCAGATGCTTGCTGATATGCTGACAGTACGTGAGCATTTCGGCAAACTGAAAGGTCTGAAACTTGTATACATGGGTGACGCCCGCTACAACATGGGTAACTCCCTTATGGTCGTATGCTCCAAACTTGGCCTTGATTTTGTAGCCTGCACCAACAAGAAATACTTCCCTAATGATGAGCTTGTAGCACAGTGCCAGCAGTGCAGAAGAGGCAGGTTCCACCATCACTCTTACAGAGGATGTAGAGGCAGGAACCAAGGACGCGGACATCATCTACACAGATGTATGGGTATCTATGGGCGAGCCTGACGAAGTATGGACAGAGCGTATCCACGACCTGACACCATATAAAGTTACCAAACACGTAATGGAGAACGCCGGTGAGAAGGCAATCTTCCTTCACTGCCTGCCAGCATTCCATGATCTTAAGACAAAGATCGGAAAAGAGATGGGCGAGCGTTTCAACCTTACAGACATGGAGGTTACAGACGAGGTATTCGAGTCTCCGCAGTCCAAGGTATTTGACGAAGCAGAGAACCGTATGCATACCATCAAGGCTGTGATCGTTGCTACATTAGGAGAGCCGGAGAAATAATGGCAGAGTTATTTAATGAAGAAATAATTTCACAGGCAACACATACAAAATGGGCGGGCAAAACCGTCCATTTTGCAAGAGAAACAGATTCCACCAACCTCTGGGGAAAACGTGCCTGGAGGGAAGAAGGCGCAGGACATGGAGAGCTGTTTGTGGCAGAATATCAGTCCGCAGGACGCGGACGTTTTACAAGACGATGGAGTGCGCCGCCGGACAGTGCCATTACTATGAGTATCCTTATCTGCCCGGAATTTTCTCCGCAGAAGGCGCCGATGCTGACACTTGTTATGGGACTTTCAGTTGCACAGGCAGTAGCAGAGCTCGGACTTGATGTATGGATCAAATGGCCTAACGATGTAGTTGTTTCCCGCAAAAAGATCTGCGGTATCTTAACCGAAATGACCATGAAGCAGGATAAGATCGGCTGTGCAGTTATCGGAGTCGGGATTAACGTAAACATGGAAAGCTTTCCGGAAGAAATGGCAGATAAGGCTACATCTCTGTATCTGGAAAGCGGACATCCCTTTGACCGGGCACAGGTAGTCGGACTTGTGATGAAGCATTTTGAGGAAAATTATGAGAGATTTGTACAGACAGAGGATCTCAGCGGCCTGAAACCGGATTACGAGAAAATGCTGGCGAATCTGAACCAGCCGGTACGTGTGCTGGATCAGAATGATCCATATGAGGGGATCGCAAGAGGGATCAATGCCGGTGGAGAGCTTCTGGTAGAGCGTGCAGACGGTACAGTCGAGGAAGTAAATTCCGGAGAGGTTTCTGTACGTGGTTTATACAGCTATGTGTAAAACATGCAGCACAGATCGGATAAAATTTCCGGCAGCGATTTTCCGTTGATGTTTTATTGCAGTAGTGGAAAAAACAAGAATCTCCCTGCTTTAGCTGTGGGGAGTGTCAAGTTATAAATAAAGGAGATTTTATGTATCAGGATAACATTGTGCTCTGCGGAGCAAGCTCTTATGAGCAGAAATATTATTTTAACCAGGATTTTGCGTCTCTTCCTGAGACGGTAAAGCAGGAGCTGCAGATCATGTGTGTGCTTTTCACAGAGGATGTAGGCGGGATCCTGACACTGGAATTTGATGAGGACGGCAGTCTGCAGTTTAAGACAGAAGCCCTGGAGCAGATGCCCGTTTTGACGAGATCGGAAGTGCACTGAAGATCAAGGAACTCCAGCGGGACAAAAGAGAGCTTCTGGAATCTCTGGAAATGTATTACAAGGTATTTTTCCTGGGAGATATCCCGGATGACGAACTGCAGAAAAAAGCAGATGCCGTTGAGGAATGATCCATGAAGATGCAGTGGAAGATCGGAAATGTGGAGATACCGAACCCCTTTGTGCTTGCACCGATGGCAGGGGTTACGGATCTGGCATTTCGAAGACTTTGCAAGGAGCAGGGTGCAGGCCTGATTTGTATGGAAATGGTCAGTGCCAAGGCAATCTCTTTTCATAATAAGAATACAGAGGCGCTGATGGAGATCGATCCCGGGGAGCATCCGGTATCCATGCAGCTTTTTGGCAGCGAGCCGGCCCTTATGGCAGAGGTGGCAAAAGCATTGAGGAGCGTCCCTTTGACATTCTCGATATCAATATGGGATGTCCGGTTCCCAAGGTGGTAAATAATGGCGAGGGCTCAGCTCTTCTGAAGGATCCTCAGCTGATCGAAGAGATCGTCCGCAGTGTTTCCGGAGCAGTTTCCAAGCCGGTAACGGTGAAGGTCCGCATTGCTTTGATGAAAATACGCCGGTGGATGTGGTGGAGATCGCAAAACGGGTGGAGGATGCCGGTGCAGCAGCCATCGCAGTTCATGGAAGGACCAGACAGCAGTATTATTCCGGTCAGGCGGACTGGGATGCTATCCGCAGGGTGAAGGAAGCGGTGACTATTCCGGTGATAGGAAACGGAGATATCGTTTCACCGGAAACTGCAGAAGCCATGTTTAAAGAAACTGGCTGCGATGCGGTGATGATCGGCCGTGCAGTACGTGGGAACCCGTGGATCTTCCGGGAACTGAACCACTATTTCCGCACCGGGAAAAAGCTTTCCAGACCAACCGCAGAGGAAGTCTGCGAGATGATCCTGCGCCATGCCGAAGATCAGATCGCAATCAAGGGTGAGTATATCGGGATCCGTGAAATGCGGAAGCATGTAGCCTGGTATACAGCCGGTATGCGCCACAGTGCGGGAATCCGGAGAGAATCTAATAATATTTCAAGCTATGAAGAACTGAAAAAGCTTACAGACATGGTACTGGAGCGATAAAAGAGAAAAGTATGCCGGAGAAAACGAAACGTTCTATTGACAAGGAGCGGGGCGCGTGCTACAGTCAGTTAGCGGGAATCCGCAGAAGTTTTTTGTTTTACAGGAGAAAAATAATGGCAGATAAAATAGCAGTTTTAATTCCTTGCTACAACGAAAGCAAGACGGTAGCAAAGGTTATCCGCGATATGAAAAAAGCACTTCCGGAAGCTGTGATCTACGTATATGATAATAACTCTACAGATGGAACAGACGAGATCGCCAGAAAAGAAGGGGCAGTTGTCCGTTATGAGTATCAGCAGGGAAAAGGAAACGTGATCCGCAGTATGTTTCGGGATATCGATGCGCAGTGTTATCTTATGGTAGATGGCGACGATACTTATCCGGCAGAGTTTGCAGCTGAAATGTGCAGCAAGGTTCTGGAGAAAGGCACAGACATGGTAGTTGGTGACCGCCTTTCTTCTACATATTTTACAGAGAACAAGAGACCTTTCCACAACTTTGGAAACAGTATCGTAAGAGGTTCCATTAACCGTCTTTTCAAAAGCAACATCAAGGATATCATGACAGGTTACCGTGCCATGAGTTACCGCTTTGTAAAAACATTCCCGGTACTTTCCAGGAATTTTGAAATCGAGACAGAGATGACGATCCACGCCATCGATAAGAACATGCAGGTTGAGAATGTAGTCATTGAATATCGTGACAGGCCGGAGGGAAGTGAGTCCAAGCTGAATACTTATGCAGATGGATTTAAGGTCCTGAAGACTATTGTGAAAATGTTCAAGAATTACAAGCCGCTGGAGTTCTTCTCCCTTATCGCAGCAGTGCTGTTTGTGGTGGGAATGGTATTCTTTATTCCGGTGCTGGTACATTTTCTGGAGGTTGGAACAGTGGAAAAGATCCCGACACTGATCGTCAGCGGGTTTGTGATCCTGACAGCTATCATCTGCTGGTTTTCCGGGATCATCCTTTCTACACTGGTCAATCAGCATAAACAGGATTTTGAGTATCAGACACAGATGGTGACTAATCGTTATAAAGATCTTTTCCGGAGAAGAAATAAGGAATCAGACCGGGCAGGATAATATAGAAAAGCCGTGTTGGAATCTGAGATTTCGCGCGGCTTTTTTTGCATATTTCAGGGACCTTTTTCGACGTGGAATGCTTGACAATACTGGGGCTTTTCGGTATAATACAGGAATTGTGAATATCCTGAGATTTTTACGCCCTTTTTTAGAAAAAAGAGCTCTTAGGAATGGTAGCAACAGAAATATCCGAAGCTGTATTTTTTTCAGAAAAAACAGCACGGTTTTGAAAGGAAGTAAGGCAAAATGGAAGAAACAAAGAAGAACTTACTCACATACGCAGGACTTAGAAAACTGGAAGACGAGCTGCACGATCTGAAAGTTGTTAAGAGAAAAGAAGTAGCAGGAAAGATCAAAGAGGCCAGAGAGCAGGGAGACCTTTCTGAGAACGCAGAGTACGATGCAGCAAAGGATGAGCAGAGAGATATCGAGGCACGTATCGAGGAGATCGAGAAGATCCTCAAGAACGCTGAGGTTGTAGTAGAGGACGAAGTCGATCTTGACAGAATCAGCGTAGGCTGCAAGGTTAAGGTTCATGATTATGAATTTGAGGAAGATATGGAGCTGAAGATCGTAGGTTCCACAGAGGCTAACAGCCTTGAAGGAAAGATCTCCAATGAGTCTCCGGTAGGTAAAGCACTGATCGGTGCACACACCAACGATATCGTTGAGGTTGAGATGCCGTCCGGAATCATGAAATACAAGGTTCTTGAGATCCAGAGAAACGTATAAAGCAGACAACGGAGCGGATCGCACAGATCCGCTTGAACGACAGATAGATTAAGGAGGCCAACAAGTGGCAGAGCAGAAGAAGCAGGAT